>OMFJ01000026.1_pt1 | contig 81850 bp, 65 predicted proteins | sample 1674351 | NCBI WGS metagenome assembly OMFJ01 (sample SAMEA103958164, study PRJEB25191) | human gut metagenome | biome: human-associated habitat [ENVO:00009003]; feature: intestine environment [ENVO:2100002]; material: feces | place: Germany | collected 2013/2015
GTCGTGCAATTCTTTTTCTGAAGCGTGGCAGTAGAAGTTACTAATGCAATCAACTAACAGCAGCTTCCTCGAAAAAATTTGTAAGATTATGTCGGATATTGACATATACATAATAAGAGGATGAATCTACATTTTAATCAATATTAAACAATATATGGTCGGAGAGGAGCGTAAGAGTATGTTTAATTGGAACGAAACATTTAAAGATGAAGGGAGTCAGTATTTTACATTATTGGTGCTGAAACGGTTTGCAAAATTGCATAGAACAGCATATTTGAAGCCTAGTTTGGATAGAGTATCATTAATAGACAATATTTCCATATTTGCAAATGAGTCATCTCAAAATGAGGAAGACGTGAAAACATGGATAGATGACTGCATGAGGGAAGGACGTAGGGATATATATATACAAAAATATGATAAAGACTTCGTGTCAGACAGAATGCTAATGAGCGACCGAGAAATAAGTCCATTGTTGGAAAAACAAATTTATAATTTAAATAATAGACATGTTATAGGTAATAAATACGATGAAAAACTACATTTAGTTAAATACTATATTGAAGAGACAGAGTACGGACGGATAATTTCACTACTTTTTTGCAAAATGATATATTGTTCTAACAGTCAAAGAGACTCTCAGGTTGCTAGTCAAATATATCCAGTTGTTGTAGATATACTGCCGCAGAATAATTGTGTTATTGCAAGAGTAAAAACAAAAACTAATATGTTTAAATATAGTCCTGATATATATGATATTAGAAATTTGGAAACGACAACATGTGAAAAGGAAGCACTTGCGGCAATAAAAAAGGCAAAAGAAATTTTAGAATTGCCAGAGGAAAGTCCTAACAGTTCAAATGAATATAAGAATAGATTATATAATTTGTTGAATTCATTTACTTATACACCGGTAGAAATTGAACAGAAAATAGCTGAAAAGAAAAGCGAAATGGAACATATTTGTAATATGGTTATGCAAAATATTTGTAACTTACAAGAAGAATATCGAAAGGATGTTGCATGGGATGTTCGAAATATGGTTGAAAAATATTTTTCGATGACATATCCAGATAAGGATATTTTTATAAACGGTAGAGATGCGTATCCTGTGAAATTAGATGCAACAGATCAACAGGCATCAAGAGTTCAACAGACAGCTGGTTTAGAACAACCTTTACAATCTAAGGATATATTCTTTGATAATAAAAAGATGTTGCAAAAAAGTAATAGCTGTGAAAGCGTGAGATTTTCCTATAAGCGAAAAGATCCATCATATTGCAATGATAGATATAGTGTACAGATAATTGTAAAACCTCGCTATTGTAATGTAAAGTTTTTTGAATACACAGCAAAGGAGGATATAGATTATGTTTTGCATTCCATTATTGGAAATAACAGAACTTGATGCAAATGAAAAACAAAAATTAGATGATTACTTAAAAGAAGTTTTACCAAATGGTTATCTATCGGTTAGTCAAGCAGTACAAAAAACAGGAATAAAAGAAAAAAATTTGCTTGCTGTTTTAACAACGCTGATAGAAAAAGATTATCTTGATTTAGTGTACGCAATTCGTTGCCCAGAGTGTGGACATTTAATTAAGAAGATAGATAATGTTAACGATTTTCCGTATAAACAGATAGACTATTGCTATGCCTGTGATCAGGATATACAGGTATCTTCAAAAGATATAGTAGTACTATTTAAATTGAAAAATAGATCTTTTAATGTTGGGCAATCAGATTTTTTTACTCAAACAAGTCCGATTGCCCATGAAATAGATACGCTTGAATCTTTAAGGAAAATAAGTAAAACGTTTGAACTGTTTTATAATATGCAATACGGCGAAATTGAGAAGAGAGAGCAAAAGAATGTACAAGAAGTAGCTATACATAGAAAAGCGTATGCCAAATATGATAAGAATAAAAAGAAATATACGGTAATATGGGTAGCATTTAATATAATTGTATTCTTTGTTTTGTGTTATGTACTTTTTGTGAGTGATCAAAATAGCAAGATAACTCCGTTTATTACTATTGTACTATTTGCATCCGATAGAATATTAGATTTTATTTTGAGAAAAATATTTGTAATGGATTACGATGAACTTGTGAGACAATATGAATTTAATTTGGAAGAAATTCAAACCGGTTAAAAGATATCCCTCGCTTGTTACAGTTCACATCTGCGCCAGTAATGAAATCTGAAAATGTTATAGGAAAGCATGAAAAAAGACCTCTCAGTTGAGAAAGGAGACAGAGGAATCCGCAACAGGAGAGAAGACTTCGAGGACAGTATTATAAATATTGGCACCCTGAAGCCTGCGTGTTTCGATGATGCTCATGGCATTGCAAAGAAATCCACACTGCTGTTGCAGCGAAAACTGACAGCCTGCTTCTGTTTCCGTTTGTACTTACGAAGTGCTCTTTCAGAAAGGTTGTCTGTGTAGTCGATTTCCGGATGCGTCAGGAAAAGCAGGTGATTATCCCGATAGGCAGTCATTCTTTTGAGGAGATTGAACCCATCCCTGTATATTTACCCAGAGGAGAATCCTGATATTCGGAGTGCCCAAGTTTCAGTATCGCATCGTATCTGCCATAATAGGATTCAATCAGTGTATCAGAAAGACCTGCTCTGGTCTCCTTTGTTTCATGGATCATGGAAGAAAGGAACTCTTTCATCTAAGAATTCCATGACAGGTGAGGCTCATTATCGATACTGTCCTGAAGATAGCGGAGAACATGAGCCAGACATTCCTGATGATCGGCTCCATAGTTATAATAAGTCTTATCATGATCATGGACGAGTGTCTGCTGATACTGCTCCACCGGAGTACCTTTGAGACCTTCATGACCTTTGTGCTCCCGGAAGAAATATAACATTTCATTTTCATTTCTGGCATTGGTGATATCCGAGTACATGACGGGATACTGGAGGAGCCGTTGGGAGATCCGGTTCCGTTCTGCTTCCGTAGAAACGTAAAATTTCTGGGTAAGCCCGGCAATGGTGCCTTTGGAAAGAACGATTTTTCCGTTTGTGATACCTTCGATCAGTTCCTGCGTTTTATCAATGTTTTCCTTTGTAAGGGCAGAATTTCCTCACGGAGCTGGTCACAGAGCTTCTGCAGGTCTTCCAGCTGGATCAGGAGCTCGATATGTCACCTTTAGAGCGTAATTCAGAGACAGCATCCTGCCAGAGACGGTGATAACGGTCAGCTTTCTTTCAATAGGACATGAAGAACTGTATGATTGTATTAAAAAATCACTACTTTCAATGCAACATACAAGACATTGCGTAAAATGACACTACAATTAAGTATTAAGTACAGAGGAAAGAAAAATGAAACCTATATATATTGATATACATATTCATACATCGGAAGATGCAAATAATTTAAATGATACATATAATTGCAATATATTGATGGAAAATGTTCGTAAAATAGCAGGAGATGCTGAAGTGGTCTTATCGCTAACAGACCATAACACCATTAATAAAGCTGCTTATTTAGCGCTAAAAGATAAAGTGGAGCATTTAATATTGGGGGTCGAATTACATATAAGAAAGTATGAAGACTGTGCACCATATCATTGTCATCTTCTTTTAAATTTGCCAATTGAAGATAGTTATATTGATGAAATAAATACAATTCTTGATGGATTATATCCAGATAAATGTGTTACAGATTCAACTGCGAATATTCCGACAATAGAAACGATTTCAAATGAATTCGATGGATATGATTATTTATTGTTACCACACGGTGGACAATCGCATAGAACATTTGATAAAGCAATAAAAAAAGGAAAAAGATTTGACACTACACTCGAGAAAAGTATTTATTATAATCAATTTGATGGATTCACCGCGAGAAGTAGTTCTGGGTTAGAGGAAACTATAGAATATTTTAAGAGATTAGGAATAAATGAATTTACTAATTTGTTGACTTGCTCAGATAATTATAATCCAGAAAGATACCCAGAGGCTAAAAGTAAAGACGCAGAAAAATTCACGCCAACATGGATGTTTGCTTCACCTACTTTTGAAGGATTGAGATTGTCATTATCAGAATCAACACGTTTGGTTTATGCGGATAAAATGCCACAATTATGGAATGAATGTATAGGATCTGTTGTTTTGCAAAATGAAAGAATAGAAATGGATGTAAAATTAACTCCTGGGTTAAATGTTGTGATTGGTGGTTCGTCTAGTGGGAAAACACTATTTGTTGATTCAATATATAGGAAATTAAACAATGATTATGAAGATAATCAATATCAAGAATTTGATACTGAAAAAATATTAATTGAAAATCCGTCTGGTATAGTTCCACATTATATTAATCAAAACTTTATTGTTTCCATACTTCAAAATAAAGATAAAGATATTAATGATATTCCCATAATTGCTAAAGTGTTTCCTGGGGGTTCTGATATTGATGCGATGATAAGAAATAAATTAGTGGATTTTAAAGATCATATAAATTCTTTGGTAGATTCAGTCCGTAATATAGATGGTATTCAAGAGGACTTGAAGAAAATACCTATGCCTAACAGATTAATAATAGCGCAAAAGATTCAAAAAAACATATTGGCAGTACTTGAGCCTAGTACATCACAATTAGAATATTGTAGATTTCAGGAAGCTGATAAAATAAAGTATATAGAGTTACTTGATGAATTACAAAGTATTTTGAATACTAATGCATTTGCACGAGATGTTAGTGCGGAAATTATAACTATAAAAAATGAAATTAGCAGATTAGCGGATATTTCAAAGCTTACAGATGAAGTGACTGGTGAGGTGAAGAATCACAAAGAAAATATGGATAAAAAATTGGCTCTCACAAATCAGGAGGGGCAAAGTAGAAATGTAAGTCGTGAAAAGCTGATTACTCTAATTGATAAGTATTTGCATGAAATTTATGTATTTAATAAAGAATTTAAGTATATTTCAAATTATAACGTAGGATGTAAAACAAAAGAAATTGTTGTCAGAGGTCATAAATTGAGTATTGAGAACTCGTTTGAATTAACGCCAAATATAATATGCGATTCTATAAATACATTATTGAAGTCAGATAAAAAAATATCAGACTTTCAAAGTATTAAACCTGAAATGTTATTTAAATGCAATTTTAGAGGACAATCGCCAAAAGTTAAAGATTATGATGACTTCATTAATAGGCTATATGAAAAGATTAGTGGTTTAAATAAAAGAAAATATAAGATATTAACAGCAGATGGTCAGGATTTTGATAAATTGAGTCCAGGATGGAAATCAGCGGTAGTATTGGATTTGATTTTAGGATATGAACGAGATTATGCACCAATAATTATTGATCAACCAGAGGATAATTTGGCAACAAATTATATTAACAGAAATTTAATAAATCTTATAAAAGACGTTAAGCGTAGAAAACAAATTATTCTTGTATCGCACAATGCAACTATACCGATGCTGGGAGATGCACAAAATATTGTGTTGTGTAGAAATGATAAGGGTAAAATAAAAATTTGTTCGCAACCGCTAGAAGGAAATATTGATAATAAATCTATTGTAGATTATATCGCAGAAATTACTGATGGTGGAAAATCATCTATAAAGAAAAGGGTAAAAAAATATAATTTGAAATCGTTTAAGGAGAATGAAGAATGAAATGGAAAGTAAAAAAGGAGAATGATGAATACTCAATAAAAGTAAAAATTAATGATGAGGAAAAAGCATTTTCTTATATTGAAATGATAAAAGAACTTTATGAGAATAAAAAACTTGAAGATGCAGAATATGATGGAGATTTTTCAGATACAGAAAAAGAATCTGTAGATTCCTTAGTAAATGATATTAATGAACATGTTCAAAACTTTTTTGAACATACTAATGAAAATTCTTGCGAAGAAATACCTACAGACTCCAATCCTCATCCATAGCATCAGCCCAAGCCTGCAACTCGCAATCAAGAGCAAGTGCAGCATACATAAGTGGATTATCAATCGCAAAGTTATCAATAAGCCTTTGAGAATTGGGTGAAGTATGCAGATTCTTTTCCGCTTCAGCACAGGATAAGAATAGAAGTGCATTATCAGCAAAAGCAATGTCAATTCCGCTCTTGTATTGGTTATAGTAAGCAAAATGTATTTTCATAGTTATAGTTCTTTCTTTGTTAAAGTAATTAGTAGTTCTGGGAATGTGTGGATAGTCAATCGCATACAACATATATGCAACACTGGCACACACAAATCCCCTATTTATGGGCTTTTCTTGTTTTCAAAACGGTAACAAAGAGATGATTATACTGGAAAGCGTGGGAAAAAGCGAATCCGGGAAAAATAGGAACCGTCAGAATGCCGAGTGGATAAGTTGTAAGGAGAAGGAAAAAGAAAACTCTGGAAAGAGAAAAAAGGACAAAAGGGAGTACTCTGCAATGAAAAAAGAGGATAAAAGAGGGAGGATGGGCAGAGATGTAGATAAGAAAATCCCAAGGAAGATAGTTGTGCAAATTGAAAAAATCGGAGATATGCACAAAAACATCCATTTACTGGCGTGGGTGTGAACTGTAACCATTGCTTAGATTTAGCGCAGTAAAGTCCTGAATATTGGACTTATACTGCGCTAAAATCATAATTAAAGGGACATGTAACAGACCGTAGTGAATTAAAAAAATCAATCTCAAAATTATATGGGAAAATAATAAAGCAATGCTTTTTCCGGGAAAATAAAAACTTTACAAAAATAAAGATTTATATAGCGAATATGGAGAGATGATGGTATAATAGTGAAAGATTGGTTTAATGTTGTTCTCTGAGGAGAAGAAAGGTGTACTTAGTGAAAATATCATATAACGGTCTATGGAAATTATTAATTGATAATGGAATGCAAAAGAAGGATCTGATAGATAAGATCGGAGTCAGCTCTACTACCATTGCAAAAATGGGGAAGGGAGAAAAAGTGTCTTTGGATGTATTGGAGAGAATTTGCAATTATTTCAATTGTGATATTGGTGATGTTATGAGTTTTGAAAAATGAATATGTCTCCAAATGCGACAAAATTAAAGATTGAGAGGTTATACAAATCTTAAATGAAGAAGACAATTTACAACAACGCATTTACTCGATTCACAGACAAGGAATTTGACGAAAAGTATGCATTAATCAGTCATGCAATTCAGCTTGGCGATACGATTAACGCAAAGAAGTATCGTGACATTTTAAAAGAAAATGGAATTGACGCTTCTGACTTACCTTCAGCAGAATTGTTCAATAAAGATAATAAAATTGAATTAGTGCCTAAGAGAAACAAGTTTACATTTATAGATTTATTTGCAGGAATTGGCGGATTCAGAATTGCTATGCAGAATCTGGGTGGTCAGTGCGTTTTCTCTAGTGAGTGGGATGAGCCTGCCAAGGAAACTTATTTTAGAAATTATGGTGAAGTGCCATTTGGTGATATTACGATACCTGCAACTAAAGCATTAATCCCTGATAAATTTGATGTTTTATGTGCGGGCTTTCCTTGTCAGCCGTTTAGCAATGCTGGATTAAAAAAGGGAATTGAAGATACGCGAGGAACATTGTTTTATCATATTGCGGAAATACTCCGTGATCATCAACCCAAGGCAGTATTGCTTGAAAATGTTAGAGGACTTATCAGTAATGATAAAGGAAAAACCATTCAAACTGTTCTGCGAACAATTACTGGGATGGGATATACGTGTAATGTTCCACAGGAACTTATTGATAATGGTCCGGTATCAAAACTAAAAGAGGAATGTGAAAAGATGGTTCTGTGCGCAAAAGATTATGGGGTACCACAGAATCGTCCTAGAATTTATATAGTACTTTGGAAAAAGGATTTGGATATTAAAGAATTTCTATATCCAGAGACTGAAAACACGAAAACAAAAGTTTCATCTATTCTTGAAAAAAATGTTCCTGATACATTTACAATTTCGGATAAATTGTGGGCGGGACATCAAAGAAGAAAGTTGGAACATGAAGAAAAAGGAAATGGATTTGGATATTGTTTATTCAATGGAGATTCTGAGTATACAAGCACAATATCGAGAAGGTATTACAAGGACGGGAGTGAAATACTGATTGAGCAACCGGGTAAGAATCCGAGAAAACTAACACCAAGAGAGGCAGCTAACCTGCAGGGATTTCCAAAAGAGTTTAAGCTTCCGGATTCGAATACAAAGGCCTATCAGCAGTTTGGAAATAGTGTAGCAGTTCCGGTTGTTGAAAAGGTATCAGAACAAATAGTGAAACAAATATTGGAGGTGTAAATAGATGTTTGCAGATTTAAATGATCCTGTGCTTCAACCTGAAAGTATCAAGGCAGGACTTATTCCAGAAATTACAATAAGTGAAGGCTTAAGAATAAAGTTGGATGAGATGTTTTCACAGGAGGAGAAAGCATATAGCAAAATTTGGGGAGCAACATCAGTTGTTCAAACTGATAAAAGCTATGTTTTCTTTTCAAATCAATGGTTGTATCTGGCTGTAATGTGCAAAAAATATGCGCAGGCTTTATATCAGTATTGCGATTTTTTTGATAATCATATGAGAACTGATACTGATGTAATGAATTGTGTTAAAGCACAGGATTATAGCGGATCTGCATATGTTAATCTTTTTGACTCTGAAAATGATAGAGAGTATATGAAAAAATTCATTAACGGAGATCAGGAATTTAGACCAGGTAAAAATCTGGTTAATGCCGGCGATAAAATCAGATCATGTAAGGATATTTTTGGGTCTTGTGTTTTAGGAAAGATGGATGTTCCAAATGCCTCATCTGCATATCTAGGTAATCTGGTCTATTATCTTGCAAAAAGACCTGCTCTTTATGATGAGCTTGAAAATGAAATTTCTGGCCAGACTGAAGTGCTTGATTCAGCAATCAAGCTGCCAGTTGTAGTGAAAGATTGTGCAAAAGCAATTGTTGATTACATATATAAGTTAGATGAGTTCGAGAGTATTATCGAACGAATCGAAATTATGGATCAGAGTATAAAGATAAATACAGGAAATACAGATGGGCTTTTGCCAGAAGGAAACTGGTTACGGTATATGTTCGCACGTCCATCGTCAGGAATGTTTGACCCAGAATCATCAAGTGATAAGACCAGGGTGTTTGATACTGAATATCTTATAAAAGCAAACGGTGAAGAGTACAGATGTAAACTGACTACTGAATGGGTTGGAACAGATATAACTGAGGGTGCACAGGGCAATAATTATCTACAGGCGCTTATAAAGCTGGTTAATAAATATTATTCTGATGTTCTCGAAATAAAGGACGAGGGTGGTACCTATTATCTTCATGTATTGAAGAAAGAATTTCTTATATCAGATTTACCAGACGTATTGGATTCTGTTTTTGCTGAGCGATATATCACATCACTTCTGACTAAACCGTTTGTTATTTTGACTGGTAATAGTGGTACGGGAAAAACCAGAATAGCGAAACAGTTTTCACAGTACCTTGAAAGAACAATAGATGGTAAAAGAAATTGGTTAATTGTTCCTGTTGGTGCAGACTGGACAGATAATACTAAAATGCTTGGATTTTATAATCCACTTGAAGAGAAATATGTCTCAACTCCAACACTGGATTTTATTCTCCAGGCAATAAAAAATCCGACAGTGCCATATTTCCTTATACTTGATGAAATGAATCTTTCACATGTGGAAAGATATTTTTCAGATTTTTTGAGTGCAATGGAGTCGGATGAAGAAATCCTACTTTACAAGGTATCTGGCAAAAAAGCGAAAGATGGAGAAGAGATAACGATTCCTGAAAAGATACGACTTCCTAAAAATCTTTTTGTAACAGGAACAGTTAATATTGATGAAACAACATATATGTTTAGTCCAAAGGTGTTAGATCGCTCTAATGTTGTAGAATTTAAGCCTGAAAAGGAAGCTGTATTGAACTTGATGACAGGTTCAGTAGATGTGAATAATGTTTCTCGTGCAGGAAATGGAGTGGCTGAAGGATTTATAGATCTTGCGTCTGTTATAAGAAATGGAGTTTGCAATGTTGAACAGATAAAACTTGAGCAGGTTCGAGAATTTCTTGATAGCATTTACGAGGAACTTCAGGAAAGTGGTTTTGAATTTGCTTATCGTACAGTTAAAGAGATCCGTCAGTATTATGCAGCGGCATATGAGTTACAGAAAGGTAACTTTAATCTTACAAGAACAATGGACGAACAGATTGTTCAGAAGATTCTTCCTAAAATATATGGTGATAGAAAACAGATAGGAGAGTTACTGGATACTCTTGAAGAAAAATGTAAAAACGGAATTGGGGATTCATCAGAAGAAATGACTTTATCATTGAAGAAGATAGAGCAGATGAAGAAAAGACTTGATAAATATCAGTACGCAAGCTTTATGTAAGAAGGTGTTTTAATGGGCATAGCAGCAGTTTCATTTAAAGATAAAAATGGAATAGAGATAGTAATTTATCCGCAGGGCGAGTGGGATACTATTGATTTTAACGTAGCTACTGAAGAAGAAGGCACAGATATGATTGCCTATGAAGAAAAAGAAGCTGCGTCTAAAGCTGTGCTCTCAAAGCTTGATATTGCAACTTCAGTGGATGGACAGAAAATATTAAGACTACGCGAAACAGCTACTTATACATGCAGATTAAAGGATGACATTCAAACTGGTTCGGATCAGATTTGTAAGAATCTCGGTTTCCCAAATGAGAAGAATAATAAGTTCCTCAAAGTAACCAGAGATAGAGATGCATTATCCTTTAGATTTATTAACTACCTTGGAAGAACACATTTAAAAAATTCTTCAGATGAAACTGTAGTCGATTTTGAAATAGTACCTCAGAAGATGAATTATGAAGAGGACTATATTGAGTTAACTAAAAAGCTGGCTGAAGAGTGCGCAGAAATCTTGCTGGAGTATTCAGGTGTTACATCGAACAGATTTGAAACATCTGATACCAATAGTGCCAAGACGCTTTTGGAGCAGTTTATTTTCTTGAGGGAATTCTGTTACTCACATAACCTACAGGCTCTTTTCGGACATATAAAGCGTAATCCGGATAGAATGCTTATGAAGGATGAAGTCCTTAAGCCAATTGGACAGGGTTCTCCAAGTGCAAGCTTTTATTCCAGCCCTTTTTCTCATAGTAGAGGCTGGCAGATGGTAAATGGAAAGCCTATGCCTCAAGAAGTTGCTGTAACAAGAAAGTATGACAGTCTTGATACCGTTGCAAACCGTTTTGTGAAGTTTGCTTTGAAAAAATTCAACCTGATATGTAGAGAACTCTGTTCAAGTCTTGATGCCGCAAAAGGAAAAAATGCAGGACAGAATATGTATACGGAGTGCTATCGGGAGGCTTTAGAGATTCAAAGAATTACTGATGACATTTTGAGAGATCATTTCTTTGATGATGTAAGAGAACTTACGATTATGCCGCAGAATAATCAGGTACTTGAAAAGAGAGAAGGATATAGACAAGTCTTTTACGCAGCAGCTATGGTTGATCTTGCTCTTCAGTTGAATTGGGAGGGTGAGCAGGAGGCCTATAGCGGAGAATCTAAAAATACGGCATTACTGTATGAGTATTGGTTGTTTTTTGAACTTAGAAAAATTATCAGTTCAATCGATAATTGCCAATGTGTACAGGCTTCTGAAAAGCCGTTCATCAATACTGACAATGGTCTAAATATTTCATTAAGCGAAGGTCAGACTTCTTGTCAGGCATTTCTTCTTCCTGATTTGGGTACAAGGGTGAATCTGTATTATAACAGGACCTTTTCAAGGGAAGAGTTTTCCAATACAAAGTATGCAGGATCATATTCAAGGCCGTTTAGACCGGATTATACGCTAGAAGTGTATCCTTCGGATTATCTTAAACCTGAAGATGCCGTTAGAGAAGGTGCGGTAAGCTACATTCATTTTGATGCGAAGTACAGGATAACGGATTTAAGATCTTTTATCGGACCTGATGAAAATGAAATGACAGAGGAGCAGATAAAGGAAGAAGTTGAAAATGATAAACAGGATAGCGTAACGAATACATACAAGCGAGGAGATCTTCTGAAAATGCATACATACAATGATGCAATTAGAAGAACTGTAGGAAGTTACGTCCTGTATCCTGGAGATTTTGATTCAAAGACAAAGAATTACAGACTCTTTGAGGAGGTTCTTCCAGGAGTAGGTGCTTTTGCAATCAAACCAAGTATTCAGACGGACAGTGAAAATGCATTGAAGGATTTTATATATGAAATCATTGAAGCACGTAGCAGAAAATACAGCAGACTTAACCGTATGTTGTCTTATAGCAACCTTGTACTTGGTGAACCTGCGATTAGTATGTTAGATAAAAGAACTACAGGTAAGGAAAAGGACAATAAGAATATCCATAATGATTTGTGTGTTATCGGTTATTTGAGACCTGATTATTATGAGTTGCTGAGCAGAGAAGACCTTTTATCTGAAGGCAGGACTTTTGTTTTTTATTACTATGCTATCAAGGGTGAATCAGTGTATTCACATCATGAAGATATAGGAAAAGCAAAGTATATTCGCTTTTATCAGAATGATATAAATGCTACGGGTAGATATGAAATAGAGCCGCTTAAAGGAATCATAAAATCAAGTGAATTGGTTTCAAAAAAGCAGCTTGATGATTTACTGACAGAGAATGGTTCTAACGATGGTAAAGAAAGATCCGCAGATTTTTATTATGTTCTTAAGGTGGAGGTAGTAAGCTGCACTGAGCCAAAGATTAGCTGTAATAATAGTGATTTGAATGGCGTGAATGGAAATGATACATTCAGTCCACATTCACCTAAGGTTGTAACTGAAGATTGGTTATTAGTGAAATCTTGAAAGCTGGTGAAGTAATATGAGCGATAAGCTTACACCTGAAAAAAGAAGCTGGAATATGAGCCGGATTAAAGGCAAGGATACAAAAATTGAGGTGGAAGTCAGAAAATATCTGTTTTCAAAAGGATATCGCTTCAGAAAGAATGATAAAAGATATCCCGGTAAGCCGGATATTGTCCTACCAAAGTATCATGTGGCTATATTTGTTCATGGCTGCTTTTGGCATCGGCATGAAGGATGTAAAGATGCGACAACACCAAAAACGAGAACGGAATTTTGGCTTGAGAAGTTTGATAAAAATGTCAAAAACGACCAGATAAAACAGGAAAAGCTTAGGGAGCTTGGGTGGAAGGTAATTGTTATCTGGGAGTGTGAATTGAAGCGGAGTTTCCAGGAAACAATGGATAAGGTTGAGAAAGAGCTGACACGAAAGCCGTTTATAGGAGCACAAAATTGATTTAGCAAAAAACGGGGGTTATTAATATTGGGAACTACAAGCGAAAAAGATATGCAGGTTAGAGAGATTAAAGAAGGGTATAAATTTGCTGATAAACTGTTTGCAAAGTATCCTCTTCTCGGAAATGCAATTCTTAAAGAATCAACGCAAGATAAAATAAATGAACAGGCAAAAAAAGCATTGGATATACTCGTTGAAAATCCTTCTTATGTTTCGAGTATGCCAATAAATTGGTATTTGTTTATTACCTTGGCAACGATAAACTATGCAAAAAAATGGGATTCTAGCGAGGAAAGTCGATTTACAAAGTATATTACACTTCAATTTGGATACAGAGATGATTCAGGTAAAATCTGGGGAATAATATCCTGCTGCTTAGAAAAAGCACTTAAGTCAAAAAACAGATTTTTCCTTAAAGACGAAAATGGCAGAGAGTTTTTTGAGACGGTGCTGGTACATTCGTTTGCACCGCTGAATGCATGGGATTCTGTTTTTGAATTATTATATGATTTCTTAAGAAACAACCTGAGATGGAATTATATTAAAGAGGATCCAATCATAGAAAAGATGATTGTAGCCTTAAATGCAAAAATGAATGGGAATTCGTCAGATGATGAAGATCTGTTTATTAGTTCAAAAGAGTACCATATTAGACTTGGAGCAAAACGACTATTACAGAATAGACCAGAATATACAGTAATTCTATTTGACAGCATTATTAGTAGGATAAATGATTTAATACAGAATGCTGCAAAGGAACCAAGATCATATTTAGATAAGCTGGTAGACGTTTGGTTCGCTAATAAGATAAGCAGATTACTAGATGGTGAAAAGGTGCAAATAACAAAAAGAGTGTCACGTACAGGTGACACTGCTTTATCATACTCAAAAATTAGAACGACGGTTGTATTGTCTTCATCGGGAATATCCATAGCTGTGCCGACTATCCGTTTAGAGAATACAGGACATAAATACGCGGAAATAAAGCTTTATGAGGAAGGAAGGTTAATTTCTAAAGAAATACTAGAAATATATGGTAATGAGCTTGGAGAAACAGTAAGTGGTTGTAGTATTCCAATTACTATTTCAGGTCTAAATTCATGCAATTTAAAAGTAGAAATAATCTGTGATGGAGACGTTATCTATGACTCCGGAAAGAGTCTTCATAAAAGATTTTGGATTTTTAAAAACGGCAAGGAAGCCAGCATAAGTGGATTAAAACCAGGAAGATATGAAATCTACGCACCTTATGTGGATAGCATATCTTTTGAAGAAGTAGACGTTTTTGAAAAAGGTAATAATTACCTAGACATTTGCCTGAATGATGATTATGCAATCTATTATAATGACAGACTTGTCGCCATGGATACATCAAATATCAGAGAGGTGACGATTTCAGAACCGGAGTTTGTGGAGGGATGTCATTATGTTACAGAAGAGGATGAGTGTAAGATAGCCCTTGTTCAGGATAGTTTTTCCATTTATTTAGATAGAGAACGTCAGGGAAATAGTATACGTATATACTGTGGAAGCGAAGAAATAGAGCTAACTGATTACTGGAAAGACGGAGACGTATGTGAAATACCCTTGAGCAGTCTTTCTTCAGTGAACAATGTGTTATCAATAAGTATTGTTAGTTTAGAAAAAAATGCGGTCATTTATGAAAAACATTTTCTCGTTCTAAGCAATTTAAGCATCTCTTTTAATAAAGATTGCTATGTTATGCAGGATGATTATGATGAAGCATTTGCTGATATTAGAATCAATGAAGAAATGCAGAGGCATAATATTCAAATAGGCGAAAAAGTCATAGTAATTGAATATGAGGATGGAAGTATAAAGGTTGATGTTCCGGCTATGACGTATCATTGGAACAACATTGATAACATTTATCCGGGAGAGAATGTATGGATTGATGACATTAAGCAGGGAGCTGAGTTAGAGATAAACTGTTCATCCGAATTGGATTTTGAAGTTGAAATCGGGGATGAGCGATTTTCGGATTCAAAAATAGATCTTTTTGCTATTGCAGAGCAGGAAAGAAGCAAGGCTTCTTATAACTATCCGGTTACTGTTTCAGTGCAGAATCATAGGTATACTTTGGGACAGATTATCTTTTCTGAAATGTTTATTAGGATGCCTGTGTTTACGTCTGATGAGCAATTTATCTACTGGGATGGTGGCATTAGCTTCATTGGAAATCGGAATAAAAGAATCAGACTGGATTTGTATGACGAAGAGAATCAAGCTTACTCATTGAATTTGAAATTTGATGATAACAAAATTGAATTACCGGAAGACTTCGTAGATGGTGAATATACATATTCAATAGTTCTGGAGTCGGAAGACGAGGAGCTGATTCTTGCGCAGGAAACGCAGTTCTTTGGAAACCCGAATAAATACAGATTTGAGAATAAAGTAATAGAAATCTTTGAAGTTACTGAAGATGTTGAAGAAGGGACAAAACCCCAGGAAATAAAGCCTGTTTACATTGAGAATATTAAGTTTATTGAAAGAAATTTTGTGGCATCGGAAGATGGTATTTTTGATATTTATGAAGGTCAGATGTTTTTTGTTAGGCCTGATGGAAGTAAAAAGTACTATTCACATAAATACTATACCAACAAGCAAACAGGTTTTTCGTTCTATAAAATCAACCCGGTAAAAATAATCTATATTAATGAAAAGCTGTTACGAATTGTAAACGAGGATGATGAAGGACTCTATTGCTATGACAATTTTGGAACTTCTCCAAGATTGGAGATTACAGATAGAGAACCAAGGATTGGTGCAAAAAATTATAAAGATATACTTTTTTATTTATACGGGTCGAATGTAAAGAGGCTAAGAGCGCAGGTTACCACACCTGTTATTTCCACATATTCAAATGTAAGGAACGATTTTGAAAAGTATGTTGAGATAGATCAGCGTGAAGTTATTGAAGCGGATGTATCAAGGCGCATGATAATAAATGCCGGTCCAGGAACAGGTAAAACGTGGACCTTGATTGAAAAGATAATAAATCTTGTAGATGTTCAGGAAGTGGATCCTGAAACTATTTTGGTGCTTTGCTTTTCAAAAGCTGCAGTAGAAGTTGTAAAGAATAGATTAAAAAAAGCAGCTGACGAAGAACGCGTATCAGAAGTAATTAATCTTGTTGATGTCAGAACCTTTGACTCATTTGCTTCACAAGTATTGTACTGGGTAAAGGATGAAAGTGAATATGATAACCTGCAATACTATGACATTGGAAAATTGAACTATGATGAAAGAATTAATCTGTTTACGAGTACTATAACGACTCTGCCAGAGTTAATGGAACAATGTAGCCATCTGTTTGTTGATGAGGTTCAGGATTTGGTGAAGGAGCGCGCACGTATGGTGCTTGCTATGATAAGAAACATACCGGAGCCTTCAGGAGTAACATTGCTTGGCGATGCTTGTCAGTCAATATATGACTATCAGGCAGGAAATGACCGGATGACTTCAAAACAGTTTTATGGTGTTATGGCAAATGATATGCCAAAATTTGCGTACTATACATTTACAAGAAATTACAGGCAAGATAATGAACTTGCATATTTAGGTGACGGTTATAGAAAGCATATTTTAAGTGGAAGAATTAAAGACTGTGATTCTTATTGGCATAATGATGTTGAAAAACGAATACCTCAGTTCAAGGAGTATGATGCTGATAAGATAACACAAAGTAGTTTAAGAGAATTACTGAATGCAGGAACTGTAGGAATACTAACCAGAACCAATGGCCAGGCACTGAAAATATCAGCGGCTTTGAGGGAAAAAGGAATTGATCACGTTTTAAAGAAACGATTACGAGATAACACATTAAATAAGTGGATAGCCTTAGTCTTTAATGATTATGAGCTGACTTCAGTAGATGAAGAAGATTTTACAAACCTGTACAATCAAATAGCAGATCCTGAAGACGCAGAATCGTATGAGGTATGGAATGCCATAAAAGAAGCTGCACGCGTTTCATCAGAAAGAATTGGTGTGAGAGATATATTGAAGGGCGTAATGACTAATTCAAGATCTATGGTGCTATATTCGCATGAAAAGGTATCTGATTTAACTGTTACGAATATTCATAGAGGAAAAGGACGAGAATTTGACGCAGTATTAGTTGAAAATGATATTTTCTCAGAAGATGAGAAAGAGTTAGAAGAACATAAAGTTTGTTATGTTGCATTGACTAGACCTAAGCGCGAAATATATAGAATAAATGCAAAGGCAGATTATATTCGAATTGACAAAGAAGGCGATAGACGATGCTTTAAATCTGATTATGTAGGGTTTAACAAACAGCGCTTGACGTATTTTGAAGTTACAGGGGAGCCAGATATAGATTTGAGATCCTTTGTACGAGAAAATGAAGCACAACTTTATATCAGGGAAAACTATGATGACCTCGTAGGAAAGAAAATTGTTTTGATTAAAGATAAACATAAGTCAGAGTTTGTACGTTACAAGATTGTCCTTGGTGAAGATAATTATGTTCTTGGATATACAAGCAAAGATTTTTACGAGTCATTAAGTAGAGCGCTGCATACAGTGTATAAGTTACCTTCAAGAGCAGAATTGTACTTTAATGTCTATCCGGAGCGTTTTACAGACATATACGTTGATGATGTAATTTCTGTAATTGATCAGCTTGATGGTTCAGAAATGGGTGTAAAAGCCTTTGGAGAAATGGTCACTTGGAATGCAGTTACCATTGTTGGTTATAGCAAAGCGGAATACTAATAGGAGAATGAGATGGCGGATTATAAAGAGTTCTATGGGGCTCGAAAGGAAATCATAGACATAGTAAAAAAAGACCTTATTGGGCCTGTATATGAAGATGAAATACTGGTTGAGTGTCCTACGCAATACTATGTTATGGGAAAACTATATCCAAGAGCAAAGGATGAGCAGGATAATGAAAGCGATACAGATGAGGATGTAACAACAAACTCTGGCATGGATCAGAATACTGATTCATATGACAGTGCATTGGCGTCTACAAATGTTATTGATCCAAGTACCATGGGTGTTACTTTTACAGTTAAGCCAGGTGTTAAGCAAATAAAAGTGTCTGTAAGCTATGCTCAGTATCATTCAAATACAAAGGAAGAGATAGATAAACAAGGACTTGACGTTAGTAAATATGAAAATGATGTGACGGATAAGACGTTATTTTGGGTTAGAGAGCCGGGAAAACAGGAATTTGTATTTGATATAGGAAAAGATAAAGAATACAGAATTGTTGATGAGATATATCTTAGTTCGTTCACTCATAAAACATTTGAGAGTGGGGAAACAGTTATTACCATAGTTCTCACAAACAAGTATGTAATTGATGAGTTTGATTTTGATGAAAAGAATAATCACTCTTTATTTCAACCTGAAATTACTATCGTTTCAGATGAAATGGAAGGAAGAGTGTTTACTTCTGTTCGCAGACAAATTGAGCTTACTGATGATGAAGAGCTATCAGAGCTTGATATGTTATATGCAGCTAATGGTTGCTTTGGCCAAGGGCATGGCTGTGCTGTTGAATGGGATGTAGAAAAGGTGGAACCAGACTATATTAAGAGCTCGTTTATGCCTGCATTTAATCTTCTTCAAATGAAGGCACGTCAAATAGAGAATAACCCTGTGTTCAACATGAAATATTTACACACAGGAGATGCCAAAGAAATAATTGCTAATTTAGAGAGTTTTGTAGATGAATATAGAGACTGGATTAAGAAACTTAAGGAATCTATTCCCAAAGAATATGAGGAAAGCGCAAATAATAATATAAATAAGTGCCTAACTGTTTGTGAGAGAATTGAGCAAACAGTTAAGACTCTTGGAAAAAGTGCGAAGGAAAATGGAAATGCATGGAAGGCTTTTAGATATGCAAACGAAGCTATGTACATGCAAAGACGACAATCAATAATAAAGGGTGGAAGGGAACCAAAAGATGAGAATATTAATTGGTATCCGTTTCAGCTTGCATTTATGATGCTTGAAATAATGTCATTTGTAGATCCGACTGGGGATGACAGAAAGACGGTTGATTTGTTGTGGTTTCCTACTGGTGGTGGTAAAACCGAGGCATACTTAGGAATTGCTGCCTTTTGTATTTTTTACAGAAGACTAAGTCATGAAGAAGGTGTAGACGGTGTAACTGTTTTGATGAGATATACCTTACGATTGCTAACGATTCAGCAGTTTGAAAGGGCTAGTATCTTGATTTGTGCTTGCGAATTGTTACGAAAGAAATATGCTTTACCGGGCAGCGAAATATCAATTGGATTGTGGGTTGGAAATAAACTTACTCCAGGTACGATTGAAGTGGCAGATACTACTTTGGCAAAGTTACATAACAATGGAAATGTAGATCAAGATGAGGCGGATCCATGTCAGATAAAGATTTGTCCTTGGTGCGGTAAAAGAATATATCCTAAGAATTATTCTATTAATGCTGCAAAAACACGTATGAACATAAAGTGTACAAATGGCGAATGCGTTTTTTCAAAAGAGGAAAGCTTGCCTATTCACTTAATTGACGAGGAAATCTATGGAATTCGACCAACATTTATAGTTGCTACGGTGGATAAGTTTGCTCAGATTACGTTACAAGATAAACCGGCGGCGCTGTTTTCAGTCGATAAACAATGCCTTCCTCCTGAATTGATTATTCAAGATGAGCTTCATCTTATTTCCGGACCATTGGGAACAATGACTGGAATATATGAGGCTGCAATAACAAAAATATGTGAACGTGATGGGGTACCAGTAAAGGTTGTAGCTTCAACAGCAACTATTCGTAATGCGGATAAGCAGATTAGAGCTTTATATGGAAGAAAATTTGCTCAGTTTCCGCCACAGGGAACATGTGCGGATGATTCCTTTTTTGCTGTGAAATCAACTCCAGAGGAGAGACCGGCAAGACTATATATGGGAGTTATGGGAGTTGGAGCGACTTTTACAACAACTCTTATAAGAGTGTATGCGGCATGGTTGTTTGCCTCCAGATATCTGATTGATAAAGGATATAGTGATAAAGCAATCGATAACTTCTGGACGTTAACTGGATATTTCAACAGTATTCGAGAATTGGGTGGTGCACAGACACAGGTTGTAGATGATATTCAAAGTAGATATCAATACTTAAAGGATAAGAAATTTGCGGATTTTAATCCTAAATTTACCGGAAATAATAAATATGAGTATTCTGAAGAATTAACGAGTCGAATGACGAATGACCAGATTTCAGATATCATTCAGACTCGACTTAAGGTCCCATATACAAGTGAGAAGGGTGAAGATGTACCATTTGATTTTATACTTGCATCAAATATGATTTCAGTCGGCGTTGACGTAGGTAGATTGGGAACGATGGTTGTTGCTGGACAACCCAAAACAAATGCTGAGTATATACAGGCTACAAGTCGTGTTGGACGTGATAATCCAGGTCTTGTGTTTATGATTTATAATGCATCTCGTTCTAGGGATAGGTCGCACTATGAACAGTTTTTAAGATATCACGCTGCACTATACCGTTATGTAGAAGCTACAAGTTTGACACCTTTTTCAGATAGAGCCAGAGATAGGGGACTTCATGCATTATTTGTAACGTTATGTAGATACATGTGCCCTGAATTGCTCGAAAATGAAAATGCTTCAAGATTTGATCCGTCGCTTCCAGAAGTTAAAGAAGTTGAGGATATTATATTTAAATATGTTCAGATCGTTGATAAACGTGAGTTAGATAATGTCATCAAAGAAGTGAAGTTCATTGAAATGAAATGGGCAGAAGAGGCTCAAGGTGAACTGTGGTATCACAGAAAAAAGAAGAGATCTTTGTTAAAAGAAGATATCGAAGAAGATGATAGATTTAGATGTATGAATAGTATGAGAAGCGTTGAAAAGCAGTCTGGATTATATTTGCTAGGAGATTAATTATGAGGATTGGACCCAAAAGCGCCAAAACAAAGAAAGACGCAATAGGAAAGTTAAGGAAAACGCAATTAATTACTACATTCGCACCGGGAGCAATAGCAGATATGCCGGATTATTCTGTTATTTTGGCAGCTACTGATTATTGGAATCATTACAGCCCTGTAATACATGAACCTAACCTTGAAAGATTGCTTGGTATAAAAGGTTTTAAAGAACCATATGCTACCGATTCAGAAAACCCTAAAGGAAATCCAGACGTACCAGCATTCCGGTTTCCAAGGATGCATTTTTGTCCGAAATGTGGAGACTTGAAGGATTATAAATTGTTTGGAGATGCAAAGCATAAGAAATGTCAGTGTGGAAGACAGTTGGTTCCTTCACGTTTTGTTTGTTCATGTATCAATGGTCATCTGGAAGATTTTCCGTATAAATGGTGGGTTCACTATGGAAACTATTCTGAATGTCTTTCTGGTGATAAGTGGGATCAGACTAGTATTGAGTTCAAAAATACCACTGGCGGATTATCAAGTATTGTAATCAAGTGTAAGGCGTGCGGTAAAACCAGAACCATGGAAGGTTGCATGAGTAAGGATGCGTTAAAGGGATATAAATGTAAAGGTAAAAGACCATGGATAGGATTTGATAAACAGTTTGATGATGTGGAAAATTGCATGGCTCCGATGAAGACGTTACAGCGAGGGGCATCTAATGTTTATTTTAGCGTAACACAGAGTGCGTTAACGATTCCGCCATATAGTCAAAAGATACAAAGCGATTTAAGCGATAAGTGGGAAGAAGTAAAAGGACTGTTTGATAACAAAATGGATGATGAAAATATAAAGATAGTTCTTGGGGCATCTATATTTCGTCAAACAATACTAGAAGGAAGATATTCTGCTGACGATTACTTCAAGGCAGCTAAGGAACGTTATCAGATGGAAAACCCTTCAGAGGAAGTAGAGATTGAAGATAACTATACAGAGAAGAATCTTTATCTAGACGAATATGAAGCATTATGCGCAGGATATGAACAAGATGAGGATGACGTGGAACCAGAACAATTTATTGCGGTTGAATCTGAGATTCCTGATATCTTGGATGGATTTGTAGAATCTGTAATGCTTGTAAAAAGACTTCGTGAAGTATTAGCTGTCAAAGGCTTTAGGCGCATAACCCCAGAAAAACCACACCCAGATGATAACAGAGCTGTTGGGATGGATGGAAGGGAATATCAACCTGTGTGGAACAAACCACATGATTGGATGCCGGCAATACAGATGCGTGGTGAAGGCTTGTTCCTAAAATTTGATGAAGAAAAATTAAGAGAATGGGAAGACAGGAATTCCGCCAGGTATGATCTAATGAAAGAACGTTTAGGAGACTACAATATTGGTAAAGGCATGATGTCGCCAAGATATGTAGTTTTGCATACATTTGCTCATCTTCTCATAAGACAATTAACTTTAGAATGTGGTTATTCAGGAGCTGCGTTGAAGGAAAGAATTTATAGTACATTCCCAGACTCAGATAAGCCTATGGCAGGAGTGCTAATCTACACTTCTTCTTCAGATTCAGACGGTAGTCTTGGAGGATTGGTAAGACAAGGTGAACCAGAATTGTTAGAAACAACAATTAGAAATATGTTACAGGAGGCTTCCTGGTGTTCATCGGATCCTTTATGTAGTGATTCAACGGCTCAAGGATTCAATTCTCTGAATTATGCGGCATGTCATGCTTGTACATTATTACCGGAAACCAGCTGTGAGGCTAGAAATTGCTTGCTGGATAGAGTTTCTATAGTTGGAACCTATGATGATAGAAGTCTTGGATTTTTTGGAGAACTACTTGAGGAGGAAGAATAAATGGCTAGGATGATACCAGCTACAATAAGCCCTGATGTTAAAAGTCCGGCCGAAAGAATGATCTATAGTTGGCTGAGCGATTTAGAATGGGAAAATTGCATTGTTATACATTCGTTGGGAATGGCTGAACATGTTGACAAAATATTTGGTGAAATAGATTTTGTTGTCATCGCTGATGAAGGAGTTTTATGTATAGAAGTCAAGGGAGGTATTGTTAAACGCCAAGGTGGTGATTGGCATTTTATAAATCGATATGGTAAGGATTCTACAAAGAAGGAAGGTCCTTATCAGCAAGCGCAGGGAAATGAACAATCGTTAAGATTATACTTGGAAAAAAGGCTTAAAAATAAGCAGGATCCTATTTGTAGATGTGCTTATGCCAATTGCGTTATGACTCCGGATTGTGTGATTGATGCGGATGATAATATAGAAATTATACCTGAAATTACTTTTGATAAAAGAAATACAAAAGAAGATTTGCCTAAGTTTTTTGAGAGATCTTTCAAGTATTGGAAGGATAAGACGATGGAAAAACATCATTTTTCTGGAAGACACTTGCAGGATGAGGATAAAGAACGATTAGTAAGTATTCTTCGTGGTGACTTTGCGTTTGTTCCGGCAATGTCATTAGCGTTAAAAAGAACGGATGAGATGCTGGCTTCTTTAACAGATGAACAGTACATAATCATGCAGGGATTTCACTCAAAGAGAATGCTGGTTTCCGGTCCTGCAGGTACTGGGAAAACGATGCTGGCTATGGATCAGTGCAGAAAACTGACAGCAGAAGGATATAACGTGTTGTATTTATGCTACAACAAGTTAATTGCAAACTATGTAAGAAAGAATTTTGAATTAGAAAAGCAGGATATAGATGTTTCTACTTTACATAGTTTTCTTATGAAGAAAACTGGTGAAACTGAAATCGAAGATGCCAATTTCTTTACAGACATCTTGCCTAATAAATTCATAGATGGAATTGATGAGTATATGCCAGATAATGAAAAGTATGATGTTCTGGTTATCGATGAAGGACAGGATCTAATGAATACAGTTTCTGTCTTGTGCCTGGAAGGAATGGTAAAAGGTGGTCTGAGTAAAGGAAGATGGACTATATATTATGACAAAAATCAGAACATCTTTGGGAAATACGAAGAACTTCAGGATATTTATGATGAATTAGAAGATTATGGTGCCTCATGCTATGAGCTTTCTGTAAACTGCAGAAACACCAAGCAGATTGCAACAGGAAACTGGTATGCAACAAATATCAAGCAGGCTTCAATAACGAAGGCTGATGGTGAAGTGGTTGGTTATCATAAATATGATAGTAAGACTGCTGAAAAAACGGATGTCTTGAAACTTATTAGACGACTTCTTTCAGAAGGAATCAGTAGAAATGATATCGTTATCTTGTCTCCATATAGAATGGATAACGCAAATAGCTGTCTTTATAATGCATCCATTCCATCTGATATTGGTGAGATAAGATTAAATGAATTTAATAAGCTGGATAGTGATGACTTTATAAGATTTTACACGGTAAAAGCGTTTAAGGGACTTGAAGCCAGAGTGATATTGTATATTGATATTGATGGTTTTGAGGACGACGATGAAAGGTTATTAAACTATGTAGCGATGTCTAGGGCAAGAACTCTTCTTGAAGTATTCTATAGGGCAGATTTAGAAGAAGAACGCCAGAAGATGATGCTGAATAGCTATAATCTTTAAAGATTGAGCATATGTTCTGAGATTAAGTGCGTTAAAAAGATTATTTGAAGAGATAGAGGTACATACGTATGAAGGTAAAAGTTGTATTACCATTTTTAAAAGAGAATGAATCAGATTTTAAAGTTCATTGTGGAAGAGGATCTACTGATACATTTTTACCTCTGCGTTTGTTTCTTCAGGATCAGTCAAAGTTTAAAATATGGCAAGAGGAACAGACACAAAAGAATTTTCAAAGAAAATATATTTTATCGCTGATCTATTGGCATAAGGATGAATGGATTTTTGCGGGTATATACGAGAGTATTTCTGTAAAAGAAACACCAAATGGTCCGTCAAAATATAGATATGAAACAAAACTCTTAGATGTTGGAACAGACCTGATTGGTAAGATGATAATTGGGTTTAAGAAAGATTTTAGAGCGTCATATCTTTGCCTGGAAAACTATATTGATGACTTGGAAGTACTTGAAATAACAAGAGATGTATGCAAGACGGAATTCCCAGGTTACGACAAAGTTAATGTTTCGTGGGAAGAATTATCTGGATTAATTGATACAGATGCTTGGAAAACGGCACTCGCAAACCAAAAAGGTGTGTATTTGATTACTGATTCTTCTAATGGAAAAAAGTATGTTGGATCAGCTACCGGAGAAAACATGCTTTGGGGAAGATGGAAAGAGTACATAGCAAATGGTAATGGTGGAAATATAGAGTTGAAAAATCTGGATTTCAGCTATATCCAAAAGAATTTCAGATATAGCATATTGGAAATATATAAAAGCACAACGGATGATGATGCGATTTTAGAAAGAGAATCCTGGTGGAAGGAACTTCTGATGACGCGGCAATTTGGATATAACAAGAAATAGACGTCAAAGAAAATTATGAAGGGGGAAGCTTTCAAGGTTAGAAAGCTGGAAATAATGTATGGAGCAAATTGAACTTATACAGCATTGGAATTACTTCTGTTCACTTGCTGAAAGATTGGATGATACAAAGCATTATATAGACCACGGCTTGCAAGAACATAACGGGAAAAGAGAACTTGTACATGGAAAGGTATACTCGGATGTTTTTAAACAGATTATTGTTTTATCAGCGTCTGAATTTGAAATAATGAGTAAAGCTTTATGCCATAAAAAAGGGGTAAAAACTAAGAAGATTGGAGATATAAGCGAAACAATACTAGGTACATTCCCAAAAATTATTGAGTTTGAAGTTAGCACACCTTTTTGGATTAATACACCGTTACAAGATTGGAAGACGAAGCGGATTGACGGTGGTAAGAATATAAAAGTTGAGGGGCTGGATTGGTGGTTTGCTTATAATTCGATAAAGCATGATGAAGTAGGATCTATTACGGATGCAACACTTGAAAATGCAATAATAGCATTATCATCATTGTGATGAAAGAAGTGTTTGGAAATATGAGCATTGTTTACACATATCCTACAGTATATTTTAAATGCAAGTATTTACCTCATCCTGTTAGCAGTGGAGAAGGATTGTTGCCGGATGAAGGTGGTTTATCACCAACTGAGAGATATAAAAAGGAATGTCCCGAACTTTTTAAGAAGTATGAAATAGAATCAAAGTGATTGTGAAAAATGGTTGTGACAAGTTGATATAACACAATTTCTTTTAATTAGATATCAAAGAAGTATCGGTTGAAAGCTGTTTTTTAGTTATCATAAAAACTTACTTATGTCCACCAGCCTATAACAGGCTGGTGGACATAAGTAAGTACAACAAAGAAGGTAATTTATATGGATTCAATATTAGTTTTTGATGATTTTAAGCATTGTTTTAGGGAATTAGACACCTCAAATTATAATGATGATTTAGTTGTAGGATCTGTTTTTTTTACAAGAGATGCTATAAATGTCATTGAAAAATATTACAGAATAATTGGTTACATAATATGCGATGATAAGGGCGTTTATTATCCGATTGATGTGAGAAAAAATGATATAGCCATATTGGAAGGAACTTATAATTGCATAGAGGATGAATTAAAGAAGGAATTGGTGCCATATAATATAAAGATCGAACCAGCAGAGGTATGGAGTCCTTTCTTTTTTCCTTGGCAGTTCATGTGTGATTGGAATGTTTTTGAAACTTGTGGAGATTTTATAAATATAGCCTCAAAAATAATAGGAAATGAGAGGCTGATGAAGAAGATTATTGATGACAAAATCGATTATGTCCTTCCAGTAAATTATAAAGAATTATCTCAAATGGTACGAGGCTTGAATAAATTATTTGGAGTTGAATTTTATAATAAGGATTATTACGAAGAGATAAACTATTTATTTGATTCGCTTGTGAATGGATACCATATAAATATGTCTACAGAAGAAGTTGAGACGTATTGTTATCAATTATGTAATTACGTTTTGAAAAGAATAGAGGGAGAACATGTATAATTCGGGAATAGGTACACCTTATTGGTTTGAATGGGAAATTGGAATACTAGAATGCTTGAATATGCTACAAGATACATCAATTGAATCAGTAATACTTCAATCAACTGATTTTCAGGCATTAGATGATGTCGTAGTAAATTATAGTGATAAAAGCATTTTAAATATTCAAGTAAAACATACAGATGAAGATGCTAATTTCACATATTCTTTTTTAGCTTCTGGGAAAAAGCCTTTACTGAATGCGTTGGCTTTAGAATGGAAGAATAATAAAGATAATCATAATTTTAAAGGTATTCAAATTGTAACAAATAAAAAATGGGGTCCGCAGGAAACAGATGGAAAGTGTTCAATGGATGACTTTATTTCCAAGGTGTTTCCATGCTTACAAGATAATTATAATTATACTTCGGCAAAGCCTAATGAGCAGAAGGCTATCGAATGGTACAGAGAAAATTTGGAGATAAATTTAGATTCTAATGAGGCGGCGTGTTTCACTAAAATTTTCTCTTTTAGAAAAGAGTCGTGTCTTGCTGATGTGGAAGAAAAAATACGTGTGAAGATTGGCGAAATACTAGGAACAGATAATAGTGATGCGATAGATTTTTGCTTAAATAGTCTTCTTTCTAAATTGAATATATGGGCAACATCAAGAAGAGAGAAGCAGGAAATAACAAGAGAAAATGTATATGGAGCATTATGCTATACCGAGCCGGATGTTCCTTCATATGAACTATGTCCAGAAAAACCGATACTTCCTTCTCGACAACGGTTTGGGGAGACCTTTATAGATGACATTAAAAAGAATAGTAATCATATCATATTCTTAGAAGGATTACCGGGCTGTGGAAAAACAAATTTTATAAGTTATTTATCACAGATGAATGAGTCTATAGTTGATTTTAGATTTTACACATATCTCCCAGTAAATAAAGTAGATGGTTCATATAGTGATGATGAAGGCTTTTATTTGGGTAATATTTTGTGGAGAAGTATTCTCGTACAGCTTAAGAAAAAATTTGAAGAGAATAATTTATTATCTGTTGTAAAGTTTCCACTTATATACCAATTTATGTCTGTTTCTGAAATGCGGGAAACGGTAATACATTTCCTACCGGAATATGCAAAATGTATAGGAAGGCCTTGCTACTTTTTTATAGATGGATTAGATCATGCTGCAAGATCAAAAGATGCACGAAATTCATTTTTATCTCAATTGCCAAGACCAGAGGAAATCGGGGATGATTTTTATTTTGTCTTGGTCGGACAGTCTATAAATGATGGTTATCCGTCTTGGATGAAAGATAATAAAGGTATTACATATTACAGCATGCCGGCTTTGGATACAGATGATGTTGTTATATTATTAGAGCAAAGCGGTGTAGCAGAGAATACAGTCGATATGGAAAACTTGGCGAAAACCGTTATTTCAGTTATTGGGAACAATGTTCTTAATATAATATTTGCAATTCTGGAATTGAAGAAAATGGTATTGCCACTTTCCTTCGAGGCAATAGAGAAGAAACTAAATAGTAGGTTTTTAAATAAACAAATTGATAAATATTACGAATGGATTATTAGTTCGCAGGAAAAAAGCCTTTTGCTATACAAAATTGAGGCAGTTATGGCGTTTTCAAGTAAACGTATTAACGCTTATGATGTGGCTCAAATGTGTGGAGTTGAACACGACGAGGCGGCGTTTGTTTTAAATGGCTTATATCCAATTATTGTATGTGAAGGCGATAGATACTTCGCTTTTCATAATGATGTAAGGCTTTTTTTACAGAATGCAATTATTCACAATTCAAATATAAAAGGAATTACCGAATCAATAATTAATCGAATTAAACAGGATAGAGAATTATGGAAATATCGATATGATATCTCTTTTAATTTACTAGTATCTTGTAAGGCCACTGATGAGGTGTTGAAACTGATTGATGTTGAATATGTAATGGATTCAGCATTATATGGGATATCGTTTGATAGGATACTTCAGCAGTTTATACTAGCGCACCAATTGCCAATGGATAATCTTGAAGAAGTATGCATACATTCAAGTGCAGTGTCTCTTTGTTTGGCACAGTATGCAAATTGCATACAGTATTATGCAAAAGAATCGGATTATTTTGAGGCACAAAGTATCAACAAAAAGACTAAAGCGGAAAAATATTGTTTGAATGTTAAAAATGATATAGAGCAAATCATTTTAGATATTGATTTTGCTGCTAAGGCTGGATTTGAACGAGGACATAAACTTTTCGATGAATACCTCAGTGGATATAATATAGAGGCATTGTTAAGCGGGGAGCTAAACAAAGAAATGCTTGTTAAGGCTGGATATATATTTCGATGCTATGGTGCAGATTATATGGATGCTCTTACTGGAAATTCTAACGATTATGTTTATTTTGTAGATGGATGGTTAGATGCCAGTGTAAGTCTTACATCAAAAGAAGATATCAGGCAAACATTCACTTTTAAATGGTATAATCCAGATTCATTGTATGCATATATTCATCAGATTACAGAAGAAAAGAATCTTGAAAAAGAATCATTTGACGAATTGTTGAATATTCTTTTAGGAATGTCTGCATCTATAGAAATAATTATAGAGATTTGCACATATGGACTGTTAAACTCATATAAATGCGAAGCTGGGATAGAATATATTGGCAACCATTTAAGTGATATTATAAAAATAGATAGAGATTATAAATACGAAGATTTAAGAATAATTTCTTTGATTAAGGCTAACTTGTGCCTGTTTGGTAGGATTGAGGAATCGTTAGTTGAAAAATGTTATAAAGAAATATTGAATCTAACTCATAATGGTGAATCACAAAGAGGTTATAAACCAGCATTGGCACAGTATGATATTGCAAAGCATGTTAGTGAACAATTTTATTCGGTGGACAGAAATGATGTATTATCTAAAGATGATATCTTTTCATTGATTTATTTTGCGGATAAGTACGGTGCTGGATCTGCTCATGATTGTAATGGATATACTGTTATGAGATTTTTACGTAAAGTATTGGTGAGCTTTTCCAAGCATAACCCCAAGGCAGGAATTATCGATACTATTTGTAAAGCGGTTGTTCAATGTTTGGAATGGGATAAGACTCGATTTATTCCGGAGTTTAACAAGTTGTTCTGCATATCAAATGCGCATGCTGATTTTCTAAAAGTTGCAGAATATTGGTGTGGCGAAGATGGAGTGGCTTGGAGATCAGAATATGATGAGATGGAAGATTTATGTAAAAACATGATACCTGCATTAGAATACTTTGGAGAAAACAAGTTTATAGAGGAAGTACGTGAAAAACAGAAATATAGAATGTTTGGCTATGTGGGAAGAAAAGACTATTCGTTAAATGGTTTACTTGATTGTTATAAAAAACTTCCTCTGAATGAAGAAAAATTATGCTGTTATGGCATGAGACTGTTTTCCGTTTCAAATTTAGCGGATTCTATTGGTGATAATAGGTTTTCAAGTGAAGTTGACCGAGAGTTGCTAGAGGATGCCGTTAAATTGGGGTACAAGTACTGTAATGCATTATTTGAACTAAAAAATACTCCTAAAGATTTAGTTTATTGGAGAATGAAAGTTCTTGATTCTCTATATTGCAATATAGATTTGATTTCTGATGATTCTGAATTAATTGCGTTATACAGACTTACAAATTCATGGATTAAAGAGTATATAGAGAATGATAGAGAATACAATCGATTGGAAACCTTAAGAAGTTACAATTATGAAATTATTTCTCGCATTTCAAGTTCTGAAATTCGGGAAAAGCTTATGGCAAAAGGATTGTATGATAAAGCGGAACATAAAGATTTCTCTGTAGAAACAGGAAGGGACTATAATCTCGAAATTATCAATCTTTTAAAAGAAGATGGATATAATGAAAAGGCGGAAGGAGTAATTCTTACACAAATAGATAAAAGAGAAATCGGATTACATAAGCTGATTATGGAGGCAGGAGATATTATCGCCCAAAAACATATGGAAGAATATGTAAATAGATGTGTTGTTAAATTTATTCTATCTGAAAGCAAGTATGGTTATATAGGCAGCGGAATTAGCGATGTATTTGAACGTTATTATGAAATGTTCAATGATAATACATGGAATCTTTTATTTGAAAATATAGTAACTCGATTCGCAGAAAGTGATTATGGCATAATTGCCTCGTTGTGGGGAGATTTTACAATTTTCTCAATTTATTATCTTTCAAGAATAGATAAAGATAAAATAAAAGCTTTATTCGATTGTTTATGTAAAACACATGAAAGTCTTTCTTCGGCGAATGGAAGAGTAAAAATAAAAGAAGAAAAACTGATCTTGGATGAGAATATTACGTCGCTCTCTGATATGGTAAATTTTCAGCTTAATATATGACTTTGGGTAAAATACTTATTCTTAGAAAGGAGGGATTTTGTGCCAAAGCAGAAAAAAAGAAGGCTTGCTGATTATTCGACTTCAGAGATGGTAAAGCTTTGCGGAATGAAAGCCAGCAGTACTTTTGAAAACAAAAGAGATAAAGTCTTTGAGCGATATGAAATAGATCCAACTCTTTTTAAAATGGATTCTAGCATTGAGGGAGGAGAAAACTTTTATCCTGTTGTTTGTGCTGAATTATTGGCAATTCTAATAAAAAATTGGGATAAAAACCCTTCAAGTAGAAAAAATGCTAACAGAGATAATGTTACAGTGACTCAGATTTGTGATTTTTATAGGGCATTATTAAAAGATGTAGATGATCTTCCAAAAGAATTGAGAGGACTTATATATAAATCTTGCCAGAGTCATTTTGCTGTCGTAGAAGTGAACCAGGTGATCATGCTTCGCCCCACGCAGTCTCCGATTGTATTTATACAGCAGCTTGGCAGAGGACTTAGAAAAGCCGAGAACAAGGAATATGGGTAATTCTTGATTTCATTGGAAACTATAATAACAATTTTATGATTCCGGTGGCATTGTCCGGGGATAGAACTTATAATGCGGATACGATCAGAAAATATGTGATTTCAGGGAATAATACGATACCCGGAGCATCCACAGTACATTTTGATGAAATTGCAAAAGAAAAAATATTCAATTCTATTGATAAGATCCGAGGAATGAAATCGATTATAAGAGAAAGCTACATTTTTCTGAAAAATAGAATTGGACGAATTTCCCTGTTGTATGACTTCTATGAGCAGGGAGAGATTGATCCGTTGGTAATTATCAAAGAATATAAGACATATTGGCAGTTCCTGGAAGCTGTTGAGACGGGAAAGGACTCCTGTAAATTGAATGATCAGGAAAAGCTGATATTGGAATATCTGTCTAAGACCATTTTGAGTGGAGTCAGGCCTAGTGAGTTATGCATTTTAAAAGAATTTCTAGACAAAGATACCATCTCGACCAGCGATGTTCGAAGAGAACTCGAATATGAGTATGATTATTTTATAACGGATCAGGAAGTAGAGGAATCTGTCAAAGTTCTGCAAGGACATTTTGTTAGCAAGGATGATGAATACTAGAAATATAAATTTATGAACATATTGCGCCCTGATGGAGAACGCACTATGAGGAGTGTGGAAGCTTATCAGAGATGCTTGCAGAACGAAGAGTTTAATGCTCAGATCAGGGATATTATCAAAGTTGGACTGGCTAGATATAAGGATAAATATACCAAGGGTAAATCAGAAGATACACCTTTTGTATTATATGAGAAGTATTCCCGAAGAGATGTGAGTCTGTTGATGAATTGCGGCAAAGATCTGTCATCTACAATGTATGGAATGAGTCGGATAGGTGATGATGTATTCATTTTTATTACTTACCATAAAGAAGAAGCCGAGGAAGGTAAAAATTACGCAGATGGCAAGCCGGATTATGCAGATGCTTTTGAAGATAATCTGATTTTCAAGTGGGATTCTCAGATTGGTAAAGATAATAACAGCCCTTATATGCAGAAGGTTTTGACGGCTCCGAGGAAACATCTGTTGGTGAAAAAGAGTGATGCAGAGACCGGTTTTTATTATATGGGACAATTTGACATTGTGGAATCTGCAGATAGCCAGAAGGAAGACAATAATGGTAAAATGAAACCAATCGCGAAGGTGACCATGAAAATGCATCATCCCGTACGCGAGGATTTATTAAGATATTTACAGAGCAATATTTCAAAGGAGAACGAGGCAGTATGAAAACCATTCGCGTAGTCGCAGCCGTGATCTGCGATTCCATAGAGCACAAAACCAAGATATTTTCCACCGCGAGGGGCTACGGAGAATTTAAAGGTGGCTGGGAATTCCCTGGCGGGAAGATCGAAGCCGGAGAGACTCCGCAGCAGGCAGTTGTCAGAGAAATCCGTGAGGAACTGGATGCCACGGTCAGGGTCGGAGACTTGATAGATACCATAGAGTACGATTACCCGGCATTTCATTTATCCATGGATTGTTTCTGGTGTGAGGTCGCTTCGGGAGAGTTGAAGCTTCTCGAGGCAGAGGCCGCCAGGTGGCTGACGAAGGAGGAACTGGATTCCGTGCAGTGGCTTCCGGCGGATGTGACATTGATTGATAAGATCAGAAAGAGTATGGAGTAGGCGTATAGCCATTTATCGGAGATTGGCAGGAAAGAACTGGATTTGCAACGTCTGTTGTTTTCACATATATAGGAAGTGCTGTGTTGACAAGTGCCGGAATTGTTAGTACTATAATCTCAAAGCATATATTCTTACGATTCCGGCAGCGAGAGCTGATCCACACATCTATATCATTTCAATGAATTCTATGCTTTTATACCACATTAACCATGCATGCACAGCATAGTACGTTGAATGACAAGTGGATAGGACAGGCGAAGTGTACCTTCTTGATTTCAAGTGCTATGGGAACAGGAGGACACTATGAAGAAACGCAGCTACGAATTGCTTATTGCTAACCGCAAATACAAGGATACTATTTTTCGATGGATATTTTCCCAAATCGAAAATTTGTTATCTCTTTATAATGCAGTGACAGGGAAACATTATCAGAACCCGGAAGAGTTGGAGATCGTGACTCTGGAAAATGCCATTTATATGGGCATGAAGAATGATCTGGTATTCAAAAGATTCCGACGCCGAATTTCCTGGTGTTTTATAATGGGACAGACCGGGACGTTCCGGATCGGACAGAACTGCGGTTGTCGGATGCTTTTGAGAATCCGATGCAGGATCCGGCGCTGGAATTGAAGGTTACGATGTTAAATATCAATGCCGGACATAATGAGGAACTGATGAATAACTGCCATGTTTTATGGGAATATGCAGAGTATGTGGCAAGAGTCAGAAAGTACGCAGCGGAAATGCCATTGAATGAGGCGGTGGAACTGGCGATTACCGAATGCATTAACGAAGGAATCCTTACGGAATTCCTGCAGCACAATCGGGCGGAGGTGTACAAGGTGAGTATATTTGAGTATGACAAAGAAAAAGAAGAAAAGAAGCTCCGTAAGGCTGAGCGGGAGTGTGGGCGCGAAGAAGGACGCGAAGAAGGACGCATGGAAGAGAGAAAGTCACTGTTGGCTCTGATCGCAAAAATGAGTGCCGGAGGAGATGCGGATAAGATTATACGATTAGAGGATCCGGAAGTAATGAATGCAATGCAGAAGAAGTATGAAATAAGATAACGGGAGGGATAATATTTTATCTATTTCTTGCAATTTTGAGGTGAAATTGCTAAAATATTAGCATGATTAATTTATACCAAAAAACATGGGCAGAAATAAATATGGAACTGGCAAAGCGAATGGTACAGCTTCGGAAGAGAAAGAAAATTTCCCAAAAGGAATTTGCATCCAGATCAGGGGTAAGTCTCGGATCGTTGAAACGTTTTGAGCAGACTGGAGAGATCTCGTTGCAGTCTTTTACAAAGCTTGCAATAGCTCTTGGAGCGGAGGGAGAGCTGGAAGCATTATTTAAAGAGGTACCATTTGACTCCATAGAGGAGATACTTCATGGACAGACTAAATAAGCTGGATGTATATTATCATGACCAAAAGATCGGAACAATGGCATTATATCAAAACCGGCTTGCGGCGTTTGCGTATAGCGATGAATGGTTACAGGAGGGATTCTCAATCAGCCCATTTTCTCTTCCTCTCAGCAGCAATTCTTGAGACATCTCACAGAATTCCCAATCTGGATTATGATATTCTTATGAAATTAACTCTTCAGCTTACGAAATCTATGGAAGAGTGTGAAAAGCTTTACCGCCTTATGTGTTTTAACGTTTTTGCACATAACCGAGATGATCATTCCAAGAATTTTTCTTATATATACAGGGATGAGGAGAAGAGATGGATACTTTCTCCGGCATATGATCTTACGTATTCCAATTCTATCGGTGGAGAGCACGCAACAACAGTAAATGGAAATGGTGCAGATCCGGGAATGGATGATCTTCTTTCGGTAGCGAAAAAGATAGGACTTGGAATGACAAAGGCAAGAAAAACGGCAGCAGAGATTCAGGAATGTGTGCAGGAACGATTGCGGGACTATTTATCTGATAGGATAGAATAGCTCTTATAAACTTTGCTTGAAACAGAATTACAATATTTTCAAACATGAGATATCCACGAGACTGTGTTGACAAATGATAAGGAAGTTAGTACTATAGTACTAAACAGTACGTTGGATATTGAGGGAAGTAATGGAGAAGGAACAGGGAAAGCTTATTATAATCGTATCAGTCGTATTTGCCATGGTGCTTCTGTGCATGATCTGCACCTCAGGCAGTGTGCTGGAGGTACAGTCATTACAGGCATGTACGCCGGACGCAGTCAGTGTCTTGGATGACGGCAGGGAGCTGTACGATTTTATATTGGATCAAAATGATGATGAGACGAACTCGATCGTGTTTTATTCGACACATCAGGAGATTGCGGTGTATGCAGATGGGAAGCTGATCTACCGGCTGGATGCTGTGCCCAGCATATGGGGAAATACTCCGGGCTGGACCTGGAATATTGTCAGGTTTTCAAGTAATGTGAGCAGCTTGCAGGTACAGTTCACCCCCTGTTATCCGGAAACGGCAGGCCAGCAGAAGACGTTTTATATCGGTGGCGGCTATAATATCTATCGCTGGGTGATGCGCCGGGCAATGCCTGCCTTTCTCATCAGCATGATGGTGATACTGATAGGATTGTATATTAGTATTTATTGGATCGTTATCCGCTGCGGCAGCCGGATTGACGGAACCTTATTGTATCTGGGTATTTTTTCCATCCTGGTGGGAACATGGTCGGCCAATGAGACGGATGTGGCAACGCTGCTCCTGGCCAACAGGCAGGGATGCTCTTATCTGGCATTTGCTACGCTCATGCTGTTGCCGATGTCCTTTATCCTGTTTGTGAAGAGCTTTCTGGAGATCAGGGATGACCGGTTTTGTAGAATTATCTGTAATGCTAATCTGGCATTGATCGTCCTGACGCATATACTGAATGCAACAGAGATATATGAGTTCCGGAGAAGCCTGTGGATGACGCATGCGTTGATCATTCTGACGATTCTATACCTGCTGGTGGTCATCTGTAGCAAAATTGTCAGAAGGCAGCTGGATCAGAGGCTGAAGGCATGTGTAGGGGCACTGCTGCTTGTATTTTTTGCTACCATTGTAGATGTGAGTGGTTATTATAAAACCGGCAACGATGTAGGCGTATTTGGCAGAATCTCTTTCTTGATCTTTATTGTGGTGCTGGGAATAGAATCCGCCAGACAGACGGTTGCCCGGCTGAAAAAAGGTCGAAGGGCAGAGGAGCTGGAGCAGTTTGCCCTGAATGATTCCATGACCGGCATGTACAATCGAAATGCTTATGATTATTTTGTGAAAAACGAGAAGGATTTTGAAGGATATGTCATAGTGACCTTTGACCTGAACAATCTTAAGCAGTGTAACGATCAATATGGCCATAGGGCAGGGGATGAGTATATTATCAATGCAGCACATATCATAGAGGACAATTTTGAACGCTATGGGAAATGTTATCGCATTGGCGGGGATGAATTCTGCTGTATCATTCCGAAGGGAAGATATTTTAAGATAGAACGTGTGATGCATAAGATCGATCAGGATGTAGAGGTCTTGAATCATAAGAACATCATTCCCGTTCCTGTGGGAATTGCCTATGGGTATGCTGTATTCACGGCGGATGATACGGATCCGGAGAAGGTGCGTGAGCGTGCAGATAAGGATATGTACCGGAATAAGAAGACGATGAAGCAGTCCTGACCAGAGAATCTATTCAATTGTTAACCATATTACAAAAAGAGTTGACAATTGAAAAACACCATGCTATTCTGACAGAGGTTTTTACAAAAGACATCTGACAGAAAGGCATGGTTTTTTATTATGACAACACAGACAACAACTCGTAGCAAGACTTATGACATGGTATACATTGCGGTATTTGCGGTTCTGATCGCGATCTGCTCCTGGATTTCCATCCCGATGACGGTTCCTTTTACGTTACAGACTTTTGCGGTATTCCTGGCAGTCGGCGTACTGGGCGGTAAGAGAGGAAGCCTTGCGGTATTGATCTATATTTTACTGGGTGCGGTAGGCATTCCTGTATTCGCCGGATTCTCCGGTGGTATCGGTCAGTTACTTGGCAACACCGGCGGTTACATCATTGGATTTTTATTCTCCGCACTGCTGATGTGGCTGATCGAGAAGCTGTTCGGACGTAAGACATGGGTGCTGGGTATCTCCATGGTACTGGGCCTGATCGTGTGCTACGCTATCGGAACCGTGTGGTTCATGGTTGTATATGCGCAGAATTCCGGAGCTGTCGGTCTGGCTACCGTACTGGGTTGGTGCGTAATTCCTTTCATCATTCCGGATCTGGTGAAGATCGCACTGGCACTGACACTGAGCAAGAGACTGTCTAAGGCTCTGAAGCTGAACGGACAGGAATAAAGGATACACCGGATATGGAAGTAACGACAACTTACCGGATCCGTCCGCACCACGGCATGTGCCTGTATTTTTTCGAAGGGAAGGGATACAGTGAAGGGTTCACTAAGCATATGGCGGAGGTGAAGGAATGGCTTCTGGGGAAAAATGGACCGGCATCCCTGCAGCTGGTCGGAGCGACGGATGAGATCTGCAGCGCCTGCCCCCATAATAAGGGTGGCAGCTGCGAGTCTGCGGAGAAGGTAGACCGGTATGATGCGGGTGTATTGAAATACACAGGATTAAAGGCAGGACAGAAAATGACTTTTGCGGAATTTGAGCGGATAGTGGAAGAGAAGATTCTGCAGCCGGGATATGGCAAGGTCATCTGTGGCGACTGCCAGTGGAGAGATATCTGCCACAAATAATGAAGAGCATTCCTATGCGGGAGTGCTCTTTTGTATTACATGAGATCTGAATTCGGTGATTATATGTTGATTAAACGTGAAGAGTCGGATATAATAAAATCGGAATGTGTGAGAATACCGTTGAACATATTAGACCGGATTTGATTTTAAGGTAAGGAGGATGTAGGCTATGGAAGTAATGGCTCAAGGGAACAGACATATTGTCGATTCGGATAGCAAAGTAGATAATAATGTAGTTCGCCAAAAAGTAATGGATAGCTATCAAGATATGTTGAGCGGAAAAGGTAGAGATTACAAAGTTTTTTTCGCAGAGTTGGAAAGCAGGTATAACGGAAAATAATGTATAAAGTGCAAATTCTTCCCAAGGCGGAAGAGGATATTAGCACGAAAAAGCGCACCTCCCCTAGGTGCGCTTTTTGTGTGCGGCTATAGTCGCACTGTTACCTCACGAAGAGGTAAGCCGTATATGCAACATACAGAAGCACGCACGCAGCCCCCTCACTGCGTGTCATGCGTCTGCCGGTACGGGCGAATACGAAGAGCAGAATGGCACTGCCAAGGAGCAGTACGGTGTCGATGACGGACTCTCCGAGGACATGCAGAGGGCTGATCACCGCGGACATTCCGAGGATAAACAGGATGTTGAACAGGTTGGAGCCGATGGCATTGCCCAGCGCCAGTCCGCTGTCTCCCTTTTTCGTGGCAACGATGGAGGTCACTAGCTCCGGCAGGGAGGTGCCGATGGCGATAATGGTCAGTCCGATGAAATTCTGGCTGACACCAAAATTCGTAGCGATGATGCAGGCTTTATCTACCACGAGATCACCGCCGAAGATAACGGCAGCGAGACCTCCGGCAATATACAAAAGGCTGCGGGGCAGGGAGAGGATCTTGCCGGGGTCTCCCTCTTCTCTGTTTTTCCGGGCAGAATAGATCATAAATCCCAGATATACGATCATGCCAAGCAATAGGACTGCGCCTTCCATGCGGCTTAAGCTGCCATCTAAAAACATCACACATAATACGAAGGTCACCAGGATATTTAACGGCATATCCCGCTTCAGGATCTCTCCGTGGGGCATAAAGCTGTGCAGGAATGCACAGATACCCACGACCACCAGACCATTGAAGATATTCGAGCCGACGACGTTACTGATGGCGATATCATTACTGCCAGCCAGTGCGGCATTGATGCTGACGGAGGCCTCCGGAGCGCTGGTGCCCATGGCGACGATGGTCAGACCGATGATGACGCTGGGGACCTTCAGGATCCCCGCCAGGGAGGAGCTTCCCTCCACGAAAAAGTCTGCACCTTTGATCAGAAGTATAAATCCTACGAGTAACAATATGTATTCCATAAGCTGTCCTTTCCTGCAGCAAGCGTCTGTATTCTTAGAAAAAAGTATAAAAATAGAGACTTTTACCGCATCAAAAATGATCGATAAAAGTCTCGTTGCTTACAATAATAACCGGTCCGACGGACGTGATGACGATTATCATTCCGGACAGCTTCATGTATCATTCGGTTACCATTCTAGGCTACCATTCTATCAGAAACCATCCGGGAACTACTCCCTCTTAACTGTGCCCTCATTCTATAAAAAAGGACAAACACTGTCAACAGACTTTGTAAATCTTGACACTATTTTAACACGAACTCCATCTTCACGGGATCATGGTCGGAGTAGGAATAGCCGGTATTGATATTTTCATAGGACAGGCACTCGATATTGTCGGAGATAATGAATCCGTCCAAGGTTACGGTATAAGTTACACCGGGGACATATTCCATATCTGCGTTTCTGGCGCTGTTCCAAATAGATTCCTTCTCCTCAGAACTCAACAGATCCAGACAGAAGGCAAAATGCTCCGGCAGCTCCGTTCTCGGAAAAGGAAATGCCCAGGACTCACAGCTCTCCGTATCCTCTTCGGAAGCCTTCAGGTCGTGGTTAAAGTCGCCGCCGCAGAGCACATAATTCCCGGCTTCGTATTCTTTTGCCATATCATTGCACAGCATCTCAATCTGTCCCTTGCGGATCTCATCGCTGTTGCCGTAAGCGGACATATGCAGATTGAAGATCACCAGCTCCTTGCCGTTGTCCACCGGGATCCGGGAGACGCTGTAGCAACGGTCCAGATCGAAGAACTTGCTGAAGGAAGTGGATATGGGGAAGCTTCTGCGCAGGGCGGAAGACACCGGATATTTCGAGAACAGTCCGAGTCCTGCCCGGCTGCTGCCGTGGGGCTGGGTAAACGGATAGAACAGGAAAGCAGAGTCATAATTCTGCGCAAATACGGTAGTATATTCCGGCAGAATGTTGCGCAGCATCTCGTACTCATCCGTATGATAGCTTCTGGTGGCATCCAGATCGATCTCCTGGATCAGCGCAAAATCCGGGTCTAATGACTTCACCAGTTCTCCCGCACCGTTTATGGCATATTGTACGGTCTCCGGGCTTTCCGCCCAGGAGGAGGTACCGCCGTCCATGAAGAAGCTGTAATCCGGCAGATAAGCACCGAAACCGATGTTGTAGGTCACTGCGGAATATTCCGTATCCGTAGCCAGCACCGCAGCCGCACCTGTGGTAGTATCGTCGACCGGTGCCTCCACCACCAGTTCCTGATTGTCCTCAATCCTGTAATAACTGGCATAGAGGTAGACGATGTAAGCCAACAGTGCGAGGATGAGGATCCCCAGCACGATACACATGGTTTTTAATAACGTTTTACATAAATTTTTCTTTTTCATATCCTTATTTTAACAAGCCTTGCGGGAAATGGCAAACAGGAATATTTTATTTGTTATTTGTGTGGTCTTATGCTAAACTGGTGCTGGACTATATTGGCATCCAGGAATTCTCCGGTTTTGAGGAAGCGGGGTTGGCTGTTCAGCCGTCTGCCGGATGATACGCCGGTCAGTCCGTAATAAGAATCTGAAAGTATAACATTATAAAGAAATGAAAAGAGTAAGAAAACGTTTATTGCTGACCGTATGCGCTATGGTGCTGCCTCTTGCGGTGACACTGATCATATATAATATTTATTCTATGACAGCGCTGAACCGGCAGGCTGCCCAGAGCGCAGCCGGTACCGGCTATATTTACGAACAATTTTATGAGAAAAGTATTAAAACGGTCGAGTCTTATATGATCTCGGAAATGGTAGGAAATGATTTCAGGAGACTCAATTATCCGTTGGAGTCATTACAGGCTTATCTGTGCGGGCAGAACATTCTGGAAGATTTTACAAAATATCTGACTTCGGATGTGGATGGACTGGTGGCACTGGAATTTTATTCGGAGAGTAACGATCTGGTCCGGATCAAACATGCCACGGGTACTCGCTATGTGCCGACCAAACAGTCTGGAATATGTCGGGCTGTCTATGAGGAGATGAAGCAGGGGGAACTGAATAGTGACTGGTATGTGATTCCGGTGGGGGATGACTATTTCCTGATCCGGATTCTGAAATACGGCTCGATGTATATCGGTGCGGTCATGGATTTCGACCAGTTTATGAAGCCCTCCTCGGAAGTTGAGGGAAGATCGTCTTATCTGGTTTATGCAACGCAGGACGGACAGGCGCTGAATCAGAAAAATCTGTTGGAAGAGAAACAGATTGAACTGAAACAGAATTCCAAGGGTTATTACATCACGGGGAAAGGAATGGAGCGATACCTTGTGGTGTATGAGCAACTGCCCTACGGTGATCTGGTGCAGTATTACATCAGTCCATACGTAAGCTTATGGAACTATATGGGAGCCTTGCAGTGGTTTCTGCTGTTTTGCAGCTTTATTTTTATTCTGCTGATCCCGATTCTGTATTTTTATATGTATCGTTTCTTCGTGGCACCCTTAGAGGGATTGAAAGCAACCATGGAAGAGATCGCTGAGGGTGATCTGAACGCCTACGCGGAGGAAAACAGTGATGTGGAGGAATTCCGTCTGATGGCGACTACCTTTAATCACATGATGGATCAGATCCAGAAGCTGAAGATCGATGCCTATGAGCAGGAGCGCAGGATTCAGAATGCAACGATTCAGTATTTACAGATTCAGATCCGCCCCCACTTTTTCCTGAACTGCCTGAAGAATTTCTATGCTCTGGCGGAGCAGAAGGAATACCGCTCCATTCAGGAACTGACTCTGGCGCTGTCTTCTTATCTCAGAAAAGTGATCGCTTATGAGGAAGATACCATCAGTGTCCGGAAAGAGATGGAGAGCGTGGAATCCTACCTGAAACTGTCACAGCTGGGATTGTCCGTACCGGTGAATTACAGCATCGCCGTGGACGAAAAACTGGAAGAATTTCAGATCCTGCCGTTGTCGGTGCTGACTTTCGTGGAGAATGCAGTGAAATACGGTGTACAGTCCCAAAAAACACTGCTCATCAGTATCCGGGTATCGCTACTCCCTGGAGAGACGCCGGAGGATACTTATGTGTGTATTACGATTCTGGACAACGGTCCCGGTTTTCCGGAAGATGTACTGCATTTTCTGAACAAGGGACAATTCGCAGAAGAGAAGACCGCGGGGATCGGTATCCAGAATGTCTGGAAACGTATTAAAATACGTTATGAGGAAAAAGCAACAATATTATATAGCAACTCGAACGGAGCTTGCGTGGAGATGTATTTACCCTATGGAAAAGATGAATGTATTAATAGTAGATGATCAGATCAATGTGGTAAGCGGTGTCATGTTTGGGGTGCATTGGGATCGTCTGGGGATTTCGCAGATATACAAGGCATATAATGCATATGAAGCAAAACAGGTCCTGTTGGAGAAGCAGGTGGATATCATGCTGTGCGACATTGAAATGCCGGTGGAAAACGGGCTGAGCCTGTTGGCATGGTGTAGAAAGCAGGAAATGGATGTGGAGACGATCTTCCTGACGGCACATGCGGACTTCCTGTATGCCAAAGAGGCTGTGGCGCTGGGAAGCTTTGACTATATTTTACAGCCTGCGAGATATGAAGAGATCGAGGATGCCGTGGGAAGAGCGACGGAGAAGATCCGGATGAAACAGCGGGTCAACGAGGATTCCCGCTACGGACAGCTGCTGAAGAATAAAAAGGGGGTTGTCCTGGGGGCAATGTTGGCGGATCTGTTCTCGGAGGAGAAGAATGACGTGGAAATAGCCATGCGCAACCTCGAAGAAATAGGGATCTGTGTGACGGAAAATTCCAGACTGAGCCTGCTGGATGTGGTTCGTTGGGGAAAGGGACTGGAGAACTGGGATCAGACGCTGTTATATGATACGATCTCCAATGTGCTGGAAGAACTGTTCTACCCTTACGCCTGGAAAGCACTTCTCTGCCAGCAGGAAAAGGGAATCTATTATGTACTTCTGTGCACCGACAGTGCGGCAGAACTGAATGAAGAATCCATGTATCATCAGATGGAGCGTTTTCAGATTACATTTCAGAAATTTTTCGACTGTGGAGTTGCCATATATTACGGTGCACTGGAGGATCGGCAGGCGGTCTGGGAACTAGTGCGGATTCTGAAAAAAGCCGACCAGAACAATGTTGGACGCAAAGAAGGAATCTACAATGTGCAGGAGAGCAAGCAGAAGGAACGGAAAGCAGAGGAACACTACTGCGAGAACTGGGTACAACTTCTGGAAAATGAACTGTATGATACCGTGGTAAAAGACGCTTCGGATACCTTGCAGAGATTGGCGGCGGAGGATCAACTGAATTCCAAAAATTTGATGCGGTTTTACCAGAAGATTATGGGTGTAATCTATCTGGTACTCCAGAAATTAAATATGGATATGGAGCAGTTGTTCCCGGAGGAAGAGATCATGCAACGTGCCATGTCCGCCTATGCTTACACGGAAGATACGCTATGGCTGGTAAAATATGTGACGGCGAGACTGCATGAACTGCAGAATACGGAGTCGGGGAAGGAGACCCAGATCGATGAGATATTCCAATACATCCGAAGCCACATGGATGAGGATATCAAGAGGGATGATATTGCCGATGCGGTGCACCTGAACGCCAATTATATTTCTGTGTTGTTTAAAAACAAAACGGGAATGTCATTAAAAGAATATATTATCTCAGAGAAAATGACGCTTGCCCGGAATATGGTCCGAGAGACGGTGTTACCCATCAGTGTGATCGCCATGAAAGTGGGATATACCAACTTTTCCCATTTTTCCCAAAGCTATAAGAAAATCAACGGGGTTTCACCTACGGAGGATCGGGAAGAGACCGGGCACACAACCGAATAGTATTTTCAAAATGTCACATTTTTTACAATAGAATGTGACATTTTTGATATTCCGGAATGCGGAAAGTAAAAAAACTTATTTTTTTGACACAAACAACATTTTTAACAGATAGATACGATTGTGGGATTTTTTTATAATGAATTCATCATCAATGAAGACCTACGAAGGGAGAAGAAATGTATGAAAATCAAAAAGTTATTGGCAACAGGACTTGCTACCGCGATGGCAGTAACGACTCTTGCAGGATGCGGATCTACCACAGATAACAACGCTTCACAGAGTGCAGGCACAGACGGTGCGGCAGCAAGCACACAGGCGGCAGCGTCAAATGATGATGTGACCACCATTACCATCTACGCGTACAATAATTCCACCACGGAGGCTGCAGAAAAGGTTGCGGCAGCAGTAAGCGAGATCACAGAGCCCGCCATAGGTGTAAAAGTAAACCTTCTGACTGGTGTAAGTTCAGAGCAGCTGAATCTGGCACTGGCTTCCGGAGAAGATCTGGATTTGTTCTTCGCAATGCCCTGGCAGGTATCCATGTCCACCATGGCAACTACAAACCAGATTGTTGCCCTGGATGATCTGCTGGCAGAATATGCACCGGATGTATTGTCCGGTATCTCCGAGGATGACTGGCGGTGTTCTACCGTATCCGGAAGTATCTACGGAGTACCGATGAACAAGGATAAGGCACAGGGGCGTGGCTTTGAAATGGTAAAATCCATTGCGGATGAACTGGGAATCGACTATTCCACACCATGGACTTACGAAGATTTGGATGCCAATCTGAGAAAAGTAAAAGAAGCATATCCGGATATGTATCCCCTGGTTCCCAACGGCGGAACAATGATCTATCCGGCATGGGCATGTGACGTGCTGAGCGATGATCTGGGCGTACTGGAAAATGCACTTTCCGACAGTACCCAGGTAGTGAATTTCTACGATACAGATTCCTTCAAGGAATATTGCAAGTGGGTATATCAATGGGCACAGGAAGGTCTGATGATGCCGGATGCAGTCAATACCACAGAAGGGTATCAGGAATTCTTCAACTCAGGTGTCGGTTTTGGTACTTTCACTTCCTTCAAGGCAGGATTTGAAGCAGAAGAGACCAGAAAATGCGGTAAAGACATCGTAGTAGTACAGATGGAGAACGGTGCACCCCATTCTACCACAAGCATGGTAAATGCAAGCTGGTGCATTGCTAATAACAGCAAGAACCCTGAAAAGGCAATGCAGATGCTGAATTTGATGTACACCAACCCTGAAGTATCCAACCTGTTAGTCAACGGTATCGAAGGCGACAACTGGGTATTCGCAGATGAGAGCAAGGGCGTGATCACCTATCCGGAAGGTGTGGATTCTTCCAATACTTCATACTCTTCCGCAGGTTGGGCTTGGCCTAATGAACAGATTACCTATGTATGGGAAGGTGATGATCCTGATGTATGGGAGCAACTGGGTGAGTTCAATAAGAATGCACAGCCCTCTCCTGCAAAAGGATTTGTATGGGATAACTCAGAAGTACTGAATGAAGTAACTGCATGTAACAATGTAGTAGAGAAATATCGTGCAGGTCTGTTGACCGGATGCTTGGATCCTGAGACAGCTATCCCCCAGATGAATCAGGAACTGGATGCAGCAGGTATCAACACCATTATCGAAGCTAAGCAGGCACAGCTGGATGCATGGCTTGCAGAGCAGAACTAAAGCACTACAAATCATAAAAATAATCGTCCAAACCTAAAATATAAGCTTTGAAGCCAAAAGAGGTCCCGCCAGTTCTTTGGTGGGACCTCTTTCAAAAGAAAGGAACAGGTAATACTCATGAATAAGAAGAGTACTTTCGTAAAATGGAGACGTTATCTTCCTTTATATCTCATGTTGATCCCCGGTGCTGTATACATTTTTATCAACAACTATATCCCCATGGCGGGACTGATCATGGCATTTGAAAAATATGATTACAAACTGGGAATGTTTAAGAGCCCGAAGATCGGACTTGACAACTTTACTTATCTATTTGCCACAAAAGATGCACTGAATATTACCAGAAACACATTATTATATAATGCAATATTTATTATCCTGGGGAATATCCTGGCCATTACGGTAGCAATTCTGTTAAATGACGTGAGATCCAAGACGAAGAAAAAACTATATCAGACGCTGATTCTGATCCCTTATCTGATCTCCACAGTCATCGTCAGTTATATTGTATATGGCTTTTTAAATACACAGAACGGATTCATTAATAACTCTATTTTGGAGCCTTTGGGCAAGAATGGCATCGCCTGGTATTCACAGCCAAAGTATTGGCCTTTAATTATTACATTTGTCTATCTATGGAAAAATTTCGGCTACAGCAGCATCATCTATTTCGCAACGGTGGTGGGAATCGACAAGACCTATTATGAAGCGGCGGTGATTGACGGAGCTACCAGATGGCAGCAGGTCAGATATGTGACACTATCCAGTCTGAAACCCACAATCATCACGCTGGTGCTGATGTCCATCGGACGTATTTTCTATTCAGACTTCGGCCTGTTTTATCAGGTACCCATGAACAGCGGAGCCTTGATCGATGTGACTAATACGATCGACACTTATGTATATCGCGGACTAACAACACTGAACAACGTGGGTATGTCGGCGGCAGCAGGCTTCTATCAGTCCATCGTTGGATTCATTCTGGTACTGACCGCCAATATGATCGTCCGCAAGGTCAGCCGTGAAAATGCACTGTTTTAAGGAGATGAGATTATGGTCATAAAAGATACAAAATACCAGGTTGTAATCAATACCGTATTAATTATATTGTCTCTGATGTGTGTCATGCCGTTTATACTGTTGCTCAGTTCTTCCATCACTTCAGAGACGGCACTGGTGAAGACAGGATACCGGTTCTGGCCCACGGAGATCGACCTGTCCGCCTATAAATATTTGCTGATGGACAGTACCTCCATTGTCAGAGGCTACGCAATATCCTTTTTCGTGACAATTGTGGGAACACTGACGAGCCTGATGCTGACTACTTTATACGCTTACCCGTTGTCCAGAAAAAATCTGCCAGGAAGAAATATTTTTGCCTTTTATATTTTCTTTACTATGTTGTTCAACGGTGGACTAGTGCCTGGCTACATGATGTGGACACAGATGTTCCATATTAAAAATACGATATTTGCTCTGATCGTTCCCGGTTTGTTATTAAACGCATTTAATGTCATTATGATGCGTACATACTTTACGACAAACATCCCGGAGGAAGTCCTCGAAGCGGCAAGGATCGACGGTGGTGGAGAACTCTACATCCTCACTAAAGTAGTACTTCCTATGTCGAAACCCATTATCGTGACGTTGGTACTGCTGATCGGACTGTCTTACTGGAATGACTGGCTGAATGGTCTGTACTATGTGAACCGGGATAATCTGTACAGTATTCAGGTATTGCTGAAGAAGATGATGGATGATATTGAGATGATAAAAAAGGCTTCCGCAGCCGGTGCAAGTACCATGAAGATGCCCTCCATTTCCATTCGTATGGCAGTGGCGGTCATGGGAGCACTGCCTATCATGTGTGTCTACCCATTCTTCCAGAAGTACTTTGTCAAAGGTATTGTAATCGGAGCAGTAAAAGGATAAATAAGGAGGAAACGGAATGAGCTTTCGCAAAGATTTTGTTTGGGGCGCGGCAACAGCAGCTTACCAGATTGAAGGAGCCGCTTATGAGGACGGCAGAGGAGAATCCGTTTGGGATGTGCATTGCCATGACACGCGTAAGAACCCTGAAGGGAAACAGAATATTTTAGACGGAGAGACAGGTGATGTGTCTTGTGATTTTTACCATCATTATAAAGAAGACATTCAGAGAATGAAGAATATGGGACTGAAAGCATTCCGCTTTTCCATCAGCTGGTCCAGAGTATTGCCAGACGGTACGGGACGGGTGAATGAAAAAGGACTGCAGTTTTACAGTGATTTGGTGGATGCTTTGCTAGAGGCGGAAATTGAACCCTGGGTTACTTTATTCCACTGGGATTTTCCCCAGCAATTACAGATTCGCGGGGGATGGCAGAATCCCGAGAGCCCCGAGTGGTTTGCAGAATATACGAAGGTAATCGTGGACAGACTCTCCGACAGAGTGTCCCACTGGATGACGTTAAATGAGCCCCAGTGCCATCTGATTATCGGACATGTGCAGGGAAACTGTGCTCCGAAGTTACGGCTCACCGAGCCGGAGTATCTGCTGGCAATCCATAATCACCTGAAAGCCCACGGCAGAGCGGTGCAGGTCATCCGAAAATACGCGAAGAAAAAGCCCGAGATCGGTGTGGCATTCTGCTTCGGAAGTTCGGTGCCTGTAAGCGACCAACCTGAGGATGTGAAAGCAGCAAGAATTGCCACCCTGCGGGAAGATACGAAGGACCTGTGGGCAGTCTCCTGGTGGCTGGATCCCGTCATTTTAGGACATTATCCGGAGAAAGGCATGGAAGCCTATGGCGAGAATTGCCCGGAGGAGTTACGGAATCCGGAAGACCTGAAACTGATCTCGGAACCGTTGGATTTCCTGGGAATCAATGTCTACCAGAGTGGACGAGTGGAATCGGATGGTCAGGGGGGATATCGCGAGGCGAAGAATCCCTGCGGAGCACCGGTGACTGCAATGAAGTGGCAGGTGACACCGGAGAGTCTGTATTATGTACCGAAGTTCCTACAGGAAAAATACAAACTTCCCATCGTAATTACGGAGAACGGACTGTCCTGTCCCGACTGGGTATTCCTGGACGGTAAGGTTCATGATCCTATGCGAATCGACTTTATGCACCGCTATTTAAGCTGCCTGAAAAAAGCGGCAGAGGAGGGAACTGATATCTGGGGTTATTTTGCCTGGTCAGCTATCGATAACATGGAGTGGAACAACGGTTATACGGAGAGATTCGGATTAATCTATGTGGATTACACCACTCAAAAGAGGATCCTTAAGGACTCCGCATACTGGTACCGCGAGGTGATTGAATCGAACGGTGAAAATCTGTAAACGAACATAAAAAAGAGACTGCTATTTTGATATGCAGTCTCTTTTTTGATGCACCAGACACTTGCCATATTTAGTGGAAAAGGGGTATTATGATAAATATAAATAATAAGGAGGCTGATCCCATGAGGCCGATACCGACGATCGGGGATCCGGAGCGCTATATAGACAGTGCGTTTGTGGATTCTGCGTTTATAGAATTGAAAAGCTGTGATCTGTGGGATGTGAAAATGCTGTATCCGATCCTACATATGGACCATGCGGAAGAGAAGTGCTTCGTCCGTAAGGAGATGTATGAGAGGCTGGTGAAGGCGGCGGGGAATCTGCCGGACGGTTACCGGTTCCGCATCTGGGATGCCTGGCGTCCCTTTGCACTGCAGCATGAATTGTTTGAAAAGTATTCTGTGGACATCGTCCGCGATTTTCATTTAGAAGAACTGCCGGAGGCAAAAAGGAGAGCTGCGATCTGCAAATTTGTCTCGGACCCGGTACCGGATACAAAGGTGCCTCCCGCCCATACCACCGGAGGAGCCATTGATCTGACGCTTCTGGATCCGGAGGGCAGAGAGCTTCCCATGGGATGTGGATTCGATGCTTTTACGGATAAGACCTGTGCAGCGTATTTTGAGGCACCGGAGCATGTACAGGGGGCAGAGGACGAACAGGTTCGTGAAAACCGCCGTCTGCTTTATTATGCTATGATAGATGCGGGATTTACCAATCTGCCGTCGGAATGGTGGCATTATGACTACGGTGACCGGTTCTGGGCATATTACATGCGGAAGCCCGCAATCTATGAGGGCGTATTTACGAGGGAGAAAATTCATGGATAATCAGAAACAAAAGAAGAAAAAAAGTGTGATGGACACCTTGTCCGCTACTATGGTACTGGTGCTGATCGCACTATTGCTGGTATTTGTGGGATATACCTATCTGGCACTGAAGAACGGTTACACCTTGGATGACTTGATCGACAATATTGTGGGGAATCTCATCGGTGTGCTGGCAGCATTTCTGTTATTCGATATACTGAACAACAAGCTGACCCAGGATGCCTACGCCAGAGAGACCTCCCAGCAGATCACCAAGACGCTGATGGGAGAGCCGGAGATCCTGGATTCTTTCAGCGATGAAGATAAAAAGACTTTCCTGAAATCCACCATTACCTCCATGATAAAGGATGAAGATGCGGTGGATATGCTTTCTACCAATATGGAGAAATATTTTGACAGGGCAAGAGGCGCCAGGATCCGGAAAATGTTCGATTACACGATCAATCTGGAGCCGAATCTGACGGAGGAATATGTAAAAGCCGGTTTCCCCGGAGCCACAGACGGAAAGTATTACCTGATCGATGAGGAATTGAAGTTCAGCGTAAAGTGTCTGGGAGGAACAGACGAGAACTACACGGGCGATGTGATCAGACTCGGTTTCGCCTATGATAAAAAGAGTCTGGACGGTGGATTGCTGGAGACCGGACAGGATGCGGATTTCACCAAGAGCATTTTCAATGAGGATCTGGTGGTGGAACCGGAAGCCGTGGACTTCATCAACAGTATTCCCGCGGATAAGATACGGGATGTGATCAATGACCTGTTCATGCCGATCTTGCGAATTGACAACAGCGGAGATAATGATGACGAAGCGCAATTCGAAGTAGAACGCAAGAGCAACGGTTTTATCCTGAAATTCAAGCTGGATTTTGATCGGAATGAGGCAAACGGGGAGCATCTGGTCAGCATCTATTTCAAGATGCCCCGGGTATGGAACTCTATTTTCGAGGTGACCCTGGTGGATCCGACCAAGGAACCCCATATCAAGCTGAAATACAAGAACGGAATGGATGTCACTATGTATTCCTATCTCAATAAGGAAAGCACGGCCAATGTCGGAGCCTGTATCCAGAGAGCCGGCCTCTATGACATTGCGATCAAGGACGAGTGGATCTACCCCAAGAGCGGCGTGATCTTCCATATTAAGAAGGCGTAGAATAAATATGAAACCAAGATCTCCCCAAAGTATGCAATTATATAAAATGCTCCTATCCCGCGGCTACCCGGAATCGTTCTGTGATCTGGTGACGAAGAATCTGAATACGGATTTTACGGCGAGCCGTATGATCGGTTATCTGTGTCATTATTCTGATCTGCCGCCGGAGGAGATCGCGGACGAAATGCTGGCGATCTTAAGTGACCGCAATCGTATTATGCAGAAGAAAGAACTGGAAAGTAATAATGTGGAATGGAACCGTATTCTGATGCAGGAACTGGGGATTGATACAGAGGAGGATGATGATGGCGACATGGAAGATCCGACAGATTTTTGACGGTGATTACGGCTGTGAGGAACGCTTGCCCGGACAGGGAGGTAATAACATGGAACACATTACAAGAGACGAAGCATTCCTCACTGCTTCCGGAAATCCCTCGGAGCACAGCCGTATACCTGCTTAAAGGTGCGCAGGAATAATTTATAGTTCGTGACTCCGTGCCGATCCAGTATTTCGCTGATGTTCAGATCGGTGTCTTTTAAATCCTTGCAGACATGCGTCAGACGCACGCTGTTGATATAGGAAGTGAGGGTGGTTCCCATGTTCCGCCGGAAAAAACGGCAGAAATATTCTGGGTTCAGATGAGCCAGGGAGGCTGCATTTTCCAGAGAAATGGCTTCGGTGTAATGGGATTGGATGTACTGAATCACCGGTTCGAGGCGATGCAGATTTTTCTGACTCTGAATTCGGGAAGTATTGTCGACGGTGACCTTATAGTGGGTCATAAGGATGTATAAAAAATCATAAAGCAGACCGGAAAACCGCAAAGTATAGCTTTGCGGTTTTTTTGTATAGAGATCGCCCATGGAAGTCAGAATCTCCTGAATCTGCGCATCGACAGAAGAATCCCTGCGGGAGAACAGAAAACGGATGCTTTCATATTCTGGGATGGCACCTATGAGAAACGCATAAGGAATCTGTAATAACAGAACCCGGGACGGTGTTGTGGTCCGGGTAGCATGGACGGCGGCGGAATTTACCACATGATAATCTCCGGCATGCAGCAACAGAACCCGCTGTCCCTCAATGAGTTCCATGGAACCCTCATAGATATAGATAACTTCCATGCTTCGATGCCAGTGTTCCGGTATGTAATCGTTATTGCTGTTATAGATTGTAAAACGGACGTTGATTCCGCTTTCAAAAGCAACCTCTTCGTGTGGAAATTGTGGCATCGCAAAGCCTCCTTCTGAAATTATATTAGTTCCCGCGATATATTTATATCATAGAATAAAAAGAAGGAAAAAGTCAATATTGACCTAAAAAGAAGTCATAATCAGATATAGGAATCAATGTGGAAAATTGCTAAACTGGTAAACAGAAAGAGCAAGCGGACAAGCTTGAATGACAGGAGGTTATAGCAACATGACAAAGGAAAAAATCAAAGATCTGATAGCAAAAATGACATTGGAGGAAAAGGCGGCAATGTGTTCCGGCGCGGATTTCTGGCATACTGAAAGCTGCGAGCGCCTGGGGATTCCCGCAAGTATGGTATCCGACGGCCCTCACGGTCTGCGCAAGCAGGATGACAAGGCGGATCATCTGGGTGTAAATGAGAGTATTAAAGCAGTATGTTTCCCGGCAGGCTGTGGAACCGCGGCATCCTTTAACAGAGATCTGTTGTATCATATGGGCGAGACACTGGGCAATGAGTGTCAGGCAGAAGGCGTCAGTGTCATTCTGGGGCCGGCTGTGAACATCAAACGATCTCCCCTGTGCGGTCGTAATTTTGAATACTATTCAGAGGATCCCCTGGTGGCAAGTGAGATTGCAGGCTCTCTGATCCGCGGTGTGCAGAGCAAACATGTGGGAACCAGTTTAAAGCATTTTCTGGCGAATAATCAGGAGACCCGTAGAATGTCGGTGGATGAGATCATCGACGAGAGAACTCTGAATGAGATCTATCTTGCGGCATTTGAGGGAGCGGTGAAGAAGGCAAAACCCTGGACCGTTATGTGCTCCTATAACAAGATCAACGGAACTTATACGGCCGCACATCACAAATATCTCACTGAGACCCTGAGAGACAAGTGGGGATTTGACGGTTATGTCATGAGTGACTGGGGCGCAGTCAATGACCGTGTGGAAGATTTAAAGGCAGGACTTGATCTGGAGATGCCTTCCTCCATGGGAGTCAATGATCAACTGATCGTAGAAGCGGTACAGAATGGAACACTGGAGGAACAGGTGCTGGATACCGCGGTGGAGCGTATTCTGAATATCGTATATCGCTATAACGAGAACAGAGATACCGAAGCGGTGTTTGATCTGGATCACGACCATGAGGTTGCGAAGAAAGTGGCGGAAGAGACCATTGTATTGTTGAAGAATGAGAATGTGCTGCCGCTGACAGAGGGCGAAGAGATCGCCTTTATCGGAAAATATGCAAAGAAGCCCAGATATCAGGGCGGCGGCAGTTCCCATATCAACAGTCATAAGATCACCGGAGCCCTGGATGCGGCAGAGGCAGCAGGTAATACACATATTGTGTATGCCCAGGGATTTGATGACAAAGAAGATAAGACGGATGAGGTATTACTGGCAGAAGCCGTAGAGACAGCAAAAAAGGCAAAGGCAGCCGTGATTTTCACAGGACTGCCGGATGCATTTGAATCCGAAGGCTTTGATCGTAAACATATGCGGATGCCGAATTGCCAGAACGAATTGATTGAAAGAGTGGCAGCGGTACAGCCGAACACCATAGTCGTATTGCACAACGGTGCACCGGTGGAGATGCCCTGGGCAGATCGTGTGAAAGGTATTCTGGAAGCCTATCTTGGAGGACAGGCTGTGGGAGGTGCCGAGTATGACATTCTCTTCGGCAAAGTAAACCCCAGTGCAAAGCTTCCGGAGACATTCCCGAAGCAGCTGGAGGACAATCCTTCTTATCTTGCCGGCTTTGGTGAGGGCGACCATGTGGAATACCGGGAAGGCATTTTTGTGGGATACCGCTATTATGATAAGAAGAAAATGGATGTATTGTTCCCCTTTGGCTACGGATTGTCCTATACCACATTTGCTTACAGCAATCTGCGTTTGGACAAAAAGACAATGAAAGACACAGAAGAACTGACGGTGTCTGTGGATGTGACCAATACCGGAGATAGAGCGGGTAAGGAAGTAGTGCAGCTCTATGTGGCAGATAAAGAAAGCACAGTGATAAGGCCGGTGAAGGAGCTGCGGGATTTTGTCAAGATCGAACTGGCACCCGGCGAGACGAAGACAGTAACTTTTACGCTTGGAAAGCGAGCCTTTGCTTACTATGATGTACAGATCCATGATTGGCAGGTGGAGACCGGAGAGTTCGAGATCCTTATCGGAGCATCTTCCAGAGACATTGCTCTCAGAGATACCGTGACTGTGGAATCCACCGTGAAGATTCCTTTCCACTATACCACAGATACGACAATGGGCGACATCATGAGCCGCCCGGAGGCCTGGAAACTGGTACAGAGTGTTCTGAGCAAAGGAATGTTCGGTCAGGGCAGCGAGGTCAACGAAGGCGGCGATGCCGCGAAGGAAGCCATCAGCGATGAGATGAATGCAGCTATGCTTCAGTATATGCCTCTGCGCGGACCGGTCAGTTTCGGCGGCGGAGTCAGCATGGCAGATGTACAGAAGTTGGTGGACCGCCTGAATGCCATGGAGAAATAATTAACTGTTTATTTATAGCAATCCCTAAAAGTTAGGCAAAAACTAACTTTTAGGGATTTTTATATATACCACTGAGTGACATTTTTAAGTCGGATGAATGCAAGAAAGAATGTGGAGAATTGTTATAATTAGAATATGAAAAATAAACAGGCATAGAAAGCCGCATTACCAAGGCACGTTAAGGAGGAAACGGATGAAAAAAATAGCAATTGGCGGAGGACAGGGATTTTGGGGAGATTCTCCAGATGCTGCTATCCATATGATTCACAATGCAGATATTCAATATCTTGCATGTGACTATCTGGCAGAACTGACGCTGTCCATTATGGCAAAGCAACAACTAAAAGATCCATCAAAAGGTTATGCTCCTGATTTTGTGACAAGATTGTTGAAACCAGCAGGAAAAACTGCTTGGGAAAGAAATATTAAAATTTTGACAAATGCAGGTGGCATGAATATTTCAGGATGTGTAGATGCTATTCGACAGTATGCAACTGAAGAAAATATGAAAGGGTATAAAATCGGTTATGTAACAGGGGACGACATTAAATCAAAAATCCCGCAGCTGTTAAAGGATGGATGGACATTTCCGAATTTTGACTACGAAGGCGATTTCACGGATATCGTTGATAAAATATATAATTGCAATGCCTACATTGGTCATGAAGGCATTCAAAGTGCAATTGAAGACGGAGCAGATGTTGTAGTCACCGGAAGAGCAGCTGATAGCGCACTTTTCCTGGCTCCGTTGGCTTATGAATTTGGTTGGAAAGACAATGACTGGGATAACCTTGCAAGAGGAATTATGGCAGGACATTTACTGGAATGTGGTGGACAGGGAGCAGGCGGCAATTATATGTATGATTGGCGCAGCGTACCTCAGATGGAAAATCTCGGATTTCCTATTGCAGAGTTGACAGATAAAACATTTGAAATTACTAAGGCCCCTGATTGTGGAGGAGTCATTTGCGAGCAAAGTTGTAAGGAACAATTTTTATATGAAGTGCTAGATCCGGCAAATTATCTGACTCCTGATGTAAATGTGGATATTAGTAATGCTACTATTACACAGGTTGGTGATAATCGCGTCAGAATTGATCATATTCATGGTAAAGAGAAACCGGATACTTTGAAATTGTGTGTTGGGTATCATAAAGGGTGGAAGACGGTTTCAATGTTGAGCTTTGCATGGCCTGATGCTTATGAAAAAGCCCGATATTGTGCAGACATTATCATGAAGAAAATGAAGCAAAAGGGAATGAAAGCGGATGATGTTCATATCAGTTTTATTGGTCTGAACAGCCTTCATCTTAATGTGGCTGATATGAGTGAAGAAGCATTGAAAAATCTGAACGAGTGTGTAATGCGCATTGCTGTATTTTCAGAGGATAAGAATGAATGTGCGAAGATCATCCCGGAAATCAGCCCTATGCAGTTAAACGGACCTCCCGGAGCATCTTTCTTCGGAGGAAGGGCTCGTGTGCAGGAAGTTATGGCACTGTGGCCGACATCTGTTCCACGAGAGGCAGTAGAGATCAAGAGCCATATTATTACAATATAGTTTTGCATAGAGAGGACAAGATTATGAGAGAAATATTATTGAATGATATCGCTCATGGAAGAAGCGGTGACAAGGGAGATACCAGCAATATCTGTGTATTTGCCAGAAAACCTGAATATTATGAAATTATTAAAAGAGAAGTAACGCCCGAAAGACTACATGATTTTTTCGGCGACATGGTAAAGGGCGAAATTATAAGATATGAAGTTCCCAGCCTTGGAGGATTTAATTTTGTACTCAAACATGCACTTGGAGGTGGTGCAACCATGAGCTTGCGGTTGGACAGCCTTGGAAAATCTATGGGGAGTGCCATTATGAGATTAAAGATTCACGTAAAAGATGAGGAATTATAAGGGGATCGGAGGTGAGACCTTATGGGATTAGAAAAAGTGGAAGCACTACAGAATTTGGTAGTTCTTGACTTGACCCGGGTAGTAGCAGGACCCTATGCAGGCTCTATATTGGGAGACTTCGGTGCTGAAGTAATAAAAATCGAAGTGCCGGGAAAAGGTGATGATGCCAGAAGCTATGGTCCTTACAGAAATGGAGAAAGTGTTTACTATGCGAACCTGAATCGCAATAAAAAAGGAATTACATTGAATTTGAAGACGGAAGAAGGAAAAAAAATCTTCCTGGAACTGGTGAATAAGGCAGATATTCTCTTGGAAAATTATCGACCTGGGGTTATGGAACGATTGGGATTGGGATATGAAGTTTTGAGAGAAAAAAACCCACGCCTTATTTACGGAGCAGTGTCAGGCTTTGGCTGCTATGGATCGTACTCTGACAGACCGGGTTATGATATTATTTCACAGGCAATGGGAGGTCTTATGAGCGTTACCGGTGCAAAAAACGGAGATCCTACGCGTTCCGGAAATGCCATGGGTGATATACTGGGTGGCATGAATCTTGTGATTGGTGTTTTAATGGCTTTGAACGTAAGAACACTCACCGGAAAAGGACAAAAGGTAGATGTATCACTGGTAGATTCTGTAGTGGCCAGCCTGGAGAATGCATATACAAGATATTTTGAGTCGGGGCAACTTCCTGTAAGAAATGGAAATGCGTATGCATCTATTGCACCCTATGATAGTTATCAGGCGAAGGATGGTCAGGTTATTATAGCATGTGGAAATCAAAAGCTATATGAGAAGCTTTGCAACGAAGTTCTTCATATGCCATGGATGATAACGGATGAACGTTTTCTTACGGTTTCTTTGAGAGTACAGAATAACGAAATACAAAAGAAATATATTGAAGAGTGGACAACGCAATATACTGTGAATGAAATTGTAGAAAATGTATTGGCAAAAGGAATTCCGGCAGGCCCCATCTATAATGTAAGGCAGATCACAGAAGATAAACATATCGCCATAGAACGTGAAATGTTTGTGGAGATAGAACACCCTGTGATTGGGAAAATGAAAGTAAATGGCAATCCTATTAAGTTGATGGATAATATGCCTGAGATCAGTAAACCGGCACCAACACTCGGACAACATAATGAGGAAATATTCTGTGGGTTACTGAAACATTCCGAGGAACAGATTAAGGAATGGAGGAAAGATAACATTATATGATGGAAGATATACCATTCAGTGCCATTATGAAGTCGCCTGAATGCAAGAAAGAATCTTGAAAACTGATATAATGGAAATACATAGAAAAGGTGGTGGAGAGATGAAAACAAAAAAACACAATTGGAAAAGATGGCTACCGCTCTACTTGATGATGGCACCTGGATTAATCTATATTTTTATCAATAATTATATTCCTATGTTTGGTACAATTATTGCCTTTAAACATATCAATTACCAGAAAGGCATTTTGGGGAGTGACTGGGTAGGACTGAAAAATTTCAAATTTTTGTTTGCCACAAACGATGCCTGGGTAATTACAAGGAATACGTTATTGTATAATCTTGCTTTTATAGTGATTAATACAGTGGTTGGAATTATTCTTGCAATTTTTATATGCGACGTTGTGAGCAAAAAATTAAAAAAGCTTTATCAAAGTGCGGTATTGCTCCCCTATCTGATGTCAATTGTAATTATTAGCTATATTGTTTTCGCATTTCTTTCAACAGAAAACGGAATGGTGAATAATTCACTGTTGATTCCATTCGGGAAAAATCCGATTTCGTGGTATGCGGAACCAAAATACTGGCCGTTTATTTTGACACTTGTGAATGTATGGAAGGGAGTCGGATATGGTTGCTTGATTTATATCTCGGCGATCAATGGTATTCCCAAAGATTACTATGAAGCTGCAAATTTAGATGGAGCAGGTAAGTGGAAACAGATTCAATGTATTACGCTTCCATCCTTAGTCCCTTCGGTGATTACACTTACTTTGTTATCGATTGGAAGAATTTTCTATTCTGATTTCGGATTGTTTTATCAGGTACCGTTGGACTCCGGAACATTGTATTCTGCGACAAATGTAATTGATACTTATGTATATAGAGCACTGATTAAACTGGGAAATGTTGGAATGTCTTCTGCTGCTTGCCTATATCAGTCGGTTGTAGGATTTGTTTTAGTTCTCACCGCTAATTTGATCGTTAGGAAAGTAAGTAAGGAAAACGCACTGTTTTAGGAGGAGAAAAATGATCCGTTCAAAATCGAATATGCGGTTTCAGATTTTAGCGAATTTTATACTGATTCTGTTTACCATATTTGTAATTACCCCTTTTATTCTTTTAATTATGTCTTCCTTTACGGAGGAAAGTACACTGATAAGAAACGGATATTCATTTTTCCCGGAAAAATTCAGCTTGGAAGCCTATGCTTACATTTGGAAAAATGCGTCTAAGATAATGAGGGCCTATGGAATTACAATTTTGGTCACAGTAGTTGGAACAGCTGTCAATGTTATACTGTCAACTATGATTGCCTATCCGTTATCTCTTGAACAATTGCCTGGAAGAAGAGCAATAACTTTTTACCTTTTCTTTACGATGCTTTTTAGCGGTGGATTGGTACCATCCTATTTGTTGTACAGTAATTATTTTCATATAAAAAATACAATTTGGGCTTTAATTGTTCCTAACCTGTTGCTGTCGGCAATGAATGTGCTATTGATACGTACATATATATCAACAAGTATACCATCAGCATTGTTTGAGGCTGCAAAGGTAGATGGGGCAGGAGAATTTACAGTATTTTTTAAACTGGTGATTCCTTTGTCTAAACCCATTATTGTAACGATGGGAACTTTTGCCGGCCTGGGTTACTGGAATGACTGGACAAATGGTTTATATTACCTTACGGATACTAAATATTATAGTATCCAGAATCTGTTGAATAAAATGATTACAGATATACAGGTATTGTCTTCTAATTCGTCCATGGCTTCACAAGCCTCTTCGGAAATGGCAAAATTACCTACAGTAGGTGTACGTATGGCGATTGCGGTTGTAGCAATGCTGCCGATATTTGTAGTATTTCCGTTTTTACAGAAATATTTCCAAAAAGGAATTGCATTAGGAGCAGTAAAGGGTTAATACATTGCCCTTACAAGATAAAATAAATATATGGGAGGATAACAAATGAAGAAAAAAATTTTATCAATGTTACTCAGTATGGTGTTGACGGTAGCTTGCTTTACGGGATGCGGGAGTAACCCAAGTAGTGGTGGAGAAACCGGTGGAGCAGCTTCTACAGAAATACCTAAAAATCCGGAAGATATGTATACGGTCACAATGGCTGTGATCGGAAATGATCAGGAGGACATGGATCTTGTAGAAGCAGAAATGAATAAAATCCTGGCGGAAAAGGTTGGTGCACAAATTGATGTAATCACATTGGGATGGGGAGTATATCAGCAGCAGTTACAACTTATGTTATCCGGTGCGGAAAAACTGGATTTGGTCCCTATAATGTATAATAACGTGAGTACCTATGTAAACAGCGGTCAGGTATTGGATATGTCTGATTTGATTGACCAGTATGGCGTTAATATGAAAGCAGCTTTGGGTGAAGATATTCTCAAAATTGCTAATATGAATGGCTATGTGTATGGTGTGCCGGTGGAAAAAGAATGGTATGCAGACAGCTGTCTGGTAATGAGAAAAGACATTTTGGACAAATATAATTTGGATGTGTCTAATGTGAAATCTTTGGCTGATTGTGCGCCTATTTTCGAAACGATTCATGAAAATGAACCTGATATGAAAATTATTGTAGGCGCTAAAGATGGTTTGATCGGTAACATATATTTTGCCGATGTACTTTCCGATCGTTTTGGAGTATTGGATAATGGCGGTGCTGATACTACGATTGTGAATTACTATGAGACGGATAACTACAAGAATCTGGCTGCTACGGTTCATGATTATTATGAAAAAGGTTATATCGACAAGGATATGGCAACATCTACAGATGCGGAACCACAATCCTGAAGGCCGGAAATGCATTCTGCTTTGCCACTCCTTATAAACCGGGCGTTGCGGAACAGGAAAGTCTGAATACCGGTTATGAACTGGTGGCTGTAAGAATCAACCCTACTCCTGCGTTTTGCTATACCAATGCTGTTGCCGCAATTACATGGGGAATTGGTCAGAATTGTGAAAATCCGGAGATGACAATGAAAGTGCTGGACTACATGTACGGTGATCCGGAATTAATGAATCTGTTTAACTGGGGTATTGAAGGTGTTCATTATGTCATAAAAGATGCTGAAAATGATGTGATTGGATTCCCGGATGGGGTAGATGCTTCTAATGCAAAATACAATCTGAATATGGGATGGGAACTTCCGAACCAGTACAAGATTCATGTATGGGAGGGAAGCTCCAGAAAGATTATGGATGCGCAGAAAGAGATGAATGCCACTGCAAATAAGTCAAAAGCATTAGGTTTCATGTTTGATAGTACATCTGTCAGCAATGAGATTGCAGCACTAAACAATGTGGTTAGTGAGTATTCGTCTTCTATCGATTGTGGCGCAGCTGATCCTACCACGGCCATTCCGGAGTTTAATGAGAAGTTATACGCAGCCGGTCTTCAGACTGTAATGGACGAGAAGCAGAAACAATTGAACGAGTGGCTGGAAAATCAAAAGTAATGTGTTATAATGTGGCTGTGAATACCAGGAATAAATAAATATAGGAGGTCCCGATTAATGCCGAGAAAACATAAGAAGGTCTTGAGAAAAAATATTACTCTGATCATGTGCGCATTAATCGGGACAATTGTTGTTGTATACGGTGTTGGTATGATATTATTCCGTGGATACGTCAAAGAGATAGCAAATATAGCCAGCCGGACATTTGATTTCTACGGGAATGAATTGGATCAAAAAATGAATGGCATTAATACGCAGCTTGTAAACACGTTGTTGAATAATAAATCTATCAGAGAAATAGAAGAGATGGATTTAAACACAGAGGATAACTCTGTGGTTTACAGCATTGCGGAGCAAAATGAATTGAAACAATATTTTCAGGCAATGGCAATTGATTATGGGGACGAATACCATTTTTGGTTTTATAACAAAGACAAAGATATTTTTCTGATTACGGGAGACGATGAATACCTTCAAAAGGAACTTTTTAAAGGATATATTAGGACAGTGGCTTCCGAAGAACAGATTCCTATAACAGAAAAGAGAAAATGGTTTGTGCAGGATGTTCAAGGAACGTTGTTTCTTACAACTACCTTTTGCTTGAAAAATAATTATGTGGGTTGTTGGATACGGCCTGAGAAAATATGCGCTTCTTTTCGAAAAACACAGGAAGATACACTTTCCTTTTTTATTCGAGATTTGAGCACCGGAGTACATTATTTGGAGAATAGCAGTGCATCCGGAAGTATGTTTCAGAAAAATGAAAATATTCAGGAAAACAGTAGCTCGCATTATTGGGAATACGAATTTGAAAATGCAAATGTATCTATAGGAATAGATGTCAGCGACAAAATAAAGAAAAGTGCTGGAACCTATGAAATACTGATGGCAATTACCACAGTATTGATTTGCTTTATGTGTATTGGAGCTTTTTATTATTTCAGGCACTATGTACAAAAACCGTTATACATTTTTGAAGAGAATCTACGAAAATTTCAGGAAACTGGAGAATTAGAGCAAAATAATTATTATGAAGAATTCGAAAATGTAGGTGAAATCTGGAGAAATCTGGAAAAAGAAATTCAGGAATTAAAAGTTCAGGTATATGAAGAACAGCTGGAAAAACAGAAAACTAAAATAGATTATTTACAATTACAGATCAGGCCCCATTTTTATATTAACTGTCTTAATAGCATATACAGTATGGCGCAGTTGAAACATACAGAAGAAATCCAGCAACTGGCATTGTATGTATCCGGATATATGAGATCTATTTTCCGCAAAGGAACGAAGCCTATCTTAATGGATGAAGAATTACAGCAGATTGTAAATTATGTAAAAATCCATAATATTTTATACCGCTATGATTGCAAGTGTCATATCTGCGTAGATGAGCGTGTGAAACAGGCAATGATTCCACCGCTGATAATGATAGTCTTTGTGGAAAACTGCGTGAAGTACACGGTAGGAAGCAAAAGAAAGATAGAAATTAGCATTGAAGGAAGCTTTCTGGATGAGGAACAGAAAAAAATACAAATTCGGATAGCGGATAATGGTCCGGGTTTTCCTGAGAATGTGTTAGAAAAATTTCGAAAGAATGAATTTGGAGCAAATGATGACAGATTCCAAATTGGAATACGCAATACAAAAGATCGGCTTCAACTGCTCTATGGGGCGGAAGCAAGTCTCATGATAGGTAACGGTGAAAACCTGGGAACGGAAGTTATAATAATAATTCCGTATCAAAACGGAGATGAAAAGAGTGAATATTCTATTAGTAGATGATGATGTGAATGTGCTGGAAAGTCTGCAGTTTGGGGTTGCATATTCGTCACTGGGAATAGAAAAGATTTACGTTGCTGAAAATGCTGCGGATGCCAAAAAGATACTTAAGAATGTACCGATCCATATTATGGTAACAGATATAGAAATGCCAAACGAATCGGGAATTGAATTGTTAAAATGGACGAAAACACAGAATTTAGACGTGGTTACTATATTCTGCACGTGTTATGCAGATTTTAATTATGCCAAAAAGGCTGTGGAACTTCAATGTTTTGACTATTATCTGAAACCGATTTCTTTTGACGATTTTGAAAAAATAATATCTAGGGCTGTAGAAAAAGTCAGACAAGAGAGCAGGAAGAAAACATATTATCAGTATGGCGTGTATTGGTTGGATGATGTAAAAAACAGAAAAGCTCATTTTTGGGAGCATATCATGTTTCCGCTGGCAATTCCGGATGAAGAACTTTTAAATGCATTGATTGAAGACAATCGTTTGGAATATGACACTGAGCAGTTGTTTGATGTTTTTTTGCTACATGCATATGAAGAAGAGGAACGTTTTCAGAATCTGACTTCAACAATGAGCGAATTTATTATTAAAAATGTCGTTACAGAAATTTTTAGCGATATGTGCAATATGGAGACCATAGTGAAGTATGGAGAGGATACCTATGTGATTGTAACCCGTAATCTAAAAGAAAATGCGGAGATGGTACTGAAGAAATTGATTATGCAGTGTGATATCCATCTCAATTGTCGAATGCGTGTATTTTATGATCTTGAATGTCCTCTGCCCGCCGTAAAGGAATGTTTTGAAAGGTTGATTCATATTTGGAATGAAAATATCAGCAACGATGTACAGATATTCTGGGCGCGGACATACCAAAGGGAAGAAAATACATATTCATTCGGTGCTATTGGAGAATGGGAGATTTATCTGAACACAGGTGCGGTGAATAAGATTTTAGATGAAATCGATCACTATTTCTCAGAGAAAAAGAGACATCATGGGTTAACATCGTATGAATTAAAAGCTATGCAGGTGAATCTGATTCAGATGGTGAATACTGTGTTGATGAAAAACAATATCGAAGCCCATGAGCTATTTGTAAATACGGAATATGAAACTTATCGGAAAATGTCATTGAAGAATTATGATAACTATATGGAATTCTGTAAATATTTATTGCAAAAAGCATATAGCTATATTGACTACGTAAGAGAAAATACATCTATTGTAGAGGTAGTTAAAAAATATATTGAAGAACATTATAATGAGGAAATTTCCAGAAATGAGCTGGCAGGAATTGTATATTTAAATGCAGATTATCTGGCAAGACTTTTTAAAAAAGAAGAAGGAATCTCTATTACCGATTATGTTATTCGTATGAGGATAAAGAAGGCGTCTGAACTGTTACAATACAGTGAAATCTCTATTAATGAAATTGCAATGAAAGTGGGATATGATAACTTTTCATATTTTTCCAGATTATGTAAAAAAATGTTGGGATGTAGTCCGAAAGATTATAGAAAAAAAGCAAAGGAGAAACTAAATGAGTAGTTATTTTGAATGTTCGGGAAATGGACCGATTGTGACAACAAAAGCAGGAAAAATAAGGGGATATTTGTGGAATACAACATATACATTTCAAGGGATTAAGTATGCAAATGCAAAAAGATTTCAGATGCCGGAGGAAATTCAGCCGTGGGATGGGATAAAAGATGCTACTTCTTATGGCTATGTATGTCCATTGTTAACCCAGGATGTTCCCAACGGTGAAATTATGGTTCCTCATAGATACTGGCCTATGGATGAACACTGTCAGTATTTGAACGTTTGGACGCAGACGTTGGATACTTTGGCAAAAAAACCGGTTATGGTATGGCTTCATGGAGGTGGATTCTACGCAGGATCTTCTATCGAACAGATAGCATATGATGGTACAAATTTAAGCCAATTTGGGGATGTGGTTGTAGTATCATTGAATCATAGATTAAATCTTTTGGGATATTTGAATTTGTCAGAATATGGAGAAAAATATTGGAACTCGGGAAATGTTGGAAATGCTGATATTGTAGCGGCATTGCGCTGGATTAGAGACAATATTGAAGCGTTTGGTGGGGATCCTCAAAATGTAACATTATTCGGGCAATCCGGAGGAGGCATGAAAATATGGACGCTGATGCAGACACCGGAGGCTGATGGCTTGTATCATAAAGCGATTATTCAGAGCGGCGTATTGGAAGATTTTATTGATGAAGAGAATACAGATGCCAAACCACTGATCCGGGCAATGCTGCAGGAGCTTAATATGGAAGAATCGGATATTGAGAAATGGGAGGATATGCCTTACAGAGAGCTGGCAGATGCTTATAATAAAGTATCCGATAAAGTACTGGCTGAAGGTGGTTATATAGGAGGACATCCGATTCGGAACTCTTATTACATGGGGGATCCTTTAAAAATTGGATTTTCGGAATATGCCCAAAAGGTGCCGGTGTTAATAGGAAGTGTGTTCGGAGAGATGGGATTTGCACCCGGGCTGATCGGAAGGGATCAAATGACACAAGAGGAATTGATCAGGATTGTCGAAAAACGATTTGGTGAACATACTCAGTCTGTGATTCAGGCATACGCGCAGGCATACCCGGGAAGAAGCATTGCAGACTTAACTACATATGATATTTTTTTCAGAAAACCGGTAATTGATTTTGTGAAAAAGAGAAAGACATATAAACAATCTAATATATATGCATATGTCTTTGCTGTTGAATTTCCTCTGGATGATGGAAAGCCGGCATGGCATTGTTCTGATCTGGCTTTTGTATTTCATAATACAGATAAGGTTCCCGTGGCTAATATGCCGGGAGTCACGGATAAACTAGAAGAAAAAATGTGCAAGGCATGGGTGAATTTTGCTAAAACAGGAATTCCATTCATTGATGAAACGATTGCTTGGCCGGCCTGTACAGAAGAAACAGAAAATTATATGGTTATCGACAATGATAAATGGCAGGTAAGAGAGAAGTTTGATTATGAATTAGTGAAACAGGTAGCGGACAGTGGCATGAAATCTCCATTTTCTATAAAAGAAAGGAGAAAAATGTTGCAGAAAACTCAAAAAGAAGCAGAAGAGAAAGGCGTATTTTTACATTGAAGACAGAAAAAATAATAACTGAATTATTGGAACAGATGACCTTGGATGAAAAGATCGGGATGGTTCATGGAAATGGATTGTTTCAGAATAAAGGGGTAGAAAGACTGGGAATACCTTCTATGAAATTTTCAGATGGACCTATGGGTGTTCGGAATGAGTTTCAAAATGATAAATGGATTCCCCTGGGCAATACTGATGATTATGTATCTTATCTTCCAAGTAATAGTGCTATAGCATCTACATGGGATGTCGATGTTGCATATGAAGTTGGCGAGGTCTTGGGAGCGGAAGCCAGAGGCAGAGGAAAAGACATGATTTTGGCGCCGGGAATTAATATCAAACGAAGTCCCTTATGTGGGAGAAATTTTGAATATTTGAGTGAAGACCCCGTGCTGACAGCAGAGATGGCAGTTGCTTTGATAAAAGGAATACAGCAGAATGATGTGGCAGCCTGTGTAAAACATTTTGTGGCAAACAATCAGGAAACTAATCGACTGCATGTGGATACTAAAGTAAATGAGAGAACCTTGCAGGAAATATATTACCCGGCGTTTCGACAGTCTGTGCAGAAGGCAGATGTTTATTCGGTTATGGGAGCCTATAACAGATTAAACGGTACCTATTGCTGTGAAAATAATCTGTTGCTGAAGGAAGTATTGCGTGATCAATGGGGATTTGAAGGAATTGTAATCAGTGACTGGGGAGCAGTGCATAATACGGTAGATGCGGGGCAGGCAGCACTTGATATTGAAATGTCAGTATTTGATAATTTCGACGAATATTGTCTGGCAGAACCTTTGAAACAAAGGATCTTGGATGAATCAGTAGATATGGCGTGTCTGGATGCAAAGGTGCGTAACATCTTGCGAGTAATGTTTAAGTTAAAAATGATTGGAAAGGAAGCGGTACATCGAAAAAACGGCTCCTATAATACTATGGCGCACCGGCAGGTGTTGAAAAAAGCAGCGGAAAAATCTGTTATTTTATTGAAAAATGATAGTAAATTATTGCCACTTGGAAATACATATCATAAGAAAATTGCAGTCATAGGTTGTAACGCAGACCGAATTCACTCGGGCGGTGGAGGTAGTGCAGAAATTAAGGCTTTGTATGAAATATCACCGCTTCTTGGAATCAAAATGGAATTTGGAGGCAATGCAGAAATAGTATATGAACCGGGGTATTATATTCCGGAAAAAAAGGAGCTTAACGGAGAAAACTGGCAGGCTTCCAGTGTGGATGACAAAGAAAAAATACAACAACAGATCCGCAGGATGAGAGAAGAAAAAAGAAGACTAAAAAAGGAGGCATTTTATTCAGACCTATCGGAAATAGAGGAAGAATATCACAGAAGAGCTCTGAAGCTTGCTGAAGAGAGCGATATTGTTCTGTTTGTAGGAGGGTTGGATCATGAATATGACATTGAGGGAGAGGATCGTCCCTGCATGAAACTTCCGTATCATCAGGATGAATTGATTACAAAATTATTAAAGGTAAGACCGGACACAATTGTAACTTTAATAGGAGGATCTCCGGTGGAGATGCCATGGGAAGAAAAAGCAGGTACAATTTTGTGGTCTTATTATGCCGGAATGGAGAGTGGCACAGCCCTAGCGGGAATCCTCGCCGGAAGAATCAATCCCAGTGGAAAACTGGCAGAAACTTTTCCTCGTGTTTATGAAGATACACCGACAGGTCATAACGGACAATTTGGGAGAGATGATATGGTCTGTTATGAAGAAGAAATTATGGTCGGATATCGTCACTATGAGAAAAATGATATTTTGCCGATGTTCTGCTTTGGACATGGACTCTCTTATACAGAATTTGCGTATCACGATCTGCAGGTGAAGCAAGATAATGATGCAAAAGACAGAGTGAGCATATCGTTTGATATAGAAAACGTAGGCCAAATAGACGGAAGAGAGATTGTACAGATTTATGTGAGGGATGAGGAGTGTACAGTAATCAGACCAGAAAAAGAGTTAAAGGCATTCAAAAGCATTACGCTGAAAGCGGGGAGTATATGCAGAGTAGAGATTACGTTGGATAGTATGGCGTTTTCATTTTATGATGAGAAGAAACATGATTTTTGTGTGGAACCCGGAATTTTTGAAATATGTGTAGGCAATTCAACGCAAAATATTTTATTGCATCAGAAAATTGAATACCCTAACTGCAGTAAGCAGAATGTGTGAAATCCCGATTCTAATTCATTATAAAATAAAGGATAAACTAGCTACCGCTTTGGGCTGACTGATGCTACCGTCAGCTCAAAGCGGTAGTTTTTATTATTTTATGGAATTATGAAAGCGGTTGTCAAATTGGAAAGCGGAATACGGAATCCTTAGGATATGGCTTGCCATTGTCGCAGATTCCGATTATAATAAAAGATTGTAACGGCAATGACTTGGAATTGGGGATTATCATGAATATAGTAGTAGACGGATATAATATATGTTATAAAACAACCGGTACCGGCGATAAGACAGTCGTGATCTTACAGGGCTGGGGTACGGATCTGGGAGTGTATGATTCCGTAGCCGGTGTGATTGACGGCAGCAGGTACCGTGTGATCCAGTTTGATTTCCCGGGCTTCGGCAGCAGCGATGAACCGAAGGAACCCTGGGATGTGGACGGATTTGCGGATTTTTTCTGCAGATTTATGGAAGTAATGCAGGTAAAGCAGGCCACCCTCATCGGGCATTCCTACGGCGGACGAGTGATCATCAAGCTGGCAGCCAGAGAGAGCATCCCTTTTGAGATCACGAATATTATCCTGATCGACAGCGCCGGTGTCCTGCCGGTGCGGACTACTGCGCAGAAATGGAAGATCCGCAAGTACAAGATTTTGAAGAAATTCCTGAACATGAAGCTGATCTATGCCATGTTCCCGGAGGTGATCGATGACTGGAGGAGCCGACAGGGATCGGCAGACTACCGCAATGCGACACCCATGATGCGTCAGTGTATGGTGAAGGCAGTGAATGAGGATCTGACGGAGCTGCTTCCGAAGATCCGTCAGGAAGTACTGCTGATCTGGGGAGATCAGGATACGGCAACTCCTATCCGGGATGCACATATTATGGAAGAGAAGATACCCAACTGCGGCCTGGCAGTGATCCCGGGAACCGGTCATTTTTCTTTCCTTGAGAAACCGGCACAGTTCCGGGGAATTATGGAGGCATATCTGAAATGATCATACGTGTGCTGATAGCGGTCGTGCTTGCTGTTCCGGCATATTTTTATACCATGCGGTATAATATTCATATGTTCCAGCAGAACGGCTATAAGAATAAAGAACACCTTCACTGGCTGAAGAAGAAGTTCCGGTTGCAATGGATTCTCTATTTTGGCCTGGCACTGGGCATTGTGACCTGTGTGTTCCCATACCTTGCCCTTGAAATCTTCGAGTATCTGGTACTGCTCGTGATCATCGTGGTATATCGTGCCATGAAGCGGATGAACACGAAGAAAAAGCTGGTGTATACCGCCCGGGTCAAGAGATTGCTCGCTACGGAGCTGGTTTTTACGGCTGCGGTATTCGCTCTGGTGTGTGGATTGGGCGGAATGAAGCAGATCCCGGGACTGTGCCTGATCCTGGTATCTATGAATCTGTTTCTGGATATTGTGGCTAATGTCATCAATCATCCCATGGAGGCGGGGATCAATCAGCATTATATCAATGATGCTGTGAGAAAGCTGAAAAGCGTCCCGGGACTTACCGTCATCGGTGTGACCGGCAGCTACGGCAAGACCAGCGTAAAGTTCTATTTGCAGACACTTTTACAGGAAAAATATAATGTACTGGTGACGCCCGAGAGTTTCAATACGCCTATGGGTGTGGTGAGGACCATCCGCGGTTCCCTGAAGCCCACCACGGAGATCTTCGTCTGTGAGATGGGTGCCCGCCATGTGGGCGATATCAAGGAGATCTGCGATATGGTGCATCCCGATCACGGTGTGATCACATCTATCGGACCGCAGCATTTAGAGACCTTTTTTAACATGGAGAATATTCAGAAGACGAAGTTCGAGCTGGCGGATGCCCTGCCGGAAGGCGGCATGCTGTTCTTGAACGGTGACAACGATTATATTCAGCAACAGGCAGCTTCTCCCGCGTATGATCAGACCCCGGAGAAGATCTTCTATTATTCTGAGACGGAAGGGACAGGATACTGTGCCAAAGATGTGAAGGTATCCCAGTTAGGTACGGAGTTCACGGTAGTGACCCCGGACGGCGAGAGCGAGAGATTCCAGATGCGTCTCATCGGTGCCCACAATGTCATCAATGTGGTGGGGGCTATCGCAGTTGCTCATAGAATGGGCATGACGCTACAGGAACTGCGGATCCCGGTACGCCGGATCGAGCCGGTGCCCCATCGTATGCAGATGCGGGAGCACGGTCTGGTGACGATCATTGATGATGCTTACAATTCCAACCCCGTAGGTTCCAGGGCAGCGGTCGAGACGCTGGCTATGTTTGACGGTATCCGGATCCTGATCACGCCGGGCATGGTGGAGCTGGGTGACAAGGAAGCAGAATACAATCATAAATTCGGTAACTACGCAGCGGATTGCTGCGATTACATCCTGTTAGTGGGCAGACGGCACACCGAGCCCATCAGGGAGGGCGTGTTGGAGAAGGGATTCCCGGAAGAGAAATGCCTGGTATTCGACAAGCTGGAGGAAGCTGTATCTTACGCCTATGCCATCAAAGGGCAGGGACATAAGTATATTTTATTAGAGAATGACCTGACGGATAACTATTAGACGACTCAGAGGCGATTTCGCGAAAGTGGTTCCGGATAGTTGACAGAGAGTAGGAAAATTCAGGAGGGAAAATAAATGAAGACAAGAGTAGCAATGCTGTTTGGCGGCAAGAGTGTAGAACACGAGGTATCCGTAATCTCCGGCATCCAGGCTGTCATGAGCATGGACACAGACAAATACGAAGTGATCCCGGTCTATATGACCAAGCGTAATGAAATGTACATCGGTGAGGAGATCGGCAAGATCGAATCCTATAAAAATATCGACGAACTGTTGAAAAAATCCCAGAGAGTCATTATGACCAATGAGGATGGAAAGGTATTCCTGACGCCGTTCCCGGTGAAGCTGTTCGGCGGGAAGAAACCGGTAGAGATCGACGTGGCTTTTCCCGTAGTCCACGGTACCAATGTGGAGGACGGTGCTTTCCAGGGTTACCTGAAGACCATGGGCATCCCCTTCGTGGGCTGTGATGTGACCGCATCCGCCATTGGTATGGACAAATACATCATGAAAGCTGTATTAAAGGAGTGTGATGTTCCGGTACTGGATGCGCAGCTGTATACCCTGTCGGATTATGCGCAGATAGAGACTCTGCTCGACAAAGTGGAAAAAGGACTGGGATATCCGGTGATCGTAAAACCGGTCAACTTAGGCTCCAGCGTAGGCATCAGTGTAGCTAAAAATCGTGTGGAACTGACCCAATCCGTCGATGATGCGTTCAAGTATGCGACCAAAGTGCTGGTGGAGCACGCCATCACCAATTTACGTGAGATCAACTGCTCGGTACTGGGAGATGAGAATGACGCTATTGCTTCCGAGTGCGAAGAACCCCTGCACACCAAAGATATCTTAAGTTATGAAGATAAATACGTTAGCAATGCCAAGGGCAGCGGCTCCAAGGGCATGGCGAGCGTATCCCGCAAAATCCCCGCAGAGCTGTCTCCGGAGAAGAGAGAGGAAGTCCGGGAGCTGGCAGTCAGATCCTTTAAAGCACTGGGCTGTAACGGTGTGTCCCGTATCGACTTTATGATTGACGAAGACAACGGCAAGCTGTATTTCAATGAGATCAACACGATCCCCGGATCTCTGGCATTTTATCTGTGGGAGCCGGTAGGAGTTCCTTACAAAGAGCTTCTGGACCGTATGATCCAGCTGTCTTTGAAGAGAGCCCGCACCGAGGAGAGACTGACCTTTACCTTTGACACCAATATCTTGAATTCCGCAAGCTTTGGCGGTTCTAAGGGTGGCAAATTGTAATAGCCGGTTTATGGATTTTATGATTATTTAATATATTTTTTAGCACTCTGGACTTGCGAGTGCTAATCTATAGTGATAATATAATCTCTGTAAGAGGAACAAGCGACTGCAACAGCAGACAATTGTTTGAAAAGAGATGTGAAGTGGTCAGCCGCGCAGGAAACTGTGTGGCTGATTTTTACATGGAAAACGTCTTGGTTGTGTGGCTCACCGGTTGGGCAGAATGGAGGGAATATGACGAAGACAACAAAAAGAGATTATTATGAAGTACTGGGTGTCAGCAAGACAGCGGACGCCGCAGCGATAAAAAAAGCATACCGGAAACTGGCGAAAAAATACCATCCGGATACCAATGCAGGAGACCCTGTGGCAGAGGAGAAGCTGAAGGAAGTCAACGAAGCTTACGATGTGCTGGGGGATGAAAAAAAGAAGAAACTATATGATACTTATGGTTTTGCTGCTTTCCAGGAGGGATTTAACGAGGAGGCAGCCAGACAGTATCAGGAGCAGTTTAAGAACGGAGGCGGCTTCGGCACCGATGGATTCGGCGGCTTTGGCAACGGCACGTTCCATTACAGCACCGGAGGAAGCGGTTTCGGTACCGGGGATTTCGGCAGCTTCGGCGGGGATGAGGATATTTTTGACAATCTGTTCGGTCAGTATTTCAAGGGACAGAAAGGCTCCGGACGGGGCAGCCGGGCAAACTACCGTAGCAAAGGTCAGGATGTGGAATCCGGCATCACCATCAGTTTTGACGAAGCAATGCATGGCTGCGACAAGACCTTTACCTTAAGAGATCCGGCTACCGGCAAGTCCGAATCCGTGCAGGTGCACATTCCGGCAGGTATCGACACCGGTAAAAGTATCCGTCTGAAAGGTAAGGGCGGTGAAGGTTACTCCGGCGGTGAGAGCGGTGACCTGTATCTGAAGGTGACGGTACAGGAGAAACCGGGCTGGGAGCGTAGAGGACAGGATCTGTATACCACAGTCAATATCCCCTATACTACTGCGGCCTTGGGCGGCGAGATCCGTGTGCCCACGTTGTACGGCGATGTCATGTGCAAAGTGAAGGAAGGTACGCAGTCCGGCAGCAAGATCCGTCTGAAAGGAAAGGGCGTGGTATCCATGAAGGATAAAAATGCCCACGGCGATCAGTATGTCGTGATCCAGATTCAGGTGCCTAAGAATCTGACCCCGGCAGCAAAAGAAAAATTACAGGAATACAAGAAGGTCAGTGGATTTTGATCCACTGGCCTTTTTTAATGATAAAATTTTTCAGTAAAGGAGAAAAAACTGGAAATAAGAAAAACAGGTGATTATAATATTCATTCATAAATAGAATAAACCAAAGAATTCACACAGGAGGAAATGAATTATGTTGAAATGTTTAAAAAAGATTGATAAAGCAAAAACCGGTATTTTCGCAGCAGGCGTTCTGTTCGGAACCGCAGGTATCAAAGTACTGTCCAGTAAGGATGCGAAGAAGCTGTACACCAACTGCACCGCAGCTGTTCTGCGCGCAAAAGAGTGTGTCATGAAGACTGCGACCACTATCCAGGAGAACGCAGAGGATATCTACGCAGAAGCTCAGCAGATCAACGAGGACAGAGCAGCACAGGCAGCAAAAGAGTATGATGGTGAAGCAGAAGCAGCAGAGACTGCAACAGAAGAATGATCCCTTTATGAAAGCAGGCATAAATTATGAGATTTGTGATCAAGCATGAGATAAAGGGGAGACTCAGGGTTCACATTCTGCAGAGCCGTATGAGCTTTGCACAGGCAGATACACTGCAATACTATCTGGACGGACAGAGTAATATTGTCAGTGCCAAAATTCAGGAGCGCACCCTGGATGTTACGGTAGTCTATACCGGTTCCAGGGAGGAGGCACTGAAGACACTGGAGAATTTTACGTATCAGGGTACGGAAGTGCCGGAGAACTATCTTGCCAATTCCGGCAGAGAGATGAACCGGGAATATAAGGATCAGCTGATCAATAAAGTGGTAATGCATTATGGGATCAGGCTGTTTCTGCCCATGGATATCCGTTCCGTGATCACCACAGTGAAGTCTTTCAAATATCTCTGGCACGGCGTGAAGACTCTGGCGAAAGGCAAGATCGAAGTACCGGTACTGGATGCCACTGCTATCGGCGTATCCGTGCTGCGTGGTGATTACAACACCGCAGGCTCTGTGATGTTCCTGTTAGGCATCGGCGAGATACTGGAAGAGTGGACGCACAAAAAGTCTGTCGGTGATCTGGCGAGGAGCATGTCCTTAAATATTGACAAGGTATGGGTTGTGAGTGATGGACAGGAGATCCTGGTGCCGTCCACGTCCATTAAGTCAGGAGATCTGGTAAGGATCCACATGGGCAATGTGATTCCTTTCGACGGTACAGTGACGGATGGAGAAGGTATGGTGAATCAGGCATCTCTGACCGGAGAATCCGTTCCGGTGAGAAAAATTCCCGGTGGAACTGTCTATGCCGGAACTGTGGTAGAAGAAGGTGAGCTGACTATCTGTGTGAAAGAAAACGGCGGCTCCAGCAAATATGAGAAGATCATGACCATGATCGAGGAATCCGAGAAGCTGAAATCCTCTCTGGAGGGTAAGGCAGAGCACCTGGCAGATAAGCTGGTACCCTATACTTTCTTAGGCACCGGTCTGGTATGGATGTTCACACGGAATGTGACCAAGGCATTATCCGTGCTGATGGTGGATTTCTCCTGCGCATTGAAGCTGTCTATGCCGTTAGCGGTATTGTCTGCGATCCGTGAGGCAAGCACCTACGAGATCACGGTGAAGGGCGGCAAATACTTAGAGGCTATGGCAGATGCCACGACCATCGTATTTGACAAGACCGGAACACTGACCAAGGCACAGCCTACCGTGGCGGATGTGGTATCCTTTAACGGACAACCCGCAGAGGAACTGCTTCGGATCGCTGCCTGTCTGGAGGAGCATTTTCCTCATTCCATGGCAAAAGCAGTGGTGCGGGAAGCAGCCCGCAAGGAGCTGGTACATGAAGAGCTGCATACCAAAGTGGAATATATTGTAGCCCATGGAATCTCTTCTACTCTGGACGGCAAGAAGATCATCATCGGCAGCTACCATTTCGTATTTGAGGATGAGCAGGCACAGATCCCGGAGGGCAGACAGGAGCTGTTCGATCAGCTGTCTGAGGAATACTCCCGCTTATATATGGCAATAGACGGCAAGCTGGCTGCGGTGATCTATATCGAGGATCCTCTCAGAGAAGAGGCCGCTGAGGTAATAAAGCAATTAAAAGGTCTGGGGATTGGCAAAGTCGTTATGATGACAGGTGACAGTGATCGTATCGCAAGATCCATTGCCGGAATCGTCGGTGTGGACGAGTATTATTCCGAGGTATTGCCGGAGGACAAAGCAAAGTTCGTGGAGCAGGAGAAGCAGGCAGGCCATAAGGTTATTATGATCGGTGATGGCATCAATGATTCCCCGGCATTGTCTGCGGCGGATGTAGGGATTGCCATCAGCGAGGGCGCACAGATCGCCAGAGAGATCGCAGATGTGACCATCGGTGCGGATAATTTACAGGAAGTAGCGACACTGAAGGAGCTGAGCAATGCCCTGATGGCGCGGATCCGTAAAAATTATCGCATGATCGTAGGCATCAACACCGGACTTATTGTCTTGGGGGTGGCAGGTATTATTCCTCCCACCACTTCCGCTCTTCTGCATAATACATCTACCCTGTGGATCAGCACCAAGAGCATGAAGAATCTTTTGGACAGAGAAGAAATATAAAATCAAAGATAAGCCGCTGCATAGCAGAATATACTTGCAGCGGCTTATCTTTTTTTTGATCTCAATATCCACGGATTCACTTTTATAACTTTTGCCCGTGATATTGATAGAATGTACGGCACTTTTGTAGGAATTACATGTTGCATATTTGCAGATGCTTGTATATAATGATATAGTAATTCCTAGTTGGACGCTAGAGATAGGAGGAAGTATATGTCAGAACAATTATTACAGGTGCGTAACTTGTCCGTAAGTGTAGAGGACAAGCCCATCCTTCATGGAATAGATTTAGAGGTTCGTCCCGGAGAGACCCATGTCCTTATGGGACCCAACGGTGCGGGCAAATCCACATTGGGTTACACCATCATGGGAAGTCCCCGTTATGAGGTGACCGGTGGTGAGATCCTGTTCAAAGGAAAACAATTATTGGAGGAGACCGCAGACCAGAGAGCCAAGGATGGTATTTTCCTGTCCTTCCAGAATCCCCTGGAGGTACCCGGAGTATCGCTTCGGAATTTCATTCGGAATGCCGTGGAACAGAGAAGCGGTTCCCGCATCAAACTGTGGACCTTCAAAAAGGAGCTGGAGCAGGCTATGGAGGTATTACAGATGGATCCTTCTTACGGTGACCGTGATCTGAACGTGGGATTCTCCGGCGGTGAGAAGAAAAAGGCGGAGATCTTACAGTTACTTATGTTAAAGCCCTCTCTGGCAATCTTGGATGAGACCGACTCCGGACTGGATGTGGATGCGGTACGTACGGTATCCAAGGGTGTGGAAGAGTACCAGAAGGACAAAAAGGGTGCGCTGTTGATCATCACCCACAGCACCAGAATCCTGGAGTCTCTCCATGTGGATAAGACCCATGTACTGGTGAACGGTAAGATCGTGGCATCCGGCGACGCTTCCCTGGTAGACGAGATCAACGAGCATGGTTTCGAACGTTTTCTGGAAGCGTAAAGGAGGTCGACGATCCGAATGAGCGAACGAGAAAAAACTTATGTGGAAGATGTCAACAGAAGTATTTATGATATCCGTAACGAAGAAAAAGACGTCTATCGCATTCAGAAAGGACTGACGCCCGCCATCGTGGAAGAGATCTCTGCGAAAAAGAAGGATCCCGCATGGATGGCGAATTTTCGTCTGCAGTCATTGCAGATCTATAATGAGATGGAAGTCCCCGACTGGGGTCCCTCCATCGAGGGTCTGAACATGGAAGATATCGTGACCTATGTGAAGCCCAATACTCATATGAGTGCCAAATGGTCCGAGGTACCGGAGGATATCAAGGATACTTTTGAGAAGCTGGGAATTCCTCAGGCGGAGCGAAAGTCACTCGCCGGGGTAGGCGCCCAGTACGATTCCGAACTGGTATATCACAATGTCAGAGAAGAAGTGGCAGCCCAGGGCGTAGTCTATACCGATATGGAGAGTGCCCTGAACGGGGAATATGCGGATATGGTACGGAAGCATTTCATGAAGCTGGTGACCCCCAGAGACCACAAATTCGCAGCGCTGCACGGTGCTGTGTGGTCCGGTGGTTCCTTCGTATATGTTCCCCCCGGAGTGTCCGTGACGATCCCCTTACAGTCCTATTTTCGACTGAACGCACCGGGAGCCGGACAGTTCGAGCATACCCTGATCATTGTGGACGAGGGTGCATACCTGCATTTTATCGAGGGCTGTTCCGCCCCGAAGTACAACGTGGCGAACCTCCATGCCGGCTGTGTGGAGCTGTTCGTGGGGAAAAATGCAAAACTGCGTTACTCCACCATCGAGAACTGGTCCAAGAATATGTACAATCTGAACACCAAGCGGGCGCTGGTGGAAGAAGGCGGTACCATAGAATGGGTATCCGGTTCCTTCGGATCCCACGTATCCTATCTCTATCCAATGAGCGTGTTGAACGGTAAGGGAGCGAGAGCGGAATTTACCGGTATTACTTTCGCCGGAGCCGGACAGAATCTGGATACCGGTACGAAAGTGGTTCACAATGCGCCGGAGACCACTTCTTATATCAACACGAAGTCCATCTCCAAGGATGGCGGGATCAGTACGTTCCGAAGCTCCGTGGTAGTGAAGAACAGTGCGGCAAAGAGTAAATCTGCGGTATCCTGTCAGTCCCTGATGCTGGATGATAAGTCCCGCTCCGATACTATCCCGGCGATGGATATCCGTACGCAGGATGCCGATATCGGGCATGAGGCGAAAATCGGCAGGATCAGCGACGAGGCAGTGTTCTATCTGATGTCCCGCGGTATCTCCGAGGAGGACGCCAGAGCCATGATCGTCAGCGGCTTCGCGGACAATGTATCGAAGGAGCTGCCGTTGGAATATGCGGTAGAGATGAACAACCTGATCCGCCTGGAGATGAAAGGCAGCATCGGGTAAAGGGAGGACAGAATATGGAAAAAGAATATAATATGACCATCAACCGACTGCCCTCTAAGACATGGAACTGGCTTCGTATGAATGAGACGCAGTTGGAGAGAATAGAGATCCCCGCGGCCGGAGAGGCAAAAGTCACTCTGCCGGAGAAGATAACGACCGCTGAAAACGAAGGCTCTAAGCCCTGGAATGCGGATTTTGCAGGGATTGCCTCCGGCATGGGGGAAGATATGGACGGTCTGCTTGCCGCAGCGGGAGTAAAAGCAAAACATTATGAGGTGCCCGCGGATGTGACAGAGGTGCAGCCGTTACTGCTTGATTATGCCTATGCACAGAACAGCTTACAGGCGGGAGCTGTAGCGGTAAAAGCAGGTAAAAACAGTGAGATCACCGTGATCGAGGACTTTGCTTCCGACAGGGAGGCGTCAGGTCAGGCAGCGGTATCCACCAGACTGTATCTGGAAGAAGGCGCGAAGCTCCGGCTGATCCAGGTGCAGAGACTGGGCAGTGATTTTACTTTTATGAATGATATCGGTGCCCTGTGTGAGGAGAAGGCTTCCCTGGAAGTCATCCAGCTGATCCTGGGCGGGAAGAATACCTACCTTGGATGTAAGACCACTCTGCAGGGCAGAGAGAGCAGCGTGAACACGGATACCGCCTATATCGTAGACGGCGAAGGCAGACTGGATATGAATTATGTGGCTCTGCATGAGGGCAAAAAGACGCAGAGTAATATGCAGGCCGGAGGCGTGTTAAGAGATCATGCCTTCAAATTATACCGCGGCACCATTGACTTCAAATGGGGTGCCAAGGGTGCGGTAGGCAATGAAAAAGAGGACGTACTGTTATTGTCCAATGATGTGGTGAATCAGACCATTCCCCTGATCCTCTGTGCGGAGGAAGATGTGGAAGGCAATCATGGCGCCACCATCGGTAAGCTGGATGATGAGCTGCTGTTCTACTTAGAGAGCCGCGGCATGAACAGAGAGCAGATCTATGAGATGATGGCGATGGCGAAGGTGGATGCGGTCTGCCGTAAGATCCCTGACGCTTCCACACAGGCAAAGGTACAAAAGTTCCTGGGCAGAGCCGTGGAAGAAGAGGAAGCGTAAAGAGTAAGATAACAGGAGGAAGTATGAGTATTTCAGTCAACGAGATCCGCAAGGATTTTCCTCTGCTGGAGAATCAGAAAGTGATCTATCTGGATACCGCAGCGACTTCACAGAAGCCGGTCTGTGTCCTGGAAGCAGAGCGGGAATTTTATGAAAAATACAATGCCAATCCCCTGCGCGGATTATACGAGCTGGGGGAGGCGGCAACCGAAAAATACGAAGAAGCCAGAGAGACGGTAAGGGAGTTTTTGAATGCGAAGGAAGCGGCGGAGATCATCTTCGTCCGCAATGCCACGGAAGGTTTAAACCTGGTGGCGTACAGTTTCGGCTCCCTGGTACTGAAACCGGGAGATGAGATCCTGGTGAGCATTATGGAGCATCACAGCAATCTTCTGCCCTGGCAGCAGGCGGCAGCCAGGACCGGAGCAGTGGTGAAGTATCTGGAGTGCACCGAAGACGGAAAATATACCGAGGAAGCTTTTAAGGAGGCACTGAGCGACCGGACGAAGATCGTTGCCATGACCCAGGTATCCAATGTGCTGGGCTGTAAAAATGATATCAAGCGTTTTGCACAGCTGGCACATGAGGCAGGCGCTTATTTCGTGGCAGACGGAGCCCAGAGCGTGCCCCATATGGCAGTGGACGCACAGGATCTGGATGTGGATTTTCTGGCATTTTCCGGGCATAAAATGTACGCTCCCATGGGAATCGGTGTGTTATATGCGAAGAGAGAGCTGTTAGAGCAGATGCCCCCGTTTTTATGCGGTGGAGAAATGATCGATTCCGTCAGCCGTACAGGAGCCGTGTGGGCAGAGGTGCCTCATAAGTTCGAGGCAGGTACGGTGAACGGTGCCGGTGCTTATGCCCTCGCAGAGGCTATCCGTTATGTGCAGAAGATCGGCTTTGATTTCATCGAAGAGAGAGAAACAAAGCTGACAAAACTGCTGATGGATGGGATGAAGGAGATCCCTGCGGTGCATATTTTAGGATCGCAGAAAGCGGAGGATCATCACGGCATCGTGACATTTAAGCTGGACGGCGTGCATCCCCATGATGTGGCATCTGTTTTAGATGCAGATCACATCGCGGTTCGGGCGGGACATCACTGCGCCCAGCCGTTATTACAGCACCTGAAAGTGTTGTCTACCACCAGAGTGAGTCTGGGCGTCTACAATACGGAAGAAGAGATACAGGCATTTTTAACAAGTCTTGCCGGGATAAGGAGACAGATGGGCTATGGAGAATAAAACGTTTTATAATGAGATCCTGACGGAGCACAATCTGCATCCGTATCACAAACACAAGCTGGAGGATGCGA
>OMFJ01000034.1_pt1 | contig 75225 bp, 73 predicted proteins | sample 1674351 | NCBI WGS metagenome assembly OMFJ01 (sample SAMEA103958164, study PRJEB25191) | human gut metagenome | biome: human-associated habitat [ENVO:00009003]; feature: intestine environment [ENVO:2100002]; material: feces | place: Germany | collected 2013/2015
CCTGTCAATGCAGGGACGCTTAACGCTACACGTCCGCATATTAGTACATATATCTCAGGTTAGTGGCGTTTTTTTGAAGAGCCAATGTTAGAGCAGTTGCACCGATGCACTCACGAAACTATTAATGCCTTGTAGATATGAAAAGTGTTTTAAGCGGTGTTGGCGATACATTTTACGGTACAGCTTTAATAACAATCAGTTTTTCTACAATCTGCGAGCCGCTGAGAAGCGGCTCTTTTTTTGTCAATTTAATACTTGCATTTACAGGTTAAATGTAGTATAATAAATTCAAAGGCGGTTTCCGCCGGAATAAGAATCAAAGGAGAAAATAAATGTTAGTTTCTGCAAAAGAAATGCTGAACAAGGCTCTTGAGGGCAAGTACGCCGTAGGCCAGTTCAACATAAACAACCTTGAATGGACAAAGGCTATCCTTCTTACAGCACAGGAGTGCAATTCACCTGTTATCTTAGGTGTTTCTGAGGGCGCAGGCAAGTATATGTGCGGTTATAAGACCGTTGTAGGCATGGTAAAGGGCATGATCGAAGAACTGAACATCACAGTTCCTGTAGCTCTCCACCTTGACCACGGTACTTTCGAAGGTGCTAAGGCTTGCATCAACGCAGGTTTCTCTTCTATAATGTTTGACGGTTCTCACTATCCTATCGCTGAGAACATCGAAAAGACAACAGCTCTCGTAAACACTTGCGATATACTCGGTATCTCTCTTGAGGCTGAGGTAGGCTCTATCGGCGGTGAAGAAGACGGCGTTATAGGTATGGGCGAATGCGCTGATCCCAACGAGTGCAAGGCTATCGCTGATCTCGGCGTTACAATGCTCGCTGCAGGTATCGGCAACATTCACGGCAAGTACCCTGCAAACTGGCCCGGTCTTTCATTTGAAACACTGGCAGCAGTTAAGGAGAAGGTTGGCAATATGCCTCTCGTACTGCACGGCGGTACAGGTATCCCTGCAGACATGATCAAGAAGGCTATTTCACTCGGCGTTTCCAAGATCAATGTTAACACAGAGTGCCAGCTTGCATTCCAGGAAGCAACAAGAAAGTACATCGAAGAAGGCAAGGATCTTCAGGGTAAGGGCTTCGATCCCAGAAAGCTCCTCGCACCCGGCTTTGAGGCTATCAAGGCTACAGTTAAGGAAAAGATGGAACTCTTCGGATCAATCAACAAGGCTTAATCGTAGTTTTAAGAAATACGTCCCGTCGCTCAAAGCGACGGGATTTTTTTACATACAGCTTTCAATTCGATTGCCGTATTTCATTTACTTTTTTGAAAGTTAACTTTCAAAATATTTTTCTTGACAATTTATTTGATTTGTGTTATAATAACATACAGGTGGTACGCTTATTCTTAGTTAATTTGTATTTCTTCATCAGTGCAAAAAACGATTGCTTTTATAGGTTCAAGGCTGAATTTGATGTACCCGCCATATATCCGTTGCGCTGTGCTTCTTGCACAGCGCTTTTTTTCGGTCAGCTTCTTTAATTCGTATAATAACTATATCGAAAGCATACAAATTGACCTTGCTGAGAATGCTTCAGCCTTTGACCGACCGTTTGAAGCACAGCAGTTTTATATCTTTAACTCATCCGTAATTGCTATTGCTCGTATTTACGTCAACATTATCAGCCGCCTTTGTATTTCGCAATAAATCTTGAATTGGGCTGGATTTTATAGTATAATAGTCAGCGGAGCAGTATAACAGAATTTTACACGCAATTTCGTAAAATTAATATTTTACGAAATTAGAAGCGGTAAAAAACGAAAGGCACACAAAAATGGCATATAACATAGATTTCAGACAAGCTACATCGGACGCACCGGCTTGCCTTACCGAATACCTGAATTATCTTACGACAATCAAAAACCGTTCACAGCTTACTGCGTTGAACTATTATACCGACCTGCGTATGTTTATGCGTTTTCTCAAGGTCAAGAACAAGCTGGTTGATGCAAATGAGGATTTCTCCGAGATAAAAATTTCAGACCTTGACGATAAATACATAAAGGCTGTGACACTTACGGACGCTATGGAGTTTCTCAGCTTTACGGTAAGTGAACGTTCCAATCAGGCAAAGGCTCGTTCACGCAAGGCCGTATCTCTGCGGCAGTTCTATAAATTCCTCACAAATAACAAGGCGTGGTTTGCGGCAAGCCCAATGCTGAATCTGGAGCTTCCTTCGCCTAAAAACGCACTGCCTAAGCACCTCACGTTGCAGGAATGCGGTCAGCTTCTGCACGAGGGCTTCAAGGAGTTTTCAAGCTGGATGGATTACCGTGACTATGCGATGATTATAATGTTCCTCAACTGCGGTATGCGTCTGAGCGAGCTTGTCGGAATAAACGTGAATGATTTTGTCGAAAACATAGACCCGTCACAGCCCTGTGTAAAATATCTTTCCGTGAAAGTTCTGGGCAAAGGCAACAAGGAACGTATCGTCTATCTCAATGAGCAATGCGTCGATGCTGTTACCAAGTACACCGAAGCAAGAAAATCCGTTGCAGACCCTAAGGAAAAAGCTCTGTTTATAAGCAAACGTGGCAACCGCATCACAAACCGCCGTGTCGAACAGATAATCGACGATCGCCTTAAAGCCTGCGGACTTGCCGGTAAAGGAATTTCCGTTCATAAACTGCGTCATACGGCGGCTACGCTTATGTATCAGAACGGCGTTGATGTCCGTGTGCTTAAAGAGGTTCTCGGACACGAAAACCTCAATACCACCCAGATTTATACCCATGTGGTAAATACTCAGCTCCGTGACGCTATAAACTCAAATCCGGTAATGGATATAAAAAACGATCTGCCTGAACCCGATTTGAAGCAGGATAAGGACAAGAATAACAAGTAATTTCGCTATAACTTAAATTTTACGAAATTAGCACTATAACAATTAAAACGACCGCCGCTGTTTGATTAAAACTGCGGCGGCATATTTTATTCACTTGTTACTTCTCTGAATAATCCCTTGCATCCAAGCAGAACATCACTGTAGGTATCGTCAAAGTTCCCCGTGTACCACGGATCCGCAATGCTTCCGTCTATCCCTGCGTGTGACAACAGCAGACTTACCTTGTTTTCGGGATCGCTTCTGATGATACGCATTATATTGCGTATATTCATCTCGTCCATAGCGATTATGTAATCATACCTGTCATAATCAGACTTTGTGAGCTGTACTGCCCTCTTTTTATCGCAGGATATTCCGACCTCCGCCAGCTTTCTTTTAGTGCCGTAATGCACAGGATTGCCGATTTCCTCGGTACTTGTCGCACACGAAGCGATGACGAATTCATCGGACTTCCCTGCCTTTGCGACTATATCCTTCATTACAAATTCCGCCAAGGTGAACGGCAGATGTTGCCGTGGCAGACGAATAAAATTCTGTACATTGGGTTAAATCTCCTTATTTTGCGCTGTTATGCCGTATTTTGCCGAGTTTCTGAGCGGCTGAAATCTGTGCGAGATTACTACGATTTTCGCATAATTCCGCATATCTCGGCATAATATAGCCGTCAATCGTAGTAAAATAGTAGTAGGAATTGAGTGGGTTACTACTGTCCTCAAACAAGAGTACGATACAACTTGCGCATACAAACATCTCAGTTATGCATCAGGAAGAAAATCAGCATCAAGCAACTCCATTGTACCGTATTTTTCGGCATACTTTTGCTGCAAGTCATTTAGCTGTTTTTCGTATTCTTGTGCCAATATAACTCTACCTTTTTCACGATGATAAAATATTATATTCTGAATCAGCTGAATACGAACTGCAAACCATTGCTTGTCTTTATACATATCAGGCACTTTATCCAATATTTCCAAAGCCTTGTCGTTGTCATTTTCCTGATACCCAACAAATCTCGCCTCAATATTCATCAGAATATACTTTCGTTTCCCTTGTAAAACCGTTTTCAATTTATTTATTGTATTCTTAGCTTTTTCCGGTTCTTCAAGAATTTGGTGGCTTAACAAACACAATTCAGCATCATATGTTTTGCTATCTTTTTTTAATGCGTGTTCATAGCATTTTTTAGCGGTTTCAATATCACCTTTTTGATCATAAATTCTACCACATCTAAATAGTAATGGTGCAAAGTCATGTTCAACTAAGGTTTGATGAGATAGCAAATCTAAAGCCGTATCTAAGTTGTTTTCTTTTTGAAGAATTCTCGCTTCAATAAGTAAAACAAATATATTTGAGCTATCTATTTCTTTAGCCTTATTTATGGCATTTTTCGCTTCGGATAATGAATCCATATAAAGATAACATTCTGCAACTTCTCTATATGGGGACAAATAGTGTTTTTTCGTTTTATACGCAAGCATAAACAACTCGATAGCATTATTATATAAACCCTTACGTTTTTCAATCCTACCCAAAGCATAATAATATCTTGAACTATTCAACTGATCCACATCTTGAAGCTGCTTTAGTAACTTCCACGCTTCATCATACTTATCAAATCTTGTAAGGCATAATGCTCTGACGTATTGCGCATCATAATCTGATGAATCTAAGTCTATCAAACTGCAAGCGGTTTTCATTGCATCCTCATACTCACCATGATTATACTGATCCCACATACTACTTTTGATGGTTGATGTTAATTCCGAACGCAATTCCTTCGCTTTGCCTATTTTGCCATTAAGAGTTAATATGTGGATTGCAACGGGTATCAATCGCATATAGTTCTTGTCATTTTCGTTTGACACTGCATTTAGCAAAAATGTTTCAAGCCTTTTGCATATATCTTTTCTATTGTCAGCTGTAAAAGCTAGGTCATAAAAATAATCAGATACCAACAATTCCAGCTTATAGCAACCATCGTCATCAAGGTTTATTAGTCCTGAAAAATATGCTTCATCAGCTAATGTTGAGATGTCATTTAATTCAGGGAATATCAAAACATATTCTTCATTATGCAAGCGCGATTTAGCTAAAGCAATAATCTTCAGATATTCAATGCACTTTTCTGTCAAATGAGAATAAGTAATTAATTGTTTTGCAATTCCTACTTTAAGTTCTTGAACCTTATATGGCTGTTCAAGGTAGTAATTATATCCTTGATTTGAAATGTTGCAAGCACCTAATTTAGCTCCTAAGGGATACCCATAGATATGCTTTGAAAATTCCATATTTTTCTCATCGTCTGATTTAAACGAAGGTGGTAAATTGTTTTTAATAATCTGCGCAATATGACTATCACTCATCCCCTTTATTGTAAACTGCTTGACTTTATCAAATTGTGGAAATGTCAAAGAAACAAAACGAGATGAAGTCATAATTACAGGATAATCAAAGAAAACAGTGTCAATAATTAACTCAACGATATAAGACAATGCCTCACCCATGTGCCCATCTTCATTGAGCCAACTTTTTACATCTTTCAGAATCAACAGTTTGCTGCTGCTGGAAATACACTCTAGGTAAAACCTTAGGTTTTGTTTCTGTTCCTCATAGGTTTTATTTGTATTAATGAGTTTCTTGCCAAGTTTATTTGAAAATTCAATTACTAGCTCAGCTATTCCAGGAATTGAATTAAAATCTATTACTATTATATTGGCAATAGAATTTGGGTATAACCATAAAAAAGCCTTTTTGGCTAATGACGATTTTCCTATTCCTAATATACCGTTTAGTATTACCAATTTATATTCTTTACGAATTGCATCTTCAATATCAGATATTTCTTTTGAACGATTTATAAATTCTGATAGTCTAACATCTATATCCTTCTGTGATAATATTGTATTTGCAATATCATCTGCAATTTCGTGCAAATCAGTTTTATTAACAAGATCATATTTGTACTGTTGATATAATTCAGGTAATGCCGTTCCATCCAAATTAAATATCATTAATTTGCACTTATTAGACATGGTACGCATAAAAGCAGAATTTAGTTCAGCTCTAACCCAAGGGGCATTACTAGCTTCTTTGCTCCAAAAAAGGACAAAATGTGTTGCACCCCGCAGCCCTTCACTTATTTTTTCTGGAATACTATCGCCGTTCTCTATGTCAACGGCATCAAACCATGCATTTTCACGAGTTAATCTTTCGTGAACTAATCGTACTAAAACCTTATTTGCACCTGTGTGAGATAAAAAAGCTTTCATCGAATCACTCCTGTATTATTGGATAAAATTTACTAATATTGCGCACTATGATACTAACAATATGTTTTATTATACCACAAACTCCCGCTCTTGCATAGTACCTAAAAAGAGAAAAAACGCTCCGAAATCATATTCAGAGCGTCTAGTGCAATTTCTAAATGTATGTTTTATGCCGTTTCCGACCCCTTACCCGCGACCTCTTTCCTTGCCTGTTCCAACTCCTCCATTCTCCGCAGTTCGTCCTGTGCGTCCTCAAGTCCGAGATGGGTATACGTGTTCATCGTGACCCCGATTTCGCTATGGCCCATAAGGTATTGCAGTGTCTTTGGGTTCATTCCCGCTTTTGCCATATTGCTGCAATAGGTGTGGCGGCAGACGTGCGGGGTAATGTTTGGCATCTGAAGGCGGTAAATGTCGTTGTACCGCTTAACCATATTATTGAACCTGTGTTCCCAGTGCATTGCCACCAGCGGATATCCGTTCTTGTCAATAAAAAGGAATCCGGTGCGTCCGCCAATAATCCGTTCACACTTTGGTCCGCCTCTGTCCTCAATAATTGACTTAAACTGAATTGCCACATCATCTGTCATTGGAATTTTCCTTGTACCGGCATTTGTTTTTGTAGGCTCGATAATGTACTTCATATCCGCAGTCCGCTGGAGCTGGTGGTCTATGTTGATGATTCTATTTTCAAAATCAATATCTTTAAGCGTAAGCCCACAGAACTCCGAAATTCGCATTCCCGTGTGGAACAGAATGTACACCGTTTCGTAATACTTGCAGTACACATTATCGTCACGAATAAACTTGAGAAATTTTCTCATTTCTTCCCTTGTAATTGCTTGACGAGTTACGCTGTCATTCACCACCACGGTCGCAAGTTCAAAGCCAAATGGGTTCTTAACCAGAATATCATCGTCAACCGCCATTTGAAATGCCGGACGGAGAACACCCCGAACGGATTTTATGGTGCTGTGACCTTTTCCGTCCTGCTGCAGCTTTACTAAAAACAGCTTAGCGTCAGAAGTCTTGACGGTTGAAATTTTCTTTGCGCTGAATGGGTCTTTCTTTAGCAGATTTCGGATAAAAGTGTAATTCGTGAGCGTGTTCGGTCTTACTCCTGTTTTGGTGGATAGATAACGTTCTACCAGTTCCATAACCGTGATGTTTTTGCCCATAATGTCAAGCTGTGAATCCAAATCGTAGCCTATCTGCTTTTCAAGTTCTCTCAGCGAAAGGCACGGTTTCTTTCCCGCAGGCAGTCTGTCGGTGGGCTCCAGCCGCCAACTGTAAACAAAATGCGGCACGCCGTTTACGTGGTACTTGAACTGATATTTTCCGTCAGCACGGATTGATTCTCCCCTACGGAGAACCCTTCTCTTTGAATCACGTCTTTGTGCGTTTCCGGCCATTTTTCAATTCCTCCTTAATTTGCTTGTTCACATTCAAGAACTGTTCAAATTTCTCGCGAAGTATCAACTTGCGTGAATTGTAGTAAACCATAAACGCATCGCATTTACCGGAATTAAGAAATCTATCAAATTTCCGCTTGCTAAAGCCAAAATACTCAATTGTTTCTGCGGGATTGAGCATATCATTTTCGCAAAGTGATTGCTTATTCAAATCATTCATCCTCCTTTCCGTCTATAAGCGACTTGATGTATTCTTCAAACCGCTCACGGACAATCAGAATACGATTTCCCATTGTAATCGCAAATCTGTTCATATTTGCGTTTGCGAGGGAACGAATTTTCTTTGTCCCTATATTGAAATATTCTGCCGCCTCGCTTATAGAAAGCATATATTTCTGACCGATTGGAATAGGACTGTTTTTCATCATGAACCTCCTTTGTTTTGGTTACTACTATATATCACTCTAAATCGGCTAAAAGTCAACTACCAATGCCAAATAAAGTGAATTTATATCGTAGAAGATTCGTTGATAAATTTCTCGAATTTTGTGCGTATTATGAGAAATTTGTTTCCGTTGTTTATCGCAAATCTACCAAGATTATCCTCAGCGAGCATATAGAGTTTCTTCTGCCCGATATTGAAATAAACGGACGCTTCCTTAATGGTAAGCAGATATTTCTCACATATCGGAATTTGCGGATTATCGTTAGTGTTTGGATTAGTTTCTGAATCAACTGCAATTTCGGCAGGCTTTGTTTTGGATAAGAACATATAATCACCCCTTGATATCCAATGGAAACTAAACTCCCGTTTGAGCCACATTATCTCTAATTTGGTTATGAAAAATTGCCCACCGAGGAAAAATCCCCGGTGGGCAGTAGAAATTATTTGCTCAATTTAATAAATGCGTCCTTGAAACCCGCCGCTTTGACCTTTTTCAGATAGTTCTCCGCATTCTCCTTTGATGAAAATGCGCCAAGCTGAATACGGTAGTACTTCTTCGGCTTATCGGCAGCAAGCTGTTTCTTTACATCGGCTCGGAAAGTATCCATACTCTTTCCGAACTTCGGGAACCAGTGCATTACATCTCCGTGATTGGACGCAATCCCTTTAGCACAGCCTTCCTTGTGGCAGATTATATCCTTCTCGGTGAGATTGTACATCTTGCAGAGATACACACAAAGCTCCACAGCCTCCTTGTAAACCTTGCCGAAATAAACGCTGTTGTCAAGTCCGTCCTCACAGATTTCAAAGCCAATGTGGGTGTTGTTTGCCGCCCCACCGGCATGCCACCCACGATGATTCCACGGCAGGGTCTGATAGGTAGCAATCGTTCCGTCAGCCAGTTTGCCGATAAATGCGTGAACGCATATTTGTCTGCCATCGGGAGTGGGCTGATTCCAGTGGTTGTTGTACTTGTTTACCCCAAGCAATCCGTCATCGGGGCCTACATACCGCTTGAGGTATGGGTTATTCGCTCCGGTGGAGTGAACCATTATTCCCTTGACGGTAATCTTCTGTCCCGCTTTATAGCAGGCATTTTTGGTAAGAATAAGTTTATGCAGATTCATTGTCGTCCTCCTTTTCGGCTCTGTTATGCAGTTGTTCAAGCACATCTTTCAGTTTCTGTGGCACGGGCAAGCCGAGATGAGCACAGTTCTCCACAAGGGAAACACCTTCGTTGGAGAGATAGAAAAAGATAATTGCGGTTCTCAATACCGACCCCGACCCAATGACAAAAGCGTCAAGAATATGCCCGCCTCCGACAAGGGCAAATATCAGCACCTTTTTGCAAATACCCTTGAACCCGACCGCACTAGACAGTTTCTTGTCCGCAATCGCGCACATTACCCCGGTTATGTAGTCAATGACCACAAAGGCAATTAACGCAAAAAGCAAGCCGTCACTCCCTCCGAGAAACCAGCCGAGCCACCCGCCGACCGCCGTAAAAATAAGCTGAATTGTGTTCCAGAATTCTCTCATAATAAGCCCTCCAATCATTCGTCAACGATATCGTAAGTTATTTTCATGACCTGCCCGTCCAGCTTTCGCACCGGCTCGGACAGGTTGTTTATTGTGGTAAGGCACAGCTTGCATATTCCAAGCGCAAAGCCGAAGAAATGCTGACTGCTGCTTGAATGCGGATAGTACGGCAGAATATACAGCGGCAGACTAAGTCCATCGACTTTGAGTATATTCGCGTAAGAATAGAGGTAGCTGCTTGAATAGGTGGGCGCAGAAAACCTCATTCTGTATCTGCCGTAATCCTCGCCGCTTTTGATTATCTCAAGGGCGAGCAGCGAATAGGAAATGTTGCAGCTATCGCAAATCACAAGCGGAGTGTTCGTCTTTTCGTCAACATAAAATCCCCAGAAACTAGCGGCGGTCATATTAGAGAGCGTTCCGTCAGCGACATACTGCCATGTCTTGCCCGTGGATTTTCCGTCCTTTGTGAATATGCGCAGCTGCCCGAAGTTGTTTGTTCCGGTCGCTTCTTTTCCGTCTATCAGCGGATTTTTTGTGATGACGAAGTACTTATCGTCCCACTCAAACGCGCTCAGCGCATTGCAGTAATCGCCGTTCACACCCGCGCCGTAAAACCATCTGTACTGCGATGAAGAATTGCTAATTCTCTCATACTTAAAGCCCACGCCATATGTCTGGAGCAGAGTGTCTGTTTCGATGGTTTTCTTCGAAACCTGCGAGTAGTCGGACAGACTGAAAATATAGTGATGGATATGACAGCGCGAGGTCGCAACAATATGTATCTTATCGCCTATAACATACGGGAAATAAGCAAGCCACTGTGGGTTGTCCTCCCAATCCTGCCGCAGCTTTTCCTTTTCCTCCTGCGGAACATAATCCACATTCGTAGTGCTGCAGTCGTAAAAATAACTTCCGTGATGATAGCTGTTATCGTACATGGAATCCGGAATACGCTCCGCAGCCGGGAACAGCTCTATAACTTTTTTCACGCTGATAATATTACAGAACGGCTTTTCTGCGCTTACGCTTATCGACATAGGGTCGAACATAACGACCTCATAAACGCACCCGTCATGGATATGCTTTCCGAGAAGCCGCACATTTCCATTGGACAGCCTGCCCATGTAAAACCACTTGAAAACCCCGCAGTTGAACTGCGAATCCGGAATATACCGCCCAACAATAGTGTGATACGCCTGCCTGAACGAATCCAGAGAACTGCTGTTAAGGTCAGTTCCTCCGCAGGACAAATTCCAGTAGGAATGGTGCATTCCGTTCGTGCCGCCGTCCTTAGTGGTAAGGCAGATACAGCCGATTTCACCATTCGCCTTGTCCGAAGCGAAGTCCCACACATGACGGTAGCCCTTGCCGTTCTCAATGCGGCCGCTTTCGTTGGCGTTGTAAGTGCCTATGCTTGTGTCCGTGTTCGTGTTGGCGATTCCTGCGTGACCTATCTCCTCGTTCGTCCACGGGAGCATCATATTGTTGCCGTCCTCGGGGATTTTGTCGCGGCAGACTATAACCCCACGGAAAGCAGTATCGGCAATGTTACCCGCAAAATCACGCAGCATATTAAAGCTGCGGTCGTTGTCGGAATCTATGCCGATTTCGATGTAATCGGGCGGGTTGAGAATCGTGTCCACTGCGTTGGTTATCATGTTTTCCTCATGGATTTCACGAACTACATCGCCTGTCTTTTCATCAAAAAGCTGAATTGTTGCTCTGCCTTTAATCATTCCTGTTCCTCCTCATACGGTGTGTAAATAAACGATGTCTGGAAACTGTTACATGTTGAATTGTTCAGTACATCGGTCAGATTTCCGACATCTCCGTCATACAGCAGAGTAATGCTCTGAACGCTGTCTTTCATCACGGAACTTCCGAACGCAATCCAAATCGTACTGCCGAAATCACCAACGCCGAAATCTGCAGAAATCGGCTGCAAGCGCACAGTTTCCTTTTCGGTGGTGACTATCATCGTGAATGCCGTGGTTTCAATGCGCTCCGCCTTGACGGGATTTCGCAGTTCAAGATACAGCTTTCTGTTCGATACGTTCACCACGGTGATTGGCGGCGGTGTGATTATCTTCGGACTCCATGCGTCCGGGAATACCGCCCGTACAGTAGGTTCAAGCGTTTTTCTGTTCCTTTCACGCTTTATGAAACCGGGCATAGGTTCGCTGAACTTGAACTTGTGCGACTTAAGTACTTCAAACAGCAGAGTATCCGAAGTACGAACAAGCGACTTTATGACGGTTCGGCGCATAGTAAACCGAACCTCGTCCTCTCGGGCTTCAATGTAGCCGTCCCAGGGTGTATCTCCGGCGAGGTATGCGCCCATTACATAGCCCCAGGTCTGCATTTTCGGAAACTTGCCCTCTGCGCCGTCAGCCGAAACCACGCTGAGTGACATGGTATTTTGACCGACTTCCGATGTGAACGGATAGGTGTAGGTCTTGGTGTGCGGTCCCTCGCTGAAATACTCCTCATACCGCATGACTTCGTTTTCGTTCTTTTTCAGAATGAACGCAAGAGTTCCTGCGGCTGAAATCACGAATTTCACGGTCGAGCAGAATGCTGCGTATGTCGCTTGAATCGCATTGTAAGTAATGCGGAACAGCCGCTGTGACTTCTCCGTAACCGAAATATCCGCGCTGTTTGTCGCGGTTTTCAGTTCTGCGGTGGATTCGCCAACATCTTTGCGTATCTCGTTCGTTTTCTGCTCCATCTGATAGAGATTGTCCGAAATGCTCGGACGGTAATCTCCGACCTCGATTGAGATTTCACGGCGGTTGTACGGGTTGAAACTCATGGCGATTATGCGGGTGTTTACGTTGAGGTTGAACGGGTGGAACACTATCTGAACGTTATCGCCGACCGAGAAATTGACGTTCTTGTAGAGCGTCAGACCGTAGTTTGTAGTTCCTGAACGGCTGTCGGTTTCCATAGTCAAATCCGAAACATTCCGACCGTCCATAATGCCGATATAGTCCTGCAAACCTCTGTGGGAACGGATATTTATTTCCGTCCCGTTGTACTCGATTTCTCCTCCGCAGAGCGCAATTAGCTGCATAAGCGCCGCCCTGCGGGTACATTCTCGGTTGATTTTCAGCTTTATCGGAACGGTCGGGTCGCAAATTCCAGCGGTCAGCAAGGTTCCTTGCAGCAAAGAAATAAGGCACTCGCTTGGAGCGCCCTCGAAGTCAAATTCAGTCAGCTTGTATTCGTCATTGTTCAGTTCGTAGGACTTGTGTTCGCATTCCACAGTGCAAATCGCAATGCCTCCGGAGAGAGATTTCGACACTTTCACCACATTGAAAAGGTAGTTCAGAGTGTCGCTTTTCAGCTGCACTTCAAGCCCCGTGAATATCTCCGAAGCCATCGAGGATATCACGGAAAACTGAAATGTGCATTCTCCGTTCAGACTGTCGGTAAGCGATGCCGAAATCACCCGTGTAAACACACCACGAACATTTCCGTTTTCAGTTACGATTATCTCAACCATCACACCGCCCCTGCATTCCTTACCGTCACCTTGTTCTGATTCCACTGTATTCGGGATATTACCTTAGTCAGCGAAACTCCGTCAATGCTCAGTGGAATTGTTACATCAAACGCCTGCGTCTGTACTCCGTTGAAGCCCGAAACCGTGCCGTTCATATCGAGGTCAAAATCTGACGGGATAGCGTTCTGCATACTCTTTGAAACGTCTTTCATCTCATCACCAAAACCCTCGCCAAGACCCTCTGCCATAAAACCGCCGAGGTTTGCGAACAGTTTTGACGGAGAATGTATTCCGAAGAAGTCCTTGATTCCGTCCACAATGCCGCCGAAAAATCCGCTGATTTGATTCCAGAGCCACGCGCCTGCGTCAGAAATGCCCTGCCACAAACCTTTCAGCAGGTTGCCGCCGACATCCGCCATTTTGCCGAAGTAGCTGCCGAATGCGTCAACAATGCCGGTTATGATTTGCGGAATCGCCTTGACTATCTCCACGATGATGGTCGGGAGGTTTTCAATCAGCGCAATAAACAGCTGAACACCTGCTGCAACAAGCTGCGGAATTGCTCCGATAACAGCGTCTATAACGCTTGAAATTATCTGTGGAATAGCCGCAACAATGGTCGTGATGATTGTCGGCAGGTTCTGCACAAGTGCGACAAGCAGCTCAATTCCTGCTTCGATGATGAGCGGGATTGCGGAAATCACTGCCTTGATTATTCCGTCAATTATCTGCGGAATTGCCTCCACGATTGCCGCAATTATATCCGGCAAAGCCGTCACAAGCGAGGTTAGAAGCTGTATTCCTGCTTCGATTATCTGTGGTATCGCGCCTATGAGGAAATCCACAATTCCCGTGATTATCTGTGGCAGGGCTTCAATTAGGACAGGCAGTGCGTCAAGAATGCCCTGTGCAAGTCCCGTTATAAGCTGCAAAGCTGCGTCCAGAATAAGCGGCAGGTTGTCCACAAGCGTTTTCACTATCTCCACGACAACTGCGACTATCTGCGGAACAAGCTGCGGAATCGTGTCCGCAATTCCCTTGATGAGCGACAGCAGAATATCCGCTCCCGCCGAAACTATCTGCGGCAGCAGTCCCACCAGAGCCGAGATTATTTCGGTCACGATTCTGGCAATGGTCGGAGTGAGTTCCGAGATAGCCGAGAGCAGTCCGTCCGCAAGCGCCTTGATGATACCCGGAGCGCTTTCGAGAACCGCTCCCGCAATAGAGGTGATAAGTTCCGCAAACTGCGGAATCAGCGTGCGGATAGTGTCGATAACAGATGTAACGCCGTTTTTCAGTTCGTCCGAAGCTTGCTCGTTGCCTGCGAGGAGGTCGGCAAGACCGTCTGTGATCTGCGTAATTCCCGGCAGGAGTTCTCCCACCATGCGGTTTTTCAGACCGCCTGCCGTGTGCGACAGCCTGGTAAGGCTGTCCTCAAAAGCAGCGGAAGCCGCAACCGCTTCGTTGCTCATAACCATGCCGTAATCCTCGGCTTCCTGCTTCAGACGTTCGGTTTCCTCTGCGCTTGTGTTCAGAACAGCCGCCATATCAACTGCGGATTTTCCGAGGAGGTCGTTTGCGGCGGCGGTGCGCTCTGCGCCTGCTTCCATGCCCTGCAGAGCGGTTATCACCATGCTCAGCTGTTCGTCCTGGGACTTTCCGTTCAGTTTCTCGATGGAAAGCCCGACAGCGGACAGCTTTTCGGCAGCGGAATCTGAACCGCCCGCCGCGTCCGTAATGACGGTGGACAGCTTTTTCATGCCCGTCTGGAGGTTATTTACATCAGCGCCGCAGCGCTCAAATACATAGCCCCACTTCTGATAGCTTTCGGCGCTTATGCCGATTTTCTGCGAGGTCTTGTCAATCTGGTCGCCCGCCGAACCTACATCGTTCGCCATGTCCCACAGCTTTTTTCCTGCGGCAACGCAGGCTGTTCCTACTGCGGCTGCAGCAGCCCCGAGAGCCGCACCGATTTTCTTTGCGGTATCCCCGAGTTTGCTCAGTTTCCCGTCAGCGTCCTCGCTGGTATCTGCGGCTTTCTTTACGGAATTGGAGAAATCCTTTGCTTCATCTCCCGCTTCGTCAAAGCCTTTGTCAGCCTTTTCAAGGGCGGTGTTGTTGGAACTAAGTTCACGCTCCATGCCGTTGAGAGCCGCCTGTGCGTTGTTCAGCTGTATCTGCCAGCTTTGTGTGCGGCGGTCGTTCTCGCCGAATGACTCTGCCGCATTGGCGAGGGCAGAACGGAGGGTTTCTATTTTCTGCTTCTGCTGCTCGATTTCCTTGTTCAGCACATGGTTTCTCGCCGTGAGAGCCTCGGCGGATTTGTCGTTCTTATCGAACTGAGAATCCACAAGCTTCATTTCGGAGCCTAAAACCTTGAAGGAATTGTTGATTTCCGCCAGGGACTTCTTGAATTCCTTCTCCCCTTCAAGACCTATCTTCAAGCCAAAATTGTCGGACATTCTGTTTCACCTCCTTGGCAATGGGCATAAAAAAAGAGCCTTGCGGCTCGGTGAGAATATGAAAAAGGAGCACCACATGGGATGCTCCTTTGTACTTGTTATAAATTGTGCTTGCTCAACCAAGCAAACAATTCATCGGCATTCATCGAACCATTGGCAAGTGCTAAACCGACCTCAACAAGTTCCTCTTGCGTGGAAGATATTTCTACACCGTTCAATGCAAGAAAAACTAGCATTGTGTGTATTCCTATTCGCTTGTTTCCGTCAATGAACGGATGGTTTGCAACCAAGGAAAAACCAAGTCTTGCGGCTTTTTGTAAAAGTGCCGGATATATTTCTGTTCCGTCAAAGGTTTGGAATGGTGACTCAAGAGCAGACTCAAGCAAACCATCATCACGAACCCCATCACTGCCGCCTGTTGCACTAATCAGAGCACTGTGAATTGAAACAACCTGATTTTTGGTAAGTCGTATCATTTTGCAAGCTCCTTGTATGCCTCAAGATTTTGTGCAATCAACCGCTGTGATACGGCAGTTACATCTTCATCGGGTGCAGTCTGGAGTTTTTCTGCTTCAGGGAACTCCATAATTATATAGCGAGGAACATTGTTCTTTAGAATAATTGCAGAGCCGTTTTCATCAACAAGTCTTGCCACCTTGGAAAAATTCTGATTAGCTTCGGTAATCGATACGAGTGTATTTGTGTTTACTGTCATAATGCACTCCTCCTTTCACACCTTTATTATACACTATAAATAGGATAAATTCAACCTATTTTCAGATAATTTTTCAAAAAATTATATCCCCGCCGGAACTACCTCGTCAATAAACCTCTCCCTTTTCGGCTTAGCCGCTCCGATGTACTGCCTGTGGCATTCCCACAAGTCCATAATCTCACCGAATGGCATAAGCCAGAACTCCTCGTATGAGAGGTGAAAAAGAGCAAGACCATAGTAAAGCAGCCGGGCAAACAATTCATCTTCGTTTACTCGGCTGTTACTGCGTTTTTTGAGGTATCTTCACTTTCGATATTCCGTTTCGTGCCTTTCAGCATAGCCTCGGTGATTGTGTCCTTGTACTCGGCAAGCTCGCCGGGAGAGGTCAGAAGCTCCACGGTTTCCTCGGTGAGAAGCGGCTTTTTCTCGCTGTTTCTGAGATTATATATCTCAATGCTCTGATTGCAAAGCAGCGTTATCAGCCAGATTATCTCATCAAGCGCCATCTCCATATTTTCGGACTTCATCAGCTTGTCACCGAGGTTATCCAGTCCACCATAGCGATTAGAGATAGCCTTTGTCGCTCTGGTGGTGAGGATCATCTCGTACTGCTCGCCACCGATGGTTATTAAAGAACTGCGTTCATTCGTCATTGCTCATACCTCCGTTACTTGCCTGTTTCAGCAGGCTTTGCCGTGAATGTTGGTTCATATACAGACTTGTACCAACCCGTGATTACACTGTCAGGAACGTTCTTCTCGCCCTCGGTAGCTTCCGCTTTCCACGGGTGCTTACCGTTTACGTCCTGCTTGTTTCTGCGGAGAACCGTTCCCTCGATTGTGGGTGTGGAAAACGTTATACTGTCGCCCTTTGTGGCAAGCGAGGTTGACGGAATACCGAACTTCACTCTGTACAGCCAAAAATAACGGTACTTGCCGTTGGATTTCTTCGCCCTGAACCCGATAGCCACAGGCTTGCCGCCGTCCTCACTGGTGGAAATGACCACGTTGTTGCTGTCAATGGTAGCGCCCGTCAGAACCGAAGCCGCATCATTTCCTATATCGTCAACGCCAAGTGAAAGCGTACCGCTCTTGAACTCCTTGACGATTTCGGAAGCACCGTCATCGGCATATAACGTTGCTTCCGCAAGCTCCACGGAAAGGTCAGCCGAAATCGCCTTTGCAAGCGAAGCGGGAACTCCGTAGGTTTCGCTGCCGTCACTGTCCTCAATTATCTCAGCGTAAAACAGCTTGTCAAGACCTATTGTTGCCATTATATCTCCTCCATTTCGTAGTTTTTCGCCGTGTCAACGGCATAGTGATGATAGCCCGTGTCGTCCTCGTGACCGACATATTTCCGGGCGGTTATGGTAATATCCGCGCAAAGCAGCGCCCTTACAAGACGACTTGCAGTGCGGTTGTAATTGCCCTTGCTGAACAGCGAAATACGAACTTCCTGCACGTCAATTCCGGGCTTGTTGTCCGAATGAAGTTCAAAGCTGTCGTACAGCGGAGTGAACACCAAGTATTCATCGGGAGCCTTTCCCGAATACACAGAGGTCTGCGCCGGGATTTTCAGCTTTTTGGCTATCGCAGAGAGTTCCGAAAGCAGACTCACAGCTCCTCGACCTCCTTTTCAAATGCGGATTTCATTGCTTCCACGCACTGCTTTTTTACAGCGGATTTTGCGGGTTTCAGAAACGGTTTCGCCGAATGACTGCTTGTTCCGTACTCGAGGATATTCGCTATTTTCGCATTGCTTGACCCGTCAGAGCGAGGCTCGGAGAATCCAACCTTGATGTCATGATTTCCGTTCTTATCGACCATAACGGGAGATAAGCCGAGCGAACGTTCAAGTTCACCTGTGGAACGGGATTTGCTTTTCGTTCCCGAACCTACAACGGATTTCAGATTGCTTTTTACCTTTGCGAGAGCGACCTCGCCGCCCGCCTGCAAAACCTTTTCGGCAATGCTATCGGTCTGCGCTCCAAGCCGAGAAATCCTCGCGAGAAATTCATCGGGCATTTTAACATCAGCCTTAGCCACTCGGCTCGACCTCCTTTGCAAAAACTTCAACGTACATTCCGTGCCCTTTTACATCTTCTACAGAGGTAATTTCAAACGCAGAACCATCGCACAAAATTCGCATATCCGTGGATATTTTCAATCCCGGGATAGCGCGAAAACGAAACAAATCGGTAGCCTCTGAAAAGACTGCCCGGTTTGCCCATTTCTCACTGCCGTGCTGCCCCTCCCGATAGGCTCTGACCTCTGCTACAATAACATCGGATTCCGTCTGAAAGCCCTCGTCATCGAGCGTGACCTGTTTCTGCGTTATCTGTATCTTCGTGTTCATCTTTCCGAAACTCATACTTTCCACCGCCTGTCCAGTCGCAGGAGCATATTTACGGTATCCCACACTTGCTTTCCCGCCTGAACATTGTCCCCGAAAAATCCGCCGGTACTGCCGTCCCTCGATTCGTAAAAATGCGAGGACAGCATTATTACCGCCTGTTCCGTGGTGGGCGGCATGGGATTATCCGTGTAATATCCCTGCTCGATATGCTGATAGCTTTCGGCATAGGAAACAGCGGCGGTGATGAACCCGCTTATGAGTTCATCGTCCGCCGAGTGTTCGAGTATGAGGTTCTGCTTTACTTTGGTAAGCAGTTCTTTCATCACGAACCCGAGCCTGCTTTCATCTTGAAAATCTGCACAGCTTCGGGGAGAATGAGCTTGCCATCAACACGCTCCTTTGCCACAAAGCCGACCATACCGTTGCCTGCGTACAGCTCCTTGAGTTCCGCAAAAGAACGAGTGCCACGGTCGCCGATATTGTAGTAGCTGAAATCGCCAAACGCGATTACAGGCTTTCCTGCGGCGATAGCAGGAACATACGGAGAGGTGTAGACCTCATAGCCGAACAGCCTGTCAACCTCGCCCGCCTGGAGTGACGGCTGCCAGAGATACGCGCCGTTGTTGTCCTTCAACTTGCGGAGCGCCGCAATAGTCTGGTCGTTCATGATGAATTTTGCGTTCTTGCGGTAGGGGCGCTTGAGGGAGTACACAAGGTTGATTATCTCGTCAGCGGTTATCGCAGTTGCGCTTGCCGCAGTAACAGCGATCTCGCCGCCGCCCTTGTCGGAGAAAAGTCCGAGGGGCTTGCCGACTCCATCGCCGTTGAGGAAAGCGTCCTCCTCCGCATTGGACAGCGCCTTTCCGAACTGCTCGATAATGTAGCTTTCAAGCCCGAAAGCGTTGTCGTAGAGAAGCTCCTCGGTCACCTTGACCGCAACGTGCAGCTTGTGCGCGTCAAGGTTAATCTGCGCAAAAGTAGCTTCCCCGAAAGACAGTGCACCGCCCTCGTCAATCCACGCTGCGGCGGGTTTGGTTGCTGCAATGTTGATTTTATGTTCGCCGCTGGTAGTGATGGTGTGACCCAGCTTTCGCATTATATTTTCCTCGGTCAGAGTGTCGATAAGGCGGCTGTCGTACTCCTCGGGAACGAGGTAACCGCCGTTAGCGTCAACACCCTCGGAAAGCACATCGGACACCTGTCTGAAATTCGTGCGGAGAGCGTTCAGCATTGCCGCCTTGTACTCATCGCTTGCTCTGCCGGACTTGGGCTTGCCGCCGTTCAGCGGCTTTGCAGTGAGAGGTGTCGAAGTGGGCTTGGAAAGCTGTGCGTCCATAGCCGCCATCTGCTCCATGCGCTCGATTTCAGCGCCGTAGTCCTTTATCTTCTGTTCCATTTCAGCGTAGGAAGCGGCGTCCTCTGCGGATAAAAGTCCGTCCTTATCGCGCTTGGTTTCAACAAATGCCTTTGCGGCTTCCCATGCCTTATTGCGCTTTTCGCGCAGTTCAAGAATTGTCATTTTCGTTACCTCCAATTTCTGATTAAATCAAGCCGGGAAATCAAATCCTCGGCTTTGGTTTTGTGTTCGGTTTTCGGTGCAATTTTGCATTTCTCCGCAATCCTGCCCATAAGGGAATTAACCACCTGTGTTTCGCTGTACATCAGCGAGTTTGCAGGTTGTTCAAGAGCGGGTTCGGTGCGATGAAGAATATCGTCCGCAAATCCGAGCTCTACCGCCTTGTTTGCGTTCATCCATGTTTCAGCGTCCATGAGGTGAGAAATCTTCGCACGGCTCATTCCGGTTTTGATTTCATAAGCGTTCATAATGCTTTCCTTGACCTCAGCAAGCATATCTATCGCCTTGTGCATTTCTGCTGAATCGCCCATCGCCACCGTCATGGGATTGTGTATCATCAGCATCGAAACCGGGGACATAAACACCTTGTTTCCCGCCATTGCAATAACCGATGCGGCGCTTGCGGCTATGCCGTCTATTTTCACCGTGACGTTTCCCTTGTAGTCCATCAGCATATTGTAAATCTGCGCCGCAGCAACACAGTCGCCGCCGGGCGAGTTTATCCAGACGGTTATATCTCCGCTGCCGGACAGCAACTCCTCCTTGAAAAGCTGCGGCGTGACGTCATCGTCAAACCAGCTTTCATCTGCGATAGTGCCGTTGAGGAACAGCGTTCTCTCCGGGTTCTGCTCCTGCGTTTCTTCGTTCTGTATCATCTTGTTCGTCCACTTCCAGAATTTCTTCATTGGAATTATCCTCCTCTCTGTCAGCCGCCGCAAAGATACCTGCGTCAGCCAGCTTAGTCATATTGCCATTTATGAGATAAAGGTCGCCGCCGTCCTCGGCAGGAATACGGTCGAGGTTCTCAAGCTTCCGAATGTCGTTTGCGGACATCCAACCGTTCTGCCTTGCGGTAGCGTACCCGCTCATGCGGCTTGCGTAATCGCCGCGAAGCAGTCCGTCAACATTGAACTTGATGAAATATTCCTGCTCTTCGCTTGGACTAAGCAAAGAACGCACCATACTCTGTTCCCACCGAACTAGCCACGGCTCGAGGGTGTATTTCACGAATTCAAGCGACTGCTGCTCAATATTAGAAAAGCTCGATTTTTCAAGGTCACCGACCATATGCGGCGGCACTCTGAAAATTCGAGCTATCTCGTTTATTTGAAATTTTCTTGTTTCAAGGAACTGAGCCTGTTCAGGCGAAATACTGATGGGAGTGTATTTCATGCCCTCTTCAAGCACCGCGACCTTTCCGCTGTTGGAACTCCCGCCGAACTGCGACTGCCACGCTTCACGAACCTTTGACGGGTCCTTTATAGTACCGGGGTGTTCAAGGACGCCGCTTGGCGCTGCGCCGTTCGCAAAGAACTTAGCTCCGAACTCCTCGGTTGCAATTGCAAGCCCGATAGCGTTCTTCGCCATTGCAATAGGCGAGTAACCCACAAGCCCATCAAAGCCAAGCCCTGGGATATGCAGCACATCGTATGGAGATAGAACAACCTCATACTCTTTGCTGCGAATTGCTTCATCAGAACCTCGGTAGTATTTATAATACAGCCTGCCGCTTGAATCGCGGTCAACGGTCATTCTGTTCGGCATAAGCGGGTACAGAGCAATGACCTCGCCCTTTCCGTTGCGGATAACCTGTGCGTATGCGTTGCCCCAGAGGAGCAGGTGCGTCATAAGCGTTTCACGGAAAACAAACGAGGTCATTTCAGGATTGGGTTCATCGTGGAGCAGACGGTAAAGCGGGTGAGTGAACGCTTTTTCTTTGCCGCCGTCCGAACGGTACTTATAGACGTGCAGCGGTAGTCCTGCCACTGCTTCCGACAGCACTCTAACGCAGGAATACACGGCGGTCATCTGCATTGCGGAACGTTCGGTGACGTTCTTTCCCGCAGTCGAACCGCCCATGTAAAAACGGTAGGCGCTGCCGGTTGTGCTGTTTTGGGGCTTGTCTCTTGAATGGAACAAGCTGCTGAAAATTTTCATGTAGTCAGTCCTTTCGTAAAATGGCATAAGAAAAGCACCTGCCATTGCTGACAGATGCTTAACAATTATTCTGTTATGTTATATAAACTTTTTCATCACGCGAGTGTAATCTCGCTTTGCGTTGAAAACCGCATTAACGTATACCGTGTTTTCTTCCTTGACATAATAATAAAACATAAGGTAATTATCATGAATGAGAAAACGATATCCGTTACTCACAAGAACCCTTTCCTTGGGGAGCGAGCCGCTTTCCGGCAGTATTTCGAGATTTTTGCATTTTTCTCTTAGCTTGTTTACAAAACGGATCGCAATATTCTTATCCTTTGACTGCTTTGCAATATAAAAGGCTATATCGCGAAGATCAGCTTCTGCCGTATCAGTGAATATTACTCTGCAATTCATACATCAAGGTTCTCCAGGTCGTTTAATAAATCGTTGAATACATCATCAGCACTGTGGACTCTTCCAAGCCTTATGTCGTCCATGCTTTGCGCAAGGTGAGCATACAGAGCGAGTTTTTCTTCAAGCTCGGAAATATAGTGCATGGTCTGCTGATAATCCTCATGGCTAAGAAGTACAGTATCTTCCTTGCCGTTAACCGTGATTGCTACCGGATTATCCCTTGTAAGTGCGGAAATCTGAGCGTAATTAGTGCGAATGTCCTTTGACGGTCTTATTGAAATAGAATTTGTCATAAAAAACACCTCCTATGTTGGTAGTCATATTATATCACAATTATGCTACTTTGTCAATAAGATTATACGCATCAGATAAAAAGTATTCCTCTTTCATCATACACACTCGCCCCGTGGTCATTTCCGCAGCGGATAGCACGGTCGAGCGCCATAATTGTTGCTACAGCGCCGTCAATCTTCTCTGTGGACTTTTCCTTGTCAGCCTTGATGTTTCCGGCAGGGTCGGTGCGAATGTAGATATTGTCCATGTTCCACCGCAGAACAGGGTGACCGCCGTGGGCTATCTTCTGTTCAAGAACCAGTTTCATCAGTTCCTTTGTCGGAGGGGACATATCCTTGAAACCCTGCCCGAAAGGCACTACGGTAAAACCCATGCCCTCAAGGTTCTGCACCATCTGAACCGCACCCCAACGGTCAAAGGCTATCTCACGGATATTGAAACGTTCGCCGAGTTTCTCGATGAATTTTTCAATAAAGCCGTAATGCACTACATTACCCTCGGTTGTCTGCAAATAACCTTGTCGCTCCCACACATCGTAGGGAACATGGTCGCGGTTTACACGCAGGGTCAGATTATCCTCTGGAATCCAGAAATACGGCAGAATGATGTATTTATCCTCATTGTCCAAAGGCGGGAAAACAAGCACGAATGCCGTTATATCCGTAGTGCTTGAAAGATCAAGCCCGCCGTAGCAGACGCGCCCCTCCAGTTCGTCCTCATCAACGGAGAATGCGCACTTGTCCCACTTCTCCATCGGCATCCACCGAACAGCCTGCTTTACCCATTGGTTCAGACGAAGCTGTCGAAATGCGTTCTCCTCGCCCGGATTTTGCTTTGCCGATTCGCAGGCGGCTTTTACTTTATCGATACCGACCGTAATGTCAAGGCTTGGATTTGCTTTCTTCCACACTTTCGGATCTGTCCAATCGTCCGATTCATCAGCGCCGTAAATCACGGGATAAAAAGTAGGGTCGATTTTCCGACCCTCGATTATATCCTTGGCTTTCTGATGCGTTTCGTAGCAAATGCTGTGGGTGTCAGTTCCGGCTGTGGTGATTAGAAAATACAGCGGCTGCATTCTTGCGTCACCTGAGCCTTTGGTCATTACATCAAACAGCTTTCGATTCGGCTGAGTGTGCAGCTCGTCAAAAACAACGCCGTGGATATTGAAGCCGTGCTTGCTGTACGCTTCTGCCGAAAGCACCTGATAGAACGAGTTCGTTGGTGTGTATATAAGTCGCTTCTGAGATGCAAGTATCTTTACACGCTTTGACAGCGCAGGGCACATTCGTACCATATCTGCCGCCACATCGAACACGATAGCCGCCTGCTGTCTGTCGGCGGCACAGCCGTAAACCTCGGCTCGTTCCTCTCCATCGCCGCAGGTAAGCAAAAGAGCGACAGCGGCGGCAAGCTCGGACTTGCCCTGTTTCTTTGGTATCTCAATGTACGCCGTGTTGAACTGCCGGTAGCCGTTCGGCTTCAGCGTTCCGAACAAATCTCGGATTATCTGCTCCTGCCAGTCGATTAGTTCGAACGGCTTTCCAGCCCATGTGCCTTTGGTGTGGCAGAGGTTCTCAATGAAAGCCACGGCATAATCCGCAGCGGATTTATCGTATCGGCTGTCCTTTGCCTTGAACTTGGTGGGTTTGTATTTTTTCAGCTTTCTCAATGCGGGCACCTCCTTGATTTGGGCATGAAAAAAGCACCGCATAGTGCGATGCTTTTTATATTATGCTGCTCGACAAACTTGAATTTGACGCTCTATTAATGCTATTAAACCCAATCAATAGCATTCTTTACAAGTTTGACAAATGGTTCACAGGTCAGATTTTGGGTAGTGTGTGCAGGAACGATACAGCAGATTTTTCCCTTGCCATAGGTGTGAATCCATACAGCAGGCTGAACGCCGTTCTTTGAAACGGTTTCTGCAAGAATCGTTGTATCAGCATTCGGAATCATTTCCATTACATAATGTTCGTCAAAATCAGGGAATGTGAATTTGCCAATGCCTTCAATAATCGGATGTTCTGCTATCGGTTTTACAGTAAGCGGACATTGTTCGGGATGAGTGATAAAGTTACTTCTTACAACATTTGTGAGGATTGCGTGATTTTCTGGGTAATCAGTAAGTGATGCGTGAAGCATAATCGTTCCCATACCATTCTGAACATCATTCAGAAATTTCTCCGTCCATTTTTCATCACACCAGATTGGAGTAGGAATCTGATCATTTTCAATAGGATCTTTGAAAGACAAAAACAAATCAAACTGCCCGTTGAAATAATCATTTGGGTTCTTTGTGAATGTTACTTCATAATCTGCGTTAAACAGATAGTCCATCATAGGCTTGATGGAATCATCGTGATGCCAGTAATCGTGTACCAAAACAAATACTTTTTTACTCATAAGTTATACGTCCTTTCATCACCGTTTTATGGCTACGTTTTTGTGAATTCTCGTTTTTTAGATGGCGTTAAATTCCGATTTATCGGGCAGATTTGCCCACCACCATTTTATCACAAACAAGCAAAATAATCAACCTATGATTTTCAGAAAAGGCTGTCAATCTTGTTGTATTCTGCTTTCAGCCTTGCAACCTCCTGAGCAATGCACTTCATTCTGAAACCGTTTCTGCAAGCCTTGCCCTCGGCGGTGAGTTTTTCAATCTCCGCTTTGCGGCGGGCAAGCACCTCGATTTCGTTTCCGTTCTTTGCGTCCTTAAGGTCTTTTTCAAATCTTGTCATTTTCGTGTCCTCCGTATTTTGTTTTCCTTTCGGTATGTGTATATTAACTCTAAAAGCACATAATAGCAAGCGGTTTTCGGAGAATATACTGCACAATGATTTCACACGGAATTGTGTAATTTATCTGCCTATATTTCGGTGGATAATGCTGAGGATTTTGTCCTGCTCGGCGGCATTTACGCCAATGCTCTGTAACGCCTCTCGTGTGCCGCAGTCGGGGCAGATTTGCGTGTTGGGGTACTTTCTCGAAAGAGCGGGAACACCGCCGTACTGCGCCCCACAGAGTGCAACACGATGTTGCAAAGTGTTTGCCCTAGCGGCGCACGGACGCGCCGCATTAAAGGCAAACACATGGACAGGGGCGAAGTCCTATTTCGTTATCCGATTTCATTTGCGACCCTCCTGCTGTTGTTCAGCGCTGCGAGAAGAATGCTCTCGTCAAAACCAAAATTGCTGTAGCCCTCAAGGCAGGTACGAACATACGAACCGCTAGGCAAGCCCAACAGTCGTTCTTCGTGCATGATGTACACGAATGCTTTTCTGACCACAGTTTTTCCCGAGAAATATTTCACGGGCAAGTTGAGTTCAGCCTTGTAGTAAAAAGTCGGGAAACCCTCATACACATCAAGCCTTTTCTCATCGGCAGGCTCGACCGACCAGACTGCAACCGGGACTTCCGCCCCCGATTTCGGTTCGATTGTGAGGTAGGCACCTGTTTTACTGCCCTTGAAAAGCAGTCCGTAGTCCTTAATCACCGCAGTCCCCACCGGTTTTGCCGTAGGACAGCGCAGCGCCATTTGCCGAACATTCAAGTTGCTGCCATAAGCGAGATAGTATTTTTTCATAGTGATAATCCTTTCCGAAAGGTTCAATTTCAGAAATCACCTTTCTACCACCAAAAGCCCCACGCTGTGGGGAGTTGGTGGCAGGAAGCTAACTCCTGCTTACTGCGGCCTACTCTGCCGCCCTTGGTTCGGCGGCGTCCGTGCCGCCGTTTTGGGGCGGCGTGCAGACATCGTGTCTGCCGTTTCTGAAAGCCGTGTCACCCTCGAGCCGCTTGGTGTAAAGCTCCCTTGCGGTCTTGAATTCATCGCCGATGAACCCGAGCCGTAAAAGCCATGTTCTCATTGCGTACTTGGGGTTTTCGGTCTGCTGAGGATTTGCGCTTGCGGTCTTGACTTGCTTGGCAAGCTGGCTGAGCGCCAAGCAAAGCTGAATGTAGCTTTTCAGTTGACCTGCGTGAAGTCCGTTCTTCTTGTCACCGCAAGGTGCATCGAATTGGAAAAGTCTAAACTCAATCGTTCCCTTTGTAAAGGTTGCATGCAGGTTCAGCATATGGTAGCGGCTCTCGTTGTAGTGCGCCGACCTGCCGTAATCTGCGTTCTGACTGCCGTACCAGGTGTCCGCAAGCGCCGCCATGGTTTTCGGCTTTTTGCGGTTGAGTTCCACCAGAAAATCCTTGCTGACCGTGCGGCAGTAGCGGTTCATGCGGCTTCTGTCGAGGTTCAGTGCGCTTGCGAGGAGGCTTTCATGGCTTGCCATAATGTTTGCGAGGTTTCGCAAGGTCTGCGCCGTGTGGCCTTTTGCGCCAATGTGAATGTGTACTCCGCAGCCCCTTGTTGCGTCGCTTTTCGCGCCTGCTCTCCTCAGCCTGCGGATAAGCTCCTGCAAGGTTTCAATATCTTTGTAGGTGAGAATCGGGGTAACCATTTCGCATTTCTCGCTGTCGGGTCCCGCAATGCTCACGTCCTTCTGGAACTTCCACTCGCGTCCCTCGCTGTCCCATGCGGAGTAGGTATCGTATCCGTTGCGACCCGCAGTGTGTTCGTGTCTGCCTGTTCCGAAAAATTCGGCGGCAAGCTGCGCGGCTTTTGTCCTTGTGATGTTATTCATTTCAACCTCGACCCCTATGGTCTGGTTCATCATTTCCTTGATCTGCTTGGTGGTTTTCTCGTTCATTGTGGTGTCCTCTGTTTGTGTATTTCCCTTTCGGTGTGCAATACGATGTTGCACAGCCGCCACCCCAAGCTCGGCATGGACGCCGAGCAACTATGTGGCGGCAGACACATATTAACTCTAAAAGAAGTATATAGCAAGCGGTTTTACCACAATATATTGAACGAAATACACACGTATAAATTGTGTATATCAACCACAGATTTTGCGAACCACATCAACACCGAGAACAGCATTCAGTCCCGAGCCGTTATCCCAGCGGACGAGCAGATTTCCGATATCGTCAACCCCTCGTGCAGTACCTCTTGTGCCTTTCGGAGGAGCCTGCGGGTCGTCCATTGAAACAAGCTCTACTCGGCAGCCGACAGGGTACTCTCGGCGGTACTGCTCGATTGTTTCTTTATTCGGAAATCTCATGGTTTGCAACCTCCATTTCTGAAAGCCGATGAACCTGTGAGGTTTCTCAGCAGTATTTTCCGCTCTGCTTTGTACTCCGAACCGATGAACCCCAGCCGCAGGAGGAAGCAACGGAATGCGTACTTGTCGTTGTCGGTTTCCTTTTCCTTAGCCGTAACTCGCTTTGCATTTGAGGCAAGTTCACAGAGCACCGAGATGAAGTGCGTGTAAGCCTTGCATTCATCAGCGCCGCAGTCTGCGAACCATGGGAACTTCACCGTGCTGTCCGTGACCTCAATCGACAGGCTATCCACCGCTAAGGCTCTGCGGATAAGTCTGCCTTTTGCGTCAAGCAGCTTGGTGAGGTTTCCGACCGCTGTGCTTTCAAGCGGAACTTCCACTGTAAGCCCCACAGTTTCGCCGTGTTCAGCGCTGCCGGCGGCTGCGGGTACTTTCTCGGTATCCGTTTCCGGCGGTTCTGTAGCGGCATTCTCGGCGATAAATCCGCGCTCCGCAAGGAATTCAAGCAGGCCCTCGATTTCCTCGCTGTCGGCTCTGTCATCAAATTCAAGGTTGCCCTCGCGGGTCACCGTGAAATAGTCGATTTGGTATGCGTAGGTCGGTGTCCTCATGTAAACTGCGTCCGCTCCCGTGAACTCGCTGATGGCTTTTACAAGCGGCTTTCTGTCCTGCGTGTTGTAGTAAATTGTCATGGCATTTGCCCTCCTTTGCGTACATATTAACTCTGAAAGGCACATATATCAAGCCGTATTACTACACAATATTTTCGGGGGTTAGCTGTGTACAGTACACAATCCCCGCCAGCACAAAGTAAACACACGGCAGAGCAGATACATCTCCATAGTGCTTCATCTGCGGCAGGCGCTTTGTGGTGACCCGCACAGCGAAAGGTTCTATTTCAGACGCCCACACAGGCTCTATTCCTGCAAGAAGTCCTCCGAGCGGGAAACCGCCGCTGCCGTCAAAAAGGCTGCCAAGCGTGAGTTCATTCTTCATCAGCAACCTCCAGTTCTGAATAAGCTATCGTCTTTCCCTCACGAACCACAAACACACCATCAGCCGAGCCAACCTGCTCAATATACCTCTTCACGATTACATCACAGAATTTTTCATCAAGTTCGATGGTGTGGCAGATTCTGTTCGTCTGCTCACAAGCGATAAGCGTACTGCCAGAGCCGCCGAACGGGTCGAGGACGATACAGTTGCTCATGCTTGAATTCTTTATCGGATATGCGATGAGCGGTATCGGCTTCATTGTGGGGTGGTCGCCGTTTTTCTTCGGCTTGTCAAACTCCCAAATCGTGGTCTGCTTGCGGTCGGAGTACCATTGGTGTTTGCCGTTCTTCTTCCAGCCGAACAGGCACGGCTCATGCTGCCATTGATACGGCGAGCGTCCGAGAACAAGCGACTGCTTCTTCCAGATACACGTTCCGGAAAGGTAAAATCCCGCGTCAGCAAACGCTTTGCGGAAGTTCAAACCCTCTGTATCTGCGTGGAAAACATAGATGCTTGCGTCGTTCGCCATAGCTTTCTCCATGCAGGTGAAAGCGTCAAGCAGAAATTGGTAGAACTTCTCGTTTTCGAGATTGTCGTTCTTGATTTTTCCCGCCGAGCCCTCATAATTCACATTGTAGGGCGGGTCGGTAACCACAAGATTTGCCTGCTTTCCGTTCATAAGGAGTTTGTAAGTTTCGGGTTTTGTACTGTCGCCGCAGACAAGTCTGTGATTTCCGAGCAGCCAGAGGTCGCCTGCTTTTGTTATGCAAGGTTTTTCCAATTCACCGTCCACATCGAAATCATCGTCCTTGGTATCGGAATCCTCGTCAAAGAATGCGGCGAGTTCCTTTTCATCAAAGCCCGTCAGACCGAGGTCGAAATCGTCAGCCTGCAATGCTTCGATTTCAACTTTCAGCATTTCCTCGTCCCAGCCTGCGTCAAGAGCCATTCGGTTATCCGCAATTATGTACGCTTTCTTCTGCGCGGGCGTAAGATAATCCACAAACACACAGGGTACTTCGGAGATATTCTCGGCTTTCGCAGCAAGTATTCTGCCATGGCCGGCAATAACATTGAAATCCCTGTCGATGATAACGGGATTGATAAAGCCAAATTCCCGCAGCGATGAACGCAGCTTGTTCAGCTGTTCCGGTGAGTGGGTCCGGGCGTTGTTGACGTATGGTATCAGCTTGTCTATCTGGACAAGCTGCATTTTGGTAGTCGTATTCATCTGGCGTTCCTCCTTTTCAGAACCTTATGCAAGCCTTTTCGAGCGTCCGCAATATTGCCTTTAACAGCCTGTCCTTTTATGGTTTTGTACTGCTGAATTGTAAGATTCGGACGGCTGCCTTTAAGTTCTCTGAAAAAATCGATGGTATCCTTTGACATGGTGTTATCCTTTCCTTGAACGAAGCAGGCGTTCCATAGCGTCGTTCAAATCATCACCGACAGGCTCGGTACAGTTCTCCTTGACTATTCCGTAAATCTCGTACCAAATGAGATTTGCATTCTTCTGAAACTGCTGCGACATCTGCACAAACGGCGAAGCAATAACGCCGCCAGTGGTCGGGTGCTTGCCGAGCAAGCCGTAAGCGCTGATTGCTTCCTCGCACTGAATGTATCTTGCGTACGCCTGTGCGTAGGCTTCGATGAGCCGCTTGTTTACGAGATTCTCGCAATTACGTTGTTTAAGCCACAGCCAGGTTTCTCGGTATATATCGTCAGCGCCGAGAGGAACTCCATTCTTCTGCCGAGCCGACAGATAGTCGCTTGGCTTCGGCATATCCGCACCATTCAGCACAGCTCCCTCCGGCAGGTCGACTGCTTCAAGTTCCGCAGTGTCAAGCGTGGGTACATCGTTGCTCATGATTTTTACCGGAAGTCCTTTCTGCTTTTTCTCTGCGGCAGGAGCGGGTTTATCTCCGGCGCGTACCCGTCTGCCGCCTCTGTTTGTGCCGTCCTTAGCCATGATTTTCACCTCCGCAGGACAAGAAAAAAGGACGGCTCGCACCGTCCTAAAAGTTTTTATGGTTTAATACCACGTTTGAACCCCGATTTTTACGCACGAAGCCCCGGGCCGCTGTCCGCTTGTATTAGTCCCGGAGATTTTGACCGCCCCTAGGCTATCTGTCACCAATGTCGTGATGTATTTTCGTGTGGCAGGAACGGCACAGCGACATCAGATTGCTGAACTCACTGCCACCGCCTTGCGACACGGGTTTTATGTGGTGAACCTCCTCGGTGGGTGTCAACTTTCCTTGTTTCAGACACATCTCGCACAGTGGGTGCTGACTTATGTATCTGTTGCGAATACGTTTCCATGCTCTGCCGTAATGCTTATTGGTATCGGGACTGCGTTCGTACTTGTTGTAACTGCGCCGTGCCGATTGCTCGTGTTCCTTGCAGTACTGGCCGACACACAGGTTCGGACAGCCGGGGTAGGAACAGGGACGCTTGGGTTTCGTGGGCATTGGGTTCACCACCATTCTGTATTCTTTGCTGATTATATCATACCACAAAGGGACTACTGTAAAATAGTTGATTTTACTGTAAAGTTTCCGGAACGGTGACTTCGCGCAGTGCCTTATGGTGCATTTTGTAGATGTTATCTATGCCGTATCCCATCTGAACGGCTATCTGCTCCCAGGTCTTGAAACACAGGTACCGCAGTTCAAGTAAGGTCTGATATTCAAGATTTGAAACACCGCGAATCACTCCGGCAATCTCCTTTTTGAGGTCAACCAGGCTGTCTATGTCAGCGTTTATCTCGCTCTCCATATCCACGATTTTGATTATGACGTCCTCCATGCGGTGAATATTGCGGGTGGAGTTGCCGGGCATATCGCTGAAAACCGTCGTTGCTTTCTGCGCAAGCAGGTTCAGCGAAGCTATCTGCTCCATCTTGCTGTTGATACGCTGATCTATTCTGTATGCCTGTCCGAGATATTCCTTTGCCGTCATACCGAAACCTCCTCTTTTAGCTTTTTCAGTAGCAATTCTCCGTTCAAATCCGAAAGTATCGAAAACCAATTTGAACGGAAGAATTTCTCTATGCTCCGCTTATCATGCTGCGCCGATTTATCGTCCGGAGTGTAACGCAGACGCTCTGCAGCATCTCGGTAATCCTTGACCGCCTGTACGATTATGGCGTTTGCCAGTTCCTTGTATGGGTTCATTTATGTACCTCCGCTTTCACTGCGGTGATAAGTGCCGCCTGTGTTGTGTCCTTTGTTTTCAGAGCTTTCATTATCTGCTCATCGATAGTGCCGTTTGCGATTATGTGTTGAATGACCACGGTATCCGCAGTCTGACCCTGCCGCCACAAGCGGGCATTTGTCTGCTGATACAGTTCAAGGCTCCATGTAAGCCCGAACCAAACCAGTGTTGAACCGCCGCTCTGTAAATTTAATCCGTGTCCCGCGCTTGCGGGGTGGATAAGCGCTACGGGGATTTTACCGCTGTTCCAGTCGGAAATATCTGCGCTTGACTTTATCTCTCGGATTTCAAAGCGTTTTCGGATACATTCCAAATCGTGCTTGAACCAGTAAGCCACAAGCAGCGGTCTGCCGTTCATGCTTTCGATTATATCCTCCAAAGCGTCCAGCTTGCGGTCGTGTATCTCCATTACGCTCTCATCATCGGAATACACCGCTCCGTTAGCCATCTGCGACAGCTTGTTTGAGAGGGACGCAGCATTAGCCGCAGTAACCTCATTATCCTCTGTGGCGAGAATGAGGTCTTTCTTTAACTGGTCGTATTTCTCCTTTTCCTTTTCGGAAAGCTGAACCGTGTATTCCGCACTTATGAGTTCGGGCATTTCGAGGTGGTCGGCGGTTTTCATGGAAATCGTGATATCCGAGATTTTGTCATATATCTGTTGTTCGGCATCTGGCATCGGCTTATAGCTGTAAATCACCATTCCGTTACGCTTGTCCGGCTGAAAATAGGTATTTCTGTACTGCCCGATAAGCCTGCCGAGCCGTTCTCCCATATCCAGCAGCTTGAATTCTGCGAACAAGTCCATCAGACCGTTGCCGGCGGGAGTACCCGTAAGACCTACTATGCGTTTCAGCTTAGGCCGGACTTTCATAAAAGCTCTAAACCGCTTCGACTGGTGGTTCTTGAACGAGGATAGCTCGTCAATAACAGCCATATCGAAGTCGAACGGCAGTCCGCTTTCCTCTACAAGCCACTGTATGTTTTCGCGATTGATAATGTAGATGTCAGCCGGAGTTGTTAGGGCTTTCAAACGTTCCTGCGCCGTTCCGATAACCACGCTGTACCTCAGATTCTTCAAATGCTCCCACTTTTCGATTTCAGCCGACCAGGTATCACGAGCCACACGCAGTGGTGCTACCACCAGAACTTTATGCACTTCAAAGCTGTCGAAAAGCAGGTCGTTTATCGCCGTCAGAGTAATCGAGGTCTTGCCAAGACCCATATCCAGCAGAAGCGCTGAAACGAGGTGGGCGATTATGAACTCGGCGGCATACCGCTGATAATCATGTGGACTGTATTTCATCAAGTATCGCTCCTATCTGCTCCACGCTGTCAATGACATACACACTAAACCCGAGTTTCATCAATGATTTGTGCCTTGCACGTTGAAGGGGACGGGGTTTTTCTCCCGGTGCTTTTACCTCCACAAATCCGATTTTCCCACCGGGCAGAAGAACTATTCTGTCGGGAACACCATCGTAACCCGGCGATACGAACTTTAGTGCCAGACCACCAATTTTCTTTACTTCCGTCAGAAGTTTGTGTTCAATTACTTTTTCTCGCATAAATCGCTCCTTTTTATACAAAGGTGGAGGTCGATGACGGTCGTTACATAAACTATTCTATAGGACTGGTTTTATCAATTTTTCAGCCCTAAAGGGGTTTTATACCAAGACCTCCATCGACCTCCACCGTGGCGGCAGCTTCTGCCTTTATGACTCAATCGTCAAATTCTGACTTCAGCTGAAGTCCCATTATTACGTTACCCACCTTTGTTTTCTTTCTCGAAAAACCTGCAATTTCAAGAGCAGTATAGAACTCCGAAGTGCTTCGTGTAAACTCTCCGTTTCTCGTACAGTACGCACGATACTCCTGGTACAACTCGCCCGATTTCTGAATGTAGGTCTTGTCCACTTCGCAGCAATCCTCAATGAAGATAGACAACCAGTCGTTGCCCTCACGGTAACGGCTCACGGCATCTTCCACTACCTGTGGAACGGTCAACTTGAAATTAGCAGTGATAGCCTTTTGCGCACCCTCAATAATCCAGGTAAGAATAGCTCCACCCGCTTTCTCCACTAAGTAATCCGCATAGTTTTTGATATGGGAATTTCCCTTAATTTTTGCGTTGAACGGGATAACAATAAGCCTGCGCCAAGTTCCATCGTCATTCGCTCCAACCCTAGGAAGGTGGTTGGTGTACAGCACAAGCGTGTGGGTAGGAATGAACTTGAACGGGTCTTTGTATTTTTTCTCAGCTGACACCTCATCGGTGGAACACAGCTGTTTTACGATTGAGGTATTCAAGCGGACACCTTCCTCAAGTTCAGCAGCTATTACAAGCCGTTTTCCCTTGAGTTCAGCCATTTCTGGCTTAACATTTCGCTTGCAGCCTACGGTCAGAGCGTCTGCGGATATAGTTCCGCTGTAACTGCCGAGAACCCTCGCTATTGCGTTCCAGAAGGTGGATTTACCGTTACTGCCTTCACCGTAGGCTATGATAAGCGCCTCTTGATAAACTTTACCGATTGCCGCTAACCCCACCGTTTGTTGAACATACTCGATAAGTTCAGCGTCACCGCAGAAGAAGTTATCCACCGCAGACAGCCACAAGTCCGTGTTATCGTTTGACGGAGATACCGAGGTAATTTTGGTTATAAGATTTTCCGCACTATGTTCGCTTGCGCCGTTTATACCAAGCCGCAGGTCATAGGTAGCAGTAGGAGTATTCAGCAGAAATTCTCCTGTATCAAACTCGCTGATATTGCGTAATAACATAGGCTTTGCCGCCTGTAAAGCAGAAACTATGTATTTCATATCCCGGCGCTTCATAACGAAAGCCTTATATGTGATACCGCATTGCAGTATTCGAAATATGCGGCCGAACTTTTCTCGTCAATGGCTTTTGCAAGTGACTTACCTCCGGTGGATATGGTTTCCTTGTCAACTCCCGCCTTTTCAAGAGCCTTCTTTGCTTTAGAAACAGCATTTTCTGCTTCGTCAAGCTGACGGTCAAGGAATTCCTCGCAAGCGCCGACAGCAAGCTGCTTTGACTCAGCCCAGTGCGTACCGTCATAACGCATATAATCGGTGGAGTCAGTGTAGACCAGTTCCCCGTTATACTCTCTTGCCAAAACCTTTGCTTGTCCGATGTCCGAAAAATCCTCCGGACAGAGGTTGAAATCCGCATTGTACTGCTCTGGAGCAATATATCCGACCTGCTTTTTTACCTTACCGTAGAATTTCTGTGCGCTGTGCCAAATGGTCGGAAGTTCAGCGTCATCAAGCGGCGGTACACACTTTGCCGCTTCATCAAGAAAAGCCTGTCGAGCCTTGTCGCAGTCGCCGTATTTTTTGAGAACTCTCCCTGCAAAGTGCGATAAAGCAGCATTGCGATTACCTTCAGGAATTGTTACATCTCCATACTGTCCTTGTGACATATTTTCGTCAAAGTCATCACAGGGTTCTGTTGTGTGGGGAATAGTCGCTAAATGCTCGGTCAGATTCATAAAACCGGGATAAATTTCAACTTTCGGGTTTGGTGTTCCGTAAAAGAACCGTGCCGCGTCAAGCGCCTGTGCGTCAAAGTAGGGGAACAGAGCGTTTACTTGTTTCTTCATCTCGCTGTAAACTGTCGGGTCACTTACATAATCAATCGGAAAAAGCACGTGAAATTTAGGTCTTGCCGGCTTTCCGTTTTTCGCCTTATTGTGGTTGCGGCTATAATGAACAGCAAAAGTTACTCCCGGGAAAGCATCTGCGACATCTTCGGGAGTTACCCAATCTTCGGGGTTCTCTGAATGGTCGTTGTCGCAATCTACCGGAAGGCAATCACTGCCGATGAAGTTGCTATTGCTGCGGTAGTTGTTCTTATACTCGGCACAAACATAGTCATTCAAGACAGCGGCTTTGAGGTCGCTGTCGTCCTTGATACTAGCTTTGTGCGGGTATAAGCAATTTGAAGGGACGCCCGCCCGGTCTGCACTGTAAATTGTAAACATCAGTCTTTTACCTCCTTGATTTCATCGCAAAAATACTTGATAGTGTATTCCTTTCGTCTTGCGTACTCAATTTCCTCTGTCATACCGTTGGAAATTGTTTTTCCGAAAACCCACACCTCCGCACATTTGCTCATCAGTGCATTTCCGCAATGCAGACCCAACATTCGCTCCAGCCTGTCACTGTCATTCAGAAACTGCGGAAACAGAAGATGCGGTGCAATCGGGATATACCCGGCATCAACAGCAAACCTGCAATATCTTCTCGCATTTGCTATATTAACCTCAACATCACCCGAATATGGCGAACATATATACACGATAGGTCGATATGCTTTAACTGCTCTTTCTTCGTTTTCTACTGCTGTCAGTGCGGCGTATGCCGTAGGGTCATAGTAGCACTCACTGTTGTACTTCCCTATACTCATAAGAACTCCTTTCCAAGCGGAGTAAAATCTCCGCCCATAATATCCAATGGAAACAAAAACATACTTTGAGCCATACAACTCAATCTTTTTTATAAAAATCACATTCATATCCGTCCGCACGGAGTAATAAACCGCTTGCGTATGACGGTGTTCTGCCCATAACTTCGCAAACCTCAGTGAGAGATGTGTCCTTGCCGCACTCGATAATTACCTCATCGTGAACGTGAGCGACAATTCCCCACCTTTCGGACAGGTTTTTCATAGCATAGCAGAGGATATCCCGGCTGATTGCCTGTACGATATTCTCCACGAATTTCGGGCCGTAGCTTTCAAGCTGCTCCCATTTCTTGGTTGCTCCAATGCCCTCGTAGGTTACTGACTCGCCGCCAAAGCGGTTCTCGCCCATACGGGGTTTGATGTATGAGAGCTGTCTGCCGCTTGTTAACTCGATAAACAGAATACCGCTTTGGTAGATAAACTTGATATTGTGCGTTTGGGTTGTGGTGCGCATTTTCACCGTTTCCTTAACACAGCGGTCAACCTCCCACCAAAATTGCACTATATTCGGATTGGCGGCTCTCCAACTGTCAACGAGCGGCTGCAGTTCATCTTCAGCAAGCCCCATTTCCAGCGCGCCCATTGCCTTCAAAGCACCTACCGAGCCACCGTAACCGAGAGCCAGTTCCGCAATCTTGCCTTTCTGTCGCAGATGTCCGTTCACCCCGTGCTTTTCGACAGGTACACCAAACATCTGACTTGCAGACGCACAATAAATATCTCCGCCCGTTCTGAAAACCTCGCTCCGCCATTTTTCTCCCGAAAGCCAAGACAGCACTCTCGCCTCAATTGCAGAAAAGTCTGCAACTATGAACTTGTGGTTATTCTGCGGCACAAATGCCGTGCGGATAAGCTGTGACAGGGTATCGGGGATATCCTCGTAGAGCATTTCCAGAGCGGTATAGTCGCCGCATTTGACCAGTTCTCGAGCCTGTTCCAAGTCGGGTATATGGTTCTGAGGGAGGTTTTGCAGTTGAATGAGCCGCCCCGCCCATCTGCCGGAACGGTTTGCTCCGTAAAACTTGAACATTCCTCTCGCACGATTATCATTGCAGACAGCGTTCTCCATAGCGGTGTACTTTTTCACCGAGGATTTCGCAAGCTGCTGACGGAGTATAAGAACCTGTTGTAATTCAGCTGGTACGGATTTTATCAGCTCTGCCACAGCCTTTTTGCCGAGAGTATCGGTTTCAAGTCCGTTCTCGGAAAGTCACTGTTTCATCTGCGTTACCGAATTGGGGTTTTCAAGGTTGGTGAGGTCTTGCATAGCAGTAGTAAGCGTCTTTCGAGAACGCTCGTCAAAGACAATTGCATTTCGGACAAGCCCCATATCCAAGCCTATACCACGGTCATTTATTCGTTGGTCTAAGTGATATTCTTCCCACATAAACTCGGGCACGGGGAACTTCGCTAAACGGCTCTGTATTGCTATTTCAACCTCGACATCACGCTTATTGTAGGACTTGAATAACCGCCATTTCTCGGGAGCGTTAGTGGGTAGATTTCGGGTTCTGCCACCATTCGCCTTTGTAGGCAAGCACGGTACACAAAAATACTTGATTAAATCCTTGCCTTCTTTAAGTTTCTGCTGTTCCAGTCCAAGAACCGCTCCCGCTCCCTCAAGCGACAGCGGTAAGCCTAAATATGCCGCCCAAGTCATTGTGCATTTCCAAGAGGTGGGGTCTAGGTATTCTCCATTGGATAATCCAAGATATTTTGACAGGCATATTCGCTCAAAATTCGCATTAAATGCCCATTTTGTAACGCTGTTGTCGGTTATGGCAGAGAGAATTTCGGGCGGGATTTTATCACCGCTTGCAAGGTCAATCACCTGCACCTCACCACCATCAACAGAGTAAGCAAACAGTAAAATCTCAAAATTGGGGGACTCAGCGTATTTATACACTCCGCATTTGGGAAGGTCAACATCAGAGTAGGTTTCAAGGTCTATTGATAAATTCTTTATTTCGCCCATATTTCACCTCAAAAAACAGGCGGCAGTGAAGGGCAGAAACTGCCTCCAAGGCAGAAACTGCCGCCACTACTCCGCCGCCCGATTATTAAATGCACAACAGTCTGAAAGTTTCTCTGCCCTTTGGAGTAATCAGCGTTTGTGTATCGGAATATCCTGTCTTCTCATTAGCAAATTCTTTTAACACAAATAAGCCGCTGTCAACATAGGTAGAGTAGGGTTTTAGTTTTCCCTTGACAGAGCGATAGATATATCCCTTGTCAAGCAGAAATTTCACAAAATCGTTCTGTCGCGTTCCGAGCTCTTTTGCGGTATCGCGGAAATTCGTGAGCAGATTTCTGTCAACGAGCATATCGAAATACTCCGCTTTTGGCTGCATAATCTGATTAGAAACCGTAAGCTGTGCGTTTTTCGCCTTTTCTTCTTTGAGTTTCGTTGCGAGTTCGATAAGAAAATCCGGCGAATTAAGTGCCTGTTCCAGAATATTGTCCGTCATGTAAGCACCATGCTTACGGATTGTGGGGAGAACCTCGTCAAACACCCACTTCTCAAAGCGTTCTGCACTCGGCAGTTTGCTGTGAGTTATAAGGCGGTAAACATCACCTTCGGGAATAAAGGTCATCTCAATTCGTTTGTCTGCCGACTGCGGATGAGGTATACTGTGTTTTACCGTATACCTGCAATGAGCTGTTATTGCGTCAGACGGTCTTGCATACCCTAACGCTCTTGCTACATCAGAACCACAGAAAAGCACTCTGTCATTTTCCTCTACTGTACGGATTTCTCCAAATTCTGAATTGTTAAATACTGTAATACTCATGATTGTTTCCTCCAAAAAATCCTGCCCACCCACCCGGTGCAGTGTTTTCCGCAAAGCGGATAATGCGTACACCACTTGTTACTGTTTGCGATTGTTACGCTTGTATTTTACAAGGTCAATGATGTCAAGGACAGTCTGAAACAGCCCTGCAATGAGCCCTCCACATGCACACCCGAATGAAACTGCAAGCATAAACTCTTGTAATTCAGTCATAACACACCTCACGAAAGAAAATCGTCATCATCGTCCGTGTCGAAATCGTCCTCAGCTCTGGACTTGCCACCGAGCGGTTCTCCGTCACGAATCTTCTGAAGGTTATTGAGCCCGCAAGCAATGCCCTTGTTGCCATTGGAGTTGAACGCATAAAAGTTGATTGACGCTCTGCCGTAAACACCGCTATACACCTCGGAAGTGTCGATAATAGGCTGACGGTCAGCGTCCACGATACCGGGTGCGGTAGCGGAATTCGCGTTGATGAAGTAGCTATTTGCGTAAGCGGGGTCATCCGGGCGTTCGGTATCACCATCACGCAGAGGTGTTTTGATAACGGAAAGTGCGGGTACGGTCTTGCCGTTGCCCTTGAGCTTGCTTTCGCCCTCCTCGTAAGCCGCCTGGATAGCCGCCTTTACCTTCTCCACGGTTACCGTATCGGACTTGGGGATAATGAGCGAAACGCTGTACTTCGGTGCGCCGCCGTTGATTGACTTCGGCTGCCATACATTTGCGTAAGACCAGCGGGTGTTGGGTCCTGTGATTACCTTTGTGGGATTGTTCATCTTTGCCATATTATTTGTCCTCCTTGAAATCTTCAGCTGCTTTTTCAGCGTTGTTCTTAATGGCCGGACGCTTGTCCGACTTTGGTACTAAAGTTGGCTTGCCCTGCGGCTTTTCAATTAAGCCACCGAGCAGTTCTTCGAATTTTGCCTTGCCGAGCAATCTTGTCATAGCGGTGACACCGAGAACCTTATGTTCGTATGGGTCAAAACCCGCTGATGTTACTGCATCTGCAACGGCTTTTTCGTCTGTGTATTTGCGGTTGGAACGTCCCTCAACAAGTTTCCAGTCTGGGTATTCCGTACCGTTAAGTGCTTGTCCGAGAGCGTATTCCTTGATGTCGGTCACCCATGAAACAAGTTGGTCTGCCTTTGCCAGAATTGCCGATATTTCATTATCTTCAAGCATTGCGGGCATCTCGAAATCATAATGGGCGAGCTCAAGATTATACTCGGCTCTTTTCCGACAAGTTGCCTTCACACGACAGAATTGACAGTGCTCACCGGCTTTGAAGTCACCCTCGCCTTTCATCGCAAGTTCGGCAGTAGGTTTTAGCGTATTTTCAGCCCAAGCAAGCAGCTCGTCCTTGACGATAGTGTAAGTGCTGATGTTCTCTCGTCTCGGCTGAAAGATTGTCATACAGACGGAATTGATGTCATAGATGCCGTCAAACAACTCCAAAGCACCAAGAGCGTAACACATCATCTGTGGGTTTTCGAGAGCAGATACCTCTATGCCCTTGCCATGCTTATAGTCAATTACATACAGCGTTCCGTCCGCAACTATAAGACAATCTCCAGTTCCAAAACCTTCCGGAACCCAACGTGAAAAGTCAAGGCGCTGCTCTATCAGCACAATGGGGTCGGGGCAGATGTCCTTGACCTCGGAATACAGTTCGGAAATGTATGTGGCATACTCATCTGCGCACTGCTCCATTTCTTCGTCATAGTAGGGCAAATCCTCGGTGGGGTCTTTCGACTCCATACCGAGAGCAACCTTAACCTTGTACTCGCATAGGGTGTGTGCGTCTGTTCCTTGCGCTGCGTATTCGCTTGGGGTTTCTGTGACCGCAGCATTCAGCTTTGCCGAAGGCGGACAACTTAACCACCGCCCACTTGATGATGCCGACAAAAGAGCGTGTGCCTTAGCCATTTCCAAGCACCTCCGCATCTGCCATAAGCTCACCGTACTTTGCCGGGTCGATAGCGGACAGCTTGTCTGCACCGTGCTTTACAAGCAAAGCCTTTACCTCTGCTGTGTATCCTTGGCGGGATTTGTCTGCTAACTTTGCACGTACTTCTTCAAGGGTGAAGGTGTGAACGTGCTCTTGCTTTTCCTGTTCAGGTTCATCTGGATTGATGAAATATTGTGCTAGCCAATCTGCCGTGTCCTTAATAGCTGCGGCGGCATTTAGCAGTTCTTCTATTGCCGTTGCCATTTCGCTTGTTCTGCTCATTGCGATTTTCTCCTTTCATAAATTTTTCTGCAGCAAGAACGCTCATGTTTCTTGCCAGTCTTTCGGACACAACGCTGATTGCGGTTAAAACCTCAACAAGTTCGATGTGTCGCTTGTACTCTGCCTGCTTCATAACTTCACCTCGGTTCTGTAAGTGTTTTTTCGTCTTACACTAATCAATGGAAACGAGATTTTGTTTTGAGCCACTTTTTTTGAGAAATTTGTTAGAAGCCGCGGATTTTGCGGAATTCATCACGATAGCGTTTCATTTGACGGGAGAATGTGCGCTGCGGCCTGCCAAGCTTTTTCGCAATAGCACGGTCTGACGATTCTTCAGCAAGCATCTCCCAGATAATTTCGCCATCGGGGTCAAGCTCACATAGCCGCTTGAGAAGAGCGGCAAGCAGCAGCTTGTCCTCGGCAATCTTCTCAACATTTGGCGAAGTGTCTGAAACGCTGTCAAGCATTGAATATGTATCGCCATCTCCATTCTCGTTCTCATAGTCGAGAGAAAGCATATCTCCTGCCCTCCGAAACTCGCAGTTGCCGCAATCGGTATCGCAGAGCCAGAACTTGCTCTTGGGGCAGGCGCAGCGACCGTGATACTGCTCACGCTTGCGAAACGCGTCGTTCGAGCGGTTGATTTCGCGATAGATGTCATCGGGGACTTCAACCCAAGTTTTCATTCGGCGTATGTACACCTTGTTTTCAACGTGTGATTGCTGGTTTGCATTGTTTGTCATGGATTGTCCTTTCCGCTTGGATGGTGCGGCTAGGACACAAAAAAGGAGCCGATGACACGCTGTTCACCGACTCCTGTACCTAAAAATGGGCATAGTGATGTACGGTGGGTGCATCGGAGTCATCAAGCAGTTTATACTGCTGTGAACCTTATGCATCCCGCCGCCTTTAATGGCCATCTCAAGGCATTGAGATATTGATTTGTGTTTCCCACAAGGGGGACAGGCAGGCTGATTAGCTAAATCTGTCACCACCTGTCAGTTGGCAGAAATTACCCCTTGCCAGATTTCTGTGCTAATGCGCTACCTGCAACAGACTTTGACTTATTGCTATAGCGATTATCACGCAGAATCTTGCTTGCGGTTTTCGCTACAGAACTTGAAGTCTGCTTTATGTTCTTCGGCATATCTTTTCACCCCCTGCTTGTGAAATTATTGAAGAGTTCGCTTCAATATCTTGATTATATCAAAAAAGGAATAAAATTATCTGGACTGTCACTTCGGCTTTTTATACGCAAAAAAAGGCCTTGCAGCCTGCAAACACATCGTTTACAAACTACAAGGTCAAAATACACGTCTATTTTCCCGAACTGAAAGTCCGGCTTTTCAAAAAAAATCTTTTAAATTCTTTATACTTTTCCCCATGGGCTAATACCAGCCTCGCGTAACACTTCATTTACATCGATAAGAGGCTCCATATACATCTCTTCCAGGATACGTTCCTGATAGTATCCATCTTCATTATATGGAAAACCTGTTCTTGACTTACGCACCATATCTCTGCTGAAACATGGTTCAAGATGAAGGCCCATACAAAGCGCACATACTGTTCCTATACTCAAGTTCTGAACTTCTTCTTTTCTGAGCTTTGCTATGTAATCTTCTGAAAGGCCAGTCTCTATCGACATTTGCAAATTCGTCATTTTCCTTCCGTCATCTTTTTTCACTCGCATCATGTGCGCATTAAATGTACCAGAAAACGAACTAGGCAAATCTCGGATAATCTGCATGAAACTGCTACCTTCTGATTTCAATTTCTTGACAGTATCTGCTCTATCCTCAACATTCTGGTTTCGGAGATCTCCAGTTCGCTTAGTTTCCACTAAAATACTATCAGTCAGTTCCTTGGATAAATAGCACTGCCCGTAGTATTCAAAGTTATAACTTCCATCCGATTGAAAGCTTCTCTCGAATACCATGCAGCATTCATCAGCGTTATCTCTACCATATGTAGTCAGCACAAGCTCTCCCTTCATGAAATCATCTCGTGCCGGTTCTACATACAATGGATCATTCACCACAACAAAACATTCTGCATAAACAAAAAGCTCCTGCTCTATGAGAGAAGCGAACTCTGCATCTGTTTTTATTAAATGCTCGTAGCTTTTTCTATCGATTACGTAGGTTTGATTTTTGCTTAGTGAATGCCTTTTAAATGAAATCGGATTTACATAGAACTTCTCAGAATACAAGAAAGTTCCTTCTGCTTCCATTATTCCAAGCTGTATTGCTCTTACTTTAGCTTCATATCTGGAAACTCCAAACAACTTTGCTACCTTTTCTAACGCTGTTTCCAAATGTTCTCCCTGATAAAACACCGGTGAAAAGTTATCGTCATAGCAATCCTGAAGAGCATCCAAGAATATAGTTCTCGGCATCACAATTCTCGGTGCCAAGTTATTGGCCTGCCATTCTGCCCACCATATCGCTTTTTGTATTCCTGTCATATTTTCTGATGGCATTTCAGGCACAACTTCACACGATAACTGGTTCGCATTTTCATCCAGTAAAGCAAGTATTTCAAAAAACTTTTGATGTAAATCCCAATGAATAAGCTCGTGAGCAATAGTGTTTAATGCGCTTCCGAAATTACCCAAAAAGTGATGCTGCCTATTTACTACCAACGTTCCAGCAGGGACTTCACTTTCTATTTCTGTTTTAGGCAAAGGGTAATAATTACGCCAATACTTTATTGTTGTGGGATTAAAATACATGCGCCCAAATACATTATCCGGGAGATTTGATTCCACTGCTTGGATTCCCATTTTGCGCATAATATGGCCATAAGGGAGTTGCCATTCATTGTAGATGGCATCCAAACAGTAACGTTCAAAAAAGTCATCTGCTATATCTTCAAGGTCATCGGTGCTTATATATGGAATCATATATGCATCCAAAGCGCCTTCTTGGTCAAACTCACCGTAGTAATTTTCTTCTGTTCTAAATACTTTGACGTCATGAAGACCATGATGGAGCTCTGCAGTTACGTGCACAATAAACCATCTGGTTTTTCGACCAGCTTCTATTGCTTTGGTACCCAGACTCATTTCAACAATATCCGCTGCTGTTCTTACTTCCATGCGAAGCAAATCACCAATACCGTCCTCATGGCATACAAGTGACTTCACCTCAATATTTTCAACTTTCTGGTCTGCGATAGACAGGACATTGATTCCATGAAATCCTATCCCATCATGATGCTTATTGACAAAAGACTGAATTGCTTCTGCCAGCATATCGGAATATTTATCTTGAAAATAGCTCTTAAAATCTGCATAAGCCATTAACAAATCACCTCCATCTTAAGTATTTATTTTGATTTATCGCTCTGATGAACAAACTCTTCAAATACACGTACCGCATCCATATCCGGCACTGGCAATTGAATATCATTCAGCATTTTTCCTGTTATCTGATTTATCGTAGATGTCCCCGTAGATATTTGACTTCTGAAATAAGGCATTTCAAAATACGTCTTCAAATACGGATAATATTGGCTACGAATAATCATCATAAATGTGCCAAAAGTTGTAGGCTCTTTTAAGCCTTTAATTAATGCAGTTTTTCCGACTAATGCAGCGCTTCCATTTCTGGAACAAATCAAGATATCATTATCCTGAACAAATAATTTGTCTTTTATCGCACAGTTCACGAATACATTATCTGCGAAAGCCAGCTCGCCATTTTGTATGTTGCTAGATCTTAATACAAGAGTTCCTGATCCCTCTTCGACTGCATCCGCAGGTTTATACGTAAGTCCATTCCAATAATCTGCAATGTCACTTAGTTTCTTTACAGGATAATTCTTTGTATTTTGTTCCAGCTCGCCAAACATCTCGATAAATTGCGACTGGTTTAGCCTATATACTTCTTGTGAGACGCTTTCACATTATTCTGGTTAACCATAGCATATTGCAGAGTGGTATCCACGCTTTGATGGCCCAGAAGCTGCTGAACTTGCTCTATAGGCATACCTTTATCAATAGCCATTGTCGCCAGCGTCCTTCTGAACTTATGCGGATGTACTTTGTTTAGATTTAACTTTCTACCAAGCTCACGTAGCCTGATTTCAACGCCGCTTATCTGCAATCTATTATAGGGCTTTTGAAGAGAAACAAATAGCGCCTCATGGTCATCGCATCGTGAATCTAAATACTTTTTCAAATGTATCTTGGTGCGTGCATCAAAATACACCTTGCGCTGTTTATTTCCTTTACCAAGAACTACACACTCTCGGTTCTGAAAGTCAATGTCAGCCTTATTAAGTTTCACCAGTTCTCCAACACGCATCCCTGTAGAAGCAAGCATGTCAATTATGGCTAAGTCCCTTACACAATCTGCACTATCTCTCATAATTTCAAGCGCCTCATCTGTATAAGTTTCTTTTACTGTTTTGCAGGTTTTCACCTTATGAATCCTTCTCACCGGACTTTTGACAATATAGTCTTCATCCTCCAGCCATGAAAAGAAGCTTGATAAAATCCTGCGAATATTATCGATTGTGACTTTGCTGGCGCCGCTGTTCTGCTGATACTCATCCAGGTACAAACGGATATCATCTGTTGTTGCACATTCCGGCGACTTATTTATTGCAGCTATCACATTTCGTATTGTTGATTCATAATAACGAATCGTTTTATCTGAACATCCCTCAACGCGCTTAGCAGCCAGAAATATTTGAATATAATCCGGCTGTCTTTCTTCTGTTGAAGCTTCCTCCACGCTAGGAATGATTGCATACAACGTATTATGTAGCAGTTGCATCTGCTCATCTGACAGATGCAACTGCATAACTTTTTCAATTTGTTCTATAATTTGTGCTTTCATATTGGTTTCCCTTTCTTACCAACATCCTGCACCACATAAATAAATTGACTGCTAACCCGGTATTAATAGTAGGCTTCAATGTAGCTGTAAGCCTTGTCAAAGACCTCTTTATCCTTGATTTTGTACTTAATCCAAACAACACTACGAAGCGCCTTCTTAACCTCGTTTTTACCTGTAGTAGTTTTCTGCCATCCATCGAAACGCACGATTTTAACGATGTCATCGATGTCATTAACAATTCTTTCTACGATAACAGGTGTCTTATCATTACGAAGGCCGTTGAAAAGCTCTGTCAGTGCTGCTTTACCTCTGTCGATTTCATCTTCCGGTACAACTTCCTTCTCAGCTCTAGCAGCTTCCTGTGCAAGTTCCAACAGAAGTTTCAGAAACTCGATGCTTGTTATTAAGCCCTGCTCATGACGGTCACGAAGCTCTTCCAGTTTTTCGCCGAGCTTTTGGAACTTAGGATCTTTGCTGTGTTTCTGTATTTTAGCAACCAGGTCAATTTCGACCTTCATAGTTGTCTTTTTAATATCCTTCTGCTTCTGGATGAACTCATCAATAAGGGCTGCATCAAGAGTAAGGATATCTAGATCATCATGAGTTTCACCAACTTCAATATGCTGATGAACAAGGTCCAGTGTTTTTGCACCAAGTGCCGCCCATATTAACGCACCTCTGTTATCTGTAGGCTTAACAGATTCATAGACCTTACTAAGCCATACATAGTCGTATTTAAATGGTTCAAGGAAAGGATCAGGAGATAGAGCATTCCATGCGCGGTTAAGCACGCAATAATCCGCTGCGAATTCATCCTTAGCTTTATTGTTAGGTAAACATTCCTGCGCTGCCAACAAACCTTCCCAGCCTTCAACAGTACGGTCTACACCCATAAAGTAGCTTAAGCACTTGCGCATAAGAGCCGGTACCTGCTTTTTCACTTCTTCGATATTAGTGATAACCTTCTTCATTCCGGCTTCATCAAAATTCAGAGCCTTTGCAACGTTATCAAAAATACCGATGTAGTCTACGATAAGTCCATTTGTTTTGCCTTCATCGTAGGTACGGTTAACACGACAGATTGCCTGAAGCAGATTGTGGTCCTTCATAGGTTTATCAAGATACATAACCTGAAGAATAGGAGCGTCAAAACCTGTAAGCAGTTTAGCAGTAACAATGACGAATTTAAGCGGATGGTCCTTATCGCGGAACTGGTCAAGGACCTTAGCTTCCTGGTCTCTAGTACGACGATACTTTTTATAACGGTCTTCCTTATCGTTATTTGTATGCATAACGATAGTAGATGCTTCTTCCGGTAAGAGTTTGTCTAATTCTTCTTTGTACATCAAGCAGCATTCGCGGTCATAAACAACAATCTGTGCCTTATAACCGTTAGGCTCAATCTTTGTCTTATAATGGTTTACGATATGCTCACAAACTTTTCTGATACGGTTGCGGTCATACATAATTGCCTTCATAGTAACGTTCTTAGAAAGCTCACCCTTATCTTCATCAGAAAGGCCATCTGTCAGTTCGTCAAAAGCCTGGTTAAGCGAATCTTTATCAACATGAAGGTCAATAGGCACCGGTTCAAAGTTAAGAGGAAGTGTAGCCTTGTCTCTGATAGAATCTGAGAAAGAGTATTTACTCATATATCCACTTTTATCTTCGATTGCACCGAAGGTTTTGAAGGTATTCTTATCAAGTCTGTTGATAGGTGTACCTGTCAATCCGAAGAAGAATGCATTAGGCAAAGCAAGTCTCATCTTTTCACCCAGGTCACCTTCCTGTGTACGGTGAGCTTCATCTACCATAAGAATGATGTTATCACGCATGTTTAACGCCTTTTCTACATCACCAAATCTGAAAATGGTAGTAATTGCAATCTTACGCATGTCCTGTTCAAAGAAGTTCATAAGTTCTTCTTTGGTTCCAAGTGACTGCAGGTTTGGAATATCCGCTGCATTAAAATCACCGGTAATCTGTGTTTCAAGGTCAATACGGTCATCGACAATTACTACAGTCGGATTCTGAAGTTCTGGAATCATACGAAGTTTCTGTGCTGCAAATACCATCAACAATGACTTACCAGAACCTTGGAAATGCCAGATAAGACCTTGCTTAATCTTGTTTTCTTTTACACGTTCTACGATGAGATTTGCTGCTTCATACTGCTGATATCTGCAGATAATTTTAATCTTTCTGTGCTTCTTATCAGTAGAAAACAGGGTAAAGAACTGCATGATATCCATTACCTTTTCAGGAGTAAGCATATCCGCAATGCTAATGCGCACGTCAGCAAGGCTTCCTTCTGCCTTATGGTCAGGAGTATGCCAAGGGCCCCATTTAGTAAGAGGCATATTTACAGAACCATATCTGTAGCATTTACCTTCTGATGCGAAGTTGAAAACGTTAGGCACGAACATTTCTGGGATGGACTTTTCATAGTCAGCAATGTCCTGTGCTCCGTCCAACCAAGAAATCGCGTTACGAACCGGTGTCTTAAGTTCACCGATTGCAACAGGAAAACCGTTAATCAACAAAACAATATCCAGTCGCTTACCATTTTCCATAGAAGGATATACCCACTGGTTAGTAACAACGTATTCATTCTTGGTGAGCTCTTCTTTAGTCATAGTGCCAAAGAAGGAAATAGAAGTAGGTCTTCCGTCCTCGCCAAAAGGATATGAGTTTTCTTCAAACAGCTTCTTCTTGAATGCTTCATTCTGTGCGACAAGATTGTCACTAGGGAATGGCTGCAACATAGCACGAAGCTTATAAATCACTTCGTCTGCTCTGGAAGGATCTTCTGCGATTTCAGGATTCAATCGAATCAATGCATCCTTCACCATTGGCTCTACAATGACATCTGTCATATCGCGAGGAAGTTCTTCTGCTGGAACATACTTCCAACCATTCTTTTTCAGTGTATCAATAAACAACTGTTCCACTGTATTGTCTTCATTAAACTGCGACATATGATTACTCCTTTCCACTAGTTAAGTTCTTGCTGTACCATGGACTTGATGAGAAGATCAACGCCCTCGATAGCTTGTTTCAGTTCAAATTTTGATTTATCGCTCTGATGTACAAATTCTTCAAAGCTGTTTTGTAGTTCTATTGGTGGTAACGAAATAGGATAATCATTCAAGTATCCAATAGGTACTCTTAACTGTCCGCCGGTGCCTGTCATCACCTTTTTCGCCCCCACTCTAAAAGTATCAAACATCGTAATAATGTACAGCCAGTATGGATTACTTTTACCAGCAATAGGTCTTAATACATGAAATTCAGTAGAGCCAGATCCTATTCCGTTTTCCAATTCTCTTGCTACTGCACCTTTTCCATTCTCCATACAAGGAGTTATTTTTGCAAAAAGTACATCATTTTCTGCAAAATAAGTAAAACCTTTACGTACCTCTTTATATGGCCTAATATCCGAACAATCTATTTTCCCGTATTCAGATACTGCCGGCATAGGTACAAATGAAACCATAGTCTCATCATTTATATCTCTAGGTCTCTTTGGATTCAGTTCACAGCATTGCCCCAATGTCGTTAATCCCCATCCTTTATCATCTCTACCAAGCTCCCCGAACATCTCGATAAATTGCGATTTGAAACCAGTAAATTTTGATTTATCGCTCTGATGAACAAACTCTTCAAATACACGTACCGCATCCATATCCGGCACTGGCAATTGAATATCATTCAGCATTTTTCCTGTTATCTGATTTATCGTAGATGTCCCCGTAGATATTTGACTTCTGAAATAAGGCATTTCAAAATACGTCTTCAAATACGGATAATATTGGCTACGAATAATCATCATAAATGTGCCAAAAGTTGTAGGCTCTTTTAAGCCTTTAATTAATGCAGTTTTTCCGACTAATGCAGCGCTTCCATTTCTGGAACAAATCAAGATATCATTATCCTGAACAAATAATTTGTCTTTTATCGCACAGTTCACGAATACATTATCTGCGAAAGCCAGCTCGCCATTTTGTATGTTGCTAGATCTTAATACAAGAGTTCCTGATCCCTCTTCGACTGCATCCGCAGGTTTATACGTAAGTCCATTCCAATAATCTGCAATGTCACTTAGTTTCTTTACAGGATAATTCTTTGTATTTTGTTCCAGCTCGCCAAACATCTCGATAAATTGCGATTTAACCAAGTCGTCTGTTTTCAAAAGCAGAGCCTGGTAGGACTCTTTAAGTTCGTTTGCTGCCTTCAGGATTTTAGCACTTTCTCTCTGCTGCTCCAATGAAGGAATATCAAATTCAAGTTCTTTCAGAGTTTTCCAGTTAACAGTGGGTGAAAGAGAGCCCACAGAAATTTTAATTGCAGCATTCATGAAATAATCAGATGCAATAAAGAATGGGAAGTAATCTGAATCTATAACCTCTGTCTTAGGCCTGAAAATCATTCCATGAGCAGAGAAAATACCATCGTGAGGAGCGATTGCAGCTCTGCGCAGGTAAGTGTTACGTCTTCCGAAGAGAATATCTCCCTTCTTCATTACTAACTTCTGACCCTTTAATTCAATCTCACCACCCCAACGAGTAACCGCCAAGGAACCGGAATCTAAATGTTCAAGACCGATATATGTTTTTTCATCACCAGGCTCAGGCATCTTCTTATCGGTGATGTTATAAGCTAAGTCTGAGAATTTATAATGTGGCATTTATTCTCCCTCCTTTATAAGTTTCTCAAGTTTATCGTATGCAGTGTTAAATCTGCTACTCTTATCAAGCCAAATCTGAACTGCATCTTCTACCGGAATTGCTTCTTCGTCATTCACTTCATCTACATACAACGAAATCGTAAGTTCTGCACCATTTTCCAGTATATCCTTGTTGGATACAACTGCAGAAAATCCAGGTTCAACAGTGTAATTATCATAAGTTTCTGTGATTCTCTTGATGTGACTATCTTCCAGATAGCTCTGTGCATTCTTTCGAGTCACTTCATGCTTAGCGTTAATAAACTGAATCTTACCGCGTCTTTCCTTTGGCTTATTTGTACGGCAAATAATAACACAAGCTTCCATAGGAGAGTTATAGAAAAGATTACGACCTATTCCCAATACACACTCGATAAGGTCAGCGCGCACTAATTTATCACGCATTTCCTGTTCTTCACCACGGAACAGCACTCCATGAGGAAACAGAATCGCACATCTACCAGAAACCGGATCCATACTTTTCAGTATGTGCTGGAAGAATGCATAGTCAGCTCGATTCTGAGGAGGTACACCTAAAAAGTTACGTCCATACTTATCACTTTCAAAAGCGGTTCTGTCCCACTGCTTGATGGAATAAGGAGGATTTGCTAAGACGATATCAAACTGCTGCAATTTAGCATGGTCTGTAAAAGCAGGAACCTTAAGCGTATCCGCGTTTACGATGTTGAAATCCTGTACGCCATGAAGAAGTAAATTCATTCTGGCAATTGCAGATGTAAGAGTTACGATTTCCTGTCCGTAAATCGACAGATTACGCCATTCCTTTCCCTGCTGCTTAAGATAAGCTACCGCAGAAATCAGCATACCGGCGCTGCCGCATGTTGGATCGTAGATTGATTCGCCAGGCTGTGGTTTCAACATCTCTGTCATAAGGTTTACAACAGTACGATTAGTATAAAATTCTTGTGCAGTGTGGCCGCTATCATCGGCAAACTGCTTGATGAGATATTCGTAACCCTGGCCAAGCTCATCTGCCGGACAATTTTCGATAGAAAGAGTCTTCGAGCTAAAGTGTTCTAACAAATCCTTTAACAGTCTATCAGGCAAACGATTTTTATTGGTCCAAGAAGCATCGCCGAAAATGCCCTGAAGTTTCTCTGGATTTGCCACTTCAATTGCGTGGAAAGCATCTTTGATTGCTTTACCAACATCCTGAGAAACATTACGCACATCATTCCAGTGCGCACCATCAGGAATCATGAACTGGTGGTTTTCCTCCCAGTCTAACGCCTCTTCACCATATTCTTTTTTAATTTTTTCACATTCCTCGTCATATACGTCACTCAGACGTTTGAAGAATAACAGGGGAAAAATATACTGCTTGTATGCACCTGCATCCACATGTGTACGAAGTAAGACAGCAGATCCCCAGAGGTACTTCTCAAGTTCATCTAGTGTAATCTTATCACTCATTAATATAGCCTCCTTCAATCAAAAGTTCTTTAAGTCTTGCTTCAGCTTTATTTACATTATGAATTGCTTCATAATACTGAGCTCTGACTACTTCCGGAGAAACGACCTCTTGTTTCTTTTTCTCGATATACGTATTAACTGCCAATGTGTTACCGGCAGCATCCAGGTCTGCAATCGACACAATCTTACATTTTTCAATTACATCGGTGTAGTCCTGATACAACTTATATACTTCCTGGATATCTTTTTCTTCCATAACATTCTGCGCACGCTGTGGAGTATAAATCTTTGTCGCATCAATCAAGCAAACCTTGCCTCTGTGTTCAGGCTTCTTATGGTTATTAAGGAAGATAATACATGCAGAGACGCCGGTTCCATAGAATACGCCGCCTGCGAGAGCAATAACTGCTTCAATCATGTCGCTCTTGATAAGCTGCTCCCGAATATCTCCTTCTTTACCACCATGGAATAGAACGCCCTGCGGAAGAACTACAGCAGACTTACCATCCATTGGCTTCATAGATTTAACCATGTGCTGCAACCATGCATAATCAGCATTTGAATCAGAAGGGCATCCCCACATGTTACGACCGTATTTATCAGACTCAAAGCTATCGGCACCCCATTTTTCCTGGCCGAATGGCGGATTTGCTAAGACACAGTTAAATTTCTGTAACTGACCATGTTCAACGAACTTAGGGCTTCTTAGAGTATCACCCTGTGCAATCTTAAAATCATTAGCGCCATGAAGGAACAGGTTCATTCTTGCGATTGCAGATGTAGACAGGTTATTTTCCTGACCATAAATCTTACCGTAAGTTGTCTGCTTGTTATCGATGTGACGGATAGCCTCGATAAGCATACCTCCCGTACCACAGGCCGGATCGTATACTGTGTCACCAGGTTTAGGATCCATCAACATAACCATCAACTTAACAATAGTTCTAGGTGTGTAGTACTCACCCGCATTCTTCTTTGAAAGGTCTGCAAACTTTTTGATGAGATACTCATAAGCGTCACCCATAACGTCTGCACTGTAATTTTTATTACCGACCTTCAGGCTGGACATATGCTCAATAAGGTCTTTCAGTCTTTCGTCTGTCAGCTTTGTTTTATCAGTCCATGTAACATCATCAAAGCTAGAGAATACGCCGCTAAGAGTTTCCGGGTTAGCACGTTCAATTCCGTTCATAGCCTTGACAATAATTTTACCAATGTCCTTACTTGCATTTCTAAGGTCACTCCAATGGCAGCCTTCTGGAATAATGAAACTGTGATTTTCATCAAAAGCTGCAAATTCCTCATCACCACCGGAAGTCTCCAACGCATCCTGTGTTTCTTCATCGTACACGTCACTAATTCTTTTAAAGAACAAGATTGGTGTAACGTAATCCTTAAACTCGTCCTGGTTGATGGGGCCTCTCAAAATGTTGCAAGCCTCATACAGGTGAGCAAATAACTTTTTACTTGTAGTCTCTTCATTTTCAGGAATGGAATCTTTTAATTCCTGATCTGCTATCTCTGTAGCTGATTGAATCATAGAACCGCGACCTCCTGTTTTTACTTTCTTATCCGCTGAACGTTTAATGCTTACACTCACATCATTGCGTTTCTTTTCCATGACCGGTGGATACTTATTTTCAAACAGAATTAACAGCTGCATCAACTTCTGGTCCAAAAATGTAAGCGCATGTTTTCTAATGTCTGTAGGTATACCATAGTACGCTTCTGCAATACCACCACAAATAGCGGCCAATGTATCGCTATCACCACCGATAGAGATGGCGTTTCTTATCGCGTCCTCAAATCCGATTGATTCAAAGAATGCTTGTAGTGCCTGAGGAACTGTATCCTGACAGGTTTCATTAAACTTATATGTATTCCTGATTTCATCAAGGGTGAAATTCATCGGATAGTAATTCTTATCAATGTAATCTCTGATTTCTAACATGCTGCTGCCAGTCTTAGCCATATAAATAGCAACAGCTGTTGCTTCTGCACCTTTTATTCCTTCCGGATGATTGTGAGTTACCTCTGTAACTAATTTAGAAATCTTCTTTGCTTCTTCCGAACTTTCTGCTGCAAAACCCGCTGCACTGACTCTCATTGCAGCTCCGTTTCCGTAGCTGTTATATGGTTGAGGATTGTCAGAGAACACCCAATTATAAAAAACTCCGCCATATCCACAATTCGGATAGTTTCTTCCGACACTTTGCATGCACTCAACCGCATTTTTCGCCAAATCACTGTAGTCTGGTTTACTTAACAGGATTGCCTGTGCTACCGCCAAACTCATGATACTGTCATCTGTAGGAAAACACTTATAAGTAAGAAAATCAAACTCCTTGCTCTTATTGTTATTCCATTCAAAACGAGATCCTACGATATCCCCGATAATAGCTCCTAACATTCAATCACCTTATATTCTTTCTTGAAGCCTAGCCAATGTCGACGACCATCTGTTTTCTGCAGATTGGATTGTCTTTTTATAAATTTCGAGTTCTTTTTCATATTCTTCAGCTATAGATTTCTGTTCTTCCATAGAAGGCAGCGGAATTTCTATGTTGTTCAATTCCTTATAGCTGATATTCATTACTGCAGTACCTTGCTGCCTAGTTACCAACATTTTTCTGCCAAGCGGACTGTCGAAGAACAGCTTCAAAAAAGTGGTAGACAGGCTTTCATCTGTAGACCTAATCACAATTACATTTGATGAGGCAATGCATGGATAGGGCTGCTCTTTGAAGATTGCTACTCGAATTGCTGTACCTCTTGCGGGAATTAACAAATCTCCGTCTTGCAACAAATAGTTTGTAACTTTTCTTTCTTCCTCTTCTAAGTGGTCCAAGGATGAATAGTCAACTTCATAGTCACCGATATTTGAAATGTTTACTACACCGATGTTTCCATGAGCATCTTTTTTCGTAACTGCTTTTCCTCTAAATATAGAAGCTACAGTTCCGAGTTCCTGTTTTTTAACGTTTGATTCCTGGAACTTAATCCAATCCTCATCCTGAGACTCAAAAATTCTATCAATGTTCCAGTCTCCCATATCGTAAAGCTCATCTTCCAAAACGAAAGTGTCATCCTTGACGATAAGTTTATTCAGACCGTCTTTTCTTGGATTCTCCGTATCTGTTGCATATCTTTTAATAACCACTTCATCAGTTCGTCCTGTTGTGATTGTTATCAGATATGTCTTAACACCAGTATTTTCAAAGATTCCCGCCGGTAAATCTGCGATTTCTTTCAAGCAATACATCGATTGAATGAAATTACGAAGTTCTTTGACGTTACCACCACCAAATGTGATTCTGGCAGGAAGGACAATAGACAAAATACCTTCGCTTCTTAAATGCAATGCCAGGTTTTCTACAGCAATCAAGTCATACTCTCTGCAGATGAAGTTTCTATTTTCATCCGCTTTATCTCTGACGCCAAATACCGGAACCGCAAGAATTAAGTCAAATTTCTCTGATGAAAACTCATATTCATAAATACTCATCTGCTTAACGTCGACCATATCATTATCACTGAACATTTCTGTAAAGACCTTATAATAAAACGTATCCATAGAAGTCAATGTAAAATGCGAATCACTATGCGCTTCCACCAAACGTTCCAAGCAAGGTGAGAATTTTTCTGCCTCCGGGATAAGCACTTCTTGAAAGCCATCAATAAAGTTCTTTTCCATTTCATCAACCAATGCTTCAGGAACCCTAAATTTTTCCCGCCTGTCACCATATTCAATAATGTCTGTCCAAGTAACATCTTCAAATCCTCTTAGGGCTCGGTAAACATCTAAGAATTGATTTTTATCAGGGAACGGATTTTTAACTTCAAATTCTTGTGCACCCTGTCTCATGATATTGTACAAGTCAATATCACTAAGCTTACCGATTGATTGTTCTTGAATATCTGTCACTTTTTTCAGAACCGCTAATATTTTTTCATGTTCGCTCGGCGTGTTATTCCCTCTAATAGCGTCAAAAAAGGAATAGAGCCTGTTTATGCGATCTTTATTCATTTTTAATCTCCTTCTAAGTCATTGTCTTCCTTTCAATATACAGTATATCACAACTTTCAATGTTTGTCAATAGATTTTGGTATGCGAATACCAAAATATTTTGAAGATGTTTCGTTTACATTGAAACAGCAAAAATGGGCGGTATTTTCCGACCCTATAAATGTCGCACTTATCAAAATGTTCAATATGGTGGATATTGATGAATGTGCAATAGTTTTTTAGGTTGAAAGCGTGCGATAGGATATAGTAAAGGCGAATCGTCTATCGATTCGCCTTTTTGGGATGATTATGAAGATGATGTTTTTATTGTACTGAAAGCACTCTTAATCAGCGTGTTTTCGCAAATTTATCGGTAGTAAAACCGTAGTAACAACGATACCCTCCTACCCTGCTCAGCTCCGTTTTACCGCAATTCACCGCACTTTGCAAGCACCCGAACTGATGTTGCCGTGGCAGACGAATAGTATCTTGTACATGGGGTCAATCCTTTCTGAAAGGCTCTGTTATGCGCTTTACTGCCGCGTTTTGCTCGCTGTCAGATTTTACATATTTCCGTTCGGATTCACAGAAAATGCGCAAATCGGGGCAAATTGCGGACGTGTGTAGTAGTCAAATAGTAGTAAAAATCTGCGGGTTTACTACTAAGGATTTTGCAGATGATTATATTATAGCATATTTTTCTGGGTTTGCATAGTACCCATGAGCAGTTCTGGATTTCCTGGATTTATGGCAAATGGGCGTACATCTCTGTACGCCCATAACTATTTTATCCCATCACTCTGAACATTTCCTGTGTTTTCTCCCCGCCAAGCTTATCCATCTCCCTGCGGGCATTTTCAATCTCGGCTATCCGACCGAGTTCGTCCTGAGCGTCCTCAAGTCCGAGATGTGTGTAAGTATTCAAAGTAACACCGATGTCGCTGTGTCCCATAAGGTATTGCAGCGTTTTCGGGTTCATGCCGGATTTCGCCATATTGCTGCAATAGGTGTGGCGGCAGACGTGCGGCGTTATGCTTGGCATTTGCAGGCGGTAAATCTCGTTGTACCGATTCACCATATGCTTTAATCGGTGTTCCCAGTGCATTGCGACCAGCGGCATTCCATTTTTGTCGTAGTACAGAAATCCCGCGTACCCATCTATTATATGAAGTCGGGTCTGCGATGTCCCTTTTTGCGATAAAAAATTACGCAAGTGAGTATTTATCCGCTGTTGATAATGATTTTAAATTAGGGAAACGTTGAATAAAACAAAATCGACCCGCTCACATGAGTATACTCACAGGTCTGATTTTGTTACGCTTCGCTTTATTCAGCGCGTCCCTAGTATAGATTCGTTTCATCTCAAACTTATTATAATAGACATATGGAATTTCTAAAAAAGGCTCTGGCAACTCAGTTGTCGAAGCCTTTTATGTATAAATTAGACTTTCAGGAGTTTACAGCAGGATGTGTTCCTGCATTTGAGGAATCGCTATAAAGCGAGAAACTCTTAACCAACGCCTTGAGCATATTAGCCTGGCTGCTGAGCTCTTCGGAAGCGGCAGCAGACTGTTCAGATGTAGCAGAGTTGTTCTGAACGACATTTGATATCTGGTCAACTCCGATTGTAACCTTGACGATGGAGTCAGCGGCTTTCTTGGAAGAATCGGCAATCTTGTTGTTTATGGCCGTAACCTTGCCGGCTGTTTCGCCGACCTTGTTCATCTTTTCAGCAACTTCGGCGCAGAGCTTATTTCCGCTGACGATGGAGTTAACAGTGCTTTCGATGATCCGAGTCGTATTCTGAGCTGCTTCAGCAGATTTTCCTGCAAGGTTTCTGACTTCTTCAGCAACTACTGCAAAGCCCTTTCCGGCTGCGCCGGCTCTTGCTGCCTCAACTGCGGCATTGAGTGAAAGAATGTTTGTCTGGAATGCGATATCCTCGATAGTCTTGACGATTTTCTTGGTTTCGCTGGAGAATTCGTTGATCTCGTTCATGGCTCTTACAAGCTCTGACATCATGGCATTGACTTCCTGGACGGCCGCTCCTGCGGCATTTGCTTTATCACTTGCTTCCGCTGCGTCCGAAGAATTAGCCTTGATAGATTCGGAAATAGACGCAATATTTTCAGAAAGCTGCTGGATAGATGCTGCCTGCTGCGTTGCCCCCTGAGCAAGAGCCTGAGCGCCTGATGAGACTTCTTCTGTGCCGCTTAAAAGCTGGTCGGAAGCCTGGTCAACATTTGAAAGGGCAGCGGAAAGATTATCGCGTATATACATCAGGCTGTCGCGGATCTCGCTGGTTTCGCCAACGTAGCTATCGTAATTCTCGCAGGTACAGTTGAAATTTCCGTTGCCGTAATTCCTGCACACATCTGAAATGTTGGGCAGCACGTCCTGGAAGAATCTGATGACCTTCCTTGCTGCATGGGCAAGTACACCCAGCTCGTCCTTGGATCGGTATGTGATAGTGCCGTCAGCTTCTTTGAGCAGACCGTTTGCGATAAGGTTCATGGAATCTTTAATCTGAATGATTGGCGTGACTATTGCCTTTGTGAGAACGACTGTGAGAGCAACCACAAGTATTGCAGCCGCCACAACTACTGTAATTATTATGACAATATTGATTGTTTTGGTAGTCTGTGCATTATTGTATCTTGTGGTAATTGCTTCTTTGAGTTCGGTTGTAAGGTTTTCCAGAATGCCCGTAACTTTCGTGAGGTTAGGCTCATATTCGTTCAGATATATAGAATACGCTTCCTGATTGCCCTCATAGCTGAATTTTGCGCTTGCTTCTACTATTCTCTCACGAATAGAAGCTGCGTCGTCCATGACAGTGTGGATATTTTCGACTTCATCTGAAAACTGTGGGTCATATTCAAGAAAGCTGTCGAGATAGTCGAAGAACGCTGACCGGTCGCTGCTTATGTCTTCAACAAGCTTGTCTAAATCAGCCTGATTATCAGTACAGGTGGCTTTCAGAATATTACCCTGGAATATTCTGATGTAACGTCTGGCGCTTTCAAGATTTGACAATGCGGGAATAGATATATTGACATAATTGTCAGACGTAGAAGCTATGTTGTTTGTTGATACCAGGGAAACAACACCCAGAACAAATGTCAGCAGAAGCACAACTGCAAACGTGCAGATTATCTTCTTGGAAATCTTTAGATTTTTCATTGCTTTTTTCTCCTGTTCAATTGAAGTTGACTTTTAATTGCAGTAATTTAAAGTTGTTACTTACATTAAAAGATAATTTATAATTGTAATTTTATCAGTTTATTTACTAAAAATCAACACATAATTCTAGTAAAAATGCCACATTTGTAACGTTGCACAATTTATTTGTTTTTGTAAATTTGATTTTGTCAAAGTGTATAAAAATCCCGTCTTCCTATTTGAATTGAAAGGCGGATCAGTGTTATTTTATAGAATTCCAAAGCAGCAAGTTCCGTGTGAGTTTACTTTGTCAGAGATTTTATCACTTACCTTGAAAAGGTAACTTTTTCATCAATATTGGCTTGCAACCCGTGTTACGACAACTCTGCTGGGCTATTTAATCAGCGTTTCCCTAAAAGCTATACTGCCTACAACATCACCTGTTTCATTCAGAGCGATAACATTGAAGCAATCGTTTTTGATCTTGTTATCATAATTGAATCTGACGATACTGTCAGCCCATTCAGGCTTGTTCCATAATGCTGTTGCGATTTTTTCAGCAAGCGTAGTTGTGATAAATTCTCTTACAGTGACAGTTATTTTTCCACTGTCTGTTGCGTTGCTACAATCCGGTTTATCCGCTTTGATAAAATTCAATTTGTTCATAATAACTCCTTATATAAAAACAGTGTTCCCGATAACGAGAACACTTTGAATTTTATCATTGCACAATTGCTATATCAAAAGCATAAATGTGAATGACAGTTATTCCCGTTATCTCCAATAATTGATTTCATGTCATTCACCTGCCTTTCTTTGTTTTTTATTATATCAAAACAACATCTATATGTCAACATTTCAGCCATATTACACCTGAACTCATCTTAATTTCGCAATAATTTTAATTTTACGCAATAGATTCTTCGCAACACCACCCGATTGCCACGTCAAGCCATCACTTTCAACAAATTCGACACAATTCGCAGGATTTTTTTATATTTTTCAATCTTCGTGCTTGAATTTATTGACATTTAAAGATAAAATATGATATTCTTTAAGAGATAAATGTATTTATTTTGTATCAGAGGTTTAAATTTCGAGGAGATGTTATTTTTGATAAGAAAGAATTTTGCTTGCCTTGTAATCGTCACGGCAACATTGATAGTTATACTGTCCGCTTATACTTACAATGCCATTTCATCGAAGCTTATCTTCAAAGAAAGCGCCACTCACCTTAACGAAATATATTCTCAGGTCGGTAACTCGCTGAGCAATCTGTTAAGTGAAAACTGGAACGCTATGGATATGTGGCTACCTTATCTTGAAGACACCGATGACGATAAGAAAATTAGGACTTACATTGAAAATATCAGACGTATCGGCGCATTCACGGATTTTTACTTTCTTGATAAGGACGGAAGCTATTGTACGGTTGACGGTAATACCGGCAGGATGGATCTCGGAAGGAATATGAGAATTCTTATGGAGGAGGGCAAAAACGTAGTATCCGATACCGCTCTTATCGACAGGTCGGAGCTTATCGTGTTCGCTGTTCCCTGCCCCGAAAACAAGTACGGCGACTTTTCATATTCCGCTATAGCAATCAGCTTTAACAACGATGACATAATATCCTTGCTAAGCTCAAACACATTCAATAATATGGCTACAAATTACATAGTTTATCCTGACGGAAGAGTTGTAGTAAATAATAAGGGCGAACACGGCGATGAATTAAGCAACTTCTGGCGGATGCTTGCAGACAGTTCGGATAATCTGTCGCAGGATAACATTCACCATTATATTTCCGAAATATGCTATAACGAATCAGGGGTAAACAGGCTTACGCTCGGCGGTAAAGCATATTATCTGGCATATCACAGCATAGGCTTCAAGGACTGGATACTTATCGGTATTGTTCCGTGTTCTGTAGTAAACGAAAACATCAACCGCCTGCAGACTATAACTATGTCTGCAAGCGTCAGTGTGATAGCGCTTATCTGTACTCTGTCCGTTTTATATCTCATCCGTAAAAACTATCTCAACCTCAGAAAAAAAGACAGCGAGATAAAATACAGGGAAGAATTGTTTTCTGTGCTTTCAAATAACGTTGACGATATATTTCTTATGCTGAACACAGAGGATTTCTCTGTAGGATATGTCAGCCCCAACATAGAAAGAATACTCGGCATTTCTCAAAGTGAGGCTATGTCGGACGAAAGCATAATAGAAAACTCGGCAGTGACGGATAAAGACGAGAATATCAGAGAAAATCTCATCCGTATGTCTGTCGGTGAGCGTAAAGAGTGGGAAAGAAAATATGTGCGCAGAAACAGCGGAAATGCCTGCCTGTTTCATATAACCGCACTCAGAAACAAGATTGACGGAGAGGATAGATATATCCTTGTACTGTCTGACCGCACCAAAGAACGCAAGACAAACCTTGCACTGCATAGTGCAGTCAACGAAGCCAAAAAAGCAAACAACGCCAAAAGCTCGTTCATCTCAGGCATTTCTCACGATATACGCACTCCTCTCAGTGCAATAATCGGTTTTGCTTCCCTTGCCGCAAATGAAAAAGGAAATTCTGCGGCGACAAAGGAATATATCAATAAAATTATCACATCGGGAAATCAGCTTCTCGGCCTTATAAGCGATATTCTCGATATAAGCGTAATAGAAAGCGGCAGACTGACATTCAATATCACCAACGTGGATTTATCCCGCCTGTTTTATGAGATAAGAACGGTAATAAGCAGCATTGCGGCTGAAAAGCAACATAATCTGACAATAAGTATGCACAATGTGACCCACGAGATTGTGCGTTGCGATAAGCACAGATTTGAACAGCTTATAATGAACTTCCTTTCAAATGCGATAAAATTCACACACAACGGCGGCAATATTTCTCTTACGCTTACAGAAACGGATGACGGCAAAAAGGGTGTTCCGGAATATGAGATAAGGGTCAGGGACAACGGCATAGGTATGAGCGAGGAGTTCACCAAAAAGATATTCGAGCCGTATGAACGTGAGATGACCGACAAAAATATAGGCGGAACGGGACTCGGTATGCCTATTTCAAAGAGAATAGTCGATGCCGCAGGCGGAAGCATAACGGTAAATACGAAAAAAGGCGCAGGCACGGAGTTTATTATAAAGCTGCAGATTGAAGCCGTAAAGGGAACGGAAAACCGTTATTCCGGCAACAAATGCCTGTCGGCGCTTATTATAAACAACAACCGCAGTCATTCGGCTCAGATAGCAGAAGCACTGGAAAAGCTGGGGATAACCTACTGTTCATACGATAAACAGGATGACGGCTTTACAGCGGACAGGCACTTTGATATTATCGTTTCCGACGCAGACCGGGTAAATAAAATCGCAGAATATATCGGCAAAAGCGACAGCGATATAACATACATAGTCACAACGGAAAATCAATCGGACTTGTCGCTTTCAAAGTATCCGGGCGCAGTAAAAGGCGTATGTCTTATACCGCTTCTCACCTTTGATTTAAAACGCATATTATCGGAGCATTGCAAAGGATTTACAGACAATTTCAGCGATAATAATCCCGGTCATTGTGATGAGCTTGACAATTCGTCAAGAACGCTTAGCGGAAAATACATTCTTCTTGCCGAAGATGTAGAGGTAAACGTTCAGATAGTAAAAGCGATGCTTGCCAAATATAACGTAAACATCGAGGTCGCAGCAAACGGCAGAAAGGCGCTTGAAATGTTCTGCCGCAATCCAGACTATTACTATGATATTATCCTTATGGATCTGCGGATGCCGTTAATGGACGGCTTTCAATGTGCGAAAGAAATAAGGAATATCCGCAGTGAATATGCAAAAACAGTTCCAATAATCGCAATGACAGCAAGCGCATTCAGCGAAGATGTGAACAAGGCACAACAGTGCGGAATGACAGGCTTTCTTACAAAGCCGGTCAACAGCGACGAGCTTTCCCGTACACTGACACAGGCAGTTTCCGAAGAAAACGTATAATTCATTCTTAACAAATCAGACGTATTTTCATATAATGTAATATTACAGCTGAAAGGCGGAAAATATGAAATACGAAAAAGAATTTACGGTTGCGCTCGCCGGCAATCCCAATGTCGGCAAAAGCACGGTTTTCAACGCTCTGACAGGGCTTAAGCAACATACGGGAAACTGGGTCGGAAAAACTGTCGGCAACGCCGCAGGCAGTTATACTTACAACAATAACAAATATCTGATAACCGACCTTCCCGGCACATATTCACTATGCGCTCATTCTGCGGAGGAAATAATAGCCTGCAGGCATATATGCCTTGAAAAGCCCGATGTTACTGTTATCGTCTGCGATGCGTCTTGTCTTGAACGAAATCTGAATCTTGTACTGCAGATAACCGAAATCACGTCTAAAGCAGTGCTGTGCGTGAATATGATGGATGAAGCGGAAAAGAAAAACATAAAAACCGATATAACTAAGCTGTCACAGCAGCTTGGGATACCTGTAGCGGCAACATCGGCACGGAGCAAAAAAGGACTGGATAAGCTGATGCAGGCAATAGAAAGCGTTGCACTTAGCAAGGAAAGCAACGATATAACGCTTGTTTACACAAGCCGTATAGAAAATGCAATATCACAGCTGTTGCCGCTTACCGAAAAAATAGAAACAGACAGCAGGACAAAGCGTTTTATATGTCTTAAGCTCCTTCAGGGCGACAGCGATACGGTAGACAGCCTGTGTAAAAAACACGGTACAGACGATAATTACCTCAAAGCGCTTATATCCGCCGCAGACAGACTGACCGAAAATAAATTTACCGATGAGATTATTTCCTGCATTTTTATAACCGCAGAAGGAATTGCGGCGGAATGCGTAAAACGTAGTGCCGATAAAAAACAAGTCCGTGACAGGAAAATCGACAGGATACTTACCGGAAAACTGACTGGAATACCTATAATGCTGCTTATGCTGTTTATCATTTTATGGATAACAATAACAGGTGCGAATTACCCGTCCGCCTTGCTTTCGGAGCTTTTCGGAAAGGCGGAATCACTGCTTTATAGCGCCTTATCGTCAATAGGTACTCCGGTAATGCTGAACAGCGTTCTCACCGAGGGAATATTCAGAGTGCTTGCGTGGGTGGTATCGGTAATGCTTCCTCCTATGGCGATATTCTTTCCGCTGTTCACCATACTTGAAGATTACGGAATACTACCCAGAATAGCGTTCAATCTTGACAAAGCGTTCAAAAAGGCGGGAGCCTGCGGTAAACAGGCTTTATGTCTGTGTATGAGTCTTGGCTGTAATGCCTGCGGAATAACGGGTGCAAGGATAATCGACAGTAAACGTGAACGGCTTATAGCGATTATAACTGCGTCAATTATGCCCTGCAACGGAAAATTTCCGACTATCATAAGCATTATCACAATGTTTGCTATCGGTGTGCCGGCTGTCGCAGGCTCGGATTTTTTGGCGGCGCTCCTGCTGAGTGCCGCTATAGCCGCCTCGGTTGCCGCTGTTATGCTCTCGTCACGTTTCCTGTCAAAGACATTACTAAAAGGAATGCCGTCATCGTTCACGCTTGAGCTTCCGCCATACAGAACACCGCAGTTTGCAAAGGTCCTTGTCAGAGCGTTTCTCGACAGGACGCTGTTCGTTCTCGGCAGAGCGGTAATTGTCGCTATCCCTGCAGGGCTTATTATATGGCTGATGGCAAATGTTACCGCAGGCGATGCTTCGCTGTTGTCACACTGCACAGAGTTTCTTGACCCGTTCGGCAGAATGATGGGACTTGACGGTGTTATATTGCTTGCATTCATACTCGGCTTTCCTGCAAATGAGATAGTTGTACCTATTATCATAATGGCATACTCAGAAGGTACTGCACTTACCGAAATATCGGAGCTGTCCGCACTGAAGGATTTGTTTATATCTAACGGCTGGACTTCTGTAACAGCGATATGTATGGTGATATTTGTACTGTTCCACTTCCCTTGCTCGACATCCTGCCTTACGATATATAAGGAAACAAAGAGCCTTAAATGGACAGCGGTTAGCTTTGCCCTGCCGACCGTTATCGGAATAGTGCTTTGCATAGCGGTAAACGGTATATGCACATTATCGGCAGTAGCGTAAAAAACGAAATACCCACGCAGAGTTTATCACTGCATGGGTATTTTCTTTACGCTGTTTACGACACGTTCTCCACATAATACTTCGCCTGAGCGTTGTACATTTCGGAATAAATACCGCTTTCGATTTTCACAAGTTCTTCGTGCGTACCGTACTCCTTTATCGTATCATCGGCAAATACGGCGATTTCATCGCAGAATTTACAGCTTGAAAGCCTATGGGATATGTAGATAGCGGTCTTGCCGCCGACAAGCTCGTTGAAGTGCTTGTATATCTCATATTCGGCTACCGGGTCGAGCGCCGCTGTAGGCTCGTCAAGTATTACTATCGGGCTGCCACGGTATAAAGCACGGCAGATAGCGGTTTTCTGCTGCTGACCGCCCGAAAGCTCAGTGCCGTTTTCATCATAGCTTTTGAATATTGTCGTGTCAAGCTTGTTTTCAAGCTTCATTGCGTCTTCATATAAGCCTGCCATTTTGAGCGTCTTTATCAGCTTTTCCTCGTCCTCCTGCTCGTCAAGTATTATGTTTTCCTTAAGGCTGAAAGCGAACAGCTCGAAATCCTGGAATACCACCGAGAACAGCTTTCTGTACTCGCTGTCCGAGTAATCCTTTATATTGATATTATCTATCAGTATCTCACCGTCTGTTACATCATACATACGGCAAAGGAGTTTTATAAACGTTGTCTTACCCGCACCGTTAAGTCCGACTACAGACAGATGCTCGCCTTGTTTAATCGTGATATTGATATTTCTGAGGACATAATTTTCACTTCTCGGATATTTGAAGCTGACATTTCTGAATTCGATAACGTGTTCGCCGTCCGAAACAGGCTTATCACCCTTTGTCATTCTGTCGGAAATTGCATCAAATTTCAGATATTCGTATGCGTAACCGCACGCCTTTACCGTAGCCGCAATGTTGTCTACAATGCTATACAGTCCCCAGTAGAGCGTTGACGCCGATGAAACGCACATTGTAAAATCACCGAGTGTAATCGCTCCCGTCAGTGCCTTAAAGCCTATGTAGAAATATGAAAGCCCGTCACGCAGTCCGTTTGTGAGATTTGAATACTGCAAATATTTATACTGCGCTTTGTACTGCTCCCTGAACGTGTCTATAGTTTCATTGCTGTAGTAATCCGCTTTATCGCACATCATATCCTTACTGTCAAACAGCCTTACCTCCTTGCCGTTTGACGGGTTGGACAGCTGATAGAAGAAATACCCGAAAAGGCGATTGATTTTAGACAGCTTCTTGAAATATTCTATATCAAGCTTGTTGCTCTTATTTGTGAATATCGTGATAAGAACAAGCGATATGATCTGTATCGGCAGAAGAAGCGGACAGGTAACTGCGATTATCGCTATAACGCCGAGTACGTTCACCCCGTTTGAAACGATATTGAAGAAACCGTTCAGTATTCCGACTACTCCGCCGCTGTACCACGACATACCCTCTTTCGCCTTGTTCATCTGATCGAGCGTGTCGGGATCCTCGGTATGCTCAAAATCCATCTTCATTACCTTTTCGGACAGGCTAACTTCAAAATACTCGCCAAACCACTCGGAATAAACATTCTTTATCTCATTTACAAGATAGTTGATAAGTGCCGCAAGCAAGGTCACACCGACTATAAGCGCAATGCAGAATATCGCTGTAGGTATATGCTCCTCAGCTTTACCGCCGCCGATTATTGCGGCGATCTCATCTACAAGATATTTTGACGAGATGATATTAACCATTGTCTGCGAAAACGAAACCACCACCTGCAGCGCATAAGCAATAAACAGCTGAGGCTTATTCTTTACTGCCGTTTTCAGCATAAATTTAAGCGTAGGCAGTATCTTTTTCTCTTTTTCTTTACGCATTGACAGCCACCTCGCTTTCGTTGTTGTCAATATAATACTGAGCCTGGACATTGAACATATCAGCGTATTCTCCGCCCTTGTCCATAAGCTCGCTGTGAGTTCCGTACTCGACTATACCGCCGTCCTTGAACATAGCGACCTTGTCGCAAAACTGTGTAGAACTTAATCTGTGGCTGATATATACCGCTGTCTTGTTGCCGATAAGCTTGTCAAAGTCACCGTACAGCTTGCTTTCCGCAAGTGCGTCAAGTGCCGCCGTAGGCTCGTCAAGGACTACTACAGGCGCATTTTTATATAACGCTCTGGCAAGCGCCAGCTTCTGCTTTTCGCCGCCCGACAGATCAACACCGTCATCGTAAACGATCTTTAGTATCTCGGTATCCATACCCTTTTCAAGTTCAGACAGCTTATTCTCAAGTCCCGAATCAATAACGCACTGCCTTGCCTTCTCCTTGTCCGATTTATCCGCACTGCTCATTGAAACGTTCATATACAGAGGAAATGCGAACAGTTCCACCTCCTGAAAAGCAGGCGAGAATATCTTATAATAGCTGTGCTTGTTATACTGCTTTATATTGACACCGTTCAGCAGTATCTCACCCTCTGTCACCTCATACAGCCTTAACAGCAGCTTTATAAAGGTAGATTTTCCTGCGCCGTTAAGCCCTACCACCGCAAGCCGTTCACCTGCGTTAAGAGTGATATTGACGTTTTTAAGTGCATATTTTTCAGCCTTCGGATATTTGAACGAAACATTGCGGAATGTAAATTCATAGCTGTCGCACAGCGGAACATCAATTCCGCTGTCATCCTTATCTCCGCAGTCAGCGTCCATAAAGCTGCGGAAATCGTCATATTCCCTGCTCCTTGCAAGTAAGTCTGATACAGCGGTCAGAAGCTGATTTGTATAATCGAAGAACGTCATTGACGATGCAAGATACAAAGTGAAATTGCCTATCGTCATGCTTCCTTTTACAACACTGTACAAGAGCCATGCATAAACCGCCGCCTGCACTCCTGCCCAGAGTACAGCATTTATGACAGCTGACACCGCCCATATCCTTGAATTTTTCTTCTGCGCCGCATAGCGCTCTTTGTTCAGCGTTCTGAACTTTTCTGTAAGCCAGTCGGCTATCCCGAACATTCTTATATCCTTAGCCGCCTCAAAGTCGCTCGTGGTATAAGAAAGATAATTATGTCTGCGCCACCACGGTGCAAGCGGATCCCACACCTTTTTCTTACAGTAAGCGTTTGTCTTGTTGGTGACAACGAATTGAAGTACCGAGCAGACAAGTATAGCAATAACGATAAAAATATTCATCGTACCGAGAATGGCGATACCGACAACGATTATCGGTATAAGCGTGAGAAGACGCACAATGCCTCTCATCATACCTTCTATGCCTTCGTTATTGCTGTTGCAGGCGTTTCCTGCTTTCTGATAGCAGTCCATAAAGTCCTTATCCTCAAGATAGCCGTAATCCACCGACATTATCTTGCGGTTCTTAAGTCCCATCTGCCTGAATCTTGCTCCGATATAAATGTGAAAGAATGAGTTGCCGTAAAGGTTCAGCATAGTAGCCGTAATCTGTATTACGGTAAATCCGCCCATAAGCAGTGCAAGCGCAGTAACGCTCTGACCTGAAGTTATCATATCAATAACGAACTTTGATATGAACGACCACAGATACTGCATTATCGGCGCACAGACTATACTGATTATTATAACGGGTATAAACCTGTGTGAATAGCTCAGCATTGATTTTAATGCGTGAATGCTGTTGCTGAAAACGCCGTATTCCTTATGATAAGGATTGGTGTTTTTCTCTTTCTCTTTATTTTTCTTCATTTTTCTCTCCCATTTTTATAAAACTCATATCCTTTCGGTCAAAGAACGGATAATCACGGTTGTTTACGCTTGTCTGATAACCATGCGGTTGATTGAGTACGGCAAACGCACCTGTCAGCAAAATAAGCATTTCCGGCAAGTAGTTTCTTACTCCGTATACTTTTTCTTTACCGTTGTCGGCGCAAAGCACGCTTATTTCGATTATCTCTTTGTTTGAGCCGTTGATGCTCAAAAGATACTGAAGCGCTTTTTCTATCTTTTCTTTAGGATAGCCGAGATGAGTTGCTATGGTCGAGGCACCTGCTACCTCGCCGTTATCAAGAGAAAGAAGATACATTACCACCTTTATGTTCATCTTATCTCCTAAGAACCTGAACAGCTCCGACAGCTTATCAATATCCGAAAACTGTTTTGTGAAGCTCTCCGGCTGTTCTATAAATGTAAAATAGCGGAAATCCTTATTAAGCCGCATATACGTCACACCTGTATTACAGGTGCACTCGGAAGCAATCGTGCCGTTTGAATCTTTAAAATCGGGAATATCATAGTAATAGCGGCATTCACGCCACGCAGTAAGTTGCATAGCCCAGATTATATTAAGGTAATTTTCCAGCCACTCGGCAGAAGAATCCTGACTGCCGTCTGCTATAGCCCGCATATGATTCAATACCTGTTGTTCAAACGAACACTTTTCCTCTCCTCTGCCGTAAAGATTGTCTATAGAAACATCGAAGATGTCCGCTATCTTAGGCAGTAAATCGCTGTCGGGATAGCTACCGTTTTCCCATTTTGATACTGCCTGTGCGGTAACGCCGAGCTTGGCGGCAAGCTGTTCCTGCGTGATACCGCTTTGCTTTCTGAGCATCTGTAACTGCTTTGAAAAAACCGTTTCCATATCAATTCCTCCTTGTTTGCATTAAGTTTAACACAAATAACGGTTGTATGCAACATATATTTCAGCATAAAATTCAAGTTGCAGTTTATAAAAGTGATAAATCCAACCGAAGCCATAAAAACGGAAAAGAAAAAAGCGGCAAAGCGTGTTGCTCTGCCGCAGTTTGTTAAGTTTCGATAATCAGAATGCGAAATAATCGGGAGCGGAATCACCCGTAACAGGAGCGAATCCAACGATAGGACCGATCTCATCGGGACCGTCAGCCTCAAATACAGTACCGTATTTGTCATTAGTGGCAATGTCGAAGAATTTTCCGACAACACCCTCTTTAATGATAGCGCCGTTTGAAAGATATATCTTTCCGTCTACGGTTTTTACTTCCTTGAGCACTTCTCCGTCGTACTCCGTAATATCTTTTGTAAATGCGTTGTTCAAAAATAACATACCTTTGCGTCCTTTCGCTGAAGATTATTTTTCTGTGAGAGCGTTCAGTTCTCTTGCAAGCCGTGCTACAGGCAATCCTACAACGTTGTAGAAATCGCCGTTTATACGTTTTACAAACATAGCGCCTTTTTCCTGAATGCCGTAAGCGCCCGCTTTGTCCATAGGCTCACCGCTTGCTATATACTGCCGTATCTCATCGTCGCCGAGCGGATAGAATTCCACCTCGGTCTTTTCATAAAAATTTATTTGCTTATCGGGAGAAATTACGCACACTCCCGTAAGTACCGTATGTGTTTTGCCTGACAGCTTTTTCAGCATATCAAATGCGTCCTGCTCATTCTCAGGCTTGCCCATTATCTCGTTACCGAGCGCCACAACAGTATCCGCTCCGATAACCGTATTATAGGGATATTTTTCGGCTATCTCCTCTGCTTTCTGTCGGGATAGCATAAGCACTGCATCTGACGGTGCTGTACCGCCCGTTATCTTCTCTTCCTTTACGGCAGGAACGGATAAAAAATCAAAGCCTGCCAGCGTCATAAGTTCAATTCTGCGTGGAGATTTACTTGCCAGTATCAATGTTGTTGTACTTTTCACCGTAAACCTCATCGTAATTTGCTATACATTCCTTGATAATCTCAACCGCAGCCTTGTGACCCATTACCTCATTGACCGCAGTTTCCTTGCCCTCAAGCTGCTTATATACCTTGAAGAAGTGCAGCATTTCGTCAAAGATGTGCGAGGGTAAGCCCTCAATGCTTCTGTAAGAGTTATAATTGGGATCTTCAAACGGGATAGCTATTATCTTCTGATCCATCTTTCCGTTATCTATCATATTTATAACACCGATAGGATAGCACTGTACAAGCACAAGCGGAACAAGAGGCTCGTTGCACAGAACAAGCACGTCAAGCGGATCTCCGTCGTCTGCAAGGGTCTTTGGGATAAATCCGTAGTTTGCGGGATAATGTGTCGATGTATACAGTATTCTGTCGAGTATAAGCACTCCCGTCTTCTTGTCAAGCTCGTACTTTGACTTACTGCCCTTTGAGATCTCAATGACAGCTAAAAAGTCATTGGGAGTTACTCTTTCTTTATCAATATCGTGCCAGATGTTCATAAAATTAACCTTTCTTAGCATTAACGCTACTAATGTATCTATTATACAACTATATTAACAATTTTTCAAGCGATTTTTGCATTTATTTGAAATATTTTTCAAAAAAACTAAAATGCCGAAAATTGAAATATCTAAACGCAATATTACGCTTTCTCAAACGCCCTGAGCGTCTTTATAGCAATAGCCGCAACGAGAAGTCCGCTTGCCGTCCATATGATCGGTTCGGATATACATACGCCGAAATAACCGCATACGGGGATAACCGCAACTACAGTCACTATCTTCCATATCATCTCGACAATGCTTGCTCCTATCGGAACAACGCTCTTTCCGAGTCCCTGCAGTGTACATCTCAGCGACAAAAGCGTATTCAGAGCATAGTAGAACGGCACATTTATCCGCAGATAGTTGACCGCCGTATCTATAATTTCACGGTTATCTGCAGGTGCTATCATAAGCACAAGCTGTTCTCCGAACAGATACACAATAAGCACCGCAAGCGTTGACCAGCCGTAGCCTATCAGCAGACCGTATTTTATGCTTTTCTTTATCCTGTCAAACTTGCCTGCGCCGAGGTTCTGGCTTACAAATGTCACAAGCGTTGCGCTGATAGCCGAGAACGGCATGATAGTAAAGCTGAATATCTTTCTGGCGGCGGTATGAGCCGAGATTATATCCGTTCCAAGCCCGTTTATACCGTTTTGCAGAACTATCGAGCCTATGTCAACTATCGAATACATAAGCGCCATTCCAAGCCCCGAAGCAAGAAGGCTTTTTATCTCCTCGCCGTGAAGCCTGAAATCAGACCTGCCGAGCTTTAAAAACGGACATTTTCTGATAAGATAAACAAAACAGACAATAGCGGAGATAAGCTGTGCGATAACCGTTGCAAGCGCCGCACCGTCAACCCCCATACCGAATCCGAATATGAACAGAAAATCCAGTCCGACATTCAGTACGGCTGATATTACAAGTATTATCAGCGGTACTATGCTGTCGCCCAAAGCACGAAGAATGTTCGCTTCAAGGTTATATATCAGCGTAACTATAAGTCCGCCCGCCACTATCGTAAGATACAGCTTCGCCTGTTCAAAAATCTCAGCCGGCGTATTGAGCGCAGTGAGCAGCGGCTCAACAAACACTATACACAGCGCCATGATTACTGCGGTAATGATTGCAGAATATGTAATCATTCCTGCAACCGTGCGCCGCACCTTGTTCATATCGTTAGCACCGTAGTGCTTTGCGACAGGTATTGCAAAACCGGTACACAGGCCGTTTATGATGTTGAACATAAGCGACACCACCGCCGTTGTCGAACCTACAGCGGACAGCGATAATTCACCGAGTTTTTTTCCGACAATTATAATGTCGACCAGATTATACGCCTGTTGGAACAGACTGCCAAGCAGAATAGGCAGGCTGAACAGGAGCATAAGCCGGATTATGCTTCCTTTTGTTAGATCTCTCATAGTTTCTTCTTTTCTTTCCGTTGCTCTTTTACTTTTCTTTTAGCTAAAAACGACTTTTTTTAAGGTAATCGTTTTCGATGAAATATAGTATAACATATCGAAAGATGAGTTTCAAGTAAAAAAGGCTTGTTATAATTAATTTTTTGTGATAAAATCAGTTAGTAAAATAAAAAGAAGGAGAGTTTCTGAACTATGGAGCCAAAAGATTACATTATTACCGAAATAAGCGGAGAATACGCCACACTTACGGAAAAAATAAGCGGAGAAACGCTGTTCATAGCACTGGCGCTTTTACCGCCCGGCAGTGACATAGGCACAAAGCTGCACTATGAAATGCTCGAATATACTATAGTAGAATAAAGAAGAATATAGAGGAATAACCGTTATGGTATTGATGCTTCTCGTTGTCGCCTGTTACACCGTCTGCGGTCTCAGCGACAAATACTCCGTCGCAAAGCTGAAGTTTGACGGCAATTCGTTCACTTTTCTAATGGCTTTGCCTACAGCGGTACTTTTACTGCCGCTTATGCCGTTTTCCGATATGCACTTACAGCTTTGCTGGCAGTCTGTGCTTGCGGCTGTTCTTATTATGGTGTCGAAGCTGCTTGAATTCAAGATGTCTGCACTTGTGCTTACCGAGATGTCTGCATTCGAGCTTAAGGCGTGGCTCGGTCTTTGCCTGTTTGCGTCCTATGCGACCGATATAATAACCGCCGTTGACACGTTCAGCTGGCTCAGATTGCTGGCAATTGCGGTTACAGCCGTAGGACTTTTTATGATAGCACGGTCGGAAAGAGAGCATATCAGCTATAAGAAAATAGCTGTGCCGCTGTTCTTCTATCTGCTTTCAAAGTTCGGCTACGGCTTTATTATCACTGCGTCTGCGCCGTACATATCCTCATACTTTGCCCTGCTTATCGGACTTATCCTGCTTGCCGCCGTGCTTGCGCCTTTCGTTCACCCGATAAGGATGATAAAAGACAAGCCGAAGGGCTGTGCATTTGTAGCGCTGACAAAAATACCGAACGCACTCGGACTTGTGCTTGAAAATGCCGTTATCGCCACAAGTATGACCAACTATTCATTCATACAGCCTATGATAATGGTAGCGCTTTTCTTTATCGGTCTTATCCGTAAGGAAAGCACAAAGCCGCTCAATATCATCGGCAGTATTGTCTGCATAAGCGGAATTGCGGCATTTCAGATTTTCGGGCTTATATAACAGCAAAAGGCTTTCACAAAACGTGAAAGCCTCAGATTGTCGATAAACTGATTATTATTAAAGCAACACAGTGAGATATATCACCAACACTGCCGAAAACATTTTCCGTACCGACAAGGTATTAATATTTTCGTGAGTGTATCAGTGCAACTGCTCTAACATTGACTCTTCAAAAAAGCTCTATCCTGATAATACGTATAGCTTCGTGCATAACTTTTCGTAGGGGAGGGGCTCGCCCCTCCCGAAATATTGAAGTGCTTACCATAAACATTTTGCAAGGAAATCGAGCTTTGGGTTACGGTTGATAGTTGACAGATTATAAACTCGGTGAATGGTTAGAAGTTAGTGCAACGGGAGGGGCAAGCTGTATAGTGTGATAACATAGTTTACAGAATGTGCAAGGACATAGTTTACATATT
>OMFJ01000050.1_pt1 | contig 62639 bp, 45 predicted proteins | sample 1674351 | NCBI WGS metagenome assembly OMFJ01 (sample SAMEA103958164, study PRJEB25191) | human gut metagenome | biome: human-associated habitat [ENVO:00009003]; feature: intestine environment [ENVO:2100002]; material: feces | place: Germany | collected 2013/2015
TGACTGTAACTCAGCTGGCTTACGCCTTCGGTGGTTCGAATCCATCACTGCCCACATCTCCTTCTCCTATTTATATTCACAACAATCATTTTCCCAAATACAATATTTCGGATGCGAATGTATTCATTGCGTCTAGAATAATTTTTCTGTCTAAGAATTGACAGAATCCGCTTTGATTTTCTAAAATACTTTCCTTACTTTTGGAATAAATTCTGAAAAGTATCTTATGAAGCGGATTTCAATTGTTATCAGTTTCTTTTTTATACTCATAAACTCCCTGCAAGCACAGCGAGTCGGATTGGTATTAAGCGGCGGTGGTGCCAAAGGCGCAGCCCATATAGGCGTTATTAAAGCCTTCGAAGAGAATGAAATTCCTATCGATTACATTACAGGTACGTCCATCGGAGCAATCATTGGCAGTTTGTACGCCATGGGTTACACGCCCGATGAAATGCTTCAACTGATGCTATCGAAAGAATTCGGCTATTGGCAAACCGGAACGGTGGAAGATGATTATATGTATTATTTCCGGAAACCCGATCCGACGCCCGAAATGGCACACTTCTCTATCGATATGTCCGATTCCTTGCAGATAAAGACCAACTTTTTGCCGCAGAGTCTGATTAACCCCATTCAGATGAATCAGGCTTTTATGGCTTTGTATGCGCAGGCAACAGCCAAAGCTGCCTGGAACTTTGACAATCTGTTTGTTCCCTTCCGTTGTATTGGTTCGGATATCTATAACAAAAAGCCGGTGATCTTCAAAAACGGAGATTTGGGAGAAGCGGTTCGTATCTCCATGACGTTCCCTTTGTTCTTCAAACCCGTGTGGAAAGACAGTGTCCCGATGTTCGACGGAGGTATTTATGATAACTTCCCGGTCAAAACGATGAAAGAAGACTTTCATCCTGATTTCATCTTCGGAGTAGCCTTGAGTACCGGCAAAAGCAAACCATCCAACAATCCGTACAATCAGATAGAAACCATGATCATGCAGGAAACCAACTACGAGGTAGATGAAGAAGATGGCATGATTATCCGCTTTAATATGCCGGATGTTTCCTTGCTCGACTTCCAGAAAGCCAACGAGATCATGGAAATGGGCTACAAGCGCACCATGAGTCTGATCGATTCCATCAAAGGACGGGTACACCGGAGAATGCCTCTTGACTCATTAAACCTGCGACGGAAACAATACAAGGAAAGTCTGCCGCCTCTGGTATTCAAGAATATCTATATTACCGGCGTATCAGAGTCACAGCAGAAGTATATCGAATCGCAATTGCACCGCGACATTAACCAGGAATTCTCGATGGAAGAGTTCAAGCGGGCTTATTTCAAGATGCTGGCCTATTCGAAGATCAAGGAAATTGTTCCGAAGGCGATTTACAACCGGGTAAACAAAACATTCGACCTGCATTTATACATCACAATGTCCGACGAGATTAATATCGGTCTGGGAGGAAACATTTCATCCCACCAGGCCAACCAACTCTATTTAGGTCTTGGTTACCGCTATTTAGGACGATATGCGGCTGATATGAATGCAGACTTTCAGGTAGGAAACTCTTTCAGCGGCGTGATGCTGAACGGACGCATGTATCTGCAGACACGCATTCCTACGTATATCAACTGGCAAGGAGTGTTCTCCTACAAACGGTATTCGGAAAGCCAGTCATTGTTCTACGAAGATGTCGTGCCAGCTTTCATCAAGCAGCACGAACTGTACATGAAGCTGAAGCTGGGTTTCCCGTTCCTGAACCGGGCAAAAGCAGAAATCGGTTTTGGTTACGGCCAGTTAAATGACTATTATTACCAGAATACCGAAGTCTCGTTTGCCGACCGGGATTATGAACACAGCCGTTATAACCTATTCTCGGGATCGTTGAATATCGAACAGAACTCATTGAGTACGAAGGTTTACCCGATCTCAGGAGTGAAGCGGTCATTGAATGCCCAGTATATCACCGGAACCGAGAAATACAAGCCTAACGTAGCTACGGAACCAACCAAAAACAATACCCACAGTTGGCTCCAGATGAAAGCCCATTGGGAACAATACCACGAACTGAGCAAACTGTTTAATCTGGGATATACCGGAGAGCTGGTTTTATCCAGCAAGAACCTGATGGAAAACTATACGGCTTCTATCCTGCAGGCACCGGCATTTACACCGACTCCGCACAGTACGATCGTATTCAACGAAGCCTTTCGTGCCAACCAATATGCGGCACTGGGCATCTCTCCGATCCTGAAGCTGGGCAAGTTCGTCCATTTCCGGCTAGATCTATATGGATTTTTGCCGCTCTACGAAATCAAGAAACATACCGAAGTATTAGACAACAATTACGTGATGACCTTGCCTTATTACGGAAAGTTCCTCGATTCATTCAAGTATATGGGAGAAGCGGCCTTTGTGGTTCACCTGCCTTTCACCAGCATCAGCTTGTATGCCAACGGATATAGTTATCCAAGCAAGAACTTCAATTTCGGTATTAACATCGGTTATCTCCTATTCAATCCGAAGTTACTAGATTAAGCCGCCTGTGTATTGCATAAAAAAACGGAAGCATTCTCTTGATCAGAATGCTTCCGTCATATTCATATAAAATGAAATTCCCTTGTTGGCCGGATCTTTTCCTAAGTCAAGACGGAAATTCTTTCCCGGCTGTACTTGGATTCGGAGACCGGCACCATAGTTGAGTTTCCATTTATTCCAATCAACAAAAGGCGTATTGCCAATGGTTCCTGTTCCGACCCAGGCTACGAAACCACACTTCGCCCAGAAGTTTCCGCTTTTATACATGGCCGGACTACCAAACATGTGGCGGTATTCCAAAATCCCGTAGGCCATCGATTTATCCCGATATTGCCCGATGTAATATCCACGGAGATCGAAAGGCGAACCAAACGAAGGCAATTCGGAAAAAGGAACATTGCCTACTCCTATTTGTGTTTTGGCTATCCACGCCAGCGTACTGCGCGGACGGAAAACGTTCTTGAACTGACGATATTCCAGTTCGAACAACTCATAATTATAAGCACCGCCCAGATACTTACCGAAGAACTTGGCCATTCCGCTCACCAGCATACCCGAAGTAGGCGTTGCCACATCATCACGTGTATCGTATTGCAACAAACCGCCGACACCAATATTCACATATTTCGGTTTGAACTTCAGGAAATACGGATCGGCAGCCATTACCGGATTCACATCACTTGCTTTCGTCAGATTCAATTCAAATAAAGTTCCGGCAAACAGGTTCGGCTTGACTTCCCACACAAAACGCGGATAGAATTGGAAATACGTCCGGTGATATTTCGTGGTGGAATCGCCACGCTGGACATTCTCTATGCTTTCGTATCCTTTTCCATAATAATGGGCAGGCTCGTTGCGGAAACTGTAATTGACGTAAATACGGAATTTGTTCTCATTGAAGAAAAGAGTTCCGGCTCCAGCCAGGACAAATGTACCATTCAAGGAGATAGCGAAACCGGCAGGGATAAAAGATCGTTTGGTAATAGAGTCGTTCCGATGAAAACGGAAACTCGACAATACTGCACCGCCCACACCTAGGGAACTTTCCGGCGTATAAGACGGACCGCCCAAAACAGACCACCAAATATTCTTCGTTTCCCGAATCGAATCACGACGCATCTGCTTGTAATAACGCTTCATCTGTTTTTCTGTCATCGGCTTACCATCCAACATCAACACCGGTTTCGATACCGTATCAGGTACCGACTCGGAAACAACCGCTACCGAATCCGTCCGAACGTCCTGGGCTTCCGTCGAATGACTTACCAGGAATCCGCCTAAAACGGTCAGAATAACTATTTTTCTTAACATGCTATACTTGTTCGATTTTGAATGCAAAAGTAGAAAGATAAGTCGCTCGTTCCAAATACCTTTTTATATTTTTCATGAGGGCGGGAGAAAAACGAAACTTCCTGACAGGTTTTATGGAGTGTATTCAGGGCAAACAACCGTCGGGTTAGTCCAGGTGATTCTTTCTGTTGGATATAAAAATGCCCTGAGACGAATCCCAGGGCAAATATATGATTCAGCTTATGGCATCGGAGCTGCTGAAGGCGGCGGAGTGGCTGTTCCCCACGACTTGTTTGCCTTCGGTCCCATTTCAACTTCCAGCAAACCGCCATCTATGATATCGCTGTGGTTAAACCAAGCCTGATTCAGTTCTTTGCCATTCAGGCGGGCCGACTGGATGTATTTGTTTTCCGGCGAAGCATTGTTAGCCTTGATCTCAAATATCTTGCCATTGCTCAGGTGCATCTTCATACTGGTGAAGACCGGACTACCGATATTATACGACGGCATTCCCGGAGTGACCGGATAAAATCCCATCTGGCTGAAGGCTACAAAGGCAGACATTCCACCACCGTCTTCATCACCCGGCACACCCATCAGGTCGTTTCGGAACCATTGTGTCAATAAGGTGCGGATACGTTTCTGCGTCATCCAAGGCTTTCCGGCATAGTTATACAGATACGGAATATGCAAACTCGGTTCGTTGGCCATCGAATACATACCCACATTTCCGGTATGATCAGGCAATGTAGAATAGAATTGCCACTTCGACATGCCCAGCGGCGTATTGAACATATCATCCAATGCTGCGGTAAACTTATCGTTTCCACCCACAAGCGAAATCAAGTCGCCGATGTTGTGCTGCACATCCCAACGATAGATATAGCCATTGTTTTCATCATAATAATCGCGGGCACCCAGACCGCCGTCATAACGGTAATCCAGCGGAGTAATGAATTTGCCGTCTTTATCTTTCGGATGGAAGAATCCGGTCTCAGGATTAAATACATTCCGGTAGTTATACGAACACTTCAGGTAGTAATCAGCTTCATCCTTCTTGCCTAATTCCTGAGCAATCTGTCCGAGACACCACTGATCGTATGCCGTACCCAAAGTCACAGCGATCGGCTGACGTTTCTCCCACATAGATACATTCTCTACCGTTTCCTTTTCGCCCGGACGCAAAGCCGGAATATAACCATGTTCCTTATAGAACTGGTCGAGCCAGCCGGCCGGTTTGCCCGACCACGGAATCAAGGTCTTTTCTTCCATTCCTTTGCGGCAAGCCTCATAGGCTTTGGCCAGATCAAATCCACGGACACCTTTCCGGTAAGCATCGATCACCGTTGCTACACCATGGTTTGAGTTCATACGACGAGAATCACCGGTTACTTCCGGGAATGTCGGCATCCAGTTCGTACCCATCTGTTCGGCCATCAGCAAGAAAGAATTAACGATGTCTCCTTCGCGTTCTGCGTCAATCAGGGCACGCAACGGATGTGTAGCACGGTAAGTATCCCAAATCCAGTCATCTACATAGAACGGACGTCCGCCATCTTCATGTACTTTTCCATCATAAGCACTGTAATAACGTCCATCTTCGCTGATGCAAACCGGACGCTCAAAGCAACGATACAGCGAAGTATAAAAGACCGTCTTGTCGTCTTCTGTACCACCTTCAACCTGGATCTTGTCCAACGCCTGGTTCCAGGCATTCTGTCCGGCTTTGGCCACTACATCCACATCATAAGCAGCAATCTCACGTTGCAAGTTCTTTTTCGCCTGTTCTGCATCAATAAATGAAACACCATAACGAACACCAACTTTGCCAACATTGGCCGGGAAAGCCATCACAACCGCAGCATTCTCGCCTTCTTTCTTCAGGACATCCGTCTTTACGGCTCCATCAGTTAAGGTTCCGACCTTTTCGGGTGTCTTGTCGACTTCCGCATACAGATAGACTTTCGTGTTTCCTTCAATATACTGGAAACCACTCACGGCATTGCCATTCACTTCGATTTCTCCTCTTCGTGAATTGAATACGAGATAAGAAGGAGCTTCATTTTCGAAAGTCAGGCTATACACCGCACTTTGCCGTGACGGAGCAAAGTCCACATCGACATTCTGTTCGTCCAAATACACCTGATAACGGTATGGAGTCAGCTTTTCCTGGTCATAGCTCAACGCAACAACCGGCCGCAAACCGCTTTCGTCTCCTTGATACGGACTCAGGTTAAAGGCAGAACTTCCGCGATGGCTGGTTACAATCAAAGGTAAACCACCTAACCGATCACCTGTAAAATCGGCTCTTTCGGGATAAACACGCATCATGCTGTTCGGAAGATGCACGGTCGGATACGTCGGCACCAGCAAATGGCTGATGTTACCCATGTATGGATTCACATACTCGATGGGCGACTTTATGGCTCCGGCTTTGTTGTTTGCCTGCGGAGTACACGAACCCAGCAAGAACAGAGAAGCCAGAACAACCAATGTTGATTTATATACTTTCTTCATATAATAATGATTTTATATTTCTAGGGATAAAGATAATAAATTAGGCACGATTCAAATCGATTTCACTTATCATTATCCAATAAAAGTGCAAATCCATATAAATCGTGCCTGACTAAACAGAAGTATAGAGAATATTCCGAGTTACTTCTTCTCAGTAGAGAAAGAATATGGGAAATCGGCTGTCTGGATTCCGCGCTGCTTGTTCGGCTGGTCATCCATTTCTATATCCAATACCGCACCCTTCATCAAATCGTTATGATCCAAATAGTTCTTCGTATAATTCTGACCATTGAACTTCAAGGATTTGATATAGAAGTTTTCAGCGCTGTTGGCCGGTGCATTGATCACCAGTGATTTTCCATTCTCGAAATGCAAGGTTGCCTTCTTGAACAACGGAGCTCCCATCACATACTGGGTAGTTCCCGGACAAACCGGATAGAATCCTAAAGCAGAGAAGACATACCAAGCTGAAGTCTGACCGTTATCTTCATCACCGCAATAACCGTCCGGTCCTGGAGTGTACATCCGGTTCATCACCTGACGCAACCAATACTGTGCCTTCCAAGGTTCGCCTGCATAGTTATACATATAGATCATGTGCTGGATAGGCTGGTTTCCGTGTGCATAGTTACCCATGTTCATTACGGTCATTTCACGGATCTCATGAATCACACCACCATAGTAGCTGTCATCAAAGATCGGCGGAACGGCAAATACAGAATCCAACATCTGGACAAAGACATCTTTTCCACCCATCAGGTCGATCAATCCCTGCGGATCGTGGAAGACTGACCAAGAATAGTGCCAGCTGTTTCCTTCAGTGAAGGCATCACCCCATTTCAGCGGAGAGAACGGAGCCATAAACTTACCGTCTTTATTCTTACCACGCATCAGGTTGGTTTCCTTGTCGAACAGGTTCTTGTAGTTCATCGCCCGCTTAGCGAACAGATCGATTTCTTTCTTCGGACGTTTCAAGTCTTTCGCCAGCTTGTAAATACACCAGTCGTCGTAAGCATATTCCAATGTGCGGGCTGCATTTTCATTGATCTTGACATCATACGGAACGTATCCCAATTCATTGTAATATTCATAACCCAGACGTCCGGTTGAAGAAGCCTTCGGATGAACATTCTCCGTTCCGTGAATCAATCCTTCGTACAATGTCTTCAGGTCTTCTACCTTCACACCCTTCATATAGGCATCGACCAGAACAGAAGCCGAGTTGTTTCCTACCATACAGCCGCGGTGACCCGGACTTGCCCATTCGGGGAAGAAACCACTTTCCTTATAGGTATTGATCAAACCTTCCTGCATTTCCTTGTTGACCGACGGGAACATCAGGTTCAGGAACGGGAACAGACAACGGAATGTATCCCAGAAACCTGTATCTGTGTACATATATCCCGGCAATACCTGACCGTTGTACGGACTGTAGTGAACCACTTTTCCGTTTGCATCCAGTTCATAGAACTTACGCGGGAACAACAACGAACGATACAGACAAGAATAGAACGTACGATACTGGTCGAGGTTTCCGCCTTCTACTTCAATCTTGCTCAAGACATCGTTCCAGGCTTCTTTTCCTTTCTGTACCAACGTATCGAAACTGTCATTGCCCAACTCCTTCATGTTGATGGCAGCCTGTTCATAGTTGATGAAAGAAGAAGCTACTTTGGCATGAACAATCTCACCTTTCTTCGTCTTGAAACCGATCACAGCACCTGCATGATTGGCCTGCTGTTCTACGTTTCCTTCGCTTAATGTACCATCAGCAAAGGTAGCCTTATAGGTGAAAGGCTTATCAAACTGAATGATGAAATAGTTCTTGAAGTTATCAGGAACACCACCACTGTTCTTGGTTGTATAACCAATGATCTTGTTTTCTTCCGGGATGACTTTTACATACGAACCTTTGTCCAACGCATCCACGACGATGTATGAATGATCATTCTCAGGGAAAGTGAAACGGAACAAAGCAGCACGATCGGTCGGTGTCAACTCGGTTACGACATCATGTTCGGCCAGATATACCTTATAATAATAAGCCTTGGCTATTTCTCCTTTGTGAGAGAACCAGCTGGCACGCTTATCCTGATCAAACTCCGGACTGCCTACAACCGGCATGATGACAAACTGCCCGTAGTCATTGATCCAAGGACTCGGCTGATGTGTCTGTTTGAAACCGCGAATCTTGTTCGCTGTATAAACATATTGCCAACCATCTCCCATCTTTCCCGTCTGCGGAGTCCAGAAGTTCATACCCCACGGACGTGCGATAGCCGGATACGTATTACCGGTTGACAACTCAAAAGTAGACTGAGTACCAACCAGCGGACTGACGTACTCAACAGGGTCGAATGTTTCTGCTGCACTCACAAACGAAGGACAACTCATCCAGGCTAAAGAAGCAGCAAGCATTACCGACCAGAAACTTTTCTTTTTCATGATACACTTTACTTGTTTTCTGTTATTATTTCTATTTGGCTATATTCAGTGAAATGGTCATTATCCGTCTAAAGAACTTTTCCTGAATACACACAACATTTTTGACAAAGGTAGCAAAAAACCAACAGAATACAAATTTAGGTATTACGAAATGTGAAAAAGCCGGCGTATTTTGGAGAAAAGGTCGGCATGAATTTTCATCACTGCCCAATCTGTTTTGAAAAACTTTCTGAAACATCTGAAATTAATCCATAGATGATAGGTTGAAAGAATATATTTTGTATTTTTGCACTATAAATAAACAAGACAAATTCGAAACCTTTTCGTTAAGAATTTGTTTTACAATAAGAATAACTAAAAAATTAATGCTCTATGAACGTGCTTACAAATGAAAAGCTGACTATTGTTGGTGCAGCAGGTATGATTGGCTCTAACATGGCTCAAACAGCTATTATGATGGGTCTTACTTCAAACATCTGTTTATACGACCCGTATGCTCCGGGTTTGGAAGGTGTTGCTGAAGAATTGTTCCATTGTGGTTTCGAAGGTGTAAACATCACTTTTACATCCGACATCAAAGAAGCATTAACAGGTGCTAAATATATCGTTAACTCAGGAGGTGCAGCTCGTAAGGCTGGTATGACTCGTGAAGATTTGCTGAAAGGTAATGCAGCTATCGCTGAAGAATTCGGTAAGAACGTAAAACAGTATTGCCCGGATGTTAAGCACATCGTTGTTATCTTCAACCCGGCTGATATCACTGGTTTGATCACTTTGTTATATTCAGGTTTGAAACCAGGTCAGGTAACTACATTGGCAGGTTTGGACTCAACTCGTCTGCGCAGCGAATTAGCTAAACACTTCGGTATCTCTATGGACGCTGTTGAAAACTGCCGTACATACGGTGGCCACGGCGAACAGATGGCTGTATTTGCTTCTACTGCTAAAGTTAACGGCAAACCGTTGACAGACATCATCGGTACTGACGCTTTAACAGCTGAACAATGGGCTGAAATCCAGCAGAAAGTAACTAAGGGTGGTGCTAACATCATCAACTTGCGTGGTCGTTCTTCTTTCCAGAGCCCGTCATACGTTTCTATCGAAATGATTGCTGCTGCTATGGGTGGTAAGGCATTCCGTTGGCCGGCTGGTACATATGTATCTAACGATAAATATGACCACATCATGATGGCTTGGGAAACTTCTATCGACAAAGACGGTTGCCACTGCGCTGCTTTGAACGGTACTGCAGAAGAACAGGCTGCTTTGGATAAGAGCTACGAACACTTGTGCGCTTTGCGTGATGAAGTAATCGCTATGGGCGTTCTTCCTCCAGTAGCTGAATGGAACAAGTTGAATCCGAACATTAAATAATCAGGCTTCTGATTTTTATTCATGACAATAAAAGGTAACTCTGTAGGTTCTTATCTATCGGGTTACCTTTTTTATTTTAATCTATCATGATCATGCAACAGATAAAAGCTGCTTTATTTGATTTTGACGGTGTCCTGGCTGATACCGAACCTTTATACGACCAGTTTTGGGATGATGCCGGCATCCGTTATCATACAGGCATTCCGCATTTCGCGGCTGTCATAAAAGGAACAACCATGTCGAACGTCATGAAAAAGTATTTTTCAGACCGGCCGGAAGAAGAACAACGGAAGATCCAGGCAGAATCGGATGAGTTCGAGAGCCGCATGCCTTTCCCGCCAGTTCCGGGTTCGCTGGAGTTTGTCAGAATGCTGAAAGCACACGGAGTTCAGGTCGGACTCGTCACCAGTTCGGAAAACAGAAAGATGAAAAGGGCTTTTCAGGAAATGAATCTGGAAGGTCTGTTTGACACCTTCGTCTCAGAAAACCGGATCACGAAAGGGAAACCAGACCCGATGTGTTATTTGCTGGCAGCCGAAGACCTGAAGCGCAAGCCCGAAGAATGCATCGTTTTCGAGGATTCGTTTGCCGGAATCAGCGCTGCAACCAATGCTGGCATGCGTGTCATCGGTTTAAGTACCACCAACTCGGAAGACGAGCTGAAAGACAAAGTGTACAAAGTCATCCCGAACCTGCTGTATTATACATTCGAAGATTATCTTTCATGGCAGGAGTAAGCGGTGTTCTCTCCTGAAAATACAAGGGGACATGATTCCTACGCATTCTTTTTCCTGAGAACAGAATCCTGTGCCCCTATTTTCTACTCTTTACTTGAAGAGGAAAGTCCAATCGGAACCAGCCGGACAACAATAAGTCTGAATGCCTAATGATTCGGCAGCCTTGCAGTTGGCGGGCGAATCGTCAATGAAGAAAGTCGACTCGGGTGTAATCATAGAGTCTTGCAAGACAAACTTGAAAATCTCCACATCCGGCTTCTGCATGTGAAGCTCATAGGAAAGATAAATCCGGTCGAAGAAATCATCCACTTTATGTCCTTTGTAATGGAACCGGTTCTGCTCGGACCATTGCCAGTGGATACTGTTGGTATTGCTCAATAAAAGAATATGGTATTGCTTGCGCAACTCAAGAAGCCAATCTAACTTATAATCCGGAATATCACCCAGGATAGAAACCCAGGCATCGTCAATCTGCTGGTCTGTCAAATCCTGATCCGACAAACGGCGCATACTGGCCCGGAAAGCTGCCGCAGAAATATTCCCCGATTCCAGCTGCATATACAACTCTTTCTGGCGGTAATCATCCAGTACACTTTCGTGGATACTTTCAATGCCTAATTTCTCAAAAGTTTCCCGGCAAGCCGTACGATCCAGATTGATCAGCACACCTCCAAAATCGAAAATCAGATTCTTGATATCTTTCATCATAACCGCACTCTAATTTTATAAACCTACCCGATTCTAAAGAATTTCAATGGAGATTAAATCTTTTGGGTAAAAATAATAAAGATAATCCGATCATAAGCGAATTTTACATTTTTTATTCCATCTTGTCTGATCCGTTTTTCTCCGTCAGACTGGAATGTTTTTCTTGATAATAGCAGATAAAAACCAATTATCCATTCATTATTGAAACACTATTTCTATCTTTGCACCTCGTTGAAACAATTATCCTGATTAATTATGATGAAGAAGTATTTCGTTGCAACAGCCATGGTGTTGCTTCTTTCGGCTTGTGGTGGGCATAAGCACACGCCTTTCGACACAAAAATGCATGCAAGTCTTGAACGGTCGCTGACATGGCGAACGGATTCAACCGGAATCTGGGAAACGGCCGGATGGTGGAACTCGGCCAACTTGCTGACGGCTGTCATCCGCTATGCGGAAGTGACCAAGAACAAGAAAGAGATCGTTCCGGTCATCAAAGACGTGTATAACAAGGCAAAACATTATCCGATTGCCGATTCGACCGGCACTGTCGTTCGTTATTGTGATAATTTCATCAATGATTATTATGATGATGAAGGCTGGTGGGCTTTGGCTTGGATCAACGCTTTCCGTCTGACAAACGACAAGAAGTATCTGAACATGGCCGAAACTATTTTCGAAGACATGACAACCGGCTGGAGCGACGATACCTGTGGCGACGGTTCGTTCTGGAAAAAGAATCCGCTGGAATACAAAAACTCCATCGCCAACAACCTTTTTGCCCTGACGGCTATCCGTCTTTACAACGAGACCGGAAAACAGCAATATGCCGACTGGTTCAAGAAGGAAGTAAACTGGTATTTGCAGACGGGCATGTACAACACCGAAATCCATCAGATCGAAGACGGATTGACCAAAGATTGTACGCCTAACCGCGGATCGCATTACACCTACAACCAAGGTGTTGCCATCGCCGTGCTGGCAGAAATGTACTTGCATTCGCACGACAAGAAATACCTGAATATGGCGGAGAAGATTGCACAGGCAACTATCACGAAAGAAATGGTTAACGAAGAAGGCATCTTGTGCGAGATGAATCCGCAAGTAGCCAAAAGTCGTGACGGTGTGCAGTTCAAGGGAATCTTTATCCGTCACCTCGGCTTTTTATATAAGGTAACCAATAATCCGATTTACAAGGAATTTATTATCAAGAATGCTGAGTCGATCATTTCACGCAATTATGACCCACAGACAATGAGTTTCGGCTGTTATTGGTACGGTCCGTTCCAGGAAGCTAACGCTGCCGCCAATTCAAGTGCCCTGGAATGTGTCATCGAGGCAAAAGCCATCTATTGATAAATCATTATCCTGTATAAAAAAGAAGGTGTGTCAAATGAGCTGATCATTTTTGACACACCTTCTTTCTTTTTACCACTTGCATTTCACCTGGACGCCTTCCGGACTGTTCTCGAAGGTCAGCAACAAGGTGCGGCTGGCTTCGTCCCATTCCGAAGTGGCTTCCTTTATATCTTCGCCCTCGGCATCTTGGATCTTGACTTTCTTAGGAGCAGCCGGCAGCAGGACACGCATCACATTGGTGGTTTCAGCCGGACTTTTGGCCACGAATGAATAGGAAGCTTTCTTCACCTTCTCATCATAGACACGTGCGGCTCCGCAAAGAACCTGAGGTTGATCGGGATTCTTCACCTGATCGAGATTGATCAGGAAAGCCTGTTCGCCCGGATTGACGGTCTTCTGTGCCAGAACCGGCAACTGCGGATCGAAGAGGTCGATAAAACGTCCCTTCAGTTGATAAGGCTTGTCGCTGACGCTCTCGTCCATTACCGATACCAATTCATACATGCCGCGCTTCAGGTAGAAGTTGTTCTTGAATTCCAGCTTTCCGGCCTTCGCCTTGTCTTCATACATCCGTTTGACGATCTCAACATAAATCCGGTCACCGTCTTCTTTCATGACATATTGCTTCGGATCTTTCCGGAACACATACACCGTTCCTTTGCCACAGGCATATTCGCCCTCGCTTGCATTCGGCTTGATACCCATCAGTTGGAAAAGATGTTCGGAAGGAGCCCGGAAATGGTTCTCTCCCTGATTCCACCATTCCTGTACTTGCTGGAAAGAATCGCGGTCGGTCGCACTATACACCAGTACGCCACCTTTCTTCACCCAGTCGGCAATATACTGGTGAGCTTTCTCGTCGAGCGGCTTCATGTTCGAATAACTCATCAGCAGGACTTTCGTGTCTTTCCAGTTCTCGGGATAAGAGACATTCTCGATGTGCATCAGATGAACCGGTACGCCACGCTTCAGGAAAGGAAGCGCCTGTCCATAGAAATTCGAGAGCTGCGGATCATCATATCCGGCCACCGGCTCGGGTGTGCGCTGGAACATCAGCGAATTGGCCATCAAGACACTCAGTCCTTTCGATCCGGATATCTCGTTGTTGGACAAAGGAATCTGATTGAGGGCATTGATCATGACTTGCATCTGTGTAGAATAGAAGCGCGGGATGCGGATCTTCTCGTCGCTGTCGGCGCTCTTCTTGTACAAGCCTTCATAGATACGTTCGGGCCAGGGCATCACTTCGTAATTGTCGTTATCCGGATAAAGCAGCTTGGCCGTGAAGGTCGCTTCGTAATTCTTCTTGTAGTCGGCCCAATCGCGTGGCCAGTCTTCAATCGGATCGGTGAGGAAGAAAACCTTGCGTCCGGTCGGCGCCGTCATGGATTCCATACATCCGTATTCCAGAAAGGCATTCTCGAAGACACGCTCCTTCTTCACTCCGTTATAATAATTCGGCTCGCGGGAAGTTCCGGTCCAGACCTGGGCGATGTATCCATCCACGCAAGGCAGAGAAGCCAGGCTGGCTTCAGGACTCACGATCTGCCACTGGGCATAATTCACCAGCGAATGTGTAGGCACATAGCAGCGTACATTCATTCCTTTCGACCGTCCGTATTCTTTCGCATACGTAAAGCATTCGTTCAATACCCGGTAATATAACTGGTATTTCAGCTTGTTGGAGAGATATGTATTCTCGGCCGATTCATGTTGCGGGCGCCAGTCGAAACCATAATATTCTTTCCATTCGCGCTTGAAGGCCTCGCTATATCCGGCCCGCGCCCAGAATTCGGGTTCTTCCAGATAGATGGCGTCAATGCCGGCATCGATGACCCGCTTGATATGCTTTTCCTTCATATACTTGATGAAGTTCTGGCTCGGAACAATATAAGGAACCATGTGGCCGTGCCATATCGTGTCGCCATGGCGTTCCACCTGTCCTTCGTCGAGGTGCATTTTTCCGTCCCATTGGCCGGTGAAGTAATCTTCATAACCGCCCCAGGCAATGCCAGTCATAAAATGCGTGATATAGCCCCGGTCTCGCCATGACTGGACACGCTCTTCGAATGAAAGGGCATTTTTGTCTTTGTCGGAAGGATTTCCACCTACGCCATACACAATCGCTACATCGGCCCGGTTGTCCATGGTTGCTCTCCATGGCTGACTGGTCTGAAAAGCCGTTTTTTCCCGTTTGACCTGCTGGCTCTCCTGCTTATCTGCCGGGGTTTGGCATCCCGTCGTAAGCGCAGCCAGCAAAACACAACATACTGCTACTTTTTTTACGTCTGCTTTCATCGTCATTTCAAATTTAAGTCAACTTATTTCTACTGAAATACGCTGTTTGAGCCTTCCCTTCCGATGGAATCAAAGGTCTCAATCTATTAGCACATCTACACAAATACTACTTACTGAACTTACCCAGAATCTGCGATTGCAAGGCGGCGGCTTTGTCAATCGAGCTCCGGTCAGTCGCATCTATTCCATACAATCCGGGATCCGGAATCCGCAATTCGGTTCCAATCGGAATATTGTTCGGATCAGATATGATATCCTGATTGTATTGATAGATATAAACCCAGAAAAACTTATGTCCATAATACTGCTTGGCAAACGATGCCAGCCGATCGCCGGCCTTGATCGTTACCAGAGCCAATATGTCAGACTTGGGTGTTTCTTCCGGTTGGTTTTCTTCCACTACGGGTGGTTCTGCAACCACTGAATCGGCGGCAAGACTGGCCGAATCAGGCGGCGTCACTCCTGTCGAATCTGCCGGAACGGGATTCATCCCGGCCTCAGGAGTCGGATTTCCGACTTCTGCCATAGGCGGTTCCCAGTTCTTGTTGACTGTCGTCCGTCCGCTCAGGCAAACAATATAGACGATGCCCAGCACAATGACCACAAACAGACAGGCGATCGGGAACAGCAGCTTGCGGGAAGCGCTGCGCCGTCTTTTTCTTCTGTACTCTTTATAACCTGAAACCGAAGACACTGGCTCTGCCGGCTTCGGTTCGGCTTTCGCTTCTTCTTGCGGAGCAGCTTCCTCTTCTACTGCCGGTTCCGGTTTCACTTCCGGTTCCGGAGTCTGAGGCGCCTCAATGGCTTGTTCGGGGATTCCATCCGGCAATATTTCTTCGGAAGAATCGTCTGCCGCCTCTTCTGCCCCACTTGTCTCTGCCGAAACATCGACATCCGAGAAATCGACTTCCTCATTCAGTTCGACCGTATCAAAGAGAGAAAAAGGCTTGTTCACCAGCTCCTTCAGTTCTTTATCCGGAGTGAAGGTGAATTTATAATGCGACGGAATGACAAAACGCTCTCCCGAATTGACTGACACACTGGCGCGTTCCTCCACCCGGATAATCTTAAAGGTACCCAGTCCTTTCACTTTCACCAGCTTGTCGTTATACACGCCTTTACTGACCACCGCAATGAACTCTTGCAAAAAGCGCAAAGCCTCTTCCGTGCTTTTGCCTGTCTGCTCAGACAAAATCAAGGCCAAATCTTGTATGGAAAGTCGGTTATTCATTGTCTTCCAATTCTTTTAGGCGTCCTTTCATAGCGGAGGATGGTTTGAAGACCGGAACTAATTTGGGCGGGACCAGATAACGTTTGCCATTGGTCGGATTCACTGATATACGTTCCATCTTTTTCCGGACATCAAACTGTCCGAATGCAGACAAATTCACAGAATCGCCTTCCATCAACTTCGTCCCGATAGCCGAACCCAGGGCAGAAAGCATTTCTGTGACTTCTTTGGAAGTCCATCCCATGCGTCCGGCCAGTTCCGCTATTACTTCTTTACTTTTCATGGAAGATGTATTTTGTATATCAGTCGCTATATTAGTCATTTTTCAGTTATCTTGCAAACAAATCAACATTTATTTTAATAAAGCTTTACCATATAATTCAAAAGCCTGCGCATCTTCTATCTGAACCTGGTAAAATTGTCCCGGATGCAAGACATCGTCTTTCCGGATCAGCACTTCCGGATCTACTTCGGGCGAATCAAATTCGGTACGGCCAATGTAGAAATCCTCTTCTTCCCGGTCCAGCATCACTTTAAACACCTTGTCGATCTTCGACTGATTGACTGCCAGCGAGATACGTTCCTGGATACGCATCAGGCTGTCCAGACGTTCTTGCTTGACTTCCTGCGGGATATCGTCTGTGTAATGTTTATAGGCATAGGTTCCTTCTTCATGGCTGTATGCAAAGGCGCCCATCCGCTCGAAGCGTGCTTTCCGGACAAACTCCAGCAGCTCTTCAAAGTCGGCATCGGTTTCTCCCGGGTGTCCCACCATCAGGGTTGTCCGCAAATGGATGCCGGGCACTTCACTGCGCATCCGTTCTATCAGCTCGTAGGTCTCGGCCTTGGTGATGTTCCGTCGCATCAGCTTCAGCATATTGTCGCTGATGTGCTGCAAGGCGATATCCATGTATTTGCATACATTCTCGCGTTCACGCATCACAGGCAGCAGATCCAAAGGGAAATGAGTCGGATAGCCATAGTGCAGACGAATCCATTCTACTCCGGGAACATCCGAGATGCGTTCTACCAGTTCGGGCAGTGCCATCCGCTTGTACAGATCCACACCATAGAATGTCAGGTCCTGGGCAATCAGTTGGAATTCTTTCACGCCACGACCGACCAGCAACTTCACCTCGTTCACCAGATCTTCCATCGGGCGAGACTGGTAGGCGCCTGTAATAATGGGTATCGAACAATAGGAGCAAGTGCGGTTACAGCCTTCGCCGATCTTCAGATAGGCATAATGTTTCGGCGTCGTCAAGATCCGGTCGTACGCCAGTTCCTGATGATACGCCTTTCCCAGGTCAGAGATCAGCTCTTTCCAGTTAAACTTCCCGTAGAAACGGTCCACTTCGGGCAATTCTTGTTCCAGGTCGTGCAGGAAACGTTCGGATAGACAGCCCATGACGAACAGTTTGCCGATTTTACCTTGTTTCTTGGCCTGCCCCAGCTCCAAAATCATTTCGATGGATTCTTCCTGGGCGTCACCAATAAATCCACAGGTATTGACAACTACGATCTCGCCGTTAATCTTATGCGGATCATGTTCTACCTTATAGCCATTCACAGCAAACTGGCGCATCAGTTGTTCCGAATCGACCAGATTCTTCGAACAACCCAATGTAATGATATCAACTTTATTCTTTCTCATAGAAACTTCTTTATCTATCTAAACAAATTTACACCCGGGAGGTTTTGTAACACACCCGGGTGCTTTCCATTTATTTATCCTGCTTGTCTTTCGGAATACCTTTTATAAGAGCATTATTCGCCAAACAAAGAATTGACAAATTCGCGTTTGCGGAATACTTGCAGATCTTCTATTCCTTCTCCCAGACCTATGTATTTTACTGGAATCTTAAACTGGTCGGAGATACCGATCACGACACCACCTTTGGCCGTTCCGTCCAGTTTGGTAACAGCCAGCGCATTGACTTCCGTGGCTGCCGTGAATTGCTTGGCCTGTTCGAAAGCGTTCTGTCCGGTCGAGCCATCCAGTACGAGCAAGATCTCATGAGGCGCATCCGGCACCACCTTCTTCATCACATTCTTGATCTTCGTCAGCTCGTTCATCAAGTTGATCTTGTTATGCAGACGGCCTGCCGTATCAATAATCACCACATCGGCATCGTTGGCCTTGGCCGAGCTCAACGCATCGAAAGCAACCGAAGCCGGGTCTGAACCCATTTTCTGTTTCACAATCGGAACACCTACGCGCTCACTCCAGATCACCAACTGTTCGACAGCTGCCGCACGGAAAGTATCGGCTGCACCCAAATATACTTTCTTGCCGGCTTTCTTAAACTGATAGGCCAGTTTTCCAATCGTCGTTGTTTTTCCAACACCATTTACGCCAACCACCATAATCACATACGGTTTCTTGTCTTCCGGCAGTGCGAAACCTTCCCCATCTTCTGTCTTGTTCTCCGTCAGCAGATTCGCTATTTCATCACGCAGAATGCCTGTCAGTTCCGAGGTCGTCACATATTTGTCTCGTTCCACACGCTTTTCGATACGGTCTATGATTTTCAGCGTTGTTTCCACACCAACATCCGAAGTTATCAAGACCTCTTCCAAATTGTCTAATACCGCATCATCTACCTTGCTTTTACCGGCAATAGCTCTTGTGATTTTGGTAAAAACATTTTCTTTTGTTTTGGAAAGGCCTTTGTCGAGCGTTTCTTTTTTCTCTTTGCTGAAAAAACTAAATATACCCATATTTTAACCTGTTAATTATTTTCCTTGATTATGTGTGTGTAAAATTACAAAAATTGTTATAATTACATCTTTTCCAATCGTGCAAATTTTAGAAAAAGTTGTTTTTGACCCGAATTATCAAATTCGATAAGCGCTTTTCGGTTATTTCCGTCTCCATCGAACGACAAGATCACGCCTTCGCCAAAACGGCCGTGGCGAACCCGCATGCCGATCTGGAAATCAGAAAAGTCTTGTTCTGCCGCCGACGAAACCGGTGCTGCCGTCATACGGGTCAGCTTGCGCGGACCGGCCGACGGTGTTTCCCGCATCTGGGCCTGTTGCAACGGAGAGGTAAAAGCGGGACGGCTTTCCGGCTTCCTTTCAGAAATAGATGAATCGGCTTCCGGCCTTCTGTAACCGTCTTCCGTCTCCAGATATTTCAGATCGATATCCCGCAGGAAACGACTCGGAATACACATCGTTGTCTGTCCGTTCTTGAAGCGGCTGCGGGCAAACGACAGCGTGCAATAACGCTCGGCACGGGTGATCGCCACATAGAACAGGCGTCGCTCTTCTTCGATCGCCCGCGGATTGTCTTTCGACATGGCCGACGGGAACAGCTCTTCTTCCAGCCCGACCACGAAAACGGCACCGAACTCCAGTCCTTTGGCGGCATGCACCGTCATCAGTGTCACCTTGTCGGTGTTCTCGTCTCCTTCCTGGTCCTGGTCTGTCAGCAACGATACTTCTGCCAGGAAGTCGCCCAGCGATACTTGTGTATTTCCTTCTTCCTGACGGATCTGGCAAAACTCGGCAATACCTTTCAGCAATTCCTGCAGATTCTCGAATTTGCCGATACCTTCCGTCGAATGATCCTGCGCCAGCAGGGCTACGATGCCACTTTCCTTGACAATGGCCGTGGCGATCTCGTCAGCCGGCAGTTCCTGATTGCGTTCCCTGAACGAATCGATCAGTTCCCTGAAAGCCGCCAGCTTCTTGGCTGTTCCCGCATTGACAGGCACGGCATAATCAGACAAGGATTGCAGGACTGTCCACAGACTCACACCATAGGTCGTTGCTGCCGAGACCAGTTTGGATACGGTGGTATCTCCTATTCCACGTGTCGGATAATTAATCACCCGCTTGAAGGCCTCTTCATCGTGCGGATTAATCACCAGCCGGAAATAAGAAATCACATCCTTCACCTCTTTTCGCTGGTAGAACGACAAGCCGCCGTAAACCCGGTAAGGAATGTTTCGCTTGCGCATGGCTTCTTCCAGGATACGCGACTGGGCATTGGTGCGATACAGGACGGCCATATCTGCATAAGGCATCTGGCGTCTCATTTCATGCACGCGGGCAGCCACGGCATAAGCTTCTTCGTAGTCGGAATACGAGGAAAGAACCTGTAGCTTGCTTCCCTCTTCCTTCTCCGAATAGACTTGTTTCGGTATCTGGGCGGTGTTCTTCCGGATCAGGCTGTTGGCCGCATTGACGATATTTTGGGTAGAACGGTAGTTCCGCTCCAGCTTGAAGATCTGGCAACCCGGATAGAGCTGCTTGAACTGAAGGATATTGTCGATATTGGCTCCGCGGAACGAATAGATACTTTGTGCGTCGTCGCCCACCACACACAGGTTACCGCGCCCTTCGCACAGGCGTTTCACAATCAGATGCTGGGCGAAGTTGGTATCCTGATACTCGTCCACCAGCACATACTGGAAATAATCGCGATATTTTTCCAGCACGTCTGGATGATCCCTGAACAACAGGTTCGTCTGCAACAGCAGGTCATCGAAATCCATCGCTCCGGCCTGCAGGCAACGGTTCTGATAGCGGGCATAAATATCGCGCACCAGAGGGATCTTGTTTCTCAGGTCATCTTCTATCAGCTGCTTATTCTGTTCATAAGCCTTATACGTGATCAGCGCATTCTTGGCATTCGAGATGCGGCTCTGTATCATCCCCGGACGATACACCTTGTCGTCCAGCTGCATTTCCTTGATGATCGACTTGATCAGGTTCTTCGAATCGGTCGCATCATAGATCGTAAAATTGGAGGTGAATCCCAGTCGCTCTGCCTCCCGCCGCAAGATACGGGAAAAGATCGAATGGAATGTGCCCATCCAAAGCCGGCGGGCAGTTTCTTCTCCCACAATCCCGGCAATACGTTCTTTCATCGCCCGGGCAGCTTTGTTCGTAAATGTAAGGGCTAAAATACGATGCGGGGCAAAGCCTTGCTTCAGCAACCAAGCTATCTTATAGGTCAGCACCCGCGTCTTGCCAGAACCGGCTCCCGCAATGACCAGGGCCGGACCATCCAGATAAACCACGGCTTTCTGCTGACTTTCGTTTAATTCTTCCAGATATTTTTCCACTATACATCTTTGTTTCAAGTATGCAAATTTACATAAAACTCCCGAATGAGAAATACTGCCATCCATTTTTACGCGGATCGACAGCCCAAGAAGCCTTCAGCCGACTCATCATTTTTTCCCCGCCTTTATTGAATTATTGGAAAGAAACCGGTACTTTTACCCTGTTTTTACTTAAAATAGCAACACTATGATTTGTTTTCCCAACGCAAAGATCAACTTAGGGCTCAACATTGTTGAGAAACGCCCGGATGGTTATCATAACATCGAAACGGTATTTTATCCGATCCCCATAAAAGACGCTCTCGAAATAACCGAAGCGCCGGCCACCTCGTTTACGCAGACCGGTATTCCGGTGGATGCTCCGGCCGAAAAGAACCTGGTCATGAAGGCGCTGCGGGCCATCAGGCAAAACTACACGGTGCCCGAGCTGCAAATCGGACTGCTCAAGGCCATTCCTTTCGGAGCCGGCTTGGGTGGCGGTTCTGCCGACGCGGCTTTCATGCTGAAGCTGGTCAACCAATTTGCGCATCTGCAAATCAGCGACGATGAGCTGGAACGGATCGCTTCGACCATCGGTGCCGACTGTCCGTTTTTCATCCGCAACCAGCCGGTGTTTGCCACTGGCATCGGCAACGTGTTCCAGCCCGTCCGGCTATCGCTGGCAGGATGGCACCTCTGTCTGGTCAAGCCGGATGTAGCAGTCTCTACGGCAGCCGCTTATGCGCAGGTGAAACCTTCCCGTCCGGCTGTCTCGCTCTGCGAAATCATCAACCGCCCTGTCAGCGAGTGGAAAGACCTGATGGTAAACGATTTCGAAGGCAGTGTCTTCCCGGCTTTCCCGGCCATCCAGTCTGTTAAGGAAAAACTTTATGCAGCAGGAGCAGTCTATGCTTCCATGTCCGGCTCCGGCTCGTCTGTCTTTGGTTTATTCCCATCTGAAACCCATCTGAAATCGCTCTTCCCCCATTGCTTTGTCTGGGAAGGAGAATTGGCATAGGATGGGAAATGAAAATACAATTACCCTTGTTGTCATGATGAAAGTAAATAGGATTCCGCCCGACATAGAACAATCTACCCGCGAAGAACGGCTCGCTTTTGTGCAGAACGAATGGAAATGCCTGGGCAACTGCGAGCTGTGCGGCAAGTGCCATATCCTTAAAGGAAGAGACGAAGAACTGCTTTATGTCGACTATATCGACGGGAAAAGGTCGTATATAGATGTCTCGTCTGAAATCCGGGGATTGTCCTGAATGTCAATGGCTCTTCTCTCCTATTTATACAACACCATCTTCCGGCATCGTCCTTGCCGATACGAAAGATGCAGAAAGTGTTTCCGCTTATAAACAATCGCCTGATCAAAAGGCAAGCCGCTGTCGAGTAAGACTTGCAACAGGTGTTCCGGACCCGATGCACAGTAACAATCGGCGGCTTCACCCTTGGTATGCTGACTGGTGGGAACGCCGCCCACCAAACGGTTTACTTCCTGATTCCGGAAACCACTGGTAATGGCAATGGCTTCGCCTACTCGTTCCCGGAGCGGCTGCAATAAATGATCTACTAACTGCTGAATGGCCTCGCGCTGTTCGGCATCGGGTTCATTCAAAATACCCTGTTCAATAGCCATTTGGCTATGGGTAAATTCGTTTAACGTAAAGTTTTTCGATAGTTTCATATGGGTATAAATGTTTGATTTTTATTTCAATATTGTATTTGTACTTTTGGCTTGACCCAAAAGATCAAGATCGTATTCGTTCTTTTGGCTTGACCCAAAAGAACCAAAAAGTCAAGGCTCACACTCCGGAGGCTACGGCCTCGGTCGCTGCGCTAAAATCTCGGAAAACTCGCCTTTGGCTCAAACAGCCGAGATTTTTTAACGCTCCGCTCGGTCGACCGCTTAACGCCTCCTCCGTTAGGCCAATCCTTCTTCTGTCAGGATTCGGTCGTTAACAATGGACAACTGAGAATGGACAATTGAAAATTATTTTCCCATCTTCCATTTATCAATGGAACAGGCTCCGCGACTGTAGAGGCGCAGCGCTGCTGCGCCTCATAACTCCATTTCACAACAAAATGACAATCAACAAAATAACGAATGAATTTATTATGTTATTCGTCGTTTTATCCTGTCGCGTTACCTGGAGGCGCAGCACGCTACGCCTCTACAATCATGTCCAATTTTCAATTCTAAATTTTCAATTTTCAATTGTTTTGCGCCTCTACTCACTTCCCTAATTCTCAATTGTCAATTGTCCATTGTCAATTGCTTTACGGTTCCCCCAGATGGCGAAAAACTAACTCTACCTGGCGCGGCGTAAACACTCGCTGCCCTTCTATGTATCCGGTTTCAGTCAATTCGTTTTTCAAGGATTGATTTCGCTTAATCCAACGTCTCAGCTGTGTTGTGGCTGACCTAGGCGAACAGTTCGCAAAGTACATCGTAGCTAATTCTTTTGTGAATAGTGCTTGTGTTTTCATATACACAATATAATCTTTATTCATTATACAATTTTTATGATAGATTATCTGCCTGGTGACTTGTTTTTTATCCAAATCCTACCAAGCAATATGAGAAGCCCGATCATGAAGGTGATTCCAATTATTGGCTCTTTCCAGCCGATATCCCGTTCCCTATGTTCCACCTGATTTTGTCGTTTCTGCTGCCATTGGCTGATCTGGTTTTCGTATTGATATACCAATTGCATCAGACTGTCGCAACGGGATTCGACAAACAAAGTGTCGTGTACCAACCGGACGGAAACATTGGCCTGTCCACTGCTCTGGTGAAAGACGGCTGCCGGTGGCAAGTCTTGCAGGGCCGTTATCGGGATGACCAAATTCGCTTCGCTCATCGGAACGACCTGCGTCTGCAAGGTTTCCCGAAAAGACAGCTGCCCCCAATCCGCTTTTTCTTGGTTTACTACGGTTTCTCTACTGGCGCCACACGCCATCAGTGTAAATGCGCACACCCAAATGGAAATCAAATTCGTTTTCATATCATTTGTTTTAAAGTTTACGACAAAGATATGATACCGGTTTTGGGTACTGTTGACGTGTGTCGCTCAGTGTCGCCCAGTGTCGCCCAAAAGAGAAAATAATCGAAAAATTGTCAACTTTCAAACGGCAAGCGCACCAATGAATTGAAATATTGTTTCAATAACCATTCTTGGGCTTTGAGCTTGATCATGGCCTGACGATCATCTTCGCTGATGTGCAGCGTGTTTTGTGGCCGCCAGCGGGAAAATTGCGCCATTGCGTTGAGTTTTTCTTCCAGGCTGTTACGGATAAAACCGCGGCTTTGCAAGTCTTTATACAGAATACTTGCCAACGGAATTTCCAAGTCCGGGCAATTCTTGTATTCGTGAAACCGTCTGATGATCAACAGGTTCATCTTTTCCTCATTGTATTCGCGGCTCACCGCCGGCAGGGCTTTGAGTTCTTTTTCCTGTTCAATCTGCTTGATCACCCGATAGCGCAAGTCGCTGTTTTTGTAGCCTTTCAGCCATTTATGAAAGGTCCGGTAGTTCAAGCCAATGTAATCGCCAAACTGTTCTTGTGCGCCCAGTTCGAAGCAAATCGAGATTTCTTCCAGACGCAAGAAGCCACAATTCTCGTATATATCGCTCACCAATTTCGCGGCCAAGACGGAAACATCTTCCTTCACTGGCGTTTTGAATCCCAACAATACGTAGGTTTCCAACAACAGATCAATCATTCTGCCGGTTACAAACTCACTGTCAAGCTGTATAATCGGTGGTTGCCTCAAGGCTATTTTCAATCGTGTATCCAAAGCCATTGTTTTCGTACATTTTTTTGGTTAATAATTTCGCTTCTGCCGCCACTTCCATCATTTCTTCGTATCTCGATTTGCGCGCCGCCGGTTTTTTATATTCCGTGCGTGGCGGCACCTTGTTTTTTGCAGACTTCGCGCCACTTAAAACTTGCATATCTGTTTCCCAGTTATTGTGGCGCCACCAGGCGATAAATCCCGATTGGTACTCTTTTTTAGTCTGAACCGTGTTTTGAAGGGCGCGCAACACATTGATATCGTCAAAACAATTCATAGCTTGATGCGTTTTATCCAATAAAGACAATCCTTTTCCGCTAATACGGATCAAAGTAGCGCACCAGTCCTCGTCATTCAGTAATTCCATTTTCCATTGATCCCATTCAGCTTTTAACGATTGATCGTTCTCGCGCGCACGCGCGTTACTCTCTCTCTCAATTAAATTTATACTTTCATTTTCTTTACTATTCTTTACTTTACTTTTATCTACTTTACTTTGTTCAAAATTGCATGCAATTTTTGGATTTTTGTCGACAGAATCGTCGTTCAAATGCTCATTTGGGGTAGTTGAACTCGGTATCATGTCTGCAATTAACAAATATTCAGGATTGGAGATTTTCTGTTTTTTCCGCCGAACGGTGGCTGAGAAGTAGCAATTTTGAATTTTTTCAGACGTCAAAATGTGATACTCTTCATACATTCTTTTATTGAAAATATCTTCTTCAACCAACGAATTGACCAAGTTCATTATGGTTGCATACGAATATTTGGTATGAAACGAAGCTGAGAATATTTTTCCGATCTTTTCGTTCCAATCCATATAATAACCAGATTTGTAAATCTGGGAAAACAGTTTAAGAACAACAGCGGTGGCTTCCAATCCGTAATCGCTGATTATAATTGCTATTTTATTGTTCTCAAAAAAATTTACGTCGAGAGGGAAATATTGTAATCCCTTTATAGCAAGTGCCATATTTCTTCTTTTTGTTTGATTGTTAATTTTTTATTGTTTGTTTTTTTCTTCCATTTATCCATAGAACTTACCCCGCGACTGTAGAGGCGCAGCAGCACTGCGCCTCTACCGTCGCAAGGTCTGTTTTCCGGATAAAATTATCCATATCTTATAATTTCCAATTGTCCATTCTCAATTGTCCATTGGACCGGCCTCGTTCTGGTGAGCGTTAAGCGTAGGAACGAAGTGGAGCGGCCGGAGCGTCGCTGTCTGAGCCGAAGGCGAGTTTGCGGCGCGCACAGCGTAACGTAGTGACGGAGTAGCTCAGCAGACGCAGCCTTGACTTCTTTGGTTCTTTCTGGGTCAAGCCAGAAAGAACGGACATGATCTTGTCCTTATGGACATGTGAGAAGGATAAAAAAATAACGGCTGACTTCCTCTGATGGGAAACCAGCCGTTTATTTTGTTATATGGATATTCTATTAATTGAAAATATAGCGAACACCTACCTGGAAGCTCCAGCATTCGTCATAATTTCTATTCAATGAATAAGTTTCTGTAGGAGCATTACCTTCAGCATCTCTCCACAAAGAATAAATTGGTGTGTTATTTTCATTTACACCTTCATATTTCAAGATACGTCCTGAGTTTGAGTTTCGATTCGTTTTTGTTACGCCCCAAGCCTTATTCAACATATTACCTACGTTCATAAAGTCAAGACTGATTTGCAATGTATTCTTGGACTTGCCTGCATTCACGGTAAAGTCTTGTGCGATACGGAAATCAAAACGATGTACCCAAGGAGCGCGGGCAGCGTAAGCCTCCGCATATTCACCCTTATGATTCTTCAAATAACCATCTTGATTAACGAAAGCCCAGAAATCAGCCCGATCAGCTTCATTCTTAAACAAGATTTCGCTATCATCTTTCGGGATATACATCAAATCATTGGCAATGTTATCACCATTCATATCGTTTGTATAGCAGAATGAGTTGCCGTAAGGAGAATAACCTGAATAGAACAAGTTCAAATGCAGACCATTTGTAACTTTATTATTCGTAAATGGAACATAGTAAGAGAGAGATCCTATAACTTTATCAGGAACAACATACTGAGAACGTTGAACAGTTACAAAATTCGGTCCGTCAATTGTAAACAAGTTTGTCCATGCAGATGTTGCGTTTGAACCTGGCATACCAGATACTTCTTTAGATTCAGTATGTGTATAAGCCAACATCAAATCCAGATTATCTATCGGAGTCGCATTCATGGTAATATTACCTGTCCAACCGTGTCCCTTACTTGTATTTACTAGCACACAAGCATCACTGATATTATCATAATATTCATAATTCGCTGGATAGATCAATCGGTTATCAGCGCCATTAAAACGACTCCAAGTATCATCAATCGGTTTAATATTGTAGTTTTCCAACATAACCGCATTGATATTCTTGGTATACATAAACTCACCTGTTACCGTAAATGGGAAAGAAACAGGCAACTGATAGTCAAGTGCGATCGACGATTTCCAAACTTGCGGCATACGGAAATCACTGTCAATAGCAGCAATACTACTTGGTACAACACCATCACCCGGTTTTGTCGGCAAGCCTAATGTTTCAATCATCTGGTTTACGTCTGTAATCATACCTCCTTTCAACAGATCTAAACGCGGGTCACGAGAACTAACTGCACCATCTTTATAAGTAGTTGTAATTGATACTAAGTTCTGGATCATACCTGTATTAGTCGGCATGTTCGTAAAGAATACCAAAGGCAAACGACCAGCAAACAAACCACTACCACCACGTACTTTCAAGGATTTATCTTTGAATACATCCCAAACAAAACCCACACGAGGAGATACTTGCATCTTCGCTCCCGGCCAAGAACCTGTATCTAATTTACGACCACCAAAGTCTAAAGCATCGATTGCTTTATTACGAACTAAATCACTATTGTCGAAGAACAATTCATCTAAACGTAAGCCATAAGATAGTTTGAAGTTTTCAACGATATTCCATTCATCTTGAACATACAGACCTATCTGATTAAAAGCAACTTGAGCTGCAGGCTTTTTATTTCCTTCATATCCATAAGCCAAAGCAAAAGATTCGGGAGCTGCACCATTCAGAAAGTCGTCCAGACTACTATAACGATAATAACCTGTACCATTACGCATATAAGCATTATTAGCCATCTGATGTTCATAACTGAAACCAGCCGTCAATTTATGAGACCCTAAATAATATGTCAGATTGTCGGTCACATTCCAAATCTTGTTATGGACACCATTATTGAATGTAAACAATTCGTAACCTGCAGAAATATACGGCAAAAGTTTCTGATTACCATTTTCATCCAAACCCTGCATAATATCAATGAAAGGGAAAAGATCAGAATTGGTACCACGAATGTCTTCAATATTGGTATAAGTAAACAACAACTGGTTGGAAATCTTATCAGAAAAACGGCTATTTAAGTCGGCTGATATAGACATCACGTTGTTATCCATCGAATACAAGCTATTAGAAAATGCCATTGAGTATTGAGAAAAACGGTTGAAACTCAAGCGTTGTCCGAAGTTACCTGAAGAACCATTGGTTTCATTCCATGCTCTATTTTTTGTATAATTATAACGGACAGCCAACTTATGGTTATCATTGATGTTCCAGTCAATACGTCCTAATAATTTCAAATTAGTCTCATCTGCTGGATAGTCTGTATATGAACCCGGATCATAACCATATTTATTCTTTAAATGATCAGCCACCTTCTGTAAATCGCCTTTACTAGCCTGTGAAATATAATTATCAGGATCGGCAACACCATCTTCGCTTGCTCTCCAACGAACTACCTGTTGCGGAACTTTCTCATATTCCACGTTAGCAAAGAAAAATAACTTATTCTTGATAATCGGACCTCCGAATGTAGCACCGTAAATGTGTTTGGATTCTTGTGGACGAGCACCTAAATCTTCACCGTCTATGTTATTACCACGCATGTTCTGATTGTAATGGTAAGTATAGGCTGTCCCTTTAAATGTATTTGTACCCGATTTCGTAATAGCATTGATACCACCACCAATAAAATTAGTCTGACGAACATCAAACGGAGCAATAACAACCTGAACTTCCTCAATCGCATCCATGGAAATCGGATTTCCACCACCAGGAAGATTTGAAGATAGACCGAAGTTATTGTTGAAATTAGCACCATCTACCGTAAAGTTAGTAGAACGGCCATCACCACCTGCAAAACTCATACCTGAAGCATAAGGAGACAAACGAGCGATATCCGATACGCTACGGTTAATAGTCGGGATATTTGCCATCTTCTCATTAGAAATATTCAAAGAAGCACCCGTTTTTTCTGTGATAAATTTAGATTTAGAAGCAGTAACTACAACTTCTTCTAATTGTTCAGAAGATTCTTTCAAGGCTACTTTTAAATTATAAATTTCACCTAATTGCAAGACCACATCCTTATAAATTGCTGTTTGGTAACCAATATAAGAAACTGTTACCTTATAAGGACCACCCGTTCTCATACCTTGTAAGTCAAAACGACCATCCAAGTTTGTAACGGTACCATAAGTTGTACCAGAAGGCTCATGCAAAGCAACAATTGTAGCTCCTATAACAGGCTCATTGTTACTCGAAACTTCACCACTCATACTTGCCGTTGTTACTTGAGCAACGACAGAAAGCGTACACAAGAAACTAAGTAATGTCAATAAAAACAGACTGTGTAATCGTTTACGCATAATGTTAAATATTAAATGAATTAAAGATTTGTGCAAAATTATACAAGAACATTGTTCCCTTTGATTTCAGAAATATATCTTATTTATTACATTTTTATTTCGTAATCGTCAGTATCTAAATTAATCAGATTGTTATTGAGATATATCAAATAATTACAAAATACCTTCAGATATATCAGATAACCAAAACATAAGTTCTTTTATTTGTTGGAATTCTATTCAACCCACAATATTCCTTAGCTGCCTCCCATTATTATAGATTCCATTATGTAAAATTAATGAACGCTACTTTAAAAATATGTTACAAATATTATAATCGTATTCAAATGAAAAAACTCCACTGAATATCAATCTATAAGATATCCAGTGGAGTTTTTTATGTATTAATAATATTTGATAGATTAAACCTGCATATTATTATCTTTATTTCAAACCAGCTGATTCCAAAATTGAATCAACGGCAACATCCAATCCTTCCGGATTTTTACCGCCAGCAGTAGCAAAATGAGGTTGTCCACCGCCACCACCTTGGATGTGTTTCGCTGCATCTTTTACCAACTTACCAGCATGCAAGCCTTCTTTTACCAAACCTTCGCTCAATGCAACCATCAAAGCACACTTGGCTCCATCTTTGATACCTCCAACGAAGAATACTTTTCCGTCCATCGGTGCTTCACCTTTAATCTGGAAAGCCAAGTCTTTGATTACTTCCACATTGGCATTTCCCTTAAAGACGATCACTTTAATACCATTCTTTTCCTGAGCATTGGCAACCAGTTCTTTCTTCAGATGCTGAACCTTTTCTTTAACGTAATCGTTAATCTGTTTCTTCAGTTCTGCATTTTCTTCGATAGACTTACGAATCGTCAAAGCCAAATTCGGCACATTGTTAAACATAGCACGCAATTCGCGGATTGAGTCTTGCAATACAAAAGTATAATCTTCAGCAGCTTCGGCTGTAACAGCTTCAATACGACGAATACCGGCAGCAACCGAACTTTCACCAACGACACGTAAAGAACCGATCATACCTGTCGCCGGAATATGTGTACCACCACACAGCTCAATAGAAGTTCCGTATTTAACAACGCGAACGTTATCACCATATTTTTCTCCAAACAATGCCATGGCTCCTAATTTCTTAGCCTCTTCGATCGGCATGTTCCGATGTTCTTCCAATGGATAATTGGCACGGATCTTTTCACCTACCAAACGTTCAACCTTACGGATTTCCTCATCTGTCACCTTCTGATAGTGTGAGAAGTCGAAACGCAAAGCGCTTGGTGATACATACGAACCTTTCTGTTCTACGTGTGTTCCCAAAACTTCACGCAAAGCTTCGTGCAACAAGTGAGTGGCCGAGTGGTTACATTCGCATTGAATACGTTTCTTGGCATCAATCTTTGCCGTAAACACAGCTGATACGTCTTGAGGCAGTTTTTCTACAAGATGAATCGGCAAGTTGTTTTCCCGCTTCGTATCTATCACAACAATCTTTTCATCACCGTTGATCAACCATCCGGTATCACCAACCTGACCACCCATTTCTGCATAGAACGGAGTCTTGTCCAGAACAATCTGATACAACACCTTGTTCTTCTGTTTTACCTGACGGTAACGAAGAATTTCTGCATCATATTCAAAGAAGTCATAACCAACAAATTCAGTTTCTCCTTCTCTCAGAATAACCCAGTCGCCTGTTTCTACAGCGGCAGCATTACGGGCACGTTCTTTCTGCTTCTGCATTTCGACATTGAATTCTTCAATATCGGCATCCATTCCATGCTCGCGCAAGATCAGTTCCGTCAAGTCCAACGGGAAACCATACGTATCATATAAAGTAAAGGCATCAACACCGCTGATAGTAGTCTTTCCAGCAGCCTTTGTTTCTTCCATTTTCTTATCCAGCAAACGGATTCCGGTTTCAAGTGTACGCAAGAAAGCTTCTTCTTCTTCCTTGATTACCTTTTCAATCAAAGACTTCTGAGCAATCAGTTCCGGATAAGCATCACCCATTGTCTCAATCAATACCGGCAACAGTTTATACATAAAGGCTTCTTTCCGGTTCAGGAACGTATATCCGTAACGAACGGCACGACGCAAGATACGACGGATGACATAACCAGCTTTTGCATTCGAAGGCAACTGACCATCAGCAATAGAGAAAGCGACAGCACGCAAGTGATCGGCAATCACACGCATAGCTACATCTACATTTTCTTCTTTTCCATATTCCAATCCAGACATCTGAGAGATAGCCTGAATGGTCGGCTGGAAAATATCTGTATCATAATTCGAATGTTTACCCTGCAGTGCACGAACCAGACGCTCAAAGCCCATACCGGTATCGATTACATTCATCGACAGTTTTTCCAGTGATCCATCTGCTTTCCGGTTAAACTGCATGAAGACCAGATTCCAGATTTCAATTACCTGTGGATTATCTTTGTTGACCAGTTCACGTCCGGGAACTTGTGCTTTTTCTTCCGGCGTACGCGAATCCAAGTGAATTTCCGAACAAGGACCACAAGGACCGGTATCACCCATTTCCCAGAAGTTATCATGCTTGTTTCCATTGATAATATGATCTGCCGGAACATGTTTTGCCCAGTAAGAAGCGGCCTCATCATCACGTTCCAGATTCTCTTCTTTAGAACCTTCAAATACGGTTACATACAGATCTTTCGGATCCAGATGTAATACATCTACCAAGTATTCCCAAGCCATATCAATGGCACCTTCCTTGAAGTAATCACCAAAACTCCAGTTACCAAGCATTTCGAACATCGTATGGTGATACGTGTCGTGTCCTACTTCCTCCAAGTCGTTATGCTTACCGCTCACGCGAAGGCACTTCTGGGAATCGGCTCGCCGGCGAGGTTCCGGATCACGGATTCCGAGGATAATATCTTTCCACTGATTCATTCCTGCATTGGTAAACATCAATGTAGGATCGCCCTTTACCACCATGGGCGCAGACGGCACAATTTGGTGTCCTTTAGAAGCGAAGAACGCTTTAAACGATTCACGGATTTCTTTTGCTGTCAACATAATATATCTATCTAGTTCTCGTTAATATTCTGAAAAACAATTTGCAAAAGTACAGCAAATTATTATTTTTGCAGCTATCCAAGCAACAAAATATTCAATGAAACTATTTAAAAACAGGAAAACATATTATTTATACAACCCCAACACGCTGGATTATGAACGTGTTTACCCTTCGGCCAAGGATCGGCTGTTTTCTGTTCTGCGACATTTGAGTACAGGAATTGCTTTCGGTATCGCCACGTTCTTCATTATGATGCACGTCATCGATTCGCCCCAGGAATCTCAACTGCGAAAGGAAAACAAGTTATTGCAAACCCAATATGAAGTACTGGATCTGCGTCTGAACAATGCGATGGAAATCTTGGATGACATCCAGCAACGTGACGAGAATTTATACCGTGCCATTTTTCAGGCTGAATCAATTCCTGAATCCGTCCGCAAATCCGGATTTGGCGGAACCAACCGATATAAACATCTGATGGAACTTAGCAACGCCGAACTGGTTGTCTCGACTACCCAAAAGATGGACATGCTCCGTAAACAGCTTTATATCCAGTCTAATTCACTGGAAGAACTGATTGAGATCGGAAAGAATCAGGAAGAACGGGCGAAATGTATCCCGGCTATCCAGCCCATTTCCAATAAAGACCTACGTCAAACGGCTTCTGGTTACGGTATGCGTATCGATCCCATCTATCGTACTCCCCGTTTTCATTCAGGAATGGACTTTTCAGCCAAGGTCGGAACAGATATTTATGCTACAGGTGATGGGAAAGTCACCATGGCGGGTTGGAAACAAGGTTATGGTAACTGTGTCATGATTGATCATGGCTATGGTTATCAGACCTTATACGGACATATGAGTAAGTTTAAGGTACGTGTCGGACAAAAGGTAAAACGCGGAGAAGTAATTGGTGCTGTCGGAAATACCGGCAAGTCAACCGGTCCTCATTTGCACTATGAAGTGATTGTACGCGGCCGTTACGACAACCCGTCCAAGTATTATTATATGGATCTGACGCCGGAAGAATACGACCGGATGATCCAGATCGCCGAAAATCACGGTCAGGTAATGGATTAAGAGGAGAAATTACAGTATGACCATCAAGAAAGACAAACCCCAGAAATTATACTATTCCATCAGCGAGGTGGCACAGATGTTTGATATCAATGAGTCGGCACTTCGGTTTTGGGAGAAAGAGTTCGACATGATCAATCCGCGGAAGAACGAGAAAGGGACTCGATTCTACAAAGAGGAAGACATTGAATCCGTCCGTGTAGTCTATTACCTGCTTAAGGAACAAGGCATGACATTAGCTGGTGCCAAGAAGAAGTTGCGCGACAACAAAGAAAAGGTCATTCGGCAAGTGGAAGTAGTCAACAAGCTCAAACTCATCCGGGCAGAACTATTATCTATCAAAGAAGCATTCGACAGGATTGATCCGGAGGAATAATTTATTCAGCTTTCGCAAGGTTTTACGCCGGAAAAGCCGTACCTTCGCCAGGCAATTACGAATTAATAAACACAATAGTATATGGAAATTACAGGAAAAATCATAGCCGTCTTGCCTGAGCAAGGTGGTGTCAGCAAGAACGGTAACGAATGGAAAAAGCAGGAATACGTATTGGAAACGCATGATCAGTATCCCAAGAAAGTTTGTTTCCAGTTGTTTGGTGCAGACCGTATTGCTCAAGCAGCTATCCAGCCTGGAGAAGAACTGACTGTTTCATTCGATATCGAAAGCCGTGAATATATGGGGAAATGGTACACCAACATCAATGCCTGGAAAGTAGAACGTCCTGCAGCAGCCCCCATGAATGCAGCTCCTGCAGACATTACACCTGATAACATTATACCTTCTGGAGCTCCGATGGCTGCTCCCGATTTCGGTCCTTCTAATCCAGTAGATGATCTGCCGTTCTAATAATTGATAATTATAAATGACATAAAACAGGCACGAATGGATAGAAGTTCGTGCCTGTTTTATTTATATCTTCATCAATCGGCGATACGGGAAACAGACTTGATATTCTCAATCTTCGAAAGACGTACGCACAACTTCTGAATATCTTCTACGTCGTGTACTTTCAATTTGATGCGTCCCTCAAATACACCATCTTTGGCCTCAATCAAAAGGCGAATAATATATACATTAAACTCCTCGGAGATGATTTTCGTTATCTCATTCAACACACCCAACGAGTCGATACCTTTGACTTCGAGCGTTGCCTCAAAAGATGAAAGCTGATGACTACTCCATACCGTATTCAAAATACGCTCACCAAAGCTACTCTTCAAACGCATGGCAATAGGACAAGAACGCTTGTGAACAACCACATTCCCGTCGTCGTTGATAAAACCTAATGATTCATCACCCGGAATCGGTTTACAACACTCAGCTATCACATAATTACGCTCGAAGGCTTCTTCTTTCAGGATATACGGCTTCTTCTTGTCATAAACCGGTTTTTCCTTCGTTTGCGTCTCATTAACGGCCTCTTCCGGAGTCGATTTTGAATACTTAGTTGCCCGACGTAAAGCTTGCTTTACATATTTAAAGAGACCGTTTTCATCTTTCTCCCGGAAAAGCTTACGAACATTTTCCGGCAACACTACATCACCTTTCTCAACTGAATAGTACAAGTCGTCACGCTTACTGAAACCATAATACATCGCCAGCTTATCCAAATTCTGTGCTGAAGGTTCTACTCCCGACTTCTGGCAGGCTGCTAACACCTTCGCTTCTCCGCCTTTGATCGTTTCCTTTCGGATACGACGCACCACAGCAGTAATCTTGGTTCGTGCTCTAGCCGTCGTCACAAAATTCAACCATTCAGCCTGCGGTGTCTGGGATCGGGAAGTCAATACTTCTACCTGATCTCCGCTACTCAACTTATGACTCAGAGGAACCAGTTTATGATTTACTTTCGCACCAATACATTTGTTTCCCACATCAGAGTGCAAAGCATAAGCAAAATCCAAAGCAGTCGCACCTTGTGGCAAGGTCTTCAATTCACCCTTTGGGGTAAAGACAAATATTTCAGATGAAAAGAGATTCAATTTAATGGTATCCAGAAAATCTAAGGCATTTGGATCTGGACTTTCAAGAATTTCGGTGATTGTCTGAAGCCATTTATCCAGTTCCGTATCTTCCTCAACATGGTTTTCCTTATACTTCCAATGCGCAGCAAAACCTTTCTCTGCAATGTCGTCCATTCGGCGACTACGGATCTGTATTTCTACCCATTGTCCGTCCGGACCCATTACGGTGAGATGCAATGCCTGATATCCATTAGCCTTCGGACGACTTACCCAATCCCGAATACGATCCGGACGGATACGGTAAATATCCGTAATCGCAGAATAGATATCCCAGCACTGATTCTTCTCATCCACTCCAGGTAACGGATCGAAAATGATACGAACGGCATAAATATCATAAATATCTTCAAAGGCAACTTTCTTTGCCTGCATCTTGTTCCAAATGGAATAAATGGATTTCACGCGGGCTTTCATTTCATAGTTCAGCCCCATTGCCTTCAACTTGGCATCCACCGGTTCGGCAAAATGCTTGAATAAAAGTTCGCGGGCAGAAGCCGTTGCTTCCAGTTTCCGGCGGATAGCTTCATACTCCTGCGGATGTTCGTATTTGAAACTCAGGTCTTCCAGTTCTGTCTTAATGGAGAATAAACCAAGGCGATGCGCTAACGGAGCATACAGATAAAGCGTTTCACCCGCAATCTTAAATTGCTTGGCAGGCAACATGGAACCTAAAGTACGCATATTATGCAGGCGATCGGCGATCTTGATCAAGATCACACGAATATCATCACTCATCGTCAAGAGTAACTTGCGGAAGTTTTCTGCCTGTGCAGAAGCCTGTTCACCGAAGATACCACCGGAGATTTTAGTCAGTCCGTCCACAATCTGCGCGATCTTATCGCCAAACATATTGCGGATATCTTCGACGGTATATTCCGTATCTTCCACCACATCGTGTAACAAGGCTGCACAAATAGAAGTAGAACCCAATCCCATCTCACTGCAGACAATCTTGGCTACAGCAATCGGATGCATGATATACGGTTCTCCTGAACGACGTTTCACACCGTCGTGTGCCTGCTTGGCAAAATTGAACGCCTTGGTTATACGTTCTACCTTACGGCGATGATTGGAATTCAGGTAATCCTGTAACAGGTCATTAAACCCGTCTTGTATCATTTGTTCGTCAGGAGACAGTTTTGACGCTTCCGTTGTTCCTGCATTTGGTTTATTTGTATTTAGCATGTCCTTCATTTCTTCCATGGCACAACCTCCCAGCTTTATGATGTGTAAACACAAATATAGGAAATATTTGTTAAGGGCATACTATTTGGGCAAGAAAAAGAAAAAACAATCTTATCCGACCGGGATTTTCAATACTTGTCCCGGAATAATTTTGGAATCCGACAGGTTATTGGCCTGTTTCAAAGTCTGTGCTGACACTCCGGGATATTTGGAGGCTATCGAATACAAGGATTCTCCCGAACGAACCTTGTGGGCGATATAACCGTCTTTCTTTTCTGCTTTTTGGGCAGGCGAAGCTGATGCAGCTTTCTCCTTTTGGGCATTCTTGGCTGACAAATAAACGCCACCGTTATCAACATACAGCTTCAGACGTTTTCCGCGTGCCAGCCGGTTCGATGATAAACGGTTCCATTTCTTGATTTCTTGTGGTGTGACACCATAGCGATTAGCAATCGTATAGATATTCTCATTCTTCAAGACAATATGTGTCACCTGTTCACGTGTCGCTACTCCCGAGGTAGAACCACCGTTGATTGTAACAAGATAAGAAGGCAAAAACTCTTCTACCCGATACTGATAGATGGAGTCTTCTTTATCAACAAACGCATACGTATCACTTGCCGGAAGTTTCAATACGGCATCACCGGTATTTCCGGGAACTATATCCCGCTTATATTGCGGATTCAAAGCCCTCAACTGTTCCAAGTCTACCTGAAGCACTTCCGATACTTGTTGCAAATGCAGCATCTTGTTCACATGAATGGTATCTGTTGCCAGAGGTAAATTGGTTTCCAACGGACAAAGGTTGTGATCGCAATAATAATTCATCACATAATTAGCGGCAATAAACAACGGTACATACGAACGGGTTTCTTTCGGCAAGTAAGGAAATATATCCCAGAAGTTCGTCTTTCCACCCGAACGTTTGATTGCTTTATTGACATTTCCCGGTCCGCAATTATAGGATGCCATCACCAGACTCCAGTCTTTATAGATAGCATACATATCCTTGAAATAAGCGCAAGCGGCCTCTGTAGCCTTCACCGGATCGCGACGGTCGTCCACCAAACTGTTAATCGTCAATCCATATTGTTTACCGGTCGGAAGCATGAACTGCCACAACCCACAAGCTCCAACTCGCGACAAAGCAACCGGATTCAAGGCACTTTCAACCACAGCCAGGTATTTCAGCTCGATAGGCAAACCATGTTTATCAAGTACTTCTTCTATGATTGGGAAATAATAGTCGGCCATGCCCAACATATAACGCACCAGATTCCGGCGTCGTTCGGTATAAAGATCAATACAATCGCGTACTACATTGTTATATGGCATGGGAATAATACGGGGCAAACTAGCCAAACGACTGGCATATACCGAATCAGGGAAATAAACATTCTCTTCATCATCATGACAATAATCCTCCCGTTTGGTGAAATACTGTACATGCCATGAATGAAGTAAACTATCGATATCCGAATCCAGACTTTCCGGAATAATACCAACTATTTCTTCTACGATCGAATCGGTAGGCAATGTCGAACTGGGATATTCCTGTTCCAATTCTTGTCCGCATATCGGCATCGCACCGTATGCTAAACATACCAACAAAACAACTAGTCTTTTCATGCTCTAAAACTTGATACTGCAGTTTAATCCATACGATCGGGAACTATAAGCCGTCTGTGGTGTAACCGAAGGCTCCCAATGCATGGATAAATCCGGAGATATGTCAAAATCAAACAGCTGGGCATCCACATAGGCATCAATAATAGACAACGCGTAAACACCAACTGTTATGATAATACTTAAATCACGATAACGGCGGTAATAATCTTTCCGGTTCTTCAACTGGGTCTGGAAATTGGTATTGGTAACCCATTCTTTCGGATCATACCCGACACCTAAGAAATCCTGCCAACTGGTATGAAACTCTTCTACCGGCCGGTTCGGCTCTTCCGCATCCATCATAATATCCTTATAGGCAGTAGAGTAGTCCTGATAATTACGGTTATTCCACGTTACCGCATACATACAGCCCATCAAACCACCATAAACAATAGGTAATTTCCAGAACTTCCGGTTATAAATCTGACCTAAACCCGGGACAAGAGCCATCAAAACGGCTTTCTTCGGATCCGGTTTGAATTCCATCTTGATTTGGGCCGGCTTCGGCAAAGAATCAGCCGCCAGCATCACCGACCGCACAGTCGAATCAGCAGCTGCTTCTATCCGCGAGGAATCAGCCTTTATTTCAAACGACTTCGCATCTTGGGCTAATCCCCACGACGAACAACTTATAAAAGCCAGACAAACAAGTAGAATCCGGTATATCATTTCAAATTATCCAACAAGCTGATCAATTTTTCCAACTCTTCTTCTGAAGCAAACGGGATCGTTATCTTTCCTTTTCCCTTCTTATTACAAACTAGCTGAACTTTCGTCTGGAAAAATCTCGACAAATGTTCTTTCAACAGATCAAATTCTTCAGGCAGGGTTTCCTTTTTCTTCTTCTCATCGGCTGGTTTCTGAGGCAATGTTTCTCCCTCAGCCACCGAACGGACCATTTCTTCTACCTGACGGACAGACAAACCTTCTGCCAGAATCTGCTCATAAAGAGCCAACTGTACTTCGGGATCTTCAACAGGCAATAAGGCACGTGCATGTCCCATATCAATCCGTTTATCTTTCAGTCCAACCTGAATTTCGGCCGGTAATTTCAGCAAACGAAGATAATTGGCGATTGTAGCTCTTTTCTTTCCGATCCGTTCACTCAGCTTTTCCTGAGTCAATCCGTAGGTTTCGATTAGTTTCTGGTAAGCCAAAGCGATTTCGATAGCATTCAAATCCTCACGCTGGATATTTTCTATCAATGCCATTTCCACCACATTGTCATCAGCTGCCGTACGGATATACGCCGGAATGGAAGTAAGTCCAGCCATTAAAGAAGCCCGGTAACGACGTTCTCCTGAAATGATCATATACTGCTCTGCTCCGGTTTCCTTGAGTGTAATCGGCTGAATCACTCCTAACGAACGGATCGAAGCGGCCAGTTCTTCCAAGGATTCTTGCTCGAATACAGAACGAGGCTGTTCTGGATTGGGCTGGATTTTACTCAACTCAATCTCACTAATAGACGATGAGCCACTTGTCTTCAAGTCGTCCATCGTAATCAATGCATCCAAACCACGGCCCAAAGCCGATCTTTTCATTACCATAAATCTCCCTTCTTAACCGACAATATCAACTATTACTTATTCTTATCTATTAATTCCTGTGCCAATTGCATATAATTCAGTGAACCCTTCGAATCGGCATCATACAAAAGCACCGGCTTCCCATAGCTGGAAGCCTCACTTAACTTCACGTTCCGTTGAATGACGGTATTAAATACCAAATTCTGGAACGGGCGCTTTACTTCTTCATAAATCTGGTTAGCCAAACGAAGGCGTGAATCATACATGGTCAGCAGAAAACCTTCTATCTCTAATACCGGATTTAGTTTTGACTTGATAATTTTAATTGTATTCAGCAATTTGCTAATTCCTTCCAACGCAAAATATTCACATTGTACCGGGATAATCACCGAATCGGCTGCTGTCAGCGCATTGACAGTAATTAATCCCAACGAAGGTGAACAGTCTATCAGAATATAATCATACTTTGTTTTCAGAGGAACCAGTATGTGTTTCAATATCTGTTCGCGATTGTCCATATTCAGCATCTCAATCTCCGCACCAACCAAATCTATGTGAGATGGAATAATGTCCAAACCTCCTATTTCCGTTGGTACGACGGCTGTCTGTGCATCATTTCCGTTCACCAGACATTCATAAATGGAAACTTCCACATTTCGGATATCAACTCCCAAACCGGAAGAAGCATTTGCCTGCGGATCAGCATCAACAACCAATACTTTCTTTTCTAGGGCGGCCAATGAAGCGGCTAAATTGATCGTCGTTGTTGTTTTACCAACACCGCCTTTCTGATTTGCCAAAGCAATAATCTTTCCCATAAAATTGTACCCATTAAAATCCGGGTACAAAACTAAACATTTAAAATTGAATCACATTCGTTTATTCTGAAACAATCGTTGCATTGTTGATAACTTTCGTGAATTGTTGATAACTTATCAGGCGTTTATTGGAGACTTTCTTCCTGTTGCCGCATTTCTTTATTTCTTTTCCGATCCAACCAGACACCTGTAATATACAACGGTACAGCCAGTGCACAGGTTAAAACCAACGACAGATAAGGTGTCATTTCTTCCAGAATAACACGCATGGTTAATTTATTGGCATACATGTAATAAAAAGCACCTGCGGCAAGCACCAGATACACCAGAAACCAACCCAACCAGGAAGCTGTAGAAGGCATATTCGGTACAAAAGCAATTTTAGCGGCCTGTTGCTGACGTATCAAAGCCATGATACGGGTATTCAACGAGGCGGAAGGGCGTTCGGCCGTTCCTTCCATCAGGCGGCGAGTCAGTCGGTCAAGATCCTTATTTTCCATATTTACAGTAAATTTCTCATTTCATTCTTCATTCGCTTTTCCAACGCTGTATAGAAATGTTTACGCGCCCGGAAAAGTTTTGTTTTCACATTCGATTCGGAAAGATCCGTGATTTGAACGATCTCTTCCACCGAACATTCATCCAGATAATATAATGTCAATAACAGAGCCTCATCTTTTTCCAGTGTCTTCAATATCTGCGAGATGATTTCTTTTCTATCTTCTCTCTCCAGCAGGGAAGTAGCGGTTTCTTGTTCTGCCAGAGAGACATCTCCGGCCTCTACTTCATCATAATCCGAAAAAAGATGCTGCCCGCGCAAAGCAGTCAAAGCCGTCCGGTAAACAATCCGATAAAACCAGGAAGAAAATTTACTGTCAAAACGAAAGTCAGGCAAGGCCTGATACATTTTCAAGAATGCATCCTGTACTACTTCTTCGGCATCCTCCCGGTTTTCCACGATTCGAACGGCTATGGTATAGGCCATTTTCTCATATTTGGCTACCAGGCATGAGAAACTCTGCATGTCTCCCGCCAGAATAGCGGCTATCCAACGACGTTCATCCATTGATTACAGTTGTTCGATCCTACGCTCAGTATCTGCATTCATTTTCTTGTCTTCCAAACGCTCTTTCATCTGCAATTTGCGGGAAAGTGCGAAATAAACAATGAAACCAAGACCGCCGAACAAAACAGCAAACGTAGGGATCACCATAAACTCAAAATCGTTTTCCGGAACCGATGGTTCAACAAACATTCCTACAATCAGGCCGATTGCCAGTCCCACCATAAACAAACCATTTCGCAATGCCGGATAACGGTTTGGACTTCGTTCGGGTTCTGCCAAGATAACTCCCTTATCAATCATCTTGATGCGTTCTTCGTGACGGTTACGAAGCAGAATAACCCATCCTGTACCTAAGGCTGCAACCGGGAAAATAAAAATACCGATAACGGCTACCAATCCTATTAATTCATCCATGTCTGTAACTTTTTAAATGGTTAGTAATTAAGTTTATTTGCCCATAAGACGACACAACTTAATCGGAGGTTACAGAAAAGCCCGGGATTAACAGTTATTAACCCCGGGCTTCCTTATTAATCAGATCTAACAATTCTTAGTTAAGAACCTTAATACGAATGTTACGATACCATACGTTATCACCATGATCCTGCAAACCGATGAAACCTTCTTTGTTTTCACCACCACAGTTCAACAGCAATTCGTATGCCAACGGCCATTTGTCTTTGCTGAATTTACTCTTATCCAACATTTCTTTCCAAGCCGGAGTCCACATGTGGTATTCAACAACTGGAGAATCACTGTTCAGATAATGAGCGATTGTACCTTTGTAGCAAAGGATCTTAGCTTTGTTCCATTCGCCATAAGGTTTAGCATTCTGCGGTTTAGCCGGAATCATGTCATACAATGAACCTGATTTACGGTTACCGTCAACACCTAATTTAGCATCTGGATGGTTTTCGTTATCCAATACCTGGTATTCCGGAGCAGAAATATAAGAAGGCTGGCCTTCTACTTCCTGAATCATGATAAATACACCAGAGTTGGCACCTTTATCAACCTTCCATTCGAATTCCAATTCGAAGTTGCTAAACTTGTGAGCGAAAATCAAATCGCCACCGTCTTTAGCTCCTGCTTCACCCATGCCTGAACCTTTGATGTGGATAGCGCCATCATCTACAACCCAAGCTGCCGGAACATCTTCACGGTCATAACCACGCCAACCGTTCAATGTCTTACCGTCAAACAAAGTGATCCAGCCATCGTTGTCTTTCGGGAAAGCAGACAAATCAACTGTCGGAAGATCCAATAATTTGTACTCAGGAGCTGCTGCTTCTGCTGCAGGTTCTTCTACCGGAGTTGTTTCAGCTGTTTCTGCTTTTTTGCCTCCATTACAAGATGCAAAGCACATCATCAGTGCTGCTGCACCAGCAAATAATACTGACTTTTTCATTTTACTTTTTTATTTTGTTTAAAACCTTATTATCTAGGCATATCAGGCAACTTCCAACCATCACGGTAGTTATGCTTGATCAATTCAGCTGCGAACTGCTTAGCGTTAACCGGTTCTGTCCAATCTTTGTTGAATGAAGGATGACCATCATGAATAGTGAAACCATCCTTGATACAAGTCTTGATTGTTTCGTTGTCTGCAATATTGGTAAACTGCATGTTCTGGCCATCCCATTCCAATGTCTTGTTCAAAGCCTGCAAACGGATTGCCAATACACCCATTACCACCATTTCATTGAACGGACCAGCTTCTTCGAAACGAGACTTCAATACACGACGGTTTTCTTTGCTTTCCTTACAAGCTGCTACCCAGTCCATTTCATGACCACCGCCCATTGCTTTCGGTACACGACGGCAAACTTTCGGAGCGTTAGGAACACGACCTGACAACAAGAACGGCTGTTGACCGTAGCAACCGCAAATCAATGTATCTTTTGTTCCGTGGAAGATTGTCAAACCACCACCAGGACCCATCAATTGTTTACCTTCTGGGAAACCTTTTGGACGATCAGGCATCATTCCGCCATCATACCAGTGAATTTCAACTTCCGGCATAGCGATCTTCGGCATGTTTTCACGAGCCGGGAATGTCAATTTAACGTGTTGAGCCTGAGGAGCACAAGCATTCAACAACAGTGTTGAAGAACCTTCTACTTTAGTAGGATAGCCTAACTTCAAGGCTTTAAACGGCTGATGCAAGATGTGGCAAGCCATATCTCCCAATGCACCTGTACCATAATCCCACCATCCACGCCAGTTCCAAGGATGATATACAGCGTTATATGGATTCAATTTAGCAGGACCTGTAAACAAATCCCAGTTCAATGTCTTCGGAATGCGGTCTTCTTTTTCAGGAGCGTTCAGACCCTGCGGCCAAATAGGACGGTCAGTAGCACATTCTACTTTATATACTTCACCGATTTCACCATTCCAAATCCATTCGCAAACCAAATCAGTTCCTTCATCTGAAGAACCCTGGTTACCCATCTGGGTAGCAACACCAGTTGATTTAGCTAAATTTGTCAGCAAACGAGATTCATAAACAGAGTGAGTCAACGGCTTCTGGCAATATACGTGTTTTCCCAGAGTCATCGCATCGGCAGTAATCATAGCATGAGTATGGTCGGCTGTAGCGATGATAACCGCATCAATTGAGCTAGCCATTTCATCGTACATCTTACGATAATCCCAATATTTCTTTGCATTGGGGAATTCGTCGAATACACCTTTAGCATATTTCCAGTCAACATCGCAAAGTGCTACCAGATTTTCGGTATCCTTTACGTGACTGATATTAGCATGACCCATACCACCGATACCTACGGCAGCAATATTCAACTTGTCAGTCGGAGCTACATATCCGTGACTTTTTCCTAAAATAGAATTAGGAGCAATTGTAAACGCGGCAGCAGCTGCAGCGCTTCTCTGAAGGAATGATCTTCTACTAATTGACATAATAATTAAATTTATAGATTAGCACACTAATGTTTTTCACTTATCCATATCCTTAATTCACTATGCAGTGGACCAAGGTTGTTGCAAATATAAGGATACATTAATTATCAACAATCATATTTCCGATAAAATCTTTAATAAAATAACTTTTTTTAACAGCAAAATCCGTCATATTTCAACTATCAAACAGCTTTCTATTTGCAGAAAGTGACGAATCTTTGAATAAAAACAGACCGATATTCATATCTAATAATCAGACAGACAAGTTTGTATATTATTGTTTTAAACCGGGCAACCAGTTACTTCTGAGTATAAAGAATACGACTTATCAATTTTTTGACAGCTGTCAAAAAGCTTTTCCATATATGTGATAAAGCTTTAGCACAGCTATCGAAAAGCTTTACGACTACTGTGCTAAAGCTAGAAAGTAATAGGATTTTTACCACTTGCCGGTAGGATATGAAAAAATCTTACAGATATTACCCGCAACTTTTTTCTAGTCTTTCTGTTTATATAATAAGGAATAGAATATCCGATTCGGATTCCGGGAAGAAATGATAGGCAGAAACAACCTGAAGACACCTCGAAAATGAAGACGTACATACGGAATATCTACGATTTTTACCGGGAAGGTTTCCTGAGCATGAGGCTGGGAAAACTTCTCTGGCTGATTATCCTGATCAAGCTCTTCATTATTTTCTTCATCCTGAAACTCTTCTTTTTTCCTGATTTCCTGGGGAAATATAAGACGCCGGTAGAAAAGGAAGAATATGTTTCCGGGGAATTGGTCAACCGGGCTCATTCATTTATTAAATAACATCATGTACCATGATTGCGAATATTGACACCTCATTGATCGACTGGTCGAGAGCTCAGTTTGCTCTCACAGCCATGTATCATTGGCTTTTTGTGCCTCTTACATTGGGTTTGGGTATCATCCAGGCCCTGATGGAAACGCTGTATGTAAAAACGGGTAAAGAGTATTGGAAAACGACTGCCCGTTTTTGGATGAAACTGTTTGGAATTAATTTCGCCATCGGTGTTGCGACCGGATTGATTCTCGAATTTGAATTCGGGACAAACTGGTCCAATTACAGTTGGTTTGTAGGAGACATATTCGGAGCTCCGCTTGCCATCGAAGGCATTGTGGCCTTCTTTATGGAAGCAACCTTTATAGCCGTCATGTATTTCGGCTGGGAGAAGGTGAGCAAACGTTTCCATCTGGCTTCCACGTGGCTGACTATTGCCGGAGCAACCCTTTCGGCCTTATGGATTCTGGTAGCAAACGCCTGGATGCAATATCCGGCAGGTATGCACTTCAATCCGGACACCGTGCGAAACGAAATGCTTGATTTCTGGGCAGTAGCTCTCTCTCCGGTAGCCATCAATAAGTTTTTCCATACGGTTTTGTCCGGTTGGGTAACAGGAGCAACCTTTGTCATCGGTGTGAGTTGCTGGTATTTATATAAGAAACGAGAACAGGCTTTTGCGCTGCGGAGCATCAAGGTTGGAGCTATCTTCGGATTAGTGGCTTCCGTGCTTTTGCTTTGGACCGGTGATGGTTCGGCTTATCAGGTAGCCGACAAGCAACCAATGAAACTGGCTGCCATGGAAGGTTTGTATCAAGGTGAAAAAGGAGCTGGATTGGTGGGTATTGGAATTCTGAATCCAAACCGTAGTTCGTATGACAGCCCGGAAGATCCATTCCTCTTCAAAATAGAAATACCAAAGATGCTTTCACTGCTGGCTGAACGAGATGCAGATGCCTTCGTTCCGGGCATCACCGACCTGATTGAAGGTGGATATACGGATAAAACAGGCCAGCCCGCCTTATCTGCCGAAGAAAAGATTGCCAAAGGAAAACGGGCCATTCAAGCATTAGCCGATTATCGCCAGGCCAAAAAAGAGAAAGATGAAGCCGGTATGGTAGCTCATCGGACTGTATTGGAAGAGAATTTCGCCTACTTCGGATATGGATACCTGCAAGATCCGTCGGAACTGATTCCTCCGGTCGGACTCTCGTTCTATTCATTCCACATAATGGTCCTTTTGGGCGGATACCTGATTCTGCTCTTCCTGGCCATTTGGATACTGCACCGGAGATCCGCTTTCCCCCAGATGCGTTGGTTGCATCTCGTTGCTTTATGGAGTATTCCTTTGGCTTATATAGCGGGACAGGCAGGATGGATTGTGGCAGAAGTAGGCCGACAACCGTGGGCAATCCAGGATATTTTGCCAACGATAGCCGGTATTTCCCGGCTCGAGACGGCTTCGGTGCAAACAACCTTCTTCCTCTTCCTGATTCTGTTTACCGTTTTGCTCATAGCCGAACTGCGGATTCTGATCAAGGCCATTCAAGCCGGACCGGAAACAGAAACAGCCCATTCACAGACTAACGAATACGAGTAATATCTTAAATGAAATGATTCTATGGAAACATCAACTTATATATTTTTACAGCATTACTGGTGGTTTCTCATTTCGCTTTTAGGCGGACTGCTGGTTTTCCTTTTATTTGTTCAGGGCGGCCAGTCGTTGTTGTTCCAACTCGGAAAGACGGAAACCCAACGACAGCTACTCCTCGAATCGACCGGAAAGAAATGGGAACTGACGTTCACTACCCTGGTTACTTTCGGCGGAGCCTTCTTTGCTTCTTTCCCATTATTCTATTCGACTAGTTTCGGTGGTGCTTACTGGGTATGGATGCTCATCTTGCTGTGTTTCGTATTACAGGCAGTCTCATACGAATACCAGATGCGGAAAGGGAACCTGCTCGGTAAAAAGACCTACCGCATCTTTCTGCTGATTAATGGAATTGCCGGACCCGTCTTATTGGGTACAGCCGTCGGAACATTCTTCAACGGCGCCGAATTTATCGTGAATAAAGAACAATTAAGCGTTCTTTCTATGCCTGTCATTTCCCAATGGGCAACGCCTTGGCACGGATTAGAGGCCGTATTGAATATCTGGAATGTCTGTTTGGGAATTGCCGTCTTTTTCTTGGCTCGTGTTTTAGCCATCCTATACTTTATGAATAATATAGACGACGAATCCATCAGAAGCCAAAGCTGGAACCGCTTGTTGCCTGAAAGTATCGCATTCCTGCTGTTCTTCCTGGCTTTCCTGACCCATTGGTTGATAGCCGATGGCTTTGCCGTCAATCCGGATACACAGGAAATCTTTATGCAGCCCTACAAATATGCCCTGAACCTACTGGAAATGCCTTATGTAACCGGCATCTTACTGGTCGGTGTAATCTTGGTTTTATGGGGAATCGGGAAAACTTATCTGAATCCTTCCTATCGGGAAGGTATCTGGTTCAGCGGAACGGGAACAGTGCTGACGGTTCTTGCCCTTTTATTGTGTGCCGGTTGGAATCATACCGCTTACTATCCGTCAATAACCGACTTACAAAGTTCACTGACACTGCAGAACAGTTGTTCCAGTCCGTTTACCCTGAAAGTCATGAGTTACGTATCTATCCTGATACCATTCGTCCTGGCTTATATTTTCTATGCATGGAGAGCTATCGACTTAAAACCGAGAAAGAAATAAACGGAAGAAACAGGCTTATAAAACTAGAAACGGCGTAGCTTCCCGCTAGGCCGTTTCTACATTTAACCGTTTTAAACAAAAAGAAAAAGTTAGTCAAGGTTTAACTTAATAACCATTTTAAGATGATCATAACTATCTTTACTTAAAAAGGACAGCGAACAAATATAATAATATAAACTCGAAACAAACAAGTAAAAGCTGTCATTTTCAAGTTTTTTTACACAATCCTTGAAGATTTACATTATCTTTGCACAAATGTTTCATTCTTATGGCGGATTTTGAACTGAATATTTTAGGTTGTGGCTCAGCTTTACCCACAACACGTCATTTAGCTTCTTCACAAATCGTTGACTTGCGGGACAAATTGTATATGATTGACTGTGGAGAAGGAACACAAGTACAAATGCGGCGGATGCGAATCAAGTTCAGCCGTCTGAATCATATCTTTATATCGCACTTGCACGGTGATCATTGTTTTGGTTTACCCGGTTTAATATCTACCTTGGGTATGTTGGGAAGGAATGGCGACTTATTTATTCATGGTCCGAAAGAATTAGGTACCTATCTGGACGCCATGCTGCAGTTGTTTTGTCAGGGATTACCTTTCCATGTTCAGTTCAATCCGGTCAATACGCAGGAACATGCGTTGATCATGGAGGATCGTTCGGTTTCCGTCTATTCGATTCCGCTTAAACATCGGATTCCCTGTTGCGGATTCCTCTTCAAGGAAAAGCAGCGGGACGCGCATATCATCCGCGAAATGATCGACTTCTACCAGATTCCGGTAAAAGATATTCAATACATCAAACAGGGAGCAGATTACATCACGCCCGAGGGGAAATGTATTCCGAATCATCTCCTGACTCGTCCGGCAACACCGGCCCGTACCTATGCTTATTGTTCGGATACAGCCTATCTGCCGGAAATCATTCCTTACATTCGTCAAGTCGATTTATTATATCACGAAGCGACCTTTAAGGATGCCGATGCAGCCCGAGCCCACGAGACGTTTCATTCAACAGCTAAAGAAGCGGCAACTATTGCCCGTGACGCCGAAGTGAAGCGATTGCTGATCGGACATTACTCTGCCCGCTACGAAGATCCATTACCACTCAAACAAGAAGCTGTAAAGATTTTCCCCGAAACGACACTGGCAAAGGAAGGAATGAAAATCAACTTGTAAGAGAATAAAGCTGCGTCAAAATAGGTTTCAAACACAGAGCCACAGAGATACAGCGTTTTTATCCATTCATACACAATAAATTTTCTCTGTGGCTTTGTGACTCTGTGTTTTATTCTTTGCATTTTGATACACCTTCTTGTCAACTAGGATATTGGCGAGATAATTATTTCATCCGGATATTCATATTTGAATACGAACCGCCATCAAAATAGATCGAACCGTTCTTACCGCCGTTCACTTCATAATATACGGCATCCTTTTCTTTCTCGCTCTTGGATGGCTCAAAGCCATGCAGTTTACAGTGACCATATTTCAGATTTTCTCCTTCCACCCGGAAAGAAGCCGATGATGGTAAAGCCAGTTTAACGGCGCTGTAACGTGCTTCAACATGGATATCCTTGAATTTACCATTCACTTCATCCATCTCTAGTGTGCTATAATCTAACGATTCGACCTTCAGATCGTCTGACAGATAACCGATCTTACATGTACTGTATTTCACATCGGCAGTCATAGACTGTACTTTCTCGGCTTCCAGCTGACCATATTTTAACTCAAGGGCCAACTGACCAATTTCTCCTACCTGCAGATTCGAATATTTACTGTCTGTATTCAGGGTTGAAGCAGACTGGACCGTAGCCTTGCCACAATAACCCAGATCGAAATCACCTGCCTGCAAGGAACCTAACGTCACATTACTGTATTTGGCTTCCAACTCTAACGGCTGTTCAAAGCTTCCGCCTTCTATATTGCCATACTTGACTGTCAGTTGGCAACGGGCCGGATTCTTGGCCGGCATCAGGATATTCCCATAATGTTGTTCCAGCTTACTGGAAATCCACGAAGGCATACTGACGTAATATTGGATATCCAGTTTGCCGTTACGGATCGAAACATCCGACATTTCGGTGATACCCGAAATAACATTTCCTTGTTTATCAAACTTGATCTTAATCCGGTCCAGATTTCTCTTATTGTCCTGCTCATTACGCGACTTGACTTCAACTACAACCCGGAATGCCACTTCTGCTTTGTCCCAATGGGTAATGGTGATTCCTCCGTATTTGTTGGAGATAAACAGTTCGTCACTCTTGTTGGCCGGGAAACTCTTTTCATATTCCTTCTTGTTCAGTTCATCCGGCTCTGCGGCCTGGGCAGCCAGACAGAAAAGCATACACATGCATGTGCACCAAAATCGTAATAACGTTGCTTTCATATTATTCTTCGTTTTTAAGTTTCTTCGTTTTATATTCGTCTTGCTAAATAGTAACCTAACAACCAATCACTCTTCCTTTACCCGATTCAATTGCTGGCAAAGGATTTGCATGCTGTTCAGACTGTTCTGGTATTGCTGGTTGATGGCAAAGATGCCTTCATCCGAACAAGGCAAAGTGGGCAGTACCTGATTGTCGAACTGTTGACAGGAAGCTTCTATCTGCAAAGCCGCTTCCAATAAATGCGTCACGGCTTCGGAAGGATTTTCCTTGCTGGCCGTTTCCAGTTCCATCAGATGATCTTCCAGTTGCATCCGGTAATAAGTATGTAATTCACCCATTTCTGAATGGAGTTCGCAAACATACGCGTCAGGAGAAACCGGCTGATGCATCCAGAAAGGAACAGACAGGCAGAAGAACAAGGTAACAGCCGCAGCCAACGGAACCAGCTTATGCCATAACGGGACGGTTTTCTTGGTTTCCTCCTTTTCCAGACGGGCAGCAAAACGTTCCAAATGTCCTTCAGGTAACGGAATTTCATCCAATGCTTCCCGATTCTGCTGAATATAATCTTTTAATCTGTCCATATATTTTTCTTCTCTTTCGTTGTATTCAATGATAGACGCGGCACGCCACTTATTTCTGAGACGCGGCACGCCACTTATTTCTGAGACGCGGCACGCCACGTCTCTACATGTTTTTTATTAATGCTATCAATCGCCGCTTCCCCCGTAAATATTGGCTTCGCACACTCGACGGCTGAAGCTTCAGGATTTGAGCGATTTCTTCCATGTCATATCCTTCAAACAAGTAAAGCGACAACACCATACGTGCCTGTGCCGGCACTTTCTCCAACGCATTCCGGACGGAAGCAACCGTCAGCAGCGTTTGTTCCTCCTGTTCGCGCAGCTCTTCCTCGTCGTCTGCCATATCCGGTAGTGTTTCTTCTAACAACTCTTCTTCCGGTAACCGCCTGCGCACATAATCAATGGCAGTACGGACAGCAATCCGGCGAATCCAAGCCTCAAAACAGAGTTCGTCATGGTATTGATCCAGCTTGTCGAAAATCTTCAGGAAAGTATCTTGCATCGCCTCTTCGGCTTCCGGTGCATTGCCTACTATACGTAAGCAGATCGGATAAACCAACGGGGCAAACCGACGATACATCGCCAGCTGCGACTGGCGATACCGTTTCCGGCATCCGGCTATTAAATCCTGAACTGAATCATCCATTTCTTTTTCTGTTTTCTATCTATAAAACGAAGGTATCAAACCAAAGGTTGCAAAAATAGGGTAAGAATTTTGGGGGAGATTATTTTTCCCAACGCATGGCGTTTGCCTCAATATAATGGTAGATATGTTCTAATTCCTTCTCATCACGAATAATTCGATCATGGAATCTTGTTTGCCAGGCAAATCCGGGTTGATCGATCCGGGCATATTTAGTAACTGCACTTTTGATTCCACCAATAACCACAGACAACCACCCTTGAAGCCGGGCTAATTGGCTTTTGTCTTCACATAAATCATCCATAACACATTCCTTTCGTTTTAAAGAGGGAGCCAAATCACCATCTATTAAAACAATACCATGAAAATGATCGGGCATCACAACAAAGAAGGGAATCCGAGCATAAGGATAATGTTCCGAAACATGCTCCAACTGATAAGACAAGAACTGACCAAGAGCCGATAATTCCATTTCCTGATTATTGATTCTACCAAAATAATGAATACGATGAGCTGTGCAAACAGTGACAAAATAAATTCCATTTCCATAATCATGCCAAGAGGCACGGGCAGATTTCACCCGAAAATTCCGAAACATTTCACGATCATTCATAATCACAGGTTTTGTAAATAATTCCCGAATATACAAATTATTTCCCACCCAACAAACAAAACTATCCATCATTTTCCCCATCATCATCCACTGTAGAGACGTGGCGTGCCGCGTCTCTTATACATTGCTGGGTGGCGTGCTATCCTATATATGCCACGTTATATCCAGAGAGACGCGGCACGCCACGTCTCTACAAGGGTAAATGCAATAACGTAAATGGTAATGGATATGGCATGAATATTACATGCAGAAAAACGAAACGACCAATTGGGATGAACAAAAAAGGCGTGCCATTGCTGACACGCCCTCTTACATTAGAAACAAATTAAAAACTTATTTTACGATTACTTTTACACGTTTTACGTCTGAACCGCTTTCCAAAACTACTACATAAATACCAGCCGGAACATCGATACGAGTATCACCGCTGATACGCTGTCTTGCCTGTACACGACCTGCAATGCTTACAATTGTTACATCGGCATTGGCAATACCACGAACCCATACACAACCCTTACCAGTTGCAATAGAAGCAGCCATGATATCTTCAATACCTGTCGGAGTGCCACTAAAGTTAGCTTCCATCTTCAGATTTCCTGTCAAAACAACAGTCAATACTTGTTCTGAGCTGATCTTATCACCTGTCCAGCGAGTAAACTTAACACCGCTTTCTGGGAAGGCAACCAATGTAATCTCATCATTGTAATAGCACTTACCATCGCTCGGACCTTCTACTTGTACACGGCCTACCAAATAACCGCCCTTATTCTTATATTCACGTGGAACATCGATTGTCAAGGCAGTCGGAGTAGAAGTAAAGGATACATCTACCGTCATATTCGAAGTTACTTTTGCAATCGTATAAACGCCTGTTGACGACGGAGTGATAACACTGCCACCTGCTGTTACTTTAATCTTTGAAGCATCTGCCGGCAAAGTAGTTACCGTGAAGCTGAACGGCTGGTCTTTCTTCACTGCATTGACACCCGGCTTGTTGATAACAGCACCACGCAATGACTTCGTTACCGTAACTGCATACTGGCTGTTCGGGTCAATTTCCGGTTCTTCTGGTTCTGGAACATCTACTTCGAAAGTAGCTTCAATGGCAATAGATGATTCACCAACAGTGATTACATTACCTGAAGATGCGCCGTTAACCAAAATACTCTTCAACTTGAAGTTTTCTTTCGGAACAACTGTTACCGTCAAAACATCGCCCTTCGAAATAGCAGAACCTGTTTCCAGATATTTACCATCTTGATTGGCTACCAGGATAGAACCTTCTACCGGCTGCACGAATGTCAGGATCTGAATAGCAGAAACTTCTACTGCAACTTGAAGAGAAATACCATCTGCGGCTTTCGGAGACAAAACATTGTAGTTCTTCAGATATTCATCCGCCGGTGTGAATTTGATATCTTCTTTATACTGGCCTGCCGTAGAGAAGGTCTTCGTAGGATCTACCCATTCGAATTTACCCGGAATATTCGAAGCCCCGCTTACCAAATCAGACATTTCCAACCTCTGTCCCTTAGCCAGCAATGTGGATTTTGGCATCGTCAAAATCACCGGATCAATCTTTTCAATCGTAAAGACAGCTTCACTTTCTACTGTTTCTACATAACCAGTTGTTTCATTAGCTGGGATTGTCACGATAACCGTATAAGTACCGGCATCTTTTGGTTGATCAATATCTTTATAAGAAATCACAGCGTTGACATCGGCAAATTTAACTAGCTTACCGTTTACATCAGCGATAGTTACATTCTTCACATTATATTCTTGCGGAACACCTGAATATTCACTACTCTGTTTTTCAAATTTAACAGTGTATTTATTACCTTTACCAGCCACTACTTCAAGAGAAACAGCCGCTTCTACCGTTACAGTATAGACATAATTCCCATCACTTGATTTAGCACCATCCTGCTCACATTTATTACCCGTCTGTTCCTGCAGTGATGCATCAACTAATTGCATAGCAACCCCCTTCGTTCCCTTCGGGAATGTCAAAACAGCTGTTAATTTTGTATCGGCGGGGAATGTTTCACTTGAAATATTCACCTCTTTCTGGCCATTATACCACTTCAATTGATAACCCGTTGGCAATGTTTTTACAGTTACCTTATAAGTCGTCAAAGGAGTATTGCCGACTTTCACCGTTACTTGTGCTTTAGCATTATTAAAATTCTCATCAACTTTAGGAGCAAACTCAACCTCTGCCGTATGCGAAGTTGTCAATTGATCGCCACTTGGGGTTGCCGGTGTAATTGACCATGTACCTTCCACTTCTTTATCATTAAAGGTTACTTTACCATCATCTGTAATAGCATACTTCGCATCACTCGTTACCGTAACAGTCGGTAATGTCTCAATCACTAAATCTGCCTTTTCTATATTATAGTCTATCAAAGTTGTAGCAGTATTTAAATAAAAATCACCATCCAAATCTATTATAGAGAATTTTGCTTCATAATTACCTACTTCTGATGGAACTTTTTCACCATACTCAGTAGAATTCGTTTTATCCTTGTAAGTGACTTTTAATTTACTATTATGACCTGCTGGTGTTGTCGTAAACAATACCGGCTTCTCTTTTCCATCGTAAACTTGGGATTGAGTTGTTACACCGTTTTTAACATCATTCACTGTCAATTGTTGTTGTTGACGAGTAGTAATGGATATTTCTACATTAGACTTTTCAACATTGAAAACGACAGTATAAACCATACGAGGAGTTGTTTGTTCCTCATAATTCTTTGCAATGGAAACAAGTTTTCCACCATTGATAGTAATATCTTTCAAACGATAATGATCATTAATGGCAAATGTTGCTTCATACTGAGTGTCTGATTGAATTTCTACGGATGTCTTTCCTGAACCATCAGAAATTGATGAGACGGTTGCACCATTCTTTTGCAGAATATCGATTTGTCGATTAAATAAATAATCTATTCCAGCAAAACTTCTTCCACTATCTGATGGTTTTTTCCCATCCACAAGAGCCGTTAATGTTAAATTCTCTGCCTTAAAGTTTACACTAATTGGAATTTCAATTGAACTAGGATAAGCTGTGTTAGTAATATTAATAGGCTCGGTAGTATAGTTGATAACATTAGTTGTTACATTTGTTTCAACCTTAAGTGGTTTAGATTCTTTATTAACCAACACCGTAGGAGTGTAACCAGCATTAGCATTTACTGAAACCAGTAATTGTTCCCCATTAAGAACTACATCACCACTAGACAATGAAACTTTTTTTGTACCAACCACCTTATATACAGTAAAGCTACCTCCTACCTGCGTTGTATTATCAAAGACTACTTTATGTGAATAACCCGAAGCTTCCGCAGAAAGACTTGCTTTAGGTCCTGATGTTGCATAGGTTGCTGCCACTTTAAATTTATAAGTCTTACCGGTGTATGGAGCTTTCGAATCATCTACAGGCACTAACCCAACTAAATCAGCCCATACTGTCGATGCAGCATCATAATTATTATCTTTTGCTGCAGCTGTAAAAGTTAAAGTTTCCCCTTGAGATACTGACTCAAGATCTTCTATAGCATCAAAGGTGATAGCAGAAGTAGTAGTCGTACCAACTACCGCAACACTAGCTAGATTATTGAGTTTTGTGAATGATAAAGAAACCACTGCTGGTTTAACCGTCAGATTCTCCAAACGGAATGTTCTACCTTTATAATTTGAGGTGCTGCTAGAACTGATCGTCACAATACAACAATAGGTACCATCGACATATAAATTATTTTTGGATGAATCATAAAACAAATAGCCGTCAGCAACTGTAGTACTTTTGTGTACAGTTGTATTATCTGATTTATATTCTGTACCATCCAATCTTTCCCATGAAATTGAAGCCAAATCTGATGCTGATAAAGAAGCGCCATTCCCTAATAAACTATTAAGAGCCTTTGATACTGGCCATCCTTCATTAGCTGGGAAACCTTCACCTACAGCTGTCAACGTTTGTGTTCCATAAGTTGGAGTTAAACCAGTTGGAAGATTAGAAATTGCATTTATTTTATTTCCACTAACATTTAAAGTGTTCAGTTCAGTCAAACCGTTCAGATCAAGGGAAGTCAATTGGTTATTAGACACATCAAGGCTCTCCAACTGAGTAAGGTCGCTTACATCAAGACTTGCTAACGCGTTTTGAGACAAATTTACAGATGTCAAAGCAGAACTGCTAGACGGCCATGTCAAGCTACTTATCTTGTTATTGCTTGCATTCAAAGTCTTTAATCCGGTAGAATGAGTCAAATTAAGTACATTCAGTGAGTTTCCCGTACAAGTAAGACTCGTTAAAGAAGAAGCTGCGCTGTCTTCTATCTTCTGCACATTACCGGTAACAGTCATCGTCGTAGCCGCATCCGTACTAAATGAAACCTCTCGAGCCCCATACGCAGCTTTGATGGTGAGCGTTTTTTGATCAGTAGATAGTTGAACGTTGGCATCCGAGGTTGGGGAAGACAAAATGATCAACTTATCAAACGTTAATACAACATCACTCGTACCCCACGGAGTGACTTTCATAGTCTGTGCCTTCATAAACCCAGCCGACGTTAATAACATCAGCAATGCTAAAAGTAATCGTTGTTTCATAAAATATAATTTTTAAGTTAATAGTCCTACTTGTGTAATATACGTCTATCTATCTCTTTGTAATATAAAGTCTTCCTCTCCTGTTTTCACGCAGGTGGTTTGCTGCATTCGTAACTTTTATCCATTAATCATGTTGTTAACAAATGCTGATATGCCACTAAAATAGGAATAAAATTCATAAAACAGCCATTTCAAGGCCATTTTTTTTCAAATACCGTTTGTTTTTATATGAACCAAACGATTTTCCAATTCCGTTTTGTAAGAAGATATGCATGTATAGTTTATATCACTCCCGGAAACTAGTAGAATTCCCTAAAAATATGCGAGAGACCGTTGGTAATTTCCAAACATCCACTAAAAGTTTTAAGCGAATATTTGTTTCTAAAACTATCTTTCTCAAAAGCAAAAAGTCCGTTGGCACCCAATCGGATCCCAACGGACTTTTCTTGAAAAAACACGCTTTCGCCCTCACGGGTTACTCGTTACAAGAACCATATCCTAATTCATGTGCGTGCATATTGTAATATATTCGTGTAATTCTAGATTTTTTACCAATAGAGACGCAGCATACCACGTCTCTACTGATTTTATAATTGTCAATTATCAATTGTCAATTATTTTACTACTACCTTGAAGCTTTCGCCGTCAACTGATACAACTACTACACCTGCAGGAGCAGCGATTGTTGCGTTGTCTGAAGAAACTACTTCGTTAGCTACTACCTTACCTAAGATTGTGCTTACGATTACGTTCTTACCTTCTGCACCCTTAACAACTACGGCACCGTTTGTACCAGCTACTACTACACTTGAAGCAGCGATTTCTTCGTTAGCTGTAGCTTCTTTCTGAACAGCGTCGAATGAGAATACTTCAGCTTCCTGGATATCCGGAGTTACAACAGCAACACCATTATGGATCTTCAACCAACCCTTGTTAGCGTTGTCATACATTGTTTCGATATAGAAGTTTTCACGATCAGTATCAACATAACGGAATGCAAATGTAGCATAGTTCAAACCAGTTTCGCCCAGAGCATCATCGCTCAAATAGAACTTCTTCTTGCTTTCATCTAATGTCAGAACAGAACCTTCATGACGACCGTTCAAGAATCCTAAACGATAGTATTCAATTGCGTTCACACCTGCATTTGTGTACTTATAAGCATTGTTTGTCTTAGCAGAATCAATTAAGTTAACCAAATAAGCAGCATCGGTATACAAGTGCTTATTATGACTATCAATATTTGAAACTTCGTAAGTATCAACATCGCGAAGACCTAACAAGAAGCGAGGACAAGCAGAGTTGTGTACATTTGCAGTATCAACGAAGATTGCATTGTTAATCTTATCAGATACAGCACGCAAGTCTAACAAACCTACATTAGCTCCCTTAACATTTGAATTTTCACCTAACATATAAGAAGCGTTTCCTGCAACATAGAACTGAACTGTATCACGATCCATACCTGCACGACGGATATCAGCGTAATTCTGTTTAGCCACTTTAGCAAAGTTCAATACACTGTTAGCGAAGCTGTTTGCATAACCATCAGAGATCAAGCTACCCGGCTGTAAACCTGCTGACAACTGGTTAACGAATACACGTGCACCATAAGCAGTCTTAGTAGATGTTCCATTATTTGTTGTAGTTACAACTTCCGGATCTACCAATACAAAGTTATTAGCATCTGCAGTCATTTGTTTAACGAAGAATTCACGACGTACTTTTACTGATTCGTCAGCACCCGGAACTTCAGATGTTTCGTTGTTAAATGAGTACAAATCATCACCTACTTTCTTGAATTTAACTTCAACCGGAGTCAAACGATATTGACCTTCAGACAGAGTTATATAGTGACGGGTCTTAACACTTGATTCTTCGATACCGCTGTTAGCGCTAACTTCATCCTTATAGATGTAATATTTAGCACGGTGCAACATCTTAGAAGAGTCAATTTCACCACCTGCCATCGGAGCAAAACCATAGATCAAGTCATCTGTATACTTCTTAGCAGCATCACCTGATACATACGGATCTACATCTTCTGTCAATACTCTTTCCAGTTTATAGTCACCTTGAGCATCCTGAACCATCTTCAAGATTCCATTTTCGTCAGCTGACAATGAGAAGCGAACTTCACCCAAATTGTTCATACCGATATTGTAAACACAAGTGTCAGCAATTGCTTCTTTCGGAGTCAGATTCAAATAGCCCAGATATTGATCTGTCAACTCAGCAGCCGGAACCGGAGTAAGACGGATCGTATCACGGTAAGTCTGCAACTGACCTGCTGCATCTGTATAAGTTGCCTGGTTTACATAAACACCTTCTTCAGAAGTCTTCCACCAATATTGTGTACCCCACTGACGACCAGATTCACGGTTGATCATTACATAGTGATCACCATTACCCTTGATATACCACTGAGCTGAAGGAATAGTTAACTTTTCAGAAGAATAAACTAAGTTACCAATATTAGCTTTATCAGCTTTATGCTGTGCATCATTTATACCTGCATTATCCTTTGTTGCATTATAAGTAGATGCAGTTGGCTCAGTGCCATCAGTCGTTGATACACCACGATCCCAAGCCTCAGTAACATTATTCCAATATGTAAACATAGCGTTTGTAGCAGCCAAGTCTTCATAACGATAGTCACCATACTTGTTCAACTGAGATGCATTCTTATTAGCATTCTGGATATAATAGAAACCTTCTTTAATATCTACAACTTCAGACAAGTTTCCATTCTGACGCAAACCATCAATAGAAATATTTGTCAACAGACCGTTGAATTCAGCATCATTCGGATCAGCAATATCAGTAGTTAATACTTTGTGATCAGCTGTTAATGTAACTAATTTAACAACATTGCTGTTAGACTTCAAGAAGTTTGTAGAAAATACTAATTGAGTTTTATTCGACGCGTCGTATAAAGTAGTTTGATCAGCAGAAGTAGGATCAATTAGTTGCATTTCACCATCATGCAGATCAGTTGAAATAGATGCATATCCACCAGTATTTACATTCAATGTTGGAATTGCATACCATTTATTATTTGCAGTAGCAGCACTACCAACTAACACATAACCATTCTTCTGTCCATTAGCAACAGTAGGAATTTCATAAATTGCCTCATATGCTAATTTCTGCATCACGTTAGGAGTAGAACCATTAGTAATAGCATTATAAGCTGGATAATAACCAACTGCATTTACTGTAGTACCAGTAGTTGACAACGGATTCACACCATTGTGTTTTGCATACACAGACAATGTCATATTACCAGTTGTAATTGCTTCTTTTACTTGCTTCCACCAAGGTGCAGTCGTTTTAGCTTTCTTATAGATCATTTCAGCCTGCAACTTCAAGGAAGAAGTAGCCGGATAAAATACTGGTAAGAAGTTTGACTGACGCTTCATTTGTGTATAAGCAGCAACTGAATATAAAGGAGCATTCTGATAAGTACCCACATATGCTTCACCACTATTTACCAAACCTTGTATTGTTGAAACATCAGATCTATCTTCCACAACAGCATAACGAGGCAATGTAATTTCACGAACAGCCATCTTCAATTCGTAACGGTCTTGAGCTGCCTCGTTATAGTAAGTGGTATCGACCATCAAGAACTCACTTGAGTTTTTCTTCTGGAAACGAACAAAACCATCTGCAGCATCACCCGGTTTACGAGTTGTTGCTTCACCGGCTTTCACGGCTACAAAATCAGATGCAGTCATTACATTTTCGTCACCTACTACATCCGGAGCGAAAGTAAAGTGGAATTTGCCATCACTCTTACCATCATCATACAAATCATTACCTAATTCAGCATTGATCTGTTCTGCTGTTAATAAGATAGGATTGGCTTCCCATGCTTCAAACTTGATTGGAGTAAAGGTCGCACCAGAAATCGAAGTAGAACTAAAGGCAGTATTACTATTACCAACAACAGCACCTAAAGAAATTTTACTGCCCTTCACCTTTTTTGCCAAATACAAAGTTTTTCCATTTGAGAATTGAGCTGACAACTCATCTACTAATACCTTACCGGCTGTAGGATCTACAGTAGAAGTAACAGATGCAGCTTCCCCTTTAGCCCAACGCCAATCAGTTTGTCCTGCCACAATCTTTATATCAGCCTCATAAAAATCAGCATTGCTTGGATCAACTTCTTTGGGATCTGTTGCCAACTGTAGAATCGCATCAGTAGCTTTATTCTGCAATTCATAATACAAAGTAGTACCAGCAGCATCCTTGTGTGCTGTCACTTTCCATAATGTACGATCCAATTTAATTGGATTATCTGGGAAGTTTGCATTGGCTACATTTTCAACTTGCAATTGATATTTACCATCAACAAACACCATTGTCAACACATGAGTTCCAGTGCTTTCGCTAACTACAAATTGGAAATATTTGTCTTCAGCTTTTTGAGTTCCTGCATTTTCCAAAGCCCGAATAGGTTCTGCGCCATTTGCTTTTTTAATAGCAAACGGAGAAACATTTGGGAATGCAGATTTACTGGTCATTGAACTTTCATCCTCAAAGAAATAATTGAAAGTAGAAGTTGTTACCTGAGGAATTTTGAATGATGTATTAATTCTTGATGGATATGATCCAGCAGAAACATCAATTTGTCCCCAAGCATTAGCTCCACCTGCGAGCAGAAGGCCCGCACAAAGCGTAAGTACTTTTTTGTTCATAATAAGTAAAATTAATATTAATAATAGAGTAATAATAAATTCTTCTTTTCTATAAGGCTTCCGAAAGTTCTAAAAACGGAAGCGGTGGCATTTC
>OMFJ01000058.1_pt1 | contig 59824 bp, 55 predicted proteins | sample 1674351 | NCBI WGS metagenome assembly OMFJ01 (sample SAMEA103958164, study PRJEB25191) | human gut metagenome | biome: human-associated habitat [ENVO:00009003]; feature: intestine environment [ENVO:2100002]; material: feces | place: Germany | collected 2013/2015
CTTCGATTTCGATTACATCACTTTTAGACATAAAATTCCTCCATAGCTTTCTACTTTTTACTTCTTTACATTACTTATTACGCAGATAATCCTCCAGGGTCTTGCGGATCTGTCTGTCGATCTCGTCCCGCTCCCCCGGAAGATTCTGCTTTATGATCTGGATCAGTGTGTCCTGTGCCGAAGAATGTATGATCTGGATATGCTTTTTCTTTTTCTTCTTCGGATGTTCTACACCACGCAGCCTTCCGTCACACAGATAAACACATTCTCCCTCTTCACCGACGATCATGTACAATCTGTCCTTGTCATGACCGGCTTTTGAAGTTGCAAGTTCTCCTATCATACCGTAAGTCTAACCTTTCTTACACATTATAATCGCAGTGGATTACTCTTAATACATGGTCAGGATCTCGGGCTCGCCGTCCGTGATCAGGACCGTATTCTCATAATGTGCGGACAGGGATCCATCCTCGGTGACAACTGTCCAGTCGTCATCCAGCCATGCCACATCCGGTCTTCCGATATTGATCATGGGCTCGATCGCCAGCGTCATACCTGCCTGTAACTTCAGTCCACGTCTGTGCTGTGCAAAATTGGGAATCTGCGGATCCTCATGCAGGCTGGTGCCGATACCATGGCCTACCAGATCTCTTACGATGCCATAACCAAAAGGTTTAATATAAGCATCGATGGCATTGGAAATATCATACAGGTGGTTGCCCGCCTTCGCCATCTCGATTCCTGCGAAAAAGCTTCCCTTGGTTCTCTCCATCAGGAGTCTTGCTTCTTCACTGACCTGACCTACCGGGAAAGTACGTGCCATGTCGGAATGATACCCCTTATAGATCAATCCTGCATCCAGACTTACAATATCACCCTCGTGAAGAATATGATCTTTGTGAGGAATACCATGTACGACTTCATCATTCACAGATACACAGATAGATGCCGGATATCCGTTATAATTCAGGAAGTTGGGAATACAGCCGTGGGCACGGATCAGCTTCTCACCCAGATTGTTGATATACAGAGTGGATACACCGGGGTGCACTGCCTTCTCCATCTGGCTGAATACATCCGCCAAAATTTTGCATGATTCTCTCATCAGCTCGATCTCACGCTGTGATTTGATAGTTACTGCCATTTTATTCACCTTTCCGTTCCGGATTTTTCTGCTGTTTGTCAGAGATCCGGACTATTCTTAACCAAGGATTGCTACGATATCCGCAAATACCTCTTTCATATCCTTGGTGCCGTCTACGGTCTTTAATACATTTTTCTTGGTATAGAAATCGATCAGCGGCTGGGTCTGGTCATGATATACCTTCAGACGGTTCAATACGGTCTCAGGCTTATCATCATCACGCAGTACCAGTTCCTGTCCACACTTATCACAGATACCTTCCTTCTTGGGCGGGATGTGCTCGATATGATAGGTTGCGCCGCAGGACAGACATGCGCGTCTGCCGGACATTCTCTTCACGATATTCTCATCGGGAACATTTACGTCGATCGCAAAATCAATAGCATCTCCCAGCTCGGTCAGTGCCTTGTCCAGTACCTCTGCCTGAGGAATGGTTCTGGGGAATCCATCCAGTACATAGCCGTTCTTGCAATCATCCTGTGCAACTCTGTCTAAGAGGATCTTGACAGTCAGTTCATCGGGAACCAGCTGACCCTGATCCATGTATTTCTTCGCTTCCATACCAAGCTCGGTTCCGTTCTTGATATTTGCACGGAAAATATCTCCTGTGGATACATGAGGAATTCCATACTTCTCAGCGATCATTTTTGCCTGTGTACCTTTACCTGCACCGGGTGCGCCTAACATGATAATCTTCATATCTATACCTATACCTTTCCCTGTTTTTCACGGACATATATGTCCAATAATATGTCCAATATTTATATTTTACCGTTTTTATGGTTTCTTTGCAACATGAAATATCAAAAGACACTTTTTCCATAAAATTGCCGCCACCGTAAAGAGTGATACTATAAATCCGCAGCCACAAACAGTGGACGCTCCTTATAGCGGATCATGACCTCCGCAGGCTGCTGCGGCATATTGCAGGCCACTCTTGTATCAATGACCTGTCCTTCCGTTATCTTTCCGTTGATCCGTACCTCGTAACCGGGATAATAATAAATGGGAAAGACTAAATAGTCATCCGCATCGCCGCACTGTTCCAGGAAAAATCGTAGCCGGTTTCCCTGCCTGTCCAGATTCCGATAGCTTATGGCAGAGCCCTTTGCGGTCTTTATTGCATTATCTTCCGACTGATAATTCAATTGTAGTGCCCGGAACTTATTGCCTTCCCAATACATATACATTCCGTCAGAGTACTGCTGTCCCTCCAGCCACATCTTATCGTCCGACTGCGCCATATCATGGGTTATCCTGTCAAAGTAATAACAGGTACTGACGATCACGAGTGACAATATCACACCATACACCGTAAAACGGTTACTCTTTTTCTCCAGCCACACAACACTTACAGAAGAAACGGCACACAAGAATAAAGTAGCCGGGCTTAAAAAGCGCCATGCAAACTGCAGGGATTGCGCCAGCACGGAAAACACGGGCAGTTCCTGCAATTTATCCCACGGGCAGATCCAGGAAGCCAAAAGCAAGCAAAGTACGCCGTAACACAGACAATGCTTTCCCATCCTTGCCGCAACGTTCTCCGCATCATCCGTAACAAGCTGTACGAGAAAAATAAGCACACCTGCCAAAAGTGTCAGTCCCACAGACAGAGACATTTCTCCCTGTGCCGTTCCCTGAAGCAGGTTCGTTCCGTCCGCAGGCGAAAACAACTGAAACATCTGTGTCAGGTACACACCGCTGCCGGCGACTTCCATAGGCATATGGAATGCCTGAAAGTCCTGTCCGGCATAATACAAAAAGGGCACCAGAAATGCAGCATTCAGGCACAACGTTCCAAATACAGCCTTCAGCAATGCCATGATCCGGCTTTTTATGTTTTCCCGTTTTATCGCTATGCTGTGGATCAGCCATAGGATTCCCTCTATTCCAAGGAAGATCAGACACATTTCGAAGGATAATACATGGGATTCCAGTACACCGGTAACTCCCAATACCATGAGAAACCATTTCTTCTCCTGCCCATAAAATATTTCATAGGTGCCCCACAGTAGCAAGGGAAGAAACACCATAGCAAGGCTTTCCCCCAATGCGGCTCTGTAATATAGATTTGTAAGCCGGTATGTGGCAAACGTATACAAAACACTCATTAGCCAGGCTGATTTCTCGGATCCGGTGATTGCACGCACTGCATAAAAGCTCAAAAATGCAGTTGCAATATTCATTGCTGTCAGTAACACCTTGTAGCAAAGCATTGCAGATACACCAAAGAAGCGCAAAATTGCTACCGGATACAAAAACAACGAGGGATACATCGTAGGAGACAGATTACCGTAACCGCCGGACTGTAACGGATTGATCCTTACAGGGAATTCTCCGTTCTGCAATCCCTGATAAATCCCTTCCAGTCTGGTAATATGGTACAGGAGATCATCTCCCTTACACAGATTGTCCGAAAAAAGCGGAACCGATGCCGCCAGACCGATTCCGGCCAGAAGTAATATTCTGTCATATCGCCGCAGAGTCCCGGTCCATCCACACAGCAGAATTATGGCTGCACATGCGATGTACAAAGCTGACAGAAAATAACCATCATGATTCTCCAGAGCGACACTCTGTATTTGTATCCGGCAGAATGTGCCCGGTTCCGTAGCCAGATTCCGCTCACTGTTTTCAAATGCAAGCTCTACAGAATGCGTTCCCTGTTCCAGATCCAATAGAATCTGTACCGTTCCGTTTTCTTCAGTGATTTCATATTCTGCCAGTTCCGTATATGCCATATCACTCTCCGGTGCGGAGATAGCTTTCGAATATACAATAATGCGGTTTCCTGTCCCATTTTCATAGGTAATATCCAATATATATTGTCCTTCTTGCAGAAATGAAAACGCAGGATGATCCAATTCAGCCGCTTCTATTTCCTTAATATAGGGTTTCTGTGTTCCTATAAAAAAGAGTGCCATGATCACGAGTAGACTGCTAACGAAAATATGTATGAATTTTAAGGAAAGTTTCTTTTGCATCGTTCCCCCTCAACAAAAAATAACCGGATGATCATAAATCATCCGGTTACTGTTATGCTGCTAATCTTCCAGGAATCCCTTGTAGTTACGAACAAGCATCTGAGATTCTACCTGCTTCATGGTCTCCAGTACTACACTTACGATAATGATCAGGCTGGTACCGCCGAAGGATACGCTTGCACCGAACACACCGTTAAAGAAGTACGGGATCACAGATACAATGATCAGGCCGATCGCACCGATGAATACGATATAATTCAGAATCTTATTCAGATAATCGCTGGTCGGCTTACCAGGTCTGATACCGGGAATAAAACCGCCCTGCTTCTTCATATTATCGGCAATCATCAAAGGATTAAATGTAATGGATGTATAGAAGTATGCAAAAAATACAATCAATACAATGTAAAGCAAAAGTCCCAGGGAATAAATCGGCTGGCTGGGTTTGCACCAGTAAGCGGAATTCAGACCCTTGAGGATCTCTGCCCACACGCCGGTTCCGTTATATCCGATAAAGGAACAGATAATAATCGGGGACTGCATAATGGACTGTGCAAAAATGATGGGAATAACGCCGGAAGTATTTACCTTCAACGGAATGTTGGAGGTCTGTCCGCCGACCATCTTTCTGCCCTGCATTTTCTTGGCATACTGTACCGGAATCTTGCGCACACCATCATTTAAGATGATAACGAGAACCACCATGGCAATAATAATTGCGAAGATGATCACTACTGCAAGAATTGCGGTTGCCGGAGCTTTTCCGAACACAAACTGCTCAAACAGATTGCTCAGATCTTGAGGAAGTCTGGAAATGATGTTGATCACCAGTACGATGGAAATACCATTTCCGATACCTTTTTCTGTGATTCGTTCACCCACCCACATCAGGAAAGCACTACCGGCGGTAAGTGCTGTGATAGCGGTAATTACATTCAGAGCATTAAACTCGATCAGATAGCCCTGTCTGCCGAAACCGATTGCCATTGCTGTGGACTGGATCAGTGCAAGCGCTATGGTTACGTATCTGGTGATAGCGACCATTTTCTTACGGCCGTCTTCACCATCACGCTGCATTTCTTCCAGCTTAGGAATAGCAATTGTAAGCAGCTGCATGATAATGGAAGATGTAATATAAGGGTTGATATTCAATGCCAGAATAGACATGTTCAGGAAAGAACCGCCCGTAATGGCATCAAAGAAACTGAACGCACCGCCTGTCTGCTGGGCAAACCATTGAGAAAAGAACTTCGTGTCCACTCCGGGTACGGGAAGCTGTGATCCGATACGGATCACAACTAACATTCCCAGTGTAAAAAGAATCTTTTGTCTGATTTCTTTGATTTTAAATGCGTTTTTCAGTGTTGTAAGCATTACATCACCTCAGCAGTTCCACCAAGAGCCTCGATCTTTTCTTTTGCGGATGCACTGAATGCATCTACCTTTACATCAAGCTTTTTGGTAAGTTCTCCGTTTCCAAGGATCTTTACTCCATCTCTGGGGTTCTTAATGATTCCTGCTTCAACTAATGCGTTTACATCAACGGTAGCACCGTTGTCAAAGCACTCCAGAGCACTTACATTGATAGCAACGATTTCCTTAGTGTTTCTGTTCGTGAAACCTCTCTTAGGAATACGTCTGTATAAAGGCATCTGACCACCTTCGAAACCGGGTCTGGGAGCTCCGGAACGAGCCTTCTGTCCCTTATGACCCTTACCTGCGGTCTTGCCATTTCCTGAACCGTGTCCACGGCCTCTTCTAAAATTATCACTGTGTTTGGAACCTTCTGCAGGTCTTAAATTGGATAATTCCATTCCTAACACCTCCTTATCTGATTATGCTTCTTCTACCTTGATCAAATGATTCACCTGACGGATCTGTCCTCTTGTTGCATCATTATCAGGCAGTACTACGGACTTGCCGATCTTACGCAGTCCCATAGACTCCACGATTGCCTTATTCTTCGGTACAGCACCGATAGTGGACTTTACCAGAGTGATCTTTAACTTCTTGTCTGCCATACTCTACTCCTTTCTGTTGGCCCTGTCAACTTAACGGGAAGATCCGGCTTACGCCAGAACTTCCTCAACAGACTTTCCACGATTCTTTGCTACTTCTTCGGGAGCCTTGATCTGGCTTAAACCGGAGATCGTTGCAAGAACAACGTTCTGCTTATTGTTGGAGCCAAGAGACTTGGTACGGATATTCTTGATACCTGCAAGCTCACAAACGACACGAGCGGGACCACCAGCGATGATACCGGTACCGTCGGGAGCCTTCTTCAGTAAAACGTTAGCAGAACCATACTTACCGATGAAATCATGGGTGATGGAATTGTTCTCATCCAGATTGATCTCTACGATGTGCTTAACAGCGTCTTCCTTACCTTTACGGATAGCTTCGGGAATTTCTACAGCCTTTCCCAGACCAGCGCCTACATGGCCGTTGCCGTCGCCGACTACTACCAGTGCGGTGAATCTCATGTTACGACCACCCTTAACGGTCTTGGTTACACGCTTGATGGTAACAACTTTATCATTTAACTCTAACTGGCTTGCATCTATGATTGTGTGTTTCATGGTGTATTCCTCTTTCCTTTCCTAGAATTCCAGGCCAGCTTCTCTGGCTGCATCGGCTAAAGCTGCTACTTTACCCTGATAAATGAAACCGCCACGGTCGAAAACGACTTCCTTGATGCCCTTTTCGATTGCTCTCTTTGCGATAACAGTTCCAAGATATGCTGCTGCATCAACGTTATTGGTCTTCTCCAGCTCTGCCTTGATCTCTTTCTCAAGAGTGGATGCAGATACTAAAGTATTACCAACTGTATCGTCGATAATTTGAGCATACATATGATTATTGCTTCTGAACACTGCAAGACGAGGTCTTTCAGCAGTGCCGCTGAAGCGGTTACGAATTTTCATGTGCTTTTTTGCACGTACTAACTGTCTGGACTCTTTACTAACCATCTTCATACTCTCCTTATCTATTATTTCTTACCAGTCTTACCAACTTTACGTCTGATGGTCTCATCGGCATACTTAATACCCTTACCCTTGTAAGGCTCAGGTCTTCTCTTGTCGCGGATCTCAGCTGCAAACTGTCCAACTTTTTCTTTGTCGATACCCTTAACAGTGATCAGGTTCTGACCATCGACTACAGTCTCGATGCCTTCAGGATCGATCATCTCTACGGGATGAGAGTAACCAAGGTTCAGGGTCAGCTTCTTGCCGGACTTAGCCGCTCTGTAACCAACACCATTTACTTCCAGTTTCTTCTCGAAACCTTCGGTAACACCTACTACCATGTTGTGGATCAGAGTTCTGGTCAGACCATGAAGAGACTTCATCTTCTTCAGATCATTGGGTCTGCTTACAAGAACTTCTGCTCCTTCTACTTTAATATCCATCTCAGAGGGTAATACTCTTTCCAGAGTACCCTTGGGACCTTTTACAGTCACTTTATTATTTTCTGCAACTTCTACAGTTACACCTGCGGGAATTGCGATTGGCATTCTACCTATTCTGGACATGCCCGTACCTCCTAATTTACTAACTTACAACAGTTACATGAAAACTACCAAACGAATGCTAATACTTCGCCGCCAACCTGAAGCTCACGAGCCTTCTTGTCGGTGATAACACCCTGGTTGGTAGAAATGATAGCAATACCCAGACCGCCGAGAACCTTAGGCAGATCTTCCTTGCCGGCATATACACGTAAACCGGGCTTGGAGATTCTCTTGATACCGGAGATGATCTTCTCGTTCTTGTCTGCGCCGTACTTCAGAGTGATGTGGATGGTCTTGAAACCACCGTCTTCAACGATGTCGTACTTCTTAATATATCCCTCATCCAGCAGAATCTGTGCAATAGCCAGCTTCATCTTGGAAGAAGGTACGTCTACGGTGTCGTGCTTTGCAGTATTTGCATTACGGATTCTTGTAAGCATATCTGCGATAGGATCGCTCATTGTCATGATTTAGTTTCCTCCTTATTATTTGACTTGAATCATGCTAAGTACATACATTTTGTATATACCATCTATATTATAAGATTACTCTTATAAACTAAGTTAAAACTTTTCGCTCCGGAGAATTCCATAGGGATTTCTTTTCGTCTCGGAGAATTCCGCCAGGAATTCTCTTAGGAGTGAAATATAGATTTTGTTAGCCAGCGTATTTTGCTGGCTTAGAAAATCTTTTCACTCTTACCAAGAAGCCTTCTTAACTCCGGGAATCTCGCCCTTGTATGCCAGTTCACGGAAGCAAACACGGCAAATTCCGTATTTTCTCAGTACAGAGTGGGGACGACCACAAATCTTGCAACGAGTATAAGCCTGAGTAGAGAACTTAGGTTTGCGCTGCTGTTTAATCTTCATTGATGTCTTTGCCATCAGAATTTACCTCCTTGATTACTTTGCGAAAGGCATGTTGAACAGTCTCAGCAGCTCACGTGCCTCTTCGTCGGTCTTAGCAGTTGTTACGAAAATGATATCCATACCTCTGGTCTTGTCGATCTTGTCGTACTCGATCTCAGGGAAGATGAACTGCTCTTTGATACCGAGTGCATAGTTACCTCTGCCGTCGAATGCGTTAGGGTTAACGCCTCTGAAGTCACGGACACGAGGAAGAGCGAGGTTAACCAGACGATCCAGGAACTCATACATCTTCTCGCCACGCAGAGTGGTCTTACATCCGATAGGCATACCCTCACGGATCTTGAAGTTAGCTACGGAATTCTTAGCCTTGGTCAGAACTGCCTTCTGTCCGGTGATAGCTTCCATATCAGCAACTGCATTCTCAAGGATCTTAGCGTTTTCTTTTGCTTCACCAACACCCATGTTGATAACGATCTTGTCGAGCTTGGGAACTTCCATTACATTAGCGTAACCGAACTTTTTAACCATAGCATCGACGATCTCATTGTTATATAAATCTTTCAGTCTGCTCACTTATATTTCCTCCTTCCTATTGATTAGTCAATCACTTCGCCTGTTGACTTTGCGAAACGTACTTTCTTGCCGTCTTCAACCTTGAAGCCAACTCTTGTGGTCTTGCCTTTTACAACAAGCATAACGTTTGAAATATCAATAGGAGCTTCTTTCTCAACAATACCGCCATTGGGGTTTGCCTGAGAAGGCTTTGCATGCTTTGTGATCTTTTTAACGCCCTCAACCAGGACTTTATGATTCTTTACGTCTACAGAGAGAACCTTGCCCTCTGTACCTAAGTCTTTACCGGCGATAACCTTAACGGTGTCGCCCTTCTTAATTTTCATTGTAGACATGTGGCAACCTCCTTATAATACTTCGGGAGCCAGGGAAACAATTTTCATGAACTGTTTCTCACGAAGCTCTCTTGCAACCGGCCCAAAGATACGGGTTCCTCTGGGAGTCTTGTCATCTTTGATGATAACTGCAGCATTCTCATCAAACTTGATGTAAGAACCGTCTTTACGACGAGCGCCCTTTACGGAACGAACTACAACTGCTTTTACTACATCACCTTTTTTTACAACGCCGCCTGGTGTTGCATCTTTAACGGAAGCAACAATCACATCGCCGATCTGTGCATATCTTCTGGTAGAACCGCCCATAACACGAATGCAAAGTAACTCTTTTGCGCCGGTGTTATCAGCAACTTTCAGTCTACTTTCCTGCTGAACCATGTTATTCCTCCTTCACCGCTTTCACGGTTTCTTACAAACTAATTTATTTAGCTTTCTCTACGATCTCAACAAGTCTCCATCTCTTGTCCTTGGACAGGGGTCTTGTCTCCATAACTTTTACGATATCGCCAATGTTGCACTCGTTATTCTCGTCATGAGCCTTCAGCTTGTAGGTGTCCTTTACGATCTTTTTGTAAAGGGGATGCTTAACATGCTCTTCGATTGCAACTACAATAGTTTTATCCATCTTATTACTGATAACTTTACCAGTACGTGTTTTTCTTAAATTTCTTTCCACGGTTTGATCTCCTTTCTACGCACCCACGCGTTACGCTCTAGCCTTCTCGGTGATAACAGTCTGAATACGTGCAATGTTTCTTCTTACTTCTTTAATTCTTGCAGTATTATCTAACTGATTGGTTGCGTTCTGGAATCTCAAATTGAAAAGTTCTTTTTTAGCAGCTACCAGCTCCTGTGCCAGTTCTGCATCGGACTTTGTCTTCAATTCTTCTACAAATTTATTTGATTTCATTCTGTCACACCGCCTTCCACATCTGCCTTAGCAATGATCTTACACTTACAAGGGAGCTTGTGCATAGCAAGACGTAATGCTTCACGAGCGTCCTCTTCGGGAACGCCAGCGATCTCGAACATTACACGTCCGGGCTTAACAACTGCTACCCAGCAATCTACAGCGCCTTTACCGGAACCCATACGAGTACCGAGAGGCTTTACAGTTACGGGCTTATCGGGGAAAATCTTAATCCATACTTTACCGGTACGCTTGGTATAACGGGTAAGCGCAATACGGGCTGCCTCAATCTGATTAGACTTGATCCAGCAGGGTTCTGTAGCAACCAGACCAAATTCGCCATATGCCAGGGTGTTACCTCTGGAAGCTTTTCCGGCCATGGATCCACGGAACTGTTTACGACGTTTTACTCTCTTCGGCATTAACATTATTTATCGCTCCCTTCCATCTGATTTCCTTTTGTAGGAAGTATCTCGCCTTTATAAATCCAAACTTTAACTCCAACTTTACCATAGGTGGTGTTTGCTTCAGCAAAACCGTAGTCGATATCTGCTCTCAGGGTCTGCAGAGGAATGGTTCCCTCGCTGTAGAACTCAGCACGAGCGATATCAGCACCGCCCAGACGACCGGAACAGCAGGTCTTGATACCCATAGCACCGGACTTCATGGTTCTGCCCATGCAGGACTTCATTGCACGTCTGAAGGATACACGGTTCTCCAGCTGCTGAGCAATGTTCTCAGCTACCAGCTGTGCATCTCTGTCAGGTCTCTTGATCTCTTTGATGTCAACCATAACCTTCTTATCGGTTAACTTGGAGAGTTCTTTCTTGGTTACTTCGATCTCAGCACCGCCCTTACCGATCACAACACCGGGCTTAGCAGTATAGATGATAACCTTTACTCTGTCAGACGCTCTTTCGATCTCGATCTTGGAAACACCTGCACTGTATAATTTCTTCTTCAGGAACTTTCTGATGTTGTAGTCTTCTACCAAATAATCGGAAAACTCTGCATCAGCGTACCACTTGGAATCCCAATCTTTAATAACACCGACTCTCAGGCCGTGAGGATTAACTTTCTGTCCCATAAACTTTTCAATAGCTCCTTTCCCTACTTCTTCTCATCAAGAACGATGGTAATGTGGCTCATTCTCTTTTCGATTCTATAAGCTCTGCCCTGTGCTCTGGGCTTTACTCTCTTCATGGTAGGTCCTTTATTTGCATAGCACTCTGCGATGTAAAGGTTCTCGGTATTCATACCGTTATTGTTCTCAGCATTAGCGATTGCTGACTCAAGCAGCTTCTTGATCAGGCTGGAAGCATATCTGGGATTGTACTCCAGAATACCAAGTGCAGTCTGTACGTCTTTGCCTCTGATGGCATCTAATACGAAACAAGCCTTCTGAACAGATACTCTTGCGTAAGACAGCTTAGCTGAAGGTCTTGTATCTTTCTGAGCGTTTCTTTCTCTCTTAATTTGGGATCTATGTCCTTTAGCCATAGATTTGGTCCTCCTTTCAAACTGAAACCGCGCAACGCACCCGTGTGTATCCTAAGTGCTGCGCACAAAAATATCCCGTCTTCTTTCCTCTTAATATATAATTTCGAGGGAAGACCCTCGGGAGAGCGCATAGCTCTCCCAGCCATCTATATAAGATAGCATATTTTTAGCTCCAGGTCAATAAAATTATTATTTAACCTTGGATTTCTTCTCGTCCTTGCCGTGGCCTCTGAAGGTTCTGGTTGCAACGAACTCACCGAGCTTGTGGCCTACCATATCCTCAGTAACGTATACGGGAACATGCTTTCTACCATCATGAACAGCAATCGTATGTCCTACGAAGGAAGGGAAAATTGTAGAACGACGGGACCAGGTCTTAATAACCTGCTTCTGTCCTGATGCATTTAAAGCGTCGACTTTCTTTAACAGGCTTGCGTCTGCGAAAGGTCCTTTTTTCAGTGATCTAGCCATGATCTTTCCTCCTTAACTATTTGATTGCTCTGCCGTCACGTCTTCTTACGATCAGCTTATTGGAAGCCTTCTTAGATTTACGTGTCTTCAGACCAAGAGCAGGTTTACCCCAAGGTGTGCTGGGGCCGGGACGACCGATACCGGTCTTACCTTCACCACCACCATGAGGATGGTCGTTGGGGTTCATGACGGAACCACGTACAGTGGGACGGATGCCCATGTGACGCTTACGTCCGGCTTTACCGATCTTAACCAGGCTATGATCAACGTTACCTACAACACCAACAGTTGCACGGCAAACCAGGGGAACCATTCTCATCTCACCGGAGGGAAGACGAAGAGTAGCGTACTTACCTTCTTTTGCCATCAGCTGTGCGCTGTTACCGGCGGAACGAACCAGCTGGCCGCCCTTACCGGGATATAACTCAATGTTGTGTACCTGAGTACCTACAGGGATCTCGGACAGAGGTAAGCAGTTACCTACTCTGACCTCGGCCTCTGCACCGTTCATAACCTTCATTCCGTCGGTCAGACCTTCGGGAGCGAGGATATAGGATTTGGTACCGTCTTCGTAGCAGATCAGCGCGATGTTTGCTGTTCTGTTAGGATCGTACTCGATACCGATTACGGTTGCAGGAATGCCATCCTTGTATCTCTTGAAATCAATTACTCTGTATTTTCTTCTGGAACCGCCGCCGCGATGTCTTACAGTGATCTTACCCTGATTGTTACGGCCGGAGTTCTTCTTCAGGGAAACACACAGGCTCTTCTCGGGAGAGGTCTTGGTGATCTCAGAGAAGTCAGAACCAGTCATGTTTCTTCTGGAAGGTGTATAGGGGTTGTATGTCTTAATTCCCATTACTGTATCTCCTTTACGATGATTTTTTGCGCGAGCACTTAAGTGCCGCATACTTGAATCTTAAGCAGTAGCTTTATTCTTACAGACCTGCGAAGATCTCGATTTCTTTGCTATCTGCAGTTAACTGAACAATTGCCTTCTTGGTCTTGGCAGTCTTGCCGGTAACCATTCCGCGTCTCTTGTTCTTGCCATCCATATTGATGGTGTTAACACTCTTAACCTTGGTACCTTCGAACATCTTCTCAACAGCCTCTTTGATCTGAGACTTGTTAGCTTCGGTGTGAACGAGGAAGGTGTACTTCTTCTCGCCCATGCCGGCCATGCTCTTCTCGGTAATAACGGGTTTGAGGATTACATCATAGTATTTAATATCAGCCATTATGCGTATACCTCCTCAATCTTTGCAACAGCATCCTTGGTCAGGACAACTGTCTTAGCCTTCATTACGTCGTAAACGTTGATGGTATTTACCAGGGTGGTATCTACATCAGCTACGTTTCTAGCAGACATAACTACGTTAATATCGTTATCAGCGATCACTACCAGTCCCTTTTCTACCTTTAAGTTATTCATAACATTGGTGAAGTTCTTGGTCTTGATCTCGTCGAATTTCAGCTCATCAACTACGATCAGGCTGCTTCCCTGAACCTTGCTGGTCAGTGCAGACTTCAGAGCTGCTCTCTTCTCTTTCTTGTTAAGCTTGAAAGAGTAATCTCTGGGAACGGGAGCGAATACTACGCCGCCGCCTGCCCACTGGGGAGATCTGGTTGAACCCTGTCTTGCATGACCGGTTCCCTTCTGTCTCCAGGGCTTTCTTCCGCCACCGGATACCTCAGAACGGGTCTTTGCTTTCTGAGTTCCCTGACGATTATTTGCAAGCTGCTGTACAACTGCCATGTGTACCAGGTGCTCGTTCACTTCAACACCAAACACTGCATCGTTTAATTCGATTGTACCAACTTCTTTGCCTTCCATATTGTAAACAGATACGTTTGCCATCTGATTGGTCCTCCTTTCGTCCTAAACTATGCCTCAACCTTAACGGTCTCTTTGATGGTTACTAAAGCTTTCTTAGGTCCGGGAACTGCGCCCTTTACCAGAAGCAGATTCTTCTCAGCATCTACTCTTACGACCTCAAGATTCTGAACAGTTACCTTTACACAACCCATATGTCCAGGCATTCCCTTGCCCTTGAATACACGGCTAGGGGAGGAACATGCACCATTGGAACCCTGATGACGATGGAACTTGGAACCATGAGCCATAGGTCCTCTGTGCTGTCCAAATCTCTTGATTGCGCCCTGGAAGCCCTTACCTTTGGAGATTGCGGAAGCGTCTACCTTATCGCCTGCAGCGAAGATGTCAGCTTTGATCTCTGCACCAAGGGTGTACTCCTCAGCGTTCTCAAACTTGAACTCTCTTACATATCTCTTGGAGCTTACGCCAGCCTTCTTGAAGTGGCCCTGCTCTGCTTTGTTAACACCATGTCTGTGTACGATCTGCTTCTTGCCGCTGGCATCCTTGTTAACAACCTTATCCTTCTTGTCAACGAAGCCTACCTGTACAGCACTGTAGCCGTCATTCTCCACGGTCTTTACCTGAGTAACCACGCAGGGACCAGCCTGAAGCACGGTTACGGGAACGAGCACGCCATCTTCATTGAAGATCTGGGTCATTCCAACTTTTGTTGTCAAAATTGCTTTCTTCATTTTTACCTCCTGTGTTCTACATAGCGGACCAAAGTGTTTCTATGAAACACTTAGAAATACGCACAGCGTATTTCCCCGGCGAATCAATCGCCCTGTGTTCTTACGTCTAAGTAGAGGTTTTGTTGTTTGGCTTTACTTTGAAAAACTTATTAGTTGTTCTTCATCTTGATGTCGATGTAAACACCGGCAGGCATTTCCAGTCTCTGAAGAGCATCAACAGTCTTCTGAGTAGGAGCCATGATGTCGATCAGTCTCTTGTGAGTTCTCTGCTCGAACTGTTCTCTGGAGTCCTTGTACTTGTGTACTGCTCTCAGAATGGTAACAACTTCCTTCTTGGTAGGAAGAGGCACGGGACCACTCACCTGAGCTCCGGTCTTCTTAACAGTTTCGATGATTTTTTTGGCAGATGCATCAACAAGCTGATGTTCATAAGCTTTCAATGTAATTCTCATTACCTGATTTGCCATAAAAAAAGTCGCCTCCTTTTCGCACTTTTGTAAGTTAATACTTACTTTTTGTACGGACAAGCGGTGACTGTACACATTCCCGTGTGTGTCTGCGACCTTTGTGCAACGCTTTCTTCTCTCCGGTCATAAACTTACACGTTGTTACTGCTCAAGGCAGATGTTAATTGGTACAGTGACTTGCCGTCAGTTTTCTAACTTGACATTCGCTCCACGGAAAACCCGATCTCCATTACTGGGAACCGGCAACCTCACGCTTCACAGCTATCATGCCACAGCAAGGATTAGTATACATTGAATTTATGGGCATTGCAAGACTTTTTTTCAAAAAATTGTATTTTTTTGAATACAATCTGTTTTTGCTGTTTTGCACAGGTTCGCCACTGTATTTTTGTGAGTTTCTACTATATATAATAGCACACATCCGTGCTTGAAAAAAGATTATGTATCTTATAATATGGAAGATAGAAGCAAACAGGGGGGACTCGATATGTATCATAAGAAAAAAATTGCTTTATTCATTTCCCATATATATGGCGTATATCAGCAGGGGCTCTGTCAGGGAGTGATCTCCACCGCGGAAGACTACGGCTATAAGACGGAAGTCTATACTACCAGTGATGGCGAAGACCTCGGTGCCTATTCCCTGGGAGAATCCAGCATCCTGCGCATTCCCAACTGGTCGGATATTGAAGGAGTGATCTTTGCTTCCGGCACCTATACCGATCTAAGTCTCCGGGATAAAATATGCGACACCTTAAAGGAACAGGCATGCACCGTAATTGAAATCACGGAAAATGAACCATCTTTTCCCAATATTTCCCTGGAGAACAATCTGACCGCAGGTGCTCTGGCTTCCCATCTGATCGATGTCCACAGTGCCAGACGGATCTGCTATCTCGGCTGCCGTGGTGAAGAATTGTATTCCAAACGCCGGGAAAAGGCTTTCATCTCCGTCATGCAACAACGTGCCCTGTCCGTGACAGACGCGGATATTTACTCCTGCGACGAGACCCCCGATGATTATATCGATGCCTTGAAATACTTTTTTGCGGCAGATGCTCCCGCTCCGGATGCTCTGATCTGCTACAACGACCGTGTGGCACTAGGGCTGTGGAATGCTGCCCTTGCTCTCGGTTACCGCATTCCGGAGGATTTCGCCATCGTCGGATGCGACAATTCTCCCGAGGGGCAGAATATCACACCGCCTCTTACTACCGTAACTTTTCCTACCTATCAGGTAGGTGCTACTGCGGTGGAAGCTCTGTTTGCCAGATTACAGGGGCGCACCGATCATACCACCACCGTATTTGCCGAGCCGGTATACCGCGGCTCCTGCGGATGCAGTTACCAGCATACCGGATCTGCCTTTCCCTATATCAGTTCCCTGAACAGCCGGATCGCCGATCTGGAGCATTCCACCCTTCGTTCCATGCGTATGTCCGCGGCATTTTCCCACATCACGGAACTGGATGAGGGTATGGATGTATTGGAAAAATATGTAGCGGACATCAATCACTGCAGTGAATTCTATCTCTGTCTCTATTCCGACTGGGATACCATACCGGAACACATTCTGGCATTAACGAAACAGACAGACTCTCCGGAGTATGCTCCTTCCGATGACACGATATTATTGAAGCTCGCCATCCGCGATGGGCACAGGCTCCCGGAGTGCAGTTTCCCCAAGACTGCTCTGCTACCGGAATTTATTGAAAATGCCTCCCGCGGCGCCTATATTATCTCTCCTCTGTTTTTCGAGAGCCGCTCCTTTGGGTATATTGCCATGGCATTTACGGACAACCAGATTGCCTTCCGCTTTCAGGAAGTTCCCTGGGTCATGAATATCACCCAGTTGCTGGCTAACTTATGTGACAACAGACGTACCCAGATTCTGACAGAATACTTGGAGAATCTCTATCTAAAAGATTCCCTGACCGGTCTGTATAACCGTCATGGCTTTGAACATTACCGGCAGGAGCTTTTGGAAGGTGGCAGCACCTTCTCCTATCTCCATGCCCTGGTGCTGGATCTGGACGAACTGAAGACAATCAATGACCGTTTCGGACATAGCGCCGGTGATTTTGCATTGCAGGCCATCGGACAGGCGATCCGAAACGCCGCAGAAGAGAACGATATCTGCTGCCGTTTCGGCGGGGATGAATTCTACTGTATCCTCCCTAGGGATTCTGCCGATGCCCCTAAAAGCTTTTTCGCCCGGGTCAAACAATATCTGGAGCATTTTAACAAACTGAGTGACAAACCCTATAATGTATCCGTCAGCGTCGGTTCTTCCACCCTGGATATTGCCGATAGTGCCATACCGGCAGACCTTACCGGTCTGTTCCAGGCAGCGGACGAAGCTATGTACCGCATCAAGAAAACCAAAGTAAAACACGTACTTAAGGAGACTCTCTAAGCTTCCTTTTTCATGTTTTTGCGGTATTCCGTAGCAGAGACTCCGCACTGGCTGCGGAACGTCTTCATGAAATGCTTTTCGTTCTCGTAACCCACCATCATGCTGATCTCCTGCACCTTAAGATCCGTCTCCGCCAGAAGCCTTTTTGCTTCCCGGATGCGGATCTCTTTTAAATAGTTGACGAAGCTCTCCCCGGTATACTGCTTAAAGGAATAGGAAAACTGTGAATAGTTCATGGACAGATAGTTGGATACCACTGCCATATTCAGATCTTTGTTATAATTCTCGGCAATATATTCCACTGCCATCTGCATCTTCCTGTCAGATACCGTGCCCTCTTCTTTGTTATTCTTCTCTCTGTGGATCTCCATGATCCAGTCCATCAATACTTCACGGTATTGCTGCAGATCGGCATAGGCTAAAATATGTGCAAGTCTTCCCTGCTCCTGCTTCCATTCCGCATCCGTTCCATCCCCGTATATTTTTCCAATCTCCTGCAAAGTCTCCCGCAACATTCGGAAAAAATCGTCCGGGGCGATTCTCTCCTGCGCCACTTCCGCAAACAGCCTGCCCCACTGTCTGTCCAGTTCCTCCGTTCTGCCGCTTCCCACCAGTTGGATCCTCTGGGAACAGTTCTGTTCGTTCAAAAGCTTCGCTGCCTCGTCCCGCAGCCCCTGGGGAACCCTGCCGGCCCCCTCTCCGGCGCTTACGGCTCTGCCGATGCAGAATGCTCTTTTTCTCGCTTCTGCCGCTTCACTGTAAGCTTCCCGCAAATGTTCCAATCCCTGATGCGGTCTGCTGATACCTGCCGCTCCATCCGGCAGTTCATTTTTCAGAAAAGGGGACAGCACATCTTCCTCCAACACATAGACACAGCCGTCATCCACATTTTCCAGAAGTATCACGCCCGAATTCTCCGGTGTCTCGCCATCCTTATCCCCACAGCACACCACATAAGAGCCCTCGTAAAACAGACCGTCATATTTCTGTTTCAATGTCTGCATTTCCTCCGGAGTGCAATCTGCCCCGGACATCAGATGCCGCATCTGTTGTCTGCCGATCCGCAGATCGTTCTCATAGTCCTCCCTGCGCTGTGCAAGCTCCTGCTCGAGCTGCTCCATGATCTGCCGGATCTTGTCTCTGTCCACCGGCTTCAGGAGATATTCCCGCACCCCATTGCGCAACATTTCCACCGCATAGGAAAAGTCATCGTAACCACTGATTGCTACAATTAGCGGCGGATGCGGCAATCCTTGCACTCTCCTGGTCAGTTCAATGCCATCCATCCGGGGCATGCGGATATCCGTAAACATCACGTCGATCTGCTGGGTCTCCAGCACATCCAGTGCTTCCTCTCCGTTTTTGCATTCCAGGATCACATCCACGGGAACACCGCTTCTCTGAATCATTACCCGCAGTCCCTGACGTATCATTTTTTCATCTTCCACGATCAATAAGGATTTCAAGTTCTCATTCCTCCTGTGTATTCTGTTTCCCCGGCAGTTTGATCCGGACCTTGGTATAACAGTCCGTTCTGGTAAATATCTGCAGTCCATATTCCGATCCGAATTCCAGTCCGATCCGGTCATGCACATTTTTGAGTCCGATACCGCCCTTGCCTTCTGCCTTTTCCACCTTGCTCTGTAGTCTGTCCGTCAGGATCTTAAGTTCAGCGTCTGTCATTCCCTGTCCGGCGTCGGAGATCTCTATGATGCAGTCTTCCTCTTCCATCCAGGCTTTGATATAGATCGTACTGTCCACTCCTAAGGGTTCGATGCCATGCAGGATAGCATTCTCCACCACCGGCTGCAACGACATCTTCGGGATCTCCTGCTTCATCAGTTCTTCCGGAATGTTCGTGGATAATGTAACGGTAAAATCATAACGCAGATTGATCAGTGCCATATAATCACGAATATAATCCATTTCATCCTTTAACAGCACATTTTTCGAGGTCCACTTCATACTGTAACGCAGCAGTCTCCCCAGCGATGTGATTGCATCCGAGATCTCGTATTCTTCATCAATCTCCGCCATCATCTTAATAGATTCCAGTACATTATAGATAAAATGTGCATTGATCTGGTTCTGCATCGCCCGGATCTCGGAGTTTTTCACCAGCACCTCACGGTTGATATTCTCCTCCATGATATTCTGAATACGGTCCAGCATTTTATTTAGCTGTGATCCCAGTTCTCCCATCTCATCCTTGCTGTGAGCCGCAATACGAACGGACAGATCTCCCTTTTCCACAGCCCGCATGCTCCGCAGGATCTCATAGAACTGACGCAGCATATGCGATACGATCCAGTTGATGATAAACGCCACCCCAATTAACAGGACGATCATTCCTCCGATGAACCAGGCTCTGGTATCGTATACCTTCTGTATCTCTGCGGTAATATCCTTGATTCCCAGAATTGTTCCACCCAGTTCATTTTCTCTGTATGCCGTAACGATCAGTTTCCTGCCACCCAGTTTATAATAGCTTACAAAACTGTCCTGTCCGTCTGCGTCACCGTGCTCCTGCTGCACCCTTTCCCATATTTTATCCTGTAGCCGTCCCGCTTCGTCCGTATAATTGCTTCCATAATAGACGTTACCGTCCTCCGCCACAAAGCAGCCCCATTCTCCCACAGACTTCTCATAAAGTCCCGGGAACAGATTCTTCATGGGAACCACAGCTTCTATCGTACCTATGGTTCCCAGCCTGTAATCCACGACCGGGGTCACATAGCCCGCCAGGTCCTTCGTCTGGGTGGACACCAGTTGGGAAAAGGTGGTGTCCGCATAACCAAACTTCCAGCCGTCTGTCCCCATGGCTTCATACGTCGCGGCCCAGTCCAGGTTCTCCATCCGGTTATGACGGTAAAGTATGGGCATCATCTCCTGAACGGTGTCCGTCACGGAATAGACCCGTACGGAATACAGTAGTGGGTTATTGCTGACTAGGCGTTCCAGATTCTTGATATCGGTCTTCTGAAAATCCACCAGCTCCTGGGTGGATACTGTCTCCCCACTGTAATCTCTTGCAAGCATTTCCAGCAACTGTTCATCCGACAGGAAAAACTGTGTGGACATATTTACGGAATCCATACATGTGTACATGGTCTCCGCATTTTTATCCATTTTGTACTCCATATAGCTTCGATTCTCCGATACAGTGCTCTGCTCCAGATTGTAGAACAGAATCCCTGCAAAAATCGCTATCGGGATCGTAACTGCAGCTATGATGACAATGGTAAATTTCCAATTTAACTTCATTGCAATGTGTCCTTAACCTTATCTGATCCCAAGCTTCTGCTTGTTCTCCTCCATTCGTCTGGTCTGTTCTTCCATTACTCGGTCATAACCCAGGTTCTGTCGTTCCACGATAAATTCCTCCAACTTCCGGTCGAAGTCTTCCTCGGAGGGTGCCAACAGTAATTGTTTCAATGTCCCGCTCCACAATCTGTCCACTCTGGTCTTGATCTGTCCCATTTCTGTGTTGTCATCCGGTGACGCATCATACTGTGCCGTATATTCCGCGTAAGAATACGTCCATTCCGCCAGTTGTTTTAACGGTTCCTCCAACTCCGGCTGCCACTCCAGCTGCATGACATTATTCTGCAGCATCCAGTAGCAGTCATCCGCGCCGTACAGTCTGTCATACTCCACACGATCGGTGTTTAACAGTTTCCTCACATCCTCCCGGATCACCGGTCTGCCATTCACCATATCATAAGTAACGCCTTCCACTCCCAGATAGACCATCTTCTGTCCTTCTTCACTGATGAGATAATCCAGGAAGCGTATCGCCCGCTCCGGATCCTTGCACTTTTTGGAGACCAGTGTTACCGTCCAACCGCTGATACCCGTAGACGGCAGCACCGGATCATCGCCATTGGAATTCTTCGGTCCGTCCACCGCAATGTATATCTGTTTCGGGTTCTTCGCATATAATATTTTCTCCTGATCCGCAAGATCCGTACGTTGATACAACATACAGAAATATCTGCCCTCAGCGATCTTCTCACTCATCTGTGTCCGGGTATCCACGAAAATATCCGGTGCCAGATAACCCTCTTCTCCCAGCTGCCGGAATAGCTTCAACCAGCGGATATATTCCGGATCCGTATACCGGTCGTAGTACTTGCCATCCTTTTCATAGGGAACCGCCAGGAAATTCTGCAGATACTTATCAAAAGAGACACAGCCCATATCGTCAAACACATGGGAGCCGATGGGAATCAGCGGTTCACCATTCACCTCCGGATACAGTTCCACCGCCCTTGCCACAGCATCATGGAATCCCTCCGGTGTAGTCATATCCGGACACCCTAACGCTTCGTAGATATCCTTTCGCACCAGAAATGTCTGATTCATGGGGATATCGTCGTGTTCCTCCAGATCCTTGGGGGTATAACTGGAGTTGGGATAACAATAAATATTCCCGTCATCTCTGGTATACCAGTTCCGTACATCCTCATCCGTCACCTGATAAAACAGCATATCATAAGAATCCGCCAGTTCATTCAGCGGATACACCATATCCTTGTCGATCATCTCCGTCACCTGGGGTTCCCACCAGCCAAGCGTAATGAGATCCGGCAGGGAATCTGAAGAGATCAGTGCATTCAGCTTCTCCTCCTCATTTCCCCTCGGTGTGATAAAATTCACCGAAACCCCTGTCTCTTCCGTAATCATCCGGGAGACCAGATTTTCTCCCCAGCCGGTGACAAACCAGGAATAGTTCACATACCAGTCCAGAGTGACCGGGGTCACCTCACTCTCGTCAGCTGCTGTAGTATCCTGTCTTCCGCAGCCGGAAAATACAGCCATACACAACGTAATCGCCACTATACAGATCCTGCTTTTTCGTTTCATAGTCCCTGTCCTTCCCCTCTGCATTTCTTTTTTTAATTATAACATGCAAAAAACACAGTCTCCAGTGGAAAACTGTGTTTTTCGATGATTATATCTTATAATTTTAGTGCTTATTCCTTCACTGCTCCGGCAGATACGCTGCTGATAATGTATTTGGAGAAGAAGGCAAATACGATCAGGATCGGGATAACGGAGATGGCAACGGAGAGGTAGATCGCACCCTGGTTCCTGTTGATGTCTGTGGATGCTTTCAGGGTCGCCATCATGACCGGCAATGTCATTTTCTCATTCTTATTAATGATGATCATGGGCAGCAGATAATTGTTCCAGTTGCCGATGAATGCCATGATTCCCATGGTCGCCACCGCCGGTGACAATACCGGGATAACAATGCGGTGGAAGGAATACAGTTCACTGGCGCCATCGATTCTCGCTGCCTCAATGAGGGATTTCGACAGAGATGCCTCCGTGTACTGTTTCAGAAAAAATACCGTACCGGGTGCAGCAATTGCCGGAATGATCAGCGGGATGTAGGAATTCACCAGATGCATCTTGGTACATAACTGATAGAAACCGATGAGGGACAGCTGTCCGGGGATCATCATAAATGCCAGGATCGCACCAAAGATCACCTTGTTACCTTTGAATTTGTAAAATGCCAGACCGTAGGCTGTCATCATGGAAAAGTACGCGCATAACAGCGTCGCCGGAACGGATACCAGCAAGCTGTTCCACATACCCTTGAACAGATTGAAGAACTGGAACACCTGCTCCCAGTTTTCCTTCAGGTGTGTACTGGGGATCAGGGTAAATCCCGTTACGATCTCGTTGCCGCTTCTGGTGGCATTGACGATCATCATCCAGAAAGGGAACATACAGGTCGCTGCCAGAAGAATCAATAATATGTACAATATGCCTTTTTTAATTTTGTATCCCATATCTTAATCCTCCTTTCGGTTGAATAACCTCAGCTGTATCACAGATACGGTCAAAATGATCAGGAACAGCATATACGCTACGGATGATGCATAGCCGGTCTGGGTCGTGCCTGTGGTGAAACCGAATTTATACAGGTACATCATAACCGTCTGGGTAGATGCATAAGCACTGGAGGTCACTTCTTCCATCAGGAACGGCAGGTCGAACATCTGTAATCCACCGATCAGGGATGTGATCGCCACATACATCATAATGGGTTTGATCAACGGTAAAGTAATCTTTCCGAAAATCGTCCATCTGCCGGCACCGTCCAGGGCTGCTGCCTCGAAGTAATCCTTGGACACACCCTGTACTCCCGCCATCAGCATCAGGAAAGAGTTACCGAACCACATCCAGGACTGGATCACCGCAATGGTAGGTCCCGCAGTTGCGGTATTCCCCAGCCAGTCAACGGGATTGTAGGAGGCTCCGAAGGCTTTGTAAATTGCATTAATCATGATATTAAACGTACCGTATCTCCAGTCTAACAGCGTCCGAAAAAGGAACGCGATGGAGGTTGCCGCAATCAGATTCGGCAGATAATAAATAATACGAAATACTCCCAGACCTCTCATTTTATATTTAACATCGCTGAATACCATCATCAGTAAAAATGCCAGTCCCAGCTGGAGTACGATGTTAACTGCCCAGATCCGGACAGTGTTCCACAGAGCTCTCCAGAAGAACTTATCGGTAATCACGCGCTTGTAATTGTCGAACCAGATCCAGTTAGGCGTTCCCACTACTTTCAGATCCGTGAAGCTTAAGTAGAGCGTACGCAGAACCGGATATACCGAAAAAATGCAGAATACGATTACAAATGGTGCTACGAAAAAATATCCCCAGTTATTGTATGCTGTTAATTTGCTGTTTTTTGTCTTTGCAGGTTTTGCCATAATAACCCTCCCGGAATCTTTTTCCCATCCGCAGCCCAGCGGACTGCGGATGGGAGAAATTCCTGTTTTATTTATTCATCCCGGATTATCGTGCGATCTGAATCTCAGGATAGGTAGACTGTACGGTGTCATAGAATTCGTTCACTGCCTCTTCCTGGCTCTTCTCACCCTTCTTGATGCTGGAGATAGCAGCGCCCCATGCATCACCGATTACCTGGTCATACTTGGTAACCTTGGAGTAGTCGATACCCTCTGCCAGCTTCAGCCACAGAGCGTACATCTTCTCACCACCGTATACGGGGTTCTCATCGTCTGCGTGTGCTTCCAGTACGGAGATCAGAGATACGGCATCGCCCTGGGAGAAGTCGATCCACCATTCAGCGGTCTCTTCGTTCAGAGTACAGAACTTAACGAAGTCCCAAGCCTGCTCCTGACGGGCAGAGTTCGCGGATACACCGATGAAAGTACCACCACCGAAGCCGTAAGCAGGTCCTTCACATACACCCCAGGAACCGGAGGTAGGTCCTACATTATCTCTCAATGTCAGAACGCCCCAGCTAGGAAGTCCGAATGCGAATACTTCGGTCTTCTCCATGTCCTTGGTAGCCTCTGCGAACTGTTCTGCATCCCATACGTTAACAGAATCATCTGCGTAGTTCTGGATATCAGCGGTCAGGATAGGAACCTCGCCTGCCATTGCCTGATACCAGGGAGTGGACCACTGGTTCGCGTAAGCGGTCATATCCTTCTGATACAGATCAACTACCAGATCCATGTAATCATATCTTGCCTGATCTACATTCAGAGCGCCGTCAATAACCCATGCGGAGTCTCCGGAGAAGTAGTTGATCTCGGAATCGGATGCGAAGATTCTGTAACCGGCATCCTTTAACTTCTGAGCGGTTGTCATGATAGTGCTGTAATCCTTGAACAGCTTGCCGATCTCATCGGGATCGTCGGTACCGAATACTGTTTTCGCGATATCACGGCGATAGTAGATACCTGCGGGAGTGATCTGATAAGATACTGCTCTCTGTACGCCGCTTTCGTCCTGTCCCATCTTCCATACATAATCTACGATCTGTCCATCGTAATCTCCTGCGCCGAACTGATCCAGATCTGCAAAGAATCCGTTATCATAGAAGTCCTGAAGCATCTGAGGCTCTGCCACGATAACATCCGGCTCCTTCTCTCCGCCTACCAGAGCGGTCTGGATCTTGGTGGGATAGTTGGCAGGCTCGATGACTACGACATCGGTAGCCACACCGGTCTGCTCGGTGTAACGGTCTGCGAAATCCTTCAGGTCATTGGAAAGTGTCCAGATCACCAGCTTATCGCCGGTCTTGGTATCCGCTGCCTGTGTGCCTCCTGCTGCGGTGTTCTCAGCTGCGCTGCTGCCTGTGCTGTCCGCTGCTGTGTTACTGTTTCCGCAAGCCCCCAAAGTAAGTGTCATTGCCCCAACAAGTACAAGTGAAATCAATTTTCTCAATTTCATAAATACATCCTCCTTTAATCGAAATATCTTGTTGATGATTTCATTATAGGAGGATGTCTTATTGGAAAAAATGCACCAAATTTTATTATGGTGTCTTTTTTTTATTGTTCCTTTTGTAAAAAAGGTGTCTTATTTTTCCATCACATAGGTCACCATGCTATGTGCCGCTATTTTGTCTTCAAATCCCTCTTCCTCTTCCCGGATCACCACAGGCAGTTCTTCCCCTGTCCGCTTCAATATCACCAGCACCAGCTCTCCGGAAGCAGCTGCACCAGATTCATGCAGTCGGTACACTCTGCAGCATCTAATGCAGTCTCCTGCCAGTAAGCGGATTTTTCCCGGTTTGTCTCAATTCTTTTTACCTGTCTCATTCTGCACTCTCCTCTATCCAGATTTGTATTCCGGTGATCTTACCGTCTCTTACATCCCGTGCATCCTGCCCTGTCAGGCAGTCTCCTCTGACACATTTTATGTTTCCTTCGCTGTCTGTGAGTTCCATTTTACAGATGCGATAGTCCCCGGGGTAGAAGTCCCCTTGCTTCGGCACATGATAGACCACATCGGTATGTCCCAGGAATCTGGCACGGACACTTAAATTGTCATCCAGCAGATATGCAGGAATCATCGGTTCCGGTCTGAGGGTAAGTTCTCCTTCTTCTACGGAGAACGGACAGATGCCGAACATCATAATTCTCCACATCTGTAAAAATTCAACGGTGGAACCACTCAGTCTCGCCACATATCCCTTGCCCCAGATATCCGGATTCGGGTTACTGCTACTCGCCAGGAAAGAAGAGTTCTCCAGGCAGCTTCTGCCGTAACGGTCTTCCGGCTGGAACGGGATGCCCGCCTTATAGAAATCCTCTGCGAATTCTTCATACATACCGGACTTCAACAGCTCCAGCAGATATTTATACTCCATGTGAAGCCAGATGGACTCATTTTCCAGCCACCCGGGCGTGAATGCTGTAGTTCTTCCCAGCTCATAGGACTCCTTACGCAGGGACGCATTGACCTTGTACATTTCCAGTACCTTGTCGTACAGATCACTGTTTTTCACCTTGCGGTACAACTCCCGTTTCGACTCACGGGTGCCGGGCAGTTTCAGATACCGCACCGGTCCCTCCAGGAAATCCGCCACAGGATGTACCCGGAAACTTATCGGTAAAATCTCTCCGTTTTTCTCTTCGTACTCTGTCACTTCATAGTAAAAATAAGTCGGTACGCTGGCAGAACCGTATTGACCGGCGCGGTCTATGCCTTCCGTCACCAGATCCCGGAAGTTCTGCAGGATCTCCAACAGTTCTCTGCTGTCCATCCCGGTCCGTTCGCCGCGGATACCGCCGTATATTTTCTCCCGGTAAGCTTCCCTGCTGTCGTTTCTGCGGTTCCAGAATTCCATCAGGTCTTCCGTCTGTGCATATTTCAGGCAGTCCTTCTGCAGATTCCGGAACAGTTCTGCCAGTTCGGACAGCATTTCGTATTCGCCCGGGTATTTCCCCAGTACCTCAATGGTCTTCTCCAGCATCCGCTGCAGCTCATAAGTCTCTGCCATGGAGGATCCAAGCAGCCCCGGCAGCCCGTTCAGTGCATCGTACCAGCCGGGCTTGCCGCCTTCCATTTCCACACCCATACCCCGGGCGTCCAGTGCTGAGAACTTCAGTGCACACAGCAGAAGGAGCTTCTCGATCAGCGTAACGGTCAGATCTCCTCCCTGCTGCGAATTCTTAACGAAGCTGCCGCTTCCCGGAATATCCTGCAGGAAATGATACTGTCGGATACCTTTTTCGGTTTTCACGTATCTTTTTCTGCGGGGAAGTACTCCCTTGGGTGACCGGTAGAAACGGTAACCGTCCTCAAAATACAGATCTTTTTCCTGCTCCGGGAACACTGCCAGATACTCCTCGATGAGATCCAGATTGTAATCCCAGTGGTCGCTCCAGTAGCCTTCCCCGAAGTCGGCGTTGGTCTCCTCAGCAGAAGTCTCCAGGATCTGTGTGAACAGCTCCTCCACATCTTCCGGCACTGCCAACTGCTCTATGGTCTCGTAGAGTTGTCCCGGGGTGAAGGAATTCTGCAATAAATCCTGCAGTTTTTCATCGAGCTTCTCCCGGTTTCCTTCATAGCGGTAGGTCATCTTCTCCAGTTTTAACGGATTATAACCATCCAGCTGGATCAGGCTGTAGAAGATATGAATATTGTGTCTTCCCACCTCCGGATGGAAAAAGGTATCAGAGCGTCTGTTCTGCGCTACATCCCGGAAGTTCCCGTTGCCCTGGGAGAAATATTCCGGCATCATGGAGAAGTCATTGTAATCCCGCTCCAGGTCGCCGTGTTTGCGGGAATACAGATAGAACAGCTTATGATCTGTAAGCTTCACCGGTTCGCCGCCCCGCAGTACATTGTCCATATACGTATATCTGCAATAAGCGTCGAAGGTCTCATTGCCCGTCCGGGTCGCTATGACATCCGTAAGTTCCTGTGTCAGCTCTTCGGCACGCTGTGCCTTTTTCCGGAAAAATGCACCGTTTAACTTCTTCTGCATAAAATCCTGCAGTTTCTCCGTAGTCTCTGTCTGTCCGTATAATTCATACAGGCGGATACTTTCTCCGGGCGCTGCTTCTCTGTCTGCCGCAAAAAATGCGCAGGGAACGATATTCGTCCGATTCTGTCTGCGGGCAAGCAGCTGCTCCAACGGCTGTCTCTTGAATCCTACCGGGTTCCCCAGCGAAGTATCATAGGAAAAGATGACTTCCGGATCCACGATGGCAGGCAATCCTTCTCCCGCTTCCTCCGCCGCCAGTGCAAAATTCGCTCCCGCTACTTCTCTGACACTGGCGGAATCCTCCATACTGGCACGGACTCTGTAAATCTCCGTATGCTCCCCCAGAGTCACCGCCTGCATCCATGCCTTGGCGGTCTGGGTCATATTCTTCATGTTCCCCATGCCGACACCATAGGGAATCACTGCAGGCATACCGTCGATCACTTCCAGTCTGCAGGCATCCTGACTTTGATTCGTGATCGTAACTTCTCTGACCAGTGCGGCGACGGGCTCCTCCGGAAGCACATAATAGGTCACCTGTGTCCTCAGTCCGCTCTCCGGGTCCTCCTCTGTGATCCGCATATGATTCCTGCCTATTTCCATCTCCTGTGCCAGCTCTTCCCCGGAAAAAGGCTCATAAAACCGACCGTCTTTTTTAATAAATGTGCGGAATCCGGTGCGTTTTACATTCTGATATGCTACATGTGCCGGATAGAATTCCATAATGGCATGCTCTTTGTCCTCTATGCCGAAGCTTACGACACCCTGCCCCCTGTTTACATAAAAACACCACATGGGGATTCCGCATTTCCCTGCAATTCCCGGGAGAAATCCGGAAAATACTGACTTTCTTCCATAATCCTTCATATATAGCCCCTCCTTATTTTCCTAATGTGATCACGACCCTGTGCATGCCGCATTCCGACAGTCCTGCAATCTGCGCTGCCGGGATCCTGAGAGTATCTCCCTCCGGGATATATGCGATGTTTTCTCCTGTCTGCACACTCTGTATGTGATACTCTCCGTAATCCAATCTGTCTGCATTTACATACTGAATCTGTAGATTTTTCCCTTCAAATTTCAACTGGATCATTGCCAGTCCTTCTTCGGAGAATTGCTCCTTCACCAGCATGGGAGATACCAGCAGATCCCCGTAACTTCCTCTCACACCAAACACTTTGGTCACCACCGTAAGCATATACCAGCTGGCTGCTCCGGTCAGATAATGATACAATCCTCTTCCTCCATGCCCGAAATATTCCGGAATTCCCGGATAGATGCCGCCCTTCTCCAGATCCATGGACTGTCTGTACAGTGCCTGCAGCGCTTCATATCCCTCTCTTGCAAAACCTCTGGTATACAATGCATTGGCGTACATCACCGCCATATGGGAAAATACGGCTCCATTCTCCTTCTCTCCGTAGGCGAATCCGAACATTCTCCCCATGTCTGTCCTGATCTCACCGAAATCCGTGTTCAAACGATATCCTCCGCAGGAAGCGTCATACAGATGTTCTCTGGCACTGCGGATGATCTTCTCTGTCTGATCTTTCGTAGCCACTGCATTCATAATTGTGAATACCTGGCTGGTGAGCATCATATCTGCCCCGGAGTCCCGAATGCCTTCCAGCGCCCTGCCGTGATCGTCATAATAACCGTTGAACCATCCCTTCTCCTCACCGTCGGCGATCCATTCCGTCTTCCGGATATGCTCCTGCATCCACTGTCCTTTTCTGCGCAGGTTCTCTGCCAGTTCCCCGGCATCCACACAGATGATGTTACCGCTGACCTCATGGGTGCTTTTCTCCAGATATTGCTGTAGCAGCTGCTGTTTTGCCGTTACGTTATCATAGAGCTCCCCGTCTTCCGTGAACAGGATCTCCATTTCCTGCAGGAAGCGGAACTCTTCATGCCCCCTGTTCCTTAATTCCTCGATCAGATCCGCCAGTCCTAACAGATTCCCCGCATAAGCGCCGGAAAATGCCACACTTTCGCCCCGGTTCGGTGCCATATCCAGGGCATCGTTCCAGTCCGCATTTCTGAGACGGATATGATTGTGCTCTCCCACTTCCCAGAAAGCAGTCAGATGCTGCAGCAGTAAATGTTCCAGAACGGTTCCGGTATAATCTCTGCCCTTCGTATCCTTCTGCCTATATTCTCCCTCTTCCCACTGCAGATCCTGTCCCTGGCAGCGCAGTACATGGCAATCCTTGAAATATCCGATCTGCTGATTCAGAATCTCCAGATCTCCAGTCTGGTCAATATACAGACGGGTGGTCAGATAGGGCCACATGCCATGATCCATCCACATGCGGGGGATCGAGTTCCGATCCGCCTTGAATTCTCCAATATGCTCCCCAATGATCGTTGCATTGCTTCCATCGATTCTCACACCGCTGAAATTCCCCAACAGCATCTGCCGTACTCCTCCGGGATTCATCAGAAGCAGTGCCAGGCAATCCTGCCACAGATCTCTCCAGCCGCGACCGCCCTTACCGTAATCATGATGCGGCAGGAAGGAACAGCCGTAGATCCTGCGCAGTTCCGGCTGGAAGTTCACCCAGTTCATGAACTGGTCAAAACGCTCATTGCCGGTGTGAAGGCTGATGTTTACTTTGTTCTCCCAATACTGTCTGGTACGCTCCAGCTCCTTCTGCACACTTTCTCCGGAAGTATAATCTGCTAACATCATGGAGATCTCTTCTGTGCTGTGTGCCGCTCCCAGGAACAGAAGATACGAAGTCTCCTCTCCCGGCTGTAGTGTCTGCATTGCAAAATACAGTCCTCCCAGAGCTTCCTGTCCGTTCACCTGATAACTGGGCTGTCTGCCCTCGCTTCCACGCAGCAAAGCTTCCGGGTGGGACAGGCTGCCGCTTCCTATGAATTCCGCAAGCTCCGGTTCGAAGCTCTCCGGAAGTCTCCCGTCTCCCGTCATTCCGTTGACAAAATAGATCTCTCTGTTTAATTGATGTCCTCTTTCATCAAAAGAAAATGTGGGGCACACCTGCACGCCGCCTTCCGTTACCGTTACCCGGTGTAACAGAGAGGTCACATGTCTGTGGTCCCTGATATTATCTGCGCTTCTTCCATAGATGGGGATCGCCGCTGCTGGACGGAAAGTCAGTGGTTCTTTTCCTGTGTTAGTGATCTCTATTCTGTGAATCTCCATATTTTTCTGATAAGGGATAAAAGAAGTGACCCGGGCTTTCAACGCAACCTCAGTCCCATGTCTTGTCACGGTATGCCACATATACCCTGCGGACACCGTAACATCCTCTTCCTCCTCCGTGAACCGGAGTACCTCCTGCAGGGGGCTGTGACCGGTCACTGACCACAGTCTTCCATCCTCCAGGACACACCAGAAATTCCGGCTGCCATTTGTCGCATTCAGGTTCCCCATGCTGGCAGGTTCTAACAGGAAATGATTCTGGTCCAGTTTGGCATCTCCGCCCAGTTCCGGCGTCAGGGCACTTTTCAATCCGCATTCCCCTGCAATGGGAAAATATAATCCCGGATACTGCTGTGCAGAACGAAGTTGAAAGCTTCCTTTGGTATCAGTAAACTCTATTTGTCTCATACGCCTGTCCCTCGCTATATTTTCTGATATTACTATCCTAGAAAAATTTTTTCCAAAGTATAAGGTTCGTTTTGTTGTTCGGGTGTCATTTTTTTAGATATGCGATAGGATTCAGAAAGTAAGACATCCGGCGGTGAAGTCCGCCGGATGTCTTGAATAGATTCGTTTGAAAATTTATTTGAAGTTTTATTTACAGTCTGTTCGCCTTCACGTCCTCGAACTCCTGCAGCATTTCTTCCGAAGGAGCCTTGGTAGCGAGGCTGACTGCGATGATAGCGATAAGTCCCAGCCCGAAGCCTACTACCAGGGAATACAATCCGGTAGCTTTGCCCAGGGTCTGTCCGCCCACGAGAGGAATATAATCCCAGATGATAACGGCAAGTGCTCCCGTGACAATTCCGGCTACCGCTCCGGGGAAATTCGTTCTCTTCCAATATAAGGACATCACTACCAGCGGACCAAATGCGGCACCTAAACCTGCCCACGCGTTGGATACCAGTCCCATGACGGTGTTGTTCGGATTCCATGCGATGATGTAAGCCAGCACAGCTACTACCAGTACTGTAACACGGCTGACATTCATAACCGTCTTGTCATCCGCATCCTTTTTGAGCAGTCCCTTGAAGATATCCTCCGCTACGCTGGAGGCGCTGACTAACAGCTGGGAATCCGCCGTGGACATGATCGCTGCCAGGATACCACAGAGGAACAATCCTGCAATGAACGGAGCACGCATCTCCACGGTAAATACTTTCTTGATCATCTCAATAAATACCTTCTCATTATTGCCATTCACCAGCTCCGGCAGATAAGCTCTGCCCAGGATACCGATAAACACTGCAAATCCCAGGGATAATGCTACCCAGCTGATGGCTGTTGCCTTGGACTTGGTCATTTCCTTCTCATCCCGGACTGCCATAAATCTCACCAGAATATGGGGCATACCGAAATATCCCAGTCCCCAGCCGAGACCGGAGATCACGCTGACGATATTGTTGCTGCCGTCACCGTTCTTCATCAGGTTCAGGAAGTTGGCACTGTCAGCACCGCTGGCTTCCAGACCGGCTGACAATGTAGTGCCGCCGGTTGTCAGAAAATGATAAGCGAACAGCGGTACTGCCAGAATACCGACCAGCATCAGCATACCCTGGATAAAGTCTGTCACACATACCGCAGTAAATCCGCCGAGGAAGGTATAGACCAAAACTACCAGCGCACCGATGGTCAGTGCCACATGATAATCAATACCGAACACGGACTCAAACAGCTGACCGCCGGCAGAAAGTGCGGAAGCACAATATACCAGGAAAAATACTACAATAGTAATAGAAGAAACCGTCATCAATACTTTCTTATCATCATGGAAGCGGTTCTCAAAATAAGTCGGCAGCGTCACGGAATTATTAGCACGGATCGTATATCTGCGCAGCTTCGTGGCGATGAACAGCCAGTTTAACGTCGTGCCGATGAAAAGTCCGATGGCGATCCAGCCGTCACCTCCGACACCGGTTAAGTAAATAGCTCCCGGCAGTCCCATCAGCAGCCATCCGCTCATATCCGACGCCTGCGCGGACAGTGCAGCAACGAAGCCATTCAGCTTTCTGCCTCCTAAAAAGTAATCTTCGGAATTATTGTTTCCCTTTGCATAGAACGCTCCGATAGCGATCATCATGAGTAAATACAGCACGAATGCCACTATTACCCAGCCCAGCGTATTTCCTGTCATAATAGCCTCCTCAAATTTTTCTTCTTGTACATTTTCTTAATTGTATACAGTGATACGATTTATTATATACAAGAAATGGCTTATCGTCAACAGATTAGTTTGCTATCGCTGTAATGTGTGAAAGTCTGATTTGAATGTTATTTTGTCATGTTGACAGGCTGAGAATAGTTTGCTATTCTCTATCTATAAGTAAATTTTCTATTTCAAATCTTATTTAATTTCAGTATTTTGGTGAATCACCATAGTTTTCATTATTAAAAATGAATGGCATTAAAATGTCTAAAATATGAAAGGGGCATTGATGAAAACATATATAGCATATTTTGATGAAACAGGGGATGACGGAGTAACAATAAATTCATCAGACCATTTTATTTTAACAAGTTTGTATATGCCTGCAGAGAGCTGGCAGCAAAATTTTGAAAAAATGCGTATTCTGAGAAGAGAATTGAAAGATAAATATGGCTTTCATGTATCAGAAGAGATGCATACAAAACATTTTTTGACGGATAAAAATCCATATCGTGAGTATCATTGGTCAAAAGAAACAAAACAAGATATAATAAAAGCATTTACATTAACAATTGCAAAGATGAATTTAAAGATTGTAAATGTGATTATTGATAAGAAAAAATTTAAAGATAATAACTATCACGTTCTTGAAAATGCATTGAAATATAATATACAACGTATCGAGAATGACAGCGATGGGCAATGGAATTATTTAGTGATTACGGATGAGGGCAGAATAGCACCTATGAGAAAGACAGCCAGAGCTATACGTGCATTTAATCCGATCCAATCCAAATATTTGCCTGGTTTTGTCAATCATCCGATCAGCAATATGATCGAGGATATTATGGAAAAAAATTCATCAGAATCCTATTTTATTCAAATATGTGATTTCGTTTCATTTTTTGTACATTTATATTTCAAAATCGAAATTCGGAAAGAAGAGTTACCCAAACGAGTGGGAACTGTAATTGACAAACTCTTTGTAAAACGGGTTATGGTGACGTTAAAGGAAGCGGAAAAATTAAATTTGAAAGCAAATGAGACAAATATGTATGGATTAGTAATATATCCAAAATAAAACACCACCTACATCGCATTCGCGAGTTCAGTGGTTCATTTATATTATAATAAAAGCTAAGTATAGTGTCAATATTAAATGAAAAATAAGATTGCAAGACAAAAAGCCTCGCTACAGGTATCATCTCTGTAGCGAGGCTTCTATATTATTTACGTTATTCTTAGTTCTTCTTTCTTCTTGCCAGCATTCCAGCGAGTCCGGTCAGGGATATCACAAAGAGCGTCAGCCAGATGCCGGAAGCATCTCCGGTCGCCGGAACCTTGTCCAGTTCCTGCGCCGAAGCGGCGGCGGTATTGGCAGCCGTACCTGCCGTATTACTGCTGTCATTATTGCCGCTGTTATCGCTGCCATGATTGCTGTCATTATTATTACTGTTATTACCACTGTTATTGCCGGAGGTATTGGCTGCAACCGTAAAGTTAGTACCTGCGATACCATTGTCCCAGACGATGGCAAAGGTATGGCTGCCTGTAGCTAATGTCTTAAGATACTCTGCCTTCAGGGTAATAATGGTAGAGCCTTCTTTTGCTTCGTAGTTAGCACGATCGATCACTTTTCCATCTACCTTTACAGCATGGAACCTGTTAAATTCGCCATCTCCGCGAATCACGACAGTACCGTCCGTGTTCTGTGTCCAGGTGCTGCCTGCGCCATCGATGATCCGATATTCCGGAGAGATGTAGATAGTCACTTTGACGGTGACATCGTTATAGTTCTCCGAGGTAATGATCACGGGCACGGTCACCTTTTTGTCAATATTGTCTTTCGTCAGTTCAGACAACGCAAACTTCATAAGACCGGTCGCATCTATAGTAATATCTCCGGACACAATTCCGTTGTCATTGGTAAATGCATCAGGTGTATAACTTCTTGCTCCCGGTACAAGCTCCGCTAAGTTGATGGTCTGTTCGCCCTTCTTCGTGTACTCGAAGAATTCTGTAACGTCTTCTACTGTAAGATCCGCCTTCTCAATGGTCAGTGTACCTGCCTCAATCTCTGCTGCGGTGTAGTTCTTGCCTTCCGCTACGGACAGGATCACCTTATAGCTTCCGGCGTTGGTGGGTGCTGTTTCCCTTCTGGTATAGGTAGTACCGGAGATACCCTCGTAGTATACCGTTACATCACCCATGTCGATCACACCGTTCTTAGTCTTCGCAGTCACCTCTTTCGGTTTGCCATCGTAAGTCTGCTTCTGGGAAAACTCCGGAGTCACATCGAAGTTCCCCAGCTTGGGAGCTGCCTTAGTAATCTTCCAGGTCGTGGTGGCTGTTCCGGTATAATTGCCCTTGCCAGCGATGGTCAGAGTGATGGAAGCATCCGCATTGATCTGTTTGTTACTGTTATTTACAATGTCATAATCATTAGCAGTTAATGTCACCTGGTCAAGACTTACGGATGTAATCTGCACCTCCTGCATCAGACCGGTATAGCCCAGACTGTCTGCCTGTAATGTAATGACTGCCCCTTTAATGTTCTTCGGCTTGATCGTGAATGTCTTGCTGGCGGTTCCCGTGTAGTTTCCTTTTCCGTTGATAGTCACGGTCGCTGTATTCTCACCGGCATTGATATTCTTGTCGCAGCTGAACTCATAGTCCTTGCCGGAGCTCAGTATCATATTACCATCCATCACAACAAGTTCCGGTGTAATGGCGCTGCCGGTGTATTCCTGTGCCGCAATGGTGCCGATCATGCCCGCAGTAACATTCTTCGGAGAAATGGTAAAGGTGTATTCTACGCTGCCGGTATAATTCTCGTTGCTGTCAGCCACTTTATATGTCACCTTGTAAGTACCAGCATCCTTAGGTGCATAGCTGCTGCTATAGTTCGTACCATTCGCACTTGTACCCTCATACAGCACTTCCAGTTCGTTTGCAGGAACGTTGCCGCCAATAACCTGCAATGTACCGGTCGGCTGAATCGCACTGCCGTCATAGGTCTTGTCCATATAGGTCAGACCTTCGATCGTAACTGTCATCTTGTCCGTAGGATGAAAGATCAGAGTTGCCTCAATATCCTCGTAGTTTGTGGAAGAGATGGTTACTGTGCAGGTCTGATCGGTCGTGGAGGTAATGTTGTCATCTACAGTGATATAGTTAAGTATATATCCCCTGAATGAATCCCTGTTCCGCGTAACGTTCACAATTTCACCAGTAACATTTCCAAGTCCACTAATCTCAGTACCCGCCGGTGCTTTTCCCTCCGGGAAAAAGTCTGCCGCCGTCAAAGTACCCATCTGCTCACCGCTACGGTTCTTTATAATATTTATCGTCTTGCTGACTGTTCCGGGGTAGGTTCCTTTATTAATGGTAATTACTGTTATAGAACTCTTGACTTCGTTATAGTTGTCATCACCAGCTTTCGTCGCCTGAACTTTAACCTGACCTGCTCTGACAGGCTGCAGTGTACTGCCACTGATCGTAGCTGCACCGGTATCGTTTACTACTGTGTAAGTCAACGCACCATCACCGTTGCCACCGTCAACAGTCAATGACAGGTCAGTGCCATAGGTTGCAGAGGTAGAAGTTATGGTTAATGCTGCCTGATTTGCCTTGGTAATGCTTGCTTCATGTTCCAGTTTTAGATCTTTCGGAAGGATATAGTTTGTATTGCTTGTCATATCAGACGTAAAGGTCACCTTATTGGCTTCTGTTACTTTTGCACTATTGTAAGCATAGGTACCGTTAACTGTAGGCACTTCATCATTTGGATATGCTTTTGCGCTGTCCTTAATCTTCACCTTTGCTGTTGTACAATCAATAGTGCCGTCATATTGTTTGGTAATCGGAGTATCTGTGATGAACTCTAAATCCTCTGCACTCAAAGTCTTCGGCACAATCGTGAATTGTACCGGAGTATCGGCAAGTTTCAGCTCGTAGTTAGCTGCCATGAAGTTTCCTGCACTATTATCTGCCAGCGCAAGTGTACCAAGCGTAATATCATACTTTCCTGTATCCTTGCCCACACTCCTTGACAGAGCACCCGCAAAAGCCGGCTTCTCACCATTCACGGCACCTGATGAGCTATATTCCAGCGTAGGATCTGACATGCCATAGATTGTTGTCTGACCAGCCGTCGGTGTCACTGTGATCGTGGCTTTGTCGATAGTAAATGTTGTGCTTCCGCTGACATTATAGTTGCCACCGTCTACATCCGTAATTGTTACAGTAGCGTTGCCAGCATTGATGCTATTCTCATAAGAAACACTGTACTCAGTGGAAGGAATCTCCTTGTCTCCGTCTTTTACAACTACAGACGGCTTCTTCTCCGTGCCATCATATGTATATGTTCCGTTAACCGTAATGATCGGATTTGCAACCTTCTTGCTCACAATTCCGTAGGTTACACTGGCTGTTTTATCATCCATCTTAATCGAAGCCTGATAAGTACCGACATCGGTAGGTACTCCATTCAAAATCTCAAATTCATTTCCGTTCTTTTTCTGATAGGTAACCGTGGGCTTCTCGGGCAGTGTCAAATCGGTAGCATTCTCACTAACTTCTACCGTAGCAGGTTTCTCGCTGCCACTGTAGATAAAATCTTCAGGTGCTGTAACTGTATAAGTTGCAGCAAAATCTGTTCCTAAATTACAGTTTTCCGCATCACATTTGATTGTAATCGTTGCATCTTTTGCGGAGTATGTCCAGTTATGCTGATGAATACCAAGATACAGGTCTGTGCCAGTCTGAGTAATCACATAGTCAGTCATGTCTGACTTAAAAATATCGGTATATTTCAGCGAACCGTCTGCACCGGCAGCAATCTGGATGCTCGGAGTAGTTTCTGACGGCTTAGGGAACGTGGTAATACCAATTTGGGCATCCTTCGTCAGACTCTTATCAATAGTAATGATCTTTCCACTAGACAACTCGACATTCTTATATGTATTATTTGTAATCTTCACATTGCCACCGATGGTAATCATCTGGGCATCTGAAACTCCACATGAATTTCCAGTGATGGTACCACCGTACAAATAAAGTTGTCCCTTCACATTTACACCGCAGTTACCACCAGAAATTGTGCCACCATATAAATATAAAATTCCACTTTTATCCTTAATGTCAGCAGAAGTTTGTATGCCATTTGTAACCCCATTGTTCGGCACTTTCAAGGATCCTTTTCCCGTGCAATCACAAATAGACAGGTTCCAATATTGCGTATAAATTACTGCGTAGCTTACTTTATTTGTAGAAATTGTATGTCCATTCAGACAGAGATTTACATTACCACTGATTTTAATCGTTCCATCGATTGTTATGTTATCTGCTAGATAGTAATTGCCCTTAGGCAGGGTGTATTCTGTGATAGTGTCATATTGGTCAGTATTTGCATATCCAGGTCCCGTCGTTGTAGTAGGCGAGGCTGTTGTTCCTCCATACTTCAACTGATTATTTTCATAGGTCAAAGGTATCCACAATGCGTCGTCGTGACCGTCTGTGCAATCCGTTTTGCCGCAGATTGCATGTTCATGCACCGCACCGTTAGTAAAAACAATATTATTATTTATTAATTTCGGTATATAACTGGCATCACTGCTGAAGCGACTCAAGTCCGTTTCCTTCAGTTTGTAGGAATCCTTGCCTTCCGCCACAACTACATAACTTCCATTAGCAAGTTTGCTTGTGGTTACACCGATTTGGGCCGCAATATCCAGACCGTCAGTGTCAACTTTGATGGTTTCATGCGATCCGGCATTGTTGGCTGTCCGACCATCCATTGCTGCGTTACCGGTAATTATCGCTTTTCCGCTGACAATGAAACCTCTCATTGAATATACACCACCACCACTACCTGGGGCCCTGTTACCGATAATACTGCCACCGTCCATTGTGAAAGATCCGTGATCACTTACATACACACCACCACCGCTGCCGCTGGTTTCAGATGTTTTGTTATTGGTAATACTGCCACCATGCATCGTGAATGAGCCATAATCCACATATACACCGCCACCATATACGCTTGCAGAAGTAGCGATTGTATTGCCGCTGATCTCCCCTCCGTACATGGTGAAGCTACTAGTGACATATATACCACGCCCTACCTTTCCCTCTTTATGGGTAATCTTGCCGTACTCCGTCTTCTCACCCATGCAGTCGGTCAAAATAAGCTGTGCATTATATGATATCTTGATTACATCTACATCAGCATTTGCAGTGATGTTATGACCATTCAGGCAGAGTACCACTTTAGCGTCTGTAAGACTCCATGTCTGCGTCTGTTCGATATCCTGCGTCAAATAGTAATTACCGCCTGTTGTAATGTCACTAAGTGAAGAGACACCCTTCCATGCCTCGTCGGTGTCCGCGCCGCCATGGTCACAGTTCTTACCGCAGATAGGATGTTGATGCAGCGTACCATTGACAAGCAGGATCTGATCACCCACCTGTTGAAATTTACAACAGTCACCAGTATTTTTGTCATCGGTAAATGTACCGTCTTTATAGTCACCATCAGCGCCTGTAGCTATAGCAACATAGCTGTCCAGTGTCGGTGAATTCTCTGGGGTCACGCCGATACTGGCAGTGTTGTCAAATCCTCCTTGGCCAATGGCCATCGTCGCACCATCAGGCAGGTAGACATTACTCGTTGTGTTATCAGAGACTTTAGCCGAACCGGATACTGTAAAATGACCCATATTACCATATGCGGATTTTACGTACACACCGTTTCCGTATTTAGTAGCTATGTTACCAGTGATCTCGCCACCGGTCATATTAAAATTCCAACTCACATACACACCACCACCATATGTGTTCGTCTTATTGCCCCTAATTGTACCACCACTCATATTGAAAGTGTCGTCAGTGGAGCCAGCAATGTTCACTCCGCCGCCACCGCCAAAAGCCTTATTATTGCCAGTAGCTTTGTTATTTTCAATAGTGCCACCGCTCATATTGAAAACGCTCTTAGAATTGATATTCACTCCACCGCCATATTCACCTGTGTTATTACTTATTGTTCCATCGTACATATTGAAAGTGCTGTTTTGCTCCATGTACACACCGCCGCCTATACCTACATTGTCACTATTTGTAGTAAGGTTTTTGGCTTCGTTCCCGGTGATGTTGCCGCCATACATATTAAAAGTACCACAATACATGTCTACGCCTGCACCTTTAAGTTCCCTATTTCCAGTGATACTGCCGCCGTACATATTGAAGGTACCTTTCGACACATCTACTCCTCTGCCATCATACTGATCGCCATTATTATCCGTTCCGTGAGTGATTTTTCCACTGCCCTTACAGTCGCAGAGGGTAAATGTCTTCCCGTTCCCCACTGTAATACCAGAAGCTTTAGCTTTCACGGTGATAGTATGCCCATTTAAACAAAGTACTACACCGTTGTCATGGTCCCAATAGTCGCTGTTCAATGTAACATCTTTCATCAGATAGTAGTTACCTACCGCCTTGGGCAGTGCAGATGTCTCTTCCCATGCCTTAAAGGTGACTTTGTCAGTCTCCGTATGTCCGACTTCATTACACTTACCTCCGCCACAGAGATAATGAATATGTGTTTCACCTTCCGCCACCGTCATCGGTGCATTCAGTGCCGCACAGATTGCATCAAAGCGCCCCATATCCAGTTCTGCGCGCTGCTCCTCGGTCAGTGACTCCATAGCCTCAGCAATGGCTTCCAGCTGCTCACCGACACTTTCCGCATTTTCTTCCGTCACTGTCTCCGGAAGAGCGTCGATGAGTGCCTGTACTGCCTGCACTGCTGCCTTCTTCTCATCGCCTGCCCCAGTATCCTGCGTGCCGGCATCACTATCGCTGACACTTTCAGCAGTGGAATCTTCCGTACCGGGAGTTGCCGCAGTGGTGCTCTTATCAGCCGGAGTCTCTTCCCCCGGTGCCGCAGCTGCTTCTGCTTCCTCTTGCTCTGCCGCAGAGTCTGTTTCCTGCTGTTCTTCCTGTTCTGCCACCGCATCAGCCTCCTGTGCGAATGCTGTCATGGGCAGTGTTGAGAAGCAGAGAATAAATGCCAGTAACATGCTCAATACTCGTTTTTTCATAGCGTTTTACCTCTTTCCGATGGGCATAGTGATACCCATTATCTTAAAGATAACGTACCACACTTTCTCTCAGCGGAACCAGGGGCTGCATGAATCGACCCAAATATGTCATGAATCGACCGAAGAGGACTTTAAATGGCTCAATGCGGTTCAATAGCAAGTATTCCTTGAAAAAGTCTTTCCGGTATTATATTCTATTATTATGTCCTATAGAAGTTAGTTACAAAGTATACACACAGAAAGGTTTCTATATGTGGATTGCAGATCATTGGAAAGATTATGAAGTGCTGGATACGTCCAGCGGAGAAAAATTAGAGCGTTGGGGAGATTATATTCTCGTCCGTCCGGATCCCCAGGTCATCTGGAAGACGCCCCACGATCATAAGGGTTGGAAGCAGAAAAACGGTCATTACCACAGAAGTGCAAAGGGCGGCGGAGAATGGGAGTTCTTCCATCTGCCGGATGAATGGGCGATTCATTACACCCTGCCTTTTCAGAAGGAAGCCTGCGGTAAGACTGATCCTCTGACCTTCCATCTGAAGCCCTTCAGTTTCAAACATACCGGTCTGTTCCCGGAGCAGGCTGTGAACTGGGACTGGTTCTCCGGTCTGATCCATAATGCAGGCAGACCCGTGAAGGTACTGAACCTCTTCGCATACACCGGTGGTGCCACTGTATCCGCTGCAGCTGCGGGAGCTGCTGTGACCCATGTGGATGCATCCAAGGGTATGGTCGGCTGGGCGAAGGAGAATGCTGCTGCCAGCGGGCTTGCCGATGCTCCCATCCGCTGGCTGGTGGACGACTGTATGAAGTTCGTAGAGCGTGAGATCCGCCGGGGCAACAAATACGACGGCATCATCATGGATCCTCCTTCCTACGGCAGAGGTCCCAAGGGCGAGATCTGGAAAATAGAAGATAATATCTGGGATTTCGTAGGACTGACCGCACAGCTTTTATCCGATGATGCGCTGTTCTTCCTGATCAATTCGTACACTACAGGATTGCAGCCCGCCGTGCTGTCCTATATGATGAATTCCACCCTGACGAAAAAGTTCGGCGGTCATGTGGAAGCCGAAGAGATCGGCCTCCCCGTCACCGAGAGTGGACTGGTACTGCCCTGCGGCGCTTCCGGACGTTGGCAGAGATTATAACACATATTTTCTGAGCACCGGAATCTTCCGAAGTACCCACGCGGTAGCCGTTGCCAGTGCCAGCACTACCAGGCAGAATGCAGCCAGCAGCAAAATCAATACCGCTTGTCCCGCGGCTACAGACTGCACACCGCATTGTTCCAACACCGTAAAGGGTGTGATCTTCACGAATTTATACAACAGGTTCACATACACCGGATGTACCAGGTATACGGCGAAGCTCAAAGCTCCCGCCTCCTGCCAGGGGATCCGGTGTTTTTTAATACTCCCATTCCATCCTGCAGCGAACAGAAGCACTGCAAGCAGTACTGTAAACGGATAATTGTATGCCATCTGGATGGAGAATCCGGCGAGTGTCCTGCTGAGGATCATTCCCATCATCAGCACTGCCGCTGCCATCAGCCACACGTTTCCTATCCGTTTCCCTCTGACCGGCTCCGTATCGAGCCCGGCTTCCATGCCTTTCCCGGACGTTCCGGAACTCTCTGCCTTGTCCACACATACTTCTCTCACCGCGAAGAAATATCCACACAGATAATACAGGAAATACACACCGCCATCCGGCAATACCGGAATACTGTTGACATCCAGTACCTTATTCAGAAACGGTGCCACACTGCTTCCCAAGAAGATCACTGCCATCATTGCTACAACACCCCACACCGGCAGCACACGCAGCACTTTTTTCAGAAGCGGCGTGATCAGATATAAAAACAAGATCAGATACAGATACCACATATGGGACCAGGTATGTCCCGTCAGAGTCATCTTCAGTGCCTCCGGGATCATCCTGATCCGGAAGGTCCGCTCCGCCACTACCAGCTCGGAAGCTGCATACGGAACGCCGAATAGGAGGATCGCCAGCGCAATCCTCCTGCAATATTTTTTAATCATGACCGGATAAGTCAATGTACGTTCCGGATTCAGGAACAAATATCCCGAGATCAATAAAAATATAGGAACACACCAGGTCACCAGATCCATAACTGACAGCAATAATGACCGGTATTCCGGCACTATCGACGCATCTGTCACATCTGTCGCACCTGTCAGTACATGCATCAGCACCACTGCACAGGTTGCCAGTACCCGGAGCACGTCCAGGAACTGCTTCCTGGGTCCGGATAAGCCGTTTGTCATGTCTCTCCCATCTCCTCCATCAGGCGCATGCCTGCAGTATCTGTCACAGGAAGGGAGAATACTATGCTTTGTGCTTTACTCTCCAGTCCTGCTTTTTCCATTATAGCACGCATGATGGAATTTTTCTGCTCACTTTTTACCACAATGAACAACATTTCTTTTTCCGGCACCAGTGTCACGCCCAGAAACTGCTGTGCATTCTCTGTTCCGGTGCCCTTGGCATGGATGACTGTACCGCCCGCCGCATGTACTTCTCTCGCTGCATCCATGACCAGTTCCGTATATCCATGATTGGCTATCACTACCAGAAGCTCATTCTTCGTCTCTTTCAATGTGGACTCCTCTCCTTTTACGAATTTCTGCCCGCAGGTCAGGTAATTCAATGCTTTCTTGCCACCGACACTGCTCACGGGAATGATAAATGCGATTCCCATTCCCGGGAGATCGATCTGCATTTTCTTGCGCAGGGCAGCCTTGATCTGCCGCCAGGCAGCATCTGTGACGAGATGGAACAATACGCTCTTCTCCATGCCGTCCAGTCCAAAATAATCTAAGATCTCATTCGCCGCGGTTCCCATGCCGACGGTAACACTGCCGACCTGTGCGCCGCTTTCTTTATAGCATTCCACGAATTTCCTCGTCAGCTGACGATTGGTGATGGTGACCATCATATATAATTCACTCATGGACACACCTCCTACAGTTCAATGATGGCATTCTCATCCAAAGCACCAAATGCATCCGCTGCACCGGCAAATACGCCTGCACCGCTCTTCTGCTGCTTTAACTGATATACCATTCCCAATATCTGGATCGTGATCAGCGGTGTCATGGCTACCATTGCTACCACACCGAAAGCATCTGCGACTAAATTGCCGCCCACCGCCACACAGGCACCCTGCGCTAACGGCAGTAAAAAGGTAGCTGTCATGGGACCGCTCGCCACACCGCCGGAGTCGAAGGCGATCGCTGTGAATATCTTCGGTACAAAAAAGGATAGTCCGATCGCCACACCATAGCCCGCGATCAAAAACCATAGAATCGGGATCCCCGTCAGCACGCGGATCATCGCCAGTGCTACGGATAAGGATACGCCCACGGACAGAGAAACCCCCATGGATCTGGCAGAGATGGCACCGTCCGTCAGCTCCTCTACCTGATGATTCAGTACATAGACCGCGGGCTCCGCTTTTACGATAAAGTAACCGATCAGTGCTCCCACCGGCACCAGTACCCACCTGTAGGATCTGGCTGCCATGACCTGACCTAGGTAATTACCGGCAGGCATAAAGCCCACATTTGCCCCTGTCAGAAACAGTACCAGACCGATATAAGTATAGATCAGACCGATCAGAATCTTCGCCAGTGTCTTCCCCGACAGCCGCAGGGCAAATATCTGGAACAGACCGAAAAACAATACAATGGGAAATAATGAGAGTGCGATCTCTTTCATATAATCCGGAATCCCATGAGCAAAAAGCTGCGCCAGTTCCACGGAATCAGCGATCTCCGGGATCGCCACCGGCTGGTAATCCGCATTGGTCGGCTTATAGATCAGCCCCAGCACCATGACCGCCAGGATCGGGCCGATGGAGCACAGTGCTACCAGACCGAAGCTGTCGTCTGCCGCATGATGGTCATTACGGATGGACGCAATACCTACACCTAGAGCCATGATAAAAGGAACTGTCATGGGTCCCGTGGTCACACCTCCGGAATCAAACGCCACTGCCCGGAAGTTCTCCGGTACGAAAAATGCAAGAACGAACACTACTATGTAGAAAAAGGTCAACAATGGCGGCAGGGCCACGCCGATCAACATACGCAGAAGGGCAATGACCAGGAAGATTCCAACCCCCACTGCCACTGCCAGGATCAGCGTCATATTCGGAACCGAAGGCACCTGTGTCGCCAGCACCTGCAAGTCAGGCTCGGAAATGGTGATCACCACTCCCAACAGAAAAGATAACACTACGATCAGCAGAATGTTTTTACTCTGGGTCATTCTGGCACCCACTTTTTCTCCCATGGGGGTCATGGACATCTCCGCACCCAGGGTGAAAAACATCATACCGGCCATGACCATCACCGCCCCCACCAGAAAGCACAGCAGGATACTGGAGGTAATGGGAGCCATGGTAAAGCTTAATACGATCACGATCCCTACTACCGGCAGGACCGCCTTCAAGGATTCTGCAAATTTTTGCCGGATCTTTGGATTCAATAACTTCAATATTGGTCTTTCCTTTCTTTAGGTTTTCTTTATCTTAACATGAAGCAAAGACCCGATCCTACCGTTTTTCGTGAATTTATAAAATTTTCACGGGGTCTTAACGCAATCTTTATGCAGACAGCTCCCGGTCCTGCCCAGACTGCTTTTTCACAAATTTATAGGCCCAGACATCCACCACGATCACAAACAGGAAAAAGAAAACGAAGATCCAGTCCGCATCCAGAGACAATGCGGAATCATAGATACCGTGTTCGATCATCGGCATGAACACGCTGAGCTTCAGGTAGCGTTTCCTGCGTTTTTTATTGCCTGCAAGTTCTGCCTCCTTCGCCACACCGAAGAAATATCCCATGATCACGCCATCGATGGCATGGGAAGGCACGGACAGCAGGGCTCTGGTCACTGCCGTCCCAATGTCACCTTCCAGACAATACAGAACATTTTCAATGGCTGCAAATCCCAATGCCGAAGTCACGCAGTACACGATGGCATCGAATTTATAATTAAATGCCGGATGCTTCCATGCCGCCCATTTGGCCGCCTGCATCTTGCAAAGTTCCTCGATCAGTGCCACCCCGATAAAATTATCCAGGATCACGTAGCACAGTGTATCTGCATCCATAAATACCAGAAATACTTCATCCAGAATGATTTCCAGTATCATGGCGGGGATCACAGACAATACACCAAACAGGAATATTTTCCACAATAATCCCCCCGGCTCCTTCTCCACCTTATCCTGCCTATAGATCCATACCACCAGTGCGATGGCCGGCAATAGTGCCAATCCTGTCAGAAACATAACCTATTCCTCTCCTGTCCACATAGACGGTCCGCCCTTTCAGGACCGCCGCCATACTACATTTTAATCTAATGTTTTTCCTGATGTCAACCTAACGAAAGTATATGTTCCTATTTTTTGTGTCTTGGATTTTCCTGAGGATACCTGCCTTTTGCCACAGCTTTAGGGGAAAATATACCGGTTTTCATATATCCTTAACTACTTCTTTACACCTTGCATTGCAAAGTAATGGTACTATAGTTATAATAAATTTACAAAACGACTAACAATATTTCATGGAGGATCACACCGTGTTCCGATCACTTTCCGATAAAAAATCACCGCGGAAAAGCTTCCGCTTAAAACCACCCTTTACCAGACACGCCATCAGTATCCTGATCTGTGCCGCCTGCATGCTGTGCGCCACTCTTGCCTCTTTTTTATATCAGCATATAGTACCGGACAACCATGCCAATGTAGCACTGTTCTACATTCTGGCACTGGTGATCATCGCCAGATGGACGGTGGGCTACGGCTACGGCATTGCCTGCACCCTTTTTTCCGTAATAGCGATCAATTATCTGTTCACCTATCCGTATTATAAGCTTAATTTCACACTGACCGGCTACCCTATCACCTTCCTGCTGATGAGCGGGATCACTCTGATCCTGTGTACCATGACCTCCCATATGACCATCCAGTCCGAGATGATCGCAGAGCGGGAAAAGCGGCTGGCAGAGGCCGAAATGGAAAAGATGCGTGCAAATCTACTGCGCGCCATCTCCCACGATCTGCGCACGCCGCTCACCGGCATCATCGGCAACAGCTCCCTGTTTCTGGAAAGTCAGAACGATCTAAGCTCCACCGAACAGCGTACGATCATGACCAATATCTATGAGGATTCCAACTGGCTGTTGAATATGGTGGAAAATCTGCTGTCCGTCACTCGTATCCAGGGAGACAGCTTAAGCATCAATACCACAGAGGAACCGGTGGAGGAAGTGGTGGGAGAAGCTTTGGAGAAACTGAAAAAACGCTATCCCGATGCCGCCATCCGGGTCAAGATCCCCGAGGAATTTCTGATGATCCCCATGGATGCGGTGCTGATCGAGCAGGTCACCATCAATCTGCTGGAAAACGCCATCGTTCATTCCGGAAGTATCCTGCCCATTGATTTCATCGTGGAGGATCATCCGGAGCATGTATCTTTTATTGTGAGAGACTACGGAAAAGGATTGTCGGAAGAAAAATTACAGAATCTGTTCGAGACGGGTACCTACAACAATTCCCAGAGCTCGGATTCCCGCAAGGGCATGGGTATCGGTCTATCCATCTGCAAGACCATCATCACCGCCCATCACGGAACGCTGAGTGGCCGGAATCATGCGGATGGCGCGGAATTCTGTTTCACACTGCCCAAGGTGGGAGTTGTCGCTTCAGAAAAATAAGTGTACTCTCAGCCACATAAGACAGAACTCTTGAAAATACCGGAAAGGATATGGATCACAGATATGAATAAGATCAAAGTTCTCTTAATCGAAGACGATAGAAGTATCAGTAATTTCATCACCGCTACCATGGACCGGGAAGGCTACAAGATCATGCATGCCTTAAACGGCAGAGAGGGACTGAGTCTCAGCACTTCTTTCTGCCCCAATGTGATCCTGTTAGATTTAGGGCTGCCGGACATGGACGGGCTGGAGGTATTACAGAAACTCCGTTCCTGGAGCGATGTTCCGGTGATCATCATATCTGCCCGCACCAAGGAGCAGGAGAAGGTCTCCGCTCTGGATCTGGGGGCGGATGATTATATCACAAAACCTTTCGGCACCGGCGAGCTCATGGCAAGGATCCGCACTTCTCTGCGGCACAGCCACGCCCAGACTCCCGGTCATGTATATAAGGCACTGGATCTGGAGATTGATTTCGAGAAACGACTGATCCGCCTGCGGGGCGAAGAGGTACATCTGACCCAGATCGAATACCAGCTGCTTACACTTTTAGCGGAAAATTCCGGCAGAGTTCTGACCTACAGCTATATCATGAATGCCATCTGGGGTCCCTATATGGACAATAATAATCAGATCCTCCGGGTCAACATGGCGAACATCCGCAGAAAGCTGGAGCAGAATCCCGCACAGCCCCAGTATGTATTCACAGAGATCGGCGTAGGCTATCGGATGCGTGAGAACGAGAACGGTGGGACTGTATAAACAAAAATACAATTCCCGACACTGCCTCCAGCAAAATGAGTACCGTCCCTCTGTCCAGTGCCTTCCAGACGCTGTCCAGGGTATCCATCCGGCCCAGAATGTCTATGTAAAAGAAATCCAGATAGATGACCGCCGGTGAGATCACACATCCCGGATGCAGTACCGTCCGCTCCATGAGCAGACGGTACATTTCCACTGCCAGAAATATTACATTCAGGGCATAGCCCGCACAAAGCTGATTGTTCAAAAACGGTCCCAGGGAGCTGAGTTCCATACCAGGGGGAACACTTCCTGCCCGGACCATTCCGAAGCTTAAATACATGATTCCAACACTCCACAATAGCATCGCAAGGGATGCTATTCCAAGTCCTCTGCTTAATTGACTGGAGGGAATCATTTTCACATCCTCTTCCTTTCCGAAATACCGGTATACAAGCCACAGCATCGTCAGCGTCCCCGCCATGGAGATTCCGGCCACCTGGCAGGCAATATCTCTTCCCCCAAACAACCCTCTTCCGGAAAATAAACAGATCCCGATGACACAGTGATAGATCAAAAGCCCCAGCACGATCAGATACAGGAGCCTCTTTTCACGTTTCCGCTGCTCCTGGAGCTTTGCCAGTCTCACGACTTCCGTCACAGCCTCCTCCCGGTCTCCCGCCCGCTCTCCGGTCACAATGTCCTGAATCGGCAGTTCCAACAGATGGGACAGGGACTCCAATACGCCGATATCCGGAAAACTTTCTCCATTCTCCCACCGGGATACCGCTTTGTTGGTCACCCCTAACATCCTTCCCAGTTCACTCTGGGTATAATTTTTGCATTGTCTGGCTTCCCGGATCAGATTGCCCGTTTTCTTTTTATCCATACTAATCCCTATACCTTTCTGTAGTCTACAAACTCTCAGGTGCTTTAGCACCTTTGCTTTAGCACCTTTGCTTTAGCACCTTTGCTTTAGCACCGTATGCCGGCCGATCTGTACCCTTATGGTAACAATCCTTTGGAAAATGCGCAATCCATTGTAACGAGACTGCCTGTTTTCTGTGATTTTTGCGCAAAAAATTCCCCTCGGCGAGGGGGGAGTGTACCGAGGGGGATAGAGAGAAAAGTATTTTTGAAAGAGGCGGGTTCCTTTTTCAATTATTATAATAGCTTAATTTTTTAATATTTACTGCTGTTTTTATAGCTTGTTTATGTTGAAAGTACTGTTTTTTTGTGGTATTCTGACTGTATCAATGTCAGTAGATTTAAAAAGTGAAGGAGCAGCTATGGATATCACAACGAAAAAAGGTAAACAGGGTAGAAAAGATATTGACCGGATCACCGTAGAAAAAGGCCGCAGAGGTGATTTTTCTCCCCTGCAGCCCGATCATTATCACAGCTTTTATGAAATTTTTTATCTCTGGTCGGGAAGCTGCCGTTTCCTGTTAAAAGATACAGTCTATCAGATGGAAGCCGGAGATCTGGTCTTCATCGCTCCGGGAGAACTGCATCACTCTCTGTATTCCGCCGGAGAGGTCTGCGAGATCGTAATGATCTATTTCAAGGAAGAATATCTGCATTTAACGGACCGGTCTGCCGACAGCCTCACTTCCATATCCGGGCAGGGGCTACAGCTGCATTCCTTCATGGGCAGCGTTCCCGCGGTATACCAGGAGGCGCTGCACTCCCTGCTGACCCGGATGCTCACCGAGAATTCCCGGTTCGACCGCTACTCCGAGCATTTTGAGCGTTGCTATCTGGAAGAACTTCTGCTCATGCTGATGCGGCATTCCGTCATGAATGAAAAGGAACCGGATCTGCTAAATTCCCGGGATGCGGATATCCTGCTTGCCACAAAATACATTTACAACAATTTCCGCAAGCCACTGACACTGGAAGAGGTCTCCTCCGTGGCTTCCCTAAGCCCCACCTATTTCAGTAAAAAATTCAAGCTGATCACCGGTATGGGCTTCAAGGAATATTTAAATTACGTACGATTAAAGCATGCCCAGACGGCTCTGCTCACCTCCGACAGCTCCATCACGGATATTGCTCTGGAATATGGCTTCAACGACAGCAACTATTTTAAGGACCTGTTCAAAAAAGTATACGGAAAGTCTCCTCGGGAATATCGGAAAAATCCGGATTGACATCGGGTTTCTTATCGACAGTCTCCTCTAAGTCTTCCTCTTCGAAATGTTCTTCCGTCTGTTTTTCGATTTTCTCTTCCAGTGCCTCCCGGATTGCATCCTGTACGCTGTCGAACTTCTCCAGAAAACTGTCCCACTCTTTGATGCTGAATTCCTGATTGCCGATCATGAATTTCGTCTCTGTATCGCCGTTCTGAAGCTTGTCGTAGATCTCCTGCATTTTCTCGCGGATCTGCTCCATGAGACTCAGATCCTCTTTTTCCGGTTCTCCGGCGGTTCCGGCCGGGTCCGTTTCCGCTGCTTTGTCCGCATCGGGCGTCTCCGAAGTTTCCTCGTTGCTGTCTACATTGTCACCGTTCTCCATATCATCCAGTTCTTTCTCCATCTCCCGGATCTTCTTATCCTTTGCCAGTGCACGCAGGATCCGGTTCACATCCTCCGGGCTGAACATACCGATGGCCTTGGACAGGGAATCGATGTTATTCCGGTTAACCAACAGGCTTCCACCGCCGGACAGCGGAATGTTGATACAATCTTTCTCATTAGAGGTATCTCCCAGCGTCAGACGGTTATGATCATAATCGCAGACGAAGACCACCCCATTATATTCAATAACACCGTCCTCCGCCATTTCCCCATAGGGCACTTTGTCTTTGCCTTCGATACGACGGTTCAACCGTACACCACGTGTCACCGGAGCCAGTGCCTTGTCATTTTCCTCCGCAGATTCCTCCAGACTCTCTGCAAAACGAGATGCCACATCTGACGCGCTCTGCAAAGTTCCTTCGCTTACCCTCTTCTGGATCTCATACATCAGTGTCCTTCCGTAACCGATTCCCGTAATTGCCATATTTATCTCCCTCTCCGCAGCGATCACTGCCATAAAAAAAGATGGTTGCCTTCTCTTGAAGCAGCCATCCGTAGCTTTTGTCCATCCATGGTATCTGTATTTCCTATATGAATAGTATCGACACCGCCCGGTAAAAACTTTATAGCATGATTCTCTTGTTTTTTGTACCTCTTATTTTAAAATGAAGAAAAAAGAAGTGTTAAACTCCCGTATCGTTATTTCCGGTTTCTCTGGCGTTCTTTTTGTCTGTCCGGGCGTTTTTGGTGTCCTGTTATACCTGCTGGGCTTTCGCGATTTGACGCTCCAATCAATGGATGGTATAGTAGTGCTGTACGATCGCGTGTTGTTGGAGATTCCGCTGTGTACATTGGAAAACTGGTAGTCTAGAGTTAGGATGCCACCGGTGTATGCCGAGAAGCTGGTGGTTAAGAAATTGGTTTCTGTAAAGAGGGAAAGAGGTTAGAGGATGCAAAAAAGTGTGATCTATTTTAAACGTACTTTACCGGAAAAGGTGATACAGTTATTAGTGTCCATTTCAAATGATGCTTTTAACAATCGTGAGGGGAAGATTGTAGGTAATAGAGAATCCACATATTGTTTATCTTACGGTGGCGATGAAAGTATGTATGGCTGTCTGCAATTAGGGATGCTGGAGTTGGAGGACAACAAAGATTTTTTAAGGTGTGTATGTGATTGGAAGTGGATTGATGAAGAATATCCGGAGGAGAATTACAGTGTATGGAGAATAATGGAAAAATCCCTAAAAGAATAGAACCGGATAGATGTCGTAAACAGTTGACTTTTAATATACCAACAGAATTGAGTTTTTGTAGGTCTGGAGCAGAAGGAGTGATATTTTATTTTTATTGATGAAAATTATGTGATTAACAGGGAAGAATTGCCTAAAGTCCTTCAAAGGGATATTGAAGAACTGGAGAGCTATTATCATAGTGGAGATTTTGTAGGATATGATTGCTGTCTGGAAACACTGGAAGCGACTGTGAAGCAGTGTTGTATACATGGCAGCATCAGTGGAAAGCAGTTAGACACTATTTTCAGGAGGTATGGATTAAGGTGATAGAAATGATAAATTTTGAAGATTGTCCTATAAATGATCGTGTATATGGTGGAGCTGCTGGAAGAAAATTAGGTGTTGTTTACGAAGGACAGAATTATATTTTGAAATTTCCCGGTAATTTGAAGGATAAGCAACTTAAAAATATAAAAATGGGTTACAGTAATGCTCCTGTTTCTGAGTATATAGGATCTCATGTATATGAATTGATAGGAATGCCTGTTCATGAAACAAAACTTGGAGTGTATAAAAACAGAGTAGTGGTAGGATGTAAGGATTTTTTATCAGAAGGAGAAAACCTAATAGAATTTGAAAAAATAAAAAGTATGATTTATGAAATTCCATGTATTAGTGATGTACGGAAAAAGTTTTATACATCAATGATAAGTATGAGGTATGAAAAAGTTCTTTTGCCAACGTTTCAGGAATTAGTAAATATGCGGAGCAGAGGAATAGATATGATGTCACTTTAACTCACCCAAAACCCATGTTTTCTCCAAGCTTTTTTTCATATAATTAAGATATGGAGTGATATCACCGGTATTGTCATAATGATCTAAGGTTTTATAATACTGGTCTTTTGTTTCTGAGTATACTACTAAAGGTGGATAGTTATTGATCATCAAATAATAGTTCATAAGGGTTCTCCCTACTCTTCCATTTCCATCGGCAAATGCATGAATATTTTCAAATTTACAATGAATATATGCGGCTGTTTTTAAAATGTTATCACCCTTGTCAGGGATATTTAAAATTTCGTCACATAATTCCGCTATTTCAGCCGGAACTTCTTCTGGTAGCGCACCCTGATTTGATTTGCCAATTACATAATCATGTATTTTATAATGTCCAGGACGTTCACCTTTTTGCCAACGGTGTTCGTCATAGACCCCTTGCATAAGTTGATAATGAATTTTTTTTATAAGATCAGAGGTAATGGGGTCTTTATTTATAATTTTAGGTACAAGAAAATTATAACATTTTTTTTGATTTTCAATTTCAAAGATGGTTTGAGTATCACCACAAAAATTGATTACCTTTCCATTTTCAAAGACTTCTCTTGTAGCATGATATGTTATCTGTGGATTTTCTATTGTTCCAGAGTTATAAGCAAAAGTGATACGAAAATTGCTGAGCTGTTGATCTAATTTTTCGATGCTATCTATTTTCTTCTCCTTCCACTTGCTTATGATGTCTGTATAGTTCACAAAAATACTCCTTTCATTATTTTGTTAAATTGTAAAGTGACATCATGTCACCTCCATAGAATCATGGTGGGATATCCTACCTGATGTTATACTTAATTTCAGTATGTGTCAACTCAAAACAACAGATAATTCCGTAAAAAGAAAAGCAGATACATAGCAACAGCCACGCATCTGCTTTTCTACATTTTATTTCTGCCCCAGCTTGGAGACATTGATAACTATATTCTGTGCCTAAACACTACCTGACTTTTTAACACCGATACCGTATCCACACCGCATCACTGTCAAATTTTTTCACATCAATTAATTTTAACTTCGTCACATCATGCAGCATTACAAGTCCGTCAAACACGGCTGGCATGCCGCCTCTGCCATCGATTCCGGCTCCGCTCAACAGACTGATCTCATCAAGAAGTCCAACTTCTAAAAATACAGTATTAATTTTCGGTCCGCCGACAATACTCATGCGCTCTACGCCAAACTGCTCTGCAAGGATTTCTGTTGCACGCGCGAGGTCTACATGCTCTTTTACGCAGGCAATCCATGAAATATTCTGTCTGTCCAGATAATCGAGATATTCCTTTGAAACCTTCTCACTGGTTACAATCAGATATGGTTTTGCCATACCTGTTGCATCCGGTCAGAGAAGTTTTCCGTTTGTATCGATGACAACTTCATAACCTGCTGTTACACGTCCACTGACTGTTATTGGTACATTAATTTCATCAAGCGTTGTATAATAATCATCTACTCCATTCTTAAAACACTATTCGGATTCCTGTTATCATTACATCTTTCCGCCATATACAGGGAATCCACTGCTTGCTCCATAACTTTCAATCTTCTTGAAATTCTTTAATACTTCCATATCCTGCGCACTGATTTCAAAATCAACCTCAGCATTTGTCTTCATATGCTCAGGATTAGCTGTCTTTGGAAGAGAAATTGCACCAAGCTGCAATGTATAGCGGATGCAAAGCTGTGGTACCGTTACTCCATACTTTTCTGCCATAGCTTTGATCTCTGGCTGATTTAAAATCTCACCGTGGGCGATGGGGGAATATGCCTCTACGGCAATCCCATTCTTCTGGCAGTACTCCATCAGTTCTAACGGTGTATTGCTGATGTGCAGCAGGATCTGGTTCACCATAGGCTTAATCTCTGCTGTCTGAAGCAGACTCTCGATGTCACCGATCTGGAAGTTGGAGATACCGATGACCTTTAATTTACCTGCTTTGTAAGCATCTTCCAGAGCTCTCCATGCGGCTCTGTTTCCCTCCACATAACGATCCTCACTCTGATTTACCTCAACCCAGGGCTGGGGAGAATGAATGATCATCATATCCAGATAGTCCAGTCCCATTTTGCTCAGTGTCTCATCAATACTCTTTGCAGCAGATTCGTAGGTCTTGTGCTCTGCTGCAACTTTTGATACAACAAAAAGTTCCTCTCTGGGTACACCGCAGGTACGGATACCTTCCCCGATACCGCGCTCATTGCCATAAGCCTGGGCGGTATCAATATGTCTGTAACCAAGTTTTACCGCTGCCTTCACGGCATCTGCCGCCTTGTCATCATCAATGAACCATGTTCCCAGTCCCAGCTGTGGAATCTTCACACCATTATTTAAAGTTAATTCATTCTGATACATTTCTTCTGCTCCTTCCATAATCTTTCTATTTGACGATCTTGCTCATTCTGCCCGAAATCTTGCATATGTCCTGTCTACATAGTAATGTTTCATTTCGGACAGTTTTATCATAATACCTGGAGCTAACTTTAGGTCAATACTTTTTTGCTACGTCGGTAATATTTGTTCCTGCATAGTCATAAATTTTTAATTGCATCACAGAAAATGGTATGTTATACTATGAAAAATAAATCGAAACAAAAATCAGGTAACTATGTCAGCGTGGACATCTTCGGATGTCTGCGCTTTTTCTTTTACCTGAAAACAGAGAGGAGAATGTATATGGTAGAGTTCATTACGAATGTGAACAGTGCCGTCAATGGATTCGTATGGGGTGTCCCCATGCTGGTACTGCTGGTAGGTACCGGTATCCTGATGACGATCCTGACGAAATTTTTCCAGTTATCCCATCTGGGACACTGGTTCAAAAACACGGTGGGCGGCATCTTTCACGACAAGCATGTAACGAAACATACGGAGGCCGGAGATCAGTCCATTTCCCAGTTCCAGTCGCTGTGCACCGCATTGGCTGCCACCATCGGCACCGGTAATATCGTCGGCGTGGCAAGTGCACTGGTCGCCGGCGGTCCCGGCGCCATCTTCTGGATGTGGGTCGTAGCTTTCTTTGGCATGATGACCAACTACTCAGAAAATGTACTGGGCATCTATTACCGCCGCAGGAACTCCAAAGGGGAATGGAGCGGTGGTGCCATGTACTACTTAAAGGACGGTCTCGGCTCCTATAAGGGTTGCAAACAGATCGGTGCCGTACTGGCTGTGTTGTTCTCTGCTTTCTGCCTGTTGGCTTCCTTCGGTATCGGCAACATGAGTCAGGTCAATTCCATCGCAGCCAACATGACTTCCGCCTTTTCCATTCCCGCTACCGCCACCGGCATCGTTCTGGTGATCATCGGAGCTCTGGTCATTGTGGGAGGATTAAAGCGGATCGCTGCTGTCACCGAGAAACTGGTTCCTTTTATGGCCATCGCCTATGTCATCGGTGCGCTGGTGATCTTCTTCGCAAATATCGGTCACGTTGGGGCCGTATTCACCGCTATTTTCAAAGGTGCTTTCGGTCTGCGCGCTGTAGGCGGCGGTATCGTAGGCTCCGGAGTGAAGCTGGCTCTGACCTGGGGCATGAAGCGTGGTGTGTTCTCTAACGAAGCCGGTCTTGGTTCTTCTGTTATGGTACATTCCAGCTCCAACGTAAAAGAACCCGTACGTCAGGGTATGTGGGGAATCTTTGAAGTCTTCGCCGACACCATGGTCGTATGTACATTGACAGCTTTCGCAGTTCTGTCCTCCGGACTGATCGATCTGGACACCGGTGCCGTATTGGTGGATGTGTCCGGTTCCGCTCTGGTAGGTCAGGCTTTTGCTACCGTATTCGGCAGCTTCGGTCCCGCCTTCATCGCCATTGCGATCCTGCTGTTCGCCTTCTCTACTGTACTGGGCTGGAGTCACTACGGCTCCAAGGCATGTGAATATTTATTCGGTACGAAATCCACCATTGTCTACAAGGTTGCATTCGTACTGATGATCTTCATCGGCTGCACCATGAACTTAGGGCTTGCCTGGGATCTGTCCGATACCTTCAACGGTCTGATGGCGATTCCCAACCTGATCGGTGTCATAGCCCTGTCTCCCGTAGTGATGAAGATCACAAAAAATTACGTGGCACGTATCATTAAAAAAGAAGATGTAAAGCCCATGTTATCTGTCTTCCCCGAGATTCAGGAAGAGCAGGAAAAGGCTATGTAATTAAATTCAGGATCATACTTCTTCTCTGGTAATATTCTTCGCCCATTTGCCCTCGCGGTAATGCTTAATGACCCAGGGCCATTTGACGAATTCGTCGGTGCATAACAGGAAATAGACCCACAGCACCGGGAGTTTCAGTACAAATGCGGCGAAGAATCCCAGAGGGATCGCATAACACCACATATCGATCGTATCGCAGATCAGTCCGAACTTCGTATCTCCGCCGGCACGGAATACTCCGGCGATCAGCGCCGTATTCACGGCAGCGCCCATAATATAATAAGTATTGATGAGCAGCATATATTTCAGATAATGCATGGCAGTGTCATTCAATGTAGCAAACCGTAACACAAAGGGTGTAATTGCCAGTACGATCAGACCGCCTATAGCTCCGGCGATTACCGTCATCTTCAACATCCGGGAAGCGTAACTCTTCGACTTCTCCAGATTGCCTTGTCCCATAATATTTCCCAGCAATATGCTACCTGCACTGGCAATGGCAAAACAGAACACCGTACCGATATTGCGCACTACGACGACCAGTGAATTAGCAGCCACCGCATCTGTTCCCAGATGCCCAAGGATCACGGAATACATGGAAAACGCCACGCTCCAGGACACATCGTTTCCCAGTGCGGGCAGAGACAGACGCATGAAATCTTGTGTCAGCACCTTACTGTGAACGAACAGGTACTTCGGATGCAGTTTTACATTTTTGCTCAAGAAAGATACAATGAAACATGCCACCAGTTCCACCAGTCGGGACAGGGCTGTGGCAATGGCGACACCGGTAGCTCCCAGCTTCGGCATGCCGAACAGTCCGAAGATAAATGTGGCATTCAGAATGACATTCAATACGAAAGCCAGCATATTCAACGCCATACTGACCGTCACACGACCTACGCTTCGCAGGATGGAAAGATATACTTCCGTGATGCCCCAGCACAGGTATGTGATACCCATGATCCGCAGATAGGAAGCACCGATGGTGATCAGCTCCACATCCGAAGTAAACAGAAGCATCATCTTCTGAGGAAGGAAAAATGCAATCAGCGCAACAATACCTGAGATTGCCATAGAGAAACGAAGTGTGATTCCTTCTACAGTATGAATTGCTTCCAGGTTCCCCTTTCCATAATATTGGGCGCACAAGAGAGTGGCTCCCGTCCCCAGTCCGTAATATACCATAAACAGAACATTCGAAAAATTTGACGCCAGGGATACTGCGGATATTGCGGACTGTCCCACATAGTTTAACATAATGACATCCGCGGAATTCACCGCTGCACTGAGCAGATTCTGTATAATGATCGGGATGGTCAGTTTGAACATCTGTCTGTAAAAATCGTCTTTTTTCATTGCATCTATTTTCATGGGATTCCTCGCAATTTTGTGTTTTTTATTCTCTACATGCCTAATTTCGTTTTTCGCTACCTACGCATGTGTTTTTCCTGCCGGCATACATACCTGATTTCGTTTTTCGCTTTCTACGCATGTGTTTTCCCTGCCGGCATACATACCTAATTTCTTTTTTTAGTTTCTACGCATGTGTTTTCCCTGCCGGCATACATACCTAATTTCTTTTTTTAGTTTCTACGCATGTGTTTTCCCTGCCGGCATACATACCTAATTTCTTTTTTTAGTT
>OMFJ01000082.1_pt1 | contig 49830 bp, 46 predicted proteins | sample 1674351 | NCBI WGS metagenome assembly OMFJ01 (sample SAMEA103958164, study PRJEB25191) | human gut metagenome | biome: human-associated habitat [ENVO:00009003]; feature: intestine environment [ENVO:2100002]; material: feces | place: Germany | collected 2013/2015
TTGCAGTCTTGTTACTGAAGAAAATTTCACGAAAACAAAAAGTTTAAATCACTTCTATACATAATATATAATTAAGTACACGATATTTCATGATCTCACCTGATTTATATATTTCCGGAAATCAACTCTTCAAAGAATTAATTTCCGGAAAATTGAATTAATTATTTATTCTAAATAAAGTACACAGACTTTTATTTCAACGCATGGTCAGCCGGGACATCAATGCCATTCCAAGCCTTCAGGTTGGTCCATTCGGTATAAGGATCACTCCAGAAAGGATCAGTTGGAGGCAGTCCCAAAGCAAGTAGCCCAACTGAACAAAGATAAGCACTACCATTGTTTATATATGACTCGGATATCTTCATCTGACTTCCAGTGAAACCAACCCGAATCCATCCTTTCGCATCAAAATTAGATGGAGATTTAAGCTGGCGCTGGATAACAGCTGTCAGCGCACAACGTACTTGTGCCGGTGTAATTCCTTTTGGAAGTAAATGCAACAATGAAGCTTGTGCCAATGCATGAAAAGCCCCGAAGCGATAAACAATGGAACGACCAACAACAGGGAAAGTTCCTTCGGGAGATATAAAGCGTTCCAATTGCTCGGCATAACGAACTAGACGCGTTTCTTGGGTTTCCAGGAAATCTGCTCCTTCAATCTGATGTTTCTTCATGATACGTAATACATCTGTTAACATCGGATGGATCACAAAACTATTATAATAGTCTTGATGAAAAGCAGGACCATCACCATAAAGAGCATCTCCTTTATACCAATCATCACGAAAACGTTTCACACCATATGTCAACCTTTCCATATCGCATTCGCCTGTAAACTCCAATAAAGCAGCTTCCACCATTGAGGCGAAAAGCAACCAGTTGTTTTCCCAAGCTTTGATATTCCGGCTACGTTTCAGTTCGGTAATCATCCAGGCTTTTCCTTCATCGTCGAGGTTTCCCCAAAGTTGCTTCGAGGCACGCAACAATCCTTGTGCCAGGAAAGCCGCATCTACTAAAGGTTGATAAGGCTCGCCGAACTCCAGATAATCGGGAGAATTTGGATTCACACCGTTCTTCAGACCTTTCACTGTTAAATCGATGTATTTTGCTCTCAGCTTTCCTTCAGGTGTATCATCCGGGCCTAATTCCAACCACGGAGAAATTCCACAAATCAAACGTCCTACAGCTTCCAAATAGGAAAACTTCTGCCGACTTGGGTCTTTTGATTCATAAGGCATATTCTGCTTCAGAGTATTTTGGCTGAGGTTGGTCAATACCGGATCAGCAATCTGAACCATCTTCTCGACCCATACAGCACGGTCTTCCGCTCCGGTTGTCTGAGCAAAGCCTATCGACCAACCAGTCAACCAACAAATAATGGCTAATAAAATCTTCTTTGCTTTCATCTTACTGCTTATTCAATACGTTTCGTAAACGAAGCAACGCTTCCACATAATAATAATCGGCATAACTCAGAGGAACATCTACTTCGCTGTTTCCCGGAAGATGGCCTGTACAGTGCATAATGGTAAAGTTTGCATTCGTCCCTGTTGTTGCCAAATAAGCAGGTGAAGTTAGTGAACGAATCTGTTGTTCGGCAAAGGTAAGACATTGCTTTCCGAAATCGTTTGGATTAAACTGACTCAATTCAATGAGAGCAGAAGCCATGATAGCTGCCGCAGAGGCATCACGCACAGTATTAGGAATATCAGGACAGTCAAAATCCCAATAAGGAATCTTATCTGCTGGCATGTTTGGATGATTCATCAAGAACTGAGCAATATGGTTAGCCTGCTCCAAATAAGCCTGTTTCTTGGCTTCGCGGTACATCATCGTGTAACCATATAAAGCCCATGCCTGACCACGTGCCCAAGCAGACTCATCAGCATATCCTTGATGCGTTTGTTTGATATGCGGCTGAGCTGTTATGGTATCGTACGATACTACGTGATAACAACTATAATCCGGGCGGAAATGATTAGCCATTGTCTTGTCAGCATGTGAAATAGCCATTTGAGTGAGGGCATTATCGCCCGTCGCACGACCTGCCCACATCAGGAATTCCAAGTTCATCATATTGTCAATGATGACCGGATACTGCCACTTCTGTTTATTGAAATCCCACGAGCGTATCAATCCTATATGTGGATTATAACGTGTGGCGAGCGAATGAGCGCCTTCTATCATGACATCTTTATACTTCGGATTACCCGTCAGACGATAGCCATTACCATAACTACAATTCAACATGAAGCCAACATCATGACTATAAGTTATTTTCTTTACTTTTTCCAACCGTTCTGTATATAATTCAGCATACTTTTTCAATTCAGGTGTCGGATTAGCTTCATATAAATACCACAATTCACCAGGGAAAAAGCCACTGCACCACCAACTATAATCACTGACTTCCAACTTACCATCCTTCATCGATTTAGGCAGTTTTCCATCTTGATTTTCCAATTCCTTAGCCATAAGTAAGGCTTGATCGGTAGCGGTCTTCAATCCTCGTTCGATTACCGAGTCAATCGGTTCTTCTTTCGGTTGAGTCGCACATGCTGACAAGAATAATCCCGCAGCCGATAACACACATATTGATAAAAAATTCTTCATAATCCGTTCTAATATTTATTTAATACAATCTTCTAATAAATGATCACCTATATATTTCGCATATAAACGCTCTACTACTTCCGGCTTTTTATCAGCTATATTCTGCCGCTCAAAACCATCTTTCGTATATTGATATAATTCCTTCCAGCTCTCATTCCCTTTCTGATAATAGGTACACCTATAATCTGGAACCCGAACAGAAATACCATCATTATAATAACTATAAGCACAATCTTTCCACGAAGGCTCATCCGGCTGACGTAACAAATTTACAAAACTATCTCCATCTAATCCTTCTGGTATTGAAATATCACACAGATCCATCAATGTCGGATAAATATCAACAGATCCAACTATCCGATTATTCTTTATTCCTGCCTTACAACCAGGAGCTTTGATGATCAAAGTACTTGCCAATGAAGTTTCATAAACGGTATGCTTTCCCCAAACCCGGAAATCACCTAAATGCCACCCATGATCACCCCATAAAACAATTATGGTATTATCAGACAAACCGGTTTCTTCTAAGGTAGATAATAATTTGCCTATCTGCGCATCCACATAACTTACACATGCATAATAAGCATGACGCAGACGACGGGCATAAGCATCCGAAACCGATTTCTCCAATGATGCTTTCTCTTCTCCTAATTGATACCCATTTAATTCCCCACTATTATGTAATGTAGCCTTCTTGAATCCTTCCGGTATTTCACCAACAGGAGAAAGCGATATTGAATCTTCATCATATAAATCCCAATACTTTTTGGGAGCTGTAAATGGCAAATGAGGTTTAAAGAAACCCACAGCCAAACAAAATGGTTGTTTCTTTCCAGCTAGTTCTTTCAACTTTGCAACGGCTAAATTAGCGGTTAAACCATCTGGCAAACCTTCATCTTCTACAGATACACATTCATAAGGTTTTACCTGCTTATGGCAACTCTGCCTATTCGAACCATCCGAATAACCGAAAAAGGCATTCCAGCCATTTCCCCATTTTCCTGAATCAAAAAGCATTTCATCCCAACTATAAGGTAATTCAGGTTTCATACTTTTAGGCTCTTCATAGGCATACAAATATCCATCGGCATAGTGGCTGATTTTTCCAATACCTACCGTATAATAACCATTTCTACGAAGGTGATGAAACAGTGTTTCAGGGTTTTCTCCTTCCGGTTTATCAGAGAGGCGCAAACGACATGCTTCGTTGGACAAATCCTGACGATTAGAGGGTAATTTCCCCGTCAACATGCTAGCCCGAGATGCACCACTTGTAGGAACTTGAACATAATGATGAAAAAACAGACTACCTTCATTTGCCAAACGATCCATATTGGGTGATTTAACCTCCGAACCGTAACATCCTAACTCCCGACGAAGATCATCTACACAAATAAACAAAACATTCGGACGTTGTTTTTCTTCATTACAGCCCGTCAATATTGTACTGACCAACAAAGCGGATGAAGCCCAATTGATTATAGGAATATTTTTCATATACTGTTTCTATTCGTGTTTATAATTCTCTGATTCCTGAAAAATCATCTTCCCTTAGAATAAATTTTACTCTTTCAATTTCTCAAATGTACCCTTTAAGCGTATGTCCTCTGAAGACGAACCGATACGGACTTCAAATTCTCCCGGTTCTACCGTCCATTCATAATGACGATCCAATATCTGCAAATCTTCCGGGTAAAGCGTGAAAGTAACTGTTTTCGTTTCTCCTGGCTGCAAGGAAACACGTTCAAAGCCTCGTAAAACCGACTCGTAAGTAATCACTGAAGCCACTTTATCACGGATATATAGCTGAACAACCTCGTCGCCTGTTCTATCTCCTGTATTAGTCAGATCACATGATATTGTCACTGCGCTTTGCGTCTGCTTATTATCCTGTTTAATCTGTAAATTATTATAGGCAAACGATGTGTAGCTCAATCCATAACCAAACGGATAAAGAGCGCCATTGACCCGTGTATTACCCGAACCATTCGGACCAGAAAAATACTGTCCGGCCAGTTGGCATCGCGCGTCGCACAACCCTGTGCATAGGCAACTTCTACTTCATTCCCTACATAATTACAAATTCCATCATAAACGGTGATATTCTCTAAAGCTTGCGGTCCATAACGACTGATCATATAATTCGTTTCTTTTGCCAAAGGACCGGTTACTAATATTTTCTTCAGATGATGCTTATCCAATGGTAAGGTTTTATTCTCATTCTTCAAAAGAACAAGTGACTGTTGCTGCATATCCAAGACAAAATCCCGGTGTAAGTCTGCTCCTACTACTTTATCGGCTTGTTTCACATCTTCTACGTAAGGCGAATCAAACAAACCCAATTCGAACTTCACCCGAAGCACATCAGTAACCATCCGATCAACCGATTTCATCGATAGTTTCCCTTCCTGGATAAGTTTACGTAAAGGCATGATATAATCTGCCGGTGGTGTAAAATGTGTCCGGACATTCATTCCGGCTTCCACCACTTGACGTACCGCCTCTTCGTATGAATCTGCCACATGATGCTTTGATTCGACAAACTCGACCGCTTCGCTGTCACTTACAACATATCCTCGAAAACCATATTCCTGGCGAAGTAACTCCGTCAAGAAATAATAACTGGCGGTTACCGGAACACCATCCCAATCATTATAACTGCTCATTACACCTTTGGGATGCGACTTTTCTATTACCCGTTTAAACGGATAAAGATAAATCTCATGTAATTCGCGTGGAGCAACATGCGGATCTGTACGGCATGCTCCATCACGGCCTCCTTTAGGTACACTATAAACGGCAAAGTGTTTCAAAGTAGAAGCGACGCCCTGATCTTGCAAACCATCCACCATGTTCCGCCCCAGTTCCGATACCAGAAAAGGATCTTCCCCGTAACATTCCAAGACTCTTCCCCACCGCGGATCACGGGCTACATCTAAAATTGGCGCATACACGTTGGTATATCCCAATGCCTTCGCCTCTTTTCCGGCTATTTCACCCGCCTGATACACCAATGCTTTATTCCAAGTGCTCCCAATACTAATAGGCGCCGGAAAAGGAGTCGCTTTCGTATGGTTCAGACCATGTATTCCTTCATTTGAGAAATCTACTGGAATTCCCAGGCGAGTTTCCTCTACAAACCAACGTTGGATCGTATTGATCGCTTCAGCATGATTACTGAAAGGATAAATTAATTCCGGCGAACGCTTACGGCCACCTCCAATACCGTTCAATTGTTCGTCGATATTGGCAATACCGTCTTTCCAAACCTCCGATTTCCATCGAGCCGTAGGTAAAGAATCGCGTAAAACGCGTCCATAACCATATAAAGTATCCATCTGGCATGTCTTTTCCTCTACCGTCATCTGCCGTAGCAAATCATCGATTCTCTTATCAATCGGCTGGGTTGGATCTTCATACACATCCTTTGTTCCATTCTTATTGAAATCGATCCATCCTTTCTGATAAATCGAATCTTTTACATGCACGGTAAAACAAAAAGATAGAGCCAACAGGCAATATTTAGTTTTCATATTCATGGTATTTATTCGTCTTTATATATTTCCTAATTTATTGATAACGTCTTTCCGTCGGGATTGAGGCGTCACTTCCAGTTTCTGTAAAACCCCATCAACATACTCTACTTCAATAGTTGTATTATGAGGAGCATGTAGTTTAAAGTAAACATCCTTATCTTTCGGCCAGCAAGGGAACAGATAAATCGTGTCACCCGTAGTCTGAAGTAACATCTCTTGTAGTCCGATCATTCCCGAACCTCCCCAATTATGATCCGGTACCCAGTCATGTCCGGGTCCCCAGAAAGTAGGGAAACGACGAGGAGAATCAGCCAATTTCCACTTATTATATTCCAAAGCCTCTTCAATCATTCCCATCCTGGCAAAGAAAATACCATCCTGATGCCAGCTCATGACCATATTTTTAGGAAATGTTCCATGCTTCCATGTATTCCTGAAAAACGGAATCTCCGGAGAATCTATCGAATAACGATTAAACGGAAACAGTGGATAAAACTGCGGACATTCTACATTCTGGTATTTCTTATACGAGCGTGCTGGAAGCAACACCGTGTCTTCACCCACCTTTCCCCAAGACAACTGAGGAAGCCGTCCCAGAAATCCTTCAAAATAAGTATATTCTTCCTTCGTCAGATAAGTCTGCCCTGTGCTCAACAAAGCCTCTATGGAAGCATATAGTCCGGATAACAGATCGGCCGGATCATAAGCTCCCCGGTATGACTCGCACGAAGTAGAAGGATACAGTATTAATTTCCCGTCGGCATCCAAAGGCTTGCCGGTTCTCATTAGTGCTCTTTTCTGATAATGTTCATCAAAAAAGCGCAATGCGGCTTGAATAAACGGAATATATTCCTTTATACTTTTCCCTGTATAACGATAATATTCCAAGATCATGTACGCATGTTCTACTTGCGATTCCCAATGATATGATACATGAGGCGATGCCATCAGACCGTGTTCTACCACTTCACCATAACCTTTTGTTGCATCAGCCAATGTATCTCCAAACTGTATTTCCCTGCCCCGACTTCGTAACGAACTGTTTTCCCAGCCCCAACCGGATCCGAAATCCAAGCCGGAAGCACTGGCATATTCGCAGAACAGAGCACCTTGATGCCCAAAATGTTTTTGAGCTTTCAGCGAAGCTCCAGCCAAACCCCACTTATATAAATTGAATTGCGAATGCATTCCTTCGGTATCTCCGCTCTTTAACAAAGGCCAATATAGCAGACGTTGGTTTTGGGCAGTGAAAACATCACCACCCCAAGCCCGCCAATCCGGATCATGCTTATAACCCGAATCAATCAAGAACGGATCAAACGTATAATTTCCCCCATTGAACTTAGAAGGAAACTCTCCTTCAAAATTAGTTGCAAGTTGGTAACGCATCAACTGATAATTTCGGCCCATCTGCCACATACGAGGATCATCGTCTTTTTTCTTCGGATCAGTAATAATCCAACTACGTTTCCACAAGGCAGACCACCAATCTTTATTGCGTTTCCAATTTCCTTTTTCCTTTAATGCCTGGTCATACTGTTTATTCAATCGGCTTATCCATTGGTCTGTTTCTTCTTCCTGTTCGATATAAGTAACCCATTGGAATGTATGCTTCTTTGCTGGTTTTTCACTTTTAATACACCACGCCCGATAAGGTGTTACCTGATAAATTCCAGTTTCCTGTCCATCCTCAACAAAACCTTTACCTCCTAAGATACCACCCGTTATCCGGTTTCTATTCTTATTCACGATCTGATCCGCATATTCCGTTAATCCTTGTTGGGCAAGCATTAAATCCGGAGATAATGTCTGGGATGGATTCTGATGATAAAACAAAACTTTATTTTCTACAAACGATACCTGATCTTTCAGCTTTATCACATCACCCGGATAACCTTCTAAAGCAAAACAGCCAAAACGGCCTTTCTTCTTATCCAATAATAATTTGTCTTCTATTCTCCAATTCTCATAAGCAACCTTCACATCCGTCAGCATCGAAGTCTGCACATCAAACTGGATAGAATGTGTATATCGGTCTACCCATATATGAATGCAATGTTCCATCTTTGGACCGGCATAAATATAAACCGAGCCATCTTCCAAATTCAACATCTGACAGAATGTCGTATCCAATGCAAAAATATCAGGTGTAAAAGAAATACGCAGACGCCCCAGCTTCAGATATTCGCCATTCTCGCTCAAACTGCCACTGCGCTGGGCATAAAGCAGAATATTCCCTTTTTCCGCCCACACATTACAGCCTATATCGCCACCACCTAAAGGCATCGACGCGGAAGCATCCTTCGACTGCGATTGCCATACAACGGCATAATCGTTCCAGTCAAAAGCCGGATTGCCTGTCATTGCCTGCATACAAAAATTAGAGAACAACAAACATATACTTATGATATAAAGCTTAGCATTCATCATTTGTCTTTCAAACTATCAATATGATAATCCTTTATTCTTTGTTGATATACAAATTTAATTCAAAATATATGAATTAATCATCGAAATCCGATATGTTTCAAATCACTTTTATGGGTTATCAGCTATTTTGACGTTACTTTTTATCTTTAGCACATCCGTCGAAAATCTTTAGCACAGTTGTCAAAAAGCTTTTCGACATATGTGCTAAAGCTTTTCGACAACTGTTGAACAATTAAAAACTAACTACATCCTATCTTATTTGATATCCCACCACAAGCGAACATCAATCTTATTATATTCGGCTTGTGCATTATAATTTTCCGTATTCATAGAAGCTTCTTTGGCAGGATAAAGGAAACGAACCGGAGTATTCTCTTTATTTAACAACATGCCATTCTCACGGTCATCATCCAATACAGGCAAATCAGTTCTTCTGTATTCCGACCAGTTCTCATAAGTCTGAAGGATATTCAGATGTAACCACTTCTGTGTAGCAATCTGTTCCAACGCTTTTGATTCGTCATAGTGGAAAGTAGAAGTATTCAACCAAGCCTGTAATGTTTCGTCAGAGACATCTCTATCAGCCAGTTCTTCGTCCACTCCGTCAGCCGTACTGTTCTTATAAAAATCATAGTACTGCTGAACTGAGAGGAGAATTCCTTTATTATAATAAGACGCTGCATCTCCGGCAATCAGGTTTCGCTGGGCAGCTTCGGCCAAACAGAAATAAGATTCGGCAGCAGTCATCGCGATTCCGGCCGGCAAATAATAGTTCTTTCGGAAAGTTACAGTATTATAAACACCATACTTTTCATGCAATTCATTTTTATCGGCACTGTTAACCAATTCGATTGCTTCATCTGCCGAAGCCGGATAACCTATGATTTCCTGATATGGGAAAAGACAAACGCCGTCATCATCAGCTCCCGGTTGAAAGAATACAGGTAAACGCGGATCTTGAGCTTCCTTTAACAAATTCACCATCATTTCAGGAGCATACATATAATAACCATTCGAAATATTGTGACTTTCAGTCATGGCACGCCAAATAGCATCAGGAGCCGTTTCTTGTCCGGAAACTTTCAAATAGGCATTATCAGCATTATCGATAATCAAATCTTCGATATTCAGTTCCGATAATACTTCTTTTGCTTTCTCTGGATCTACATTCGAAATACGCATGGCATAACGTAAGCGTAATGAATTGGCGAAGCGAAACCAGCCTTCGCAATCACCTTTATATATAACATCTTGGCGTTTAAATGTGTCATCACTTTCAGCTGTTTTGAAATATTCAGCAGCTGATTTCAAATCGGCTAACAACGTGTAATAAATGTCTTTTTGTGAATCATATTTCGGTTTAAAAATCACCGTACCTCCATATATTGAATTCCGGGCAGTAAAAGCTTCCGAATAAGGCATATTGCCAAAGAAATCGGTAGCCATAGCTGTATTATAAGCCTTTAAAACCTTTCCGGCTTCGATATAGTTTTTATATCCTTCCTGTTTTTCGGCAGTCAGTGTTGAATAGATCTTATCCATTTCCGTCAATGTACTCATCCGTTCAACATAATAATTCTCCCAGCGTCCTTTATCATCCTGAATTTTCTGATAAATATTAATCCGGTCTTTTCCTTCCTGACGAGCTGTTGTCTGGATATAATTACCAATTAATCGGAACGTCAGATTATAAGCATCTGCATAATCCATTTCTACGGTTCTTTGCGCTCCTCGTGCAAACAGATATTCAATCTTAGTTTCTGTAAAAGCATCCGGATTATCATGTTTTTCATCCATGATATCAGAACAAGAAAACAGAGACATTGATATCCCTAACATCCATATATACATTGAATTTTTCATGTGCGTATTATTTTGATATTAAAAACTAGTGTTTATTGAGAAACCGAAGCTTCTTGGCGCAGGATATGTAGTATATTCAACATAACTGTACCAACTATTGGTTCCTAAAGTTGATTCCGGATTAATATTGGGAACACTTTTATAAATGAAAAACAGATTGCTTCCCACAAACGAAACATTCAGATTCTGCAATCCCAACTTCGAATAGATCTTTTCAGGAACCCGATATGACAACTTCAATTCTCTTAATTTTATATAGGTATTATCATACAAATTATCTTCCGAGCCTGTTACATTATAACGTGAGTTATAATAATCGGCAGCAGAAACGACTATATCATTCTTCGAACCATCTTCTTTCACTCCTTCAGCAATGATACCATCATGATAAATCAAACCATCTTTCGCATTAGCAGGAAGAGTTGCAGAATGACTGTCTAACAATACCTTCTGATTTGTATTGGCATCAATATAATAAGGTAAACCTCCATATTCTTCGTCACGACCAAACAATGATTCGATGCCTGAACCTGTTGATTTCAAATAATTGTTTGTGAAAGACAAAAGCTTACCGCCGAAAGATCCATCAATATGTACACTCAAGGAAACATTCTTATATCTGAATGTATTCGTAAATCCTCCGATAAACTTAGGTGCTGCACTTCCGGCATACGTATATTCAGATTCCTGCATATAGTTTCCGTTCTTATCAACCAGCATATTTCCTTGATCGTCTCTCATCCATTTACGAATAAACACACTTGGCGTTGCATAACCGGGAACAGCCTTAAACAAAGCGGCATCCCATGGAGCAGCGATTTGTCGGTCATCCATTCCTTCAACCAATGAAATCAATTCATTATGAGTAAAGCTAAAGTTCAGAATACTTTCCCATGAAAAGTCTTTCGTTTCTATAGGTGTTCCAGTAAGTTGCAATTCCACACCATAGTTTCCGATTTCTCCGGCATTCATCTTCATACCAGTAGCTCCTGTTGAAGGCGTAACAGGAACGGTTATAATCTGGTTCTTTGTTCTATTGGTATAATAAGCCAAATCCAATCCCAGACGTCCATTCAAGAAACGGCTTTCCAAACCGAACTCCCAAGAATAAGTCTTTTCAGGAATTACATTGGTTGGTGGTACACTTGCATCAAACCAGTTAGTTATAGCCGAATTATCAAATGAACCATAGTTGAACGAATTATTGGTGAAATAAATACTAGGAGTTGAATTACCTACAATCGCATACGAAGCACGGACTTTTCCATAATTATACCAAGAAGGTAGTTTGAATGCATCCGTGAAAACAAAACCTAAACCAACTGAAGGATAAAAGAAACTTCTGTTATCGGCCGGTAAGCGGGATGACCAGTCATTACGGGCTGTCAAATCCAAATATAAATAACGTTTGTAGGCCAATTGTGCCGAAGCAAATACTGCGCCCAAATATTCTCCCCGATTATAACCAGAATCCAAGCTGGCTGTTTTAGGATCACGTTTATTATTATTCGTTGAGAACATGCCGTTATACTTAAGACCTTGTGACTTCCAAGTCATTCCTGTTTCTGAAATCAATTCGGCAGAAGTACCCAAGTTAGCAGTAACGTCAAAGTCTTCAGCAAATGTCTTATTAAACATCAACAAAGCCTCGCCGTAATTCTTCTCATAATGATTATCGATTTTCTGATAACTTCCTTGCAAATTCGTCATATCGGCCGGATCTGCATATTTCACAAACATCTCCTTATTTTCCTTCTTATCACTATACCGGTCGGTTCCACCACGTAAACGCAAATTCAAACCTTCGAATAACTTTACATTGGCAGAGATTGATGCAATAAGTCTTTCTCGTCTCCAAGTGTATTCGTTTTCGTTCTGGTTCCACAGCAAGTCTTTGATGATATTGTCTCGGTTTCCAGAACTAATGTTTGCAATTTCATCCGTCAGGAAATAACCCTCTTCATTCTTATAATGATCTTTCCATAACTGCGTAATCTCATTTCTGGGCATCGGGTAATTGGAAACACGGTCAATACGGGTTGGAGGATTCTTCGTATCCGATATATTAAACGATACAGACGCATCCATTGATACCCGTTGAGAAATATCAAATTTACCCGAGAAATTAAAATTATGCTTATTCTGTTTCATGTTTTCCAAGAAACCACCCCAATTCATATTGGTATAAGAAAGGCGGATATTGCTCTTTTCTGTACTATTGGAAACCGAAACACTATTATTATTGGTAAATCCATCTTTAAAGATATCCCGATAATTATTAGGCTGCGGTAAGAACGGACGTTTTACGCCATCCCACCAAATAACTTCTGTTCCGTCCATCCGTGGTCCAAAACTCCGATAAGTATCACCGGTATAAATCGGTTCTCCGTTTTCATTCTTCGTAAAATAAGGAGAAGTTCCACCTCCGAACACATTCTGGAGTTCAGGCATAAAAGCTCTTTGATCATACATATATGAAGTGCTGACATTTACACCAAAGCCTTTCTTGTCTCCACCTCGTTTAGTTGTAATAACAATAACACCATTCGTGGCTCTCGAACCATACAAAGCGGCTGCGTTTGCACCTTTCAGGATAGACATCGACTCTATGTCATCGGGGTTAATATCATTTAATGCCGAACCTTGTTGTGTCTGATCTCTTCCTCGACCGGCCCAATTCGAGTCTGTATCATTAATAGGAATACCATCAACTACAATCAACGGACGTGTATTACCTTCTACAGAATTGATTCCTCGAATCTGAATCTTTGTTCCTCCAACTGCACCAGCTGCCGTCTGCATAATCTGTACACCAGCTGCCTTTCCGTATAAAGAATTAGCAACATTCTGCACAGGGACTAACTGAATATCGTCAGATTTCAGTTCGCTCATGGCATAACTTAAAGCACGTTTCTCTTTCTTGATTCCCATTGCCGTTACAACGACTTCATCAATTTGCTGAGAATCTTCTTTCAACAATACAGTTACATTTTCCTGTCCTGTATACTTAATAGTCTGCGTAGCATATCCAATATAAGAAATACTAATCTCATCTCCTACCTGGACATCTAAAGTGAAATTTCCATCCATATCGGTAATAGTACCAGACGTTGTTCCTTTGATCGCAACAGACGCTCCTACAACCGGACCCAAAGAGTCTGTAACGCGTCCCGTTAGTTTTTTCTGTTGTTGCGTAACCGATACATTTTTCATTGACTTCACTTCCACGGCATAGATTGGTATGGATGCTAACAAGCCTGCTAACATAGTAAATCCAATCGGATTAAATAAATTCTTCATAATAACATTATATTTGAAATTCAAGTTTTTCGCAAAGGAAAAACGGGATTTCTGCATAGGATAACAGAATCAATCTTTTATCTATCAAAAACCACATGTGACAGATTTTACCATAAATCCGACAGATTTTACTATTCAAAAGGTGTTTTTATAAGAGTGATTATACTTCTGATCTGGTTAAGGTTAACGTTGACCATAAAAGAAACGAGAATCGAAAACGATTCTCGATGGATTCGTTTCCGATTCTCGTATGATTTAAATCAAAGAGAACTGACTTTGTTGGGTAAAGTCAGTTTCCTGATAGCATTTCTTAATTGTTTTCGGGACGCAATTTACGAACAACAGCACCAGTACGCCACATTTCGCTTTCGCGTAACTGACGAAGTTCTTCGTTCAACTTCTCACGATAATCCGGTTGTGAGTTAGAATCGATAGAACGCTGTGCTTCGTTTCCGCAAGCTACCTCGTTATACAGTTTTTCAAAGACAGGCTTAACGGCATCGTGGAACGGGCCCATCCAATCCAAAGCTCCGCGCTGAGCAGTTGTTGAACAGTTAGCATACATCCAGTCCATACCGTTTTCTCCAAACAACGGCATCAACGACTGCGTCAATTCTTCTACTGTTTCATTGAATGCTTCAGAAGGTTCGTGTCCGTGTTCACGTAAAGTTTCATACTGGGCCAGCAACAATCCTTGGATTGCACCCATCAATGTACCACGTTCACCAGTCAAGTCTGAGTAAACTTCCTTCTTGAATGTAGTTTCAAACAGATAACCTGAACCAACACCGATACCTAAAGCGATGACACGATCCCAAGCCTTTCCAGTTGCATCCTGATAGATTGCATAGCTAGAGTTCAAACCACGTCCTTGCAAGAACATGCGGCGCAAAGAAGTACCTGAACCTTTCGGAGCAATCATGATTACATCTACATCTGCAGGAGGAATAATGTTTGTACGTTCTTTATAAGTAATAGCAAAACCATGAGAGAAGTACAAAGCTTTACCAGCAGTCAGATGTTTCTTGATCATCGGCCAGCATTGAATCTGAGCTGCATCTGAAAGCAATACCTGAATAATGGTAGCCTTTTCGCAAGCCTCTTCAATACCAAACAAAGTCTCACCCGGAACCCAACCGTCAGCTACGGCTTTATCATAAGTCTTACCCGGACGTTGTCCGACAATTACATTGAAACCATTGTCGCGCAAGTTCAAGCTCTGACCCGGACCCTGTACACCATAACCGATTACTGCGATGACTTCATCTTTCAACACTTCTCTAGCCTTTTCCAAAGGAAACTCTTCGCGGGTTACTACATTTTCTTCAACACCGCCAAAATTCATTATTGCCATTTTCTTTTCTTTTTAGTTCCGGCAGCTTCCGCTGCCATTTATATTAATAATCTATTCAAATATCACTTTACTGCGTACGACTACCTCCGTACCGTTCTTTTTCACTTCAATATGGTATTCGTCCGCACCTACCTTCTCCTGATAGAAACTCAACGTATCACCATAATAGCTTTCGGCCACATAAGCCATTTCAAAGCGGCGTACACGCTTTTCTTTGAATTGCTCGAGCGGAAAAAGATCCAAAATATGCTCGATATATTTAATACTGTTTACATGACCGTTGACATCAATGTCACTGTATTTCGTTTGATATTCAGCAATCGGATTTGTTTCGGTCACCTTGATTCTTCCCGGTTTCTCGATCGGACAAGGTTTATCACAAACATAATCTACGATACTACCGCCATGCAATGTCAATAAATCAGCCGGCTTTCGTGTTTCCATACTGATCATTGCCCAAACAGAGCGGGCATAACCAATCGTCTTTCCTTCCTGATTCACCAAAGCGAAATTACGATCTGTGAACAAACGATAGACATTCTCTACCCACGTCTGGATACTGAACTTTTCATATTGATTGGGCAGCGCATTCAATTCAATTGCCAGGCGAGACAAAACCCACGTATAATGATTTTCGTTCAGCGTAGCCATTCCGAAACCTCTTTCGGAAGCATGAAAGCCGGCACAATTCAACAGATGATTACCCAATACACCCATCGTCAGCTTTCCCGTAAAATCTACATGGAAAGGTTCTGCGACAAAATCGTAAGTTCCTATTTTCGAATCTTCCGTCATACAACTCTCTTCTTTTGATTCCGTTATTTTTCCTTGTGATAACGCTCTTCCCGATGAGCCAGATACTCATTTACCCGTTCGAAACAGCTGGTCGAGACAGCAATTCTTCCTGAACGTACAAACTGAAGTACGCAATTCAAGGAACTCAATTCCTGATAAAGGGATGTAATATCTTCGCTTGTACCTGTCATTTCCACGATCGAAAAGACCGGATTCACCTCTACAATATGAGCACTGTAATGACGAATTACTTTTGATGCTTCGGGATTTGACTGAAATTCCGGTGTAGATACTTTATACATCGCTATTTCCCGCTGAAAGATTTCATCATCTGTGAAATAATGCGCATGAATGACATCCATCTTCTTCTCAATCTGCTTGACAATCTTCTCGATAATATCTTGCGTAGTCCAGCAGGTAATCGTATATTTATGAACACCCCGGATCGACGAAGCCGATACATTCAAGCTTTCGATATTCAATTGCCGGCGTGTAAAAACAGCCGTAATCTGATTCAATATACCGGCAATATTCTCAGAATGTACTATAATCGTATATAATTTCTTATTTTCCATAATCTTCCTCCTCCAGCATTAACATTCCAACAGCATTTGGTTTACCGAACTTCCCGGAGGCGTCATCGGCAAAACATTTCCTTCTTCCACTACACAGACTTCTAACAGGAACGGACCATCCGTTTCCAACATCTCACGAACAGCATCACGCAGCTCTGAACGTTCAATAACTCTTCGCGAAGGAATTGAATAAGCAGCTGCAATCTGCATATAATCCGGATTCATCATCGGTGTAAAGGAATAACGACGATTGAAGAACATCGCCTGCCACTGGCGAACATTGCCCAGATAATTATTATTTAGCAAGATAATCTTAACGGGGGCTTTCTGTTCCATAACAGTTCCCAGTTCTTGCATCGTCATCTGTAAACCACCATCTCCCATGAATACACACACCGTACGGTCAGGACGGCCAAACGTTGCCCCTATTGCTGCCGGCAAACCAAAACCCATCGTGCCCATTCCTCCGGAAGTTACAATACTTCGCTGCTGGGAAAACTTGAAATAGCGGCAGGCCATCATCTGATTCTGACCTACATCGGTTACCAATATAGCATCATTGTCGGTCGCTTCACTTACAACATGTACTACTTCTCCCATATTCAGCGGACCTTCATCCGGGAATACTTCTTTGCGTATTACCTGATTGAATTCCGTTTCTTCGTACTGCCGGAAGCTTTCAATCCATTCGCTATGTCGATTGTTCTGGATTAACTCGGTAAGTAAAGCCAGCGTTTTCTTACAATTACCTAAAACGGGAACATCTACCGGAACATTCTTTCCTAACTCAGACGGATCTATATCCAAATGTATCACTTTCGCCTGCTTAGCATAAGTCTCCAGTTTACCGGTTACCCGATCATCAAAACGCATACCGATCGCAATCAGGACATCACATTCGTTGGTCTTTACATTCGGACCTAAATTTCCGTGCATGCCCAGCATACCTTTGTTCAGACGATGCGTAGAAGGCAGAGCCGAAAGTCCTAACATCGTACAACCACAAGGTATATCAGCCTTTTCGATAAAAGCCAGCAATTCTTGCTGTGCATTACCCAATTCAACCCCTTGTCCTACTAAAGCCAACGGTTTCTTCGCTGAATTGATCAACGCAACCGCCTCTGCTACTTCTTTATAATCGATTTCCGGATCCGGATCATAACTACGAATGAAATCTACATCAACAGGTTCATATTCCGTTAAGCCTACCTGCGCATTCTTGGCAAAGTCCAATACAACCGGACCCGGACGACCGCTCCTAGCAATATAAAAAGCCCGTGAAACTGCCCATGCTACATCTTCGGCCCGACGAATCTGATAACTCCATTTTGTAATCGGCTGCGTAACGCCTACCAAATCCACTTCCTGAAAAGCATCTGTACCTAAAAAGTTGGCACCAACCTGCCCCGCGATCATGACAATAGGCGTACTGTCTATCATCGCGTCGGCTATTCCGGTTATAGTATTCGTAGCACCCGGTCCACTTGTCACCAAGCAAACGCCCACTTCTCCAGACACACGGGCAAAACCCTGTGCAGCATGAGCCGCTCCTTGTTCATGGCGAACCAATATATGGTTTATTTTATCCAAATGATCATACAATGCATCGTAAACCGGCATAATAGCACCACCCGGATAACCAAAGATCGTCTTTACACCTTCATGCTCCAATGAGCGCATCAATGCTTCTGAACCTGTTATTGTTTCTTTCATATATTTCTATGCGATTTACTTAGTCTTCAATTATTCTTACGCCACCTTTATCTGCCGACGAAACCATCTTGCCGTATGCCTTTAAGGCTTTCGATACCTCACGCTGGCGGAATGGCGGAGTAAATGCTTTCTTTCCACGAGCTTCTTCAGCCTTCCGGCGTTCAGCCAGTTCCTCATCAGTCAGTCGTACCCGAATGGAACGGTTAGGAATATCTATTTCAATGATATCGCCGTCTTTTACCAGTCCGATATTACCTCCGGCAGCTGCTTCCGGAGAAATATGACCGATCGACAAGCCTGATGTACCTCCGCTGAAACGGCCATCCGTGATCAAAGCACATTCCTTACCTAAATGACGGCTCTTGATATAGGATGTCGGATATAACATTTCCTGCATACCCGGTCCACCTTTAGGACCTTCGTAAGTAATGACTACTACATCTCCGGAAACGACCTTGCCACCCAAGATTCCTTCGCAGGCAGCATCCTGAGAATCGAACACCTTGGCCGGACCTGCAAACTTCCAGATGCTTTCATCCACTCCGGCTGTTTTGACAACACAACCGTCTAATGCGATGTTCCCTTTCAGTACTGCCAGACCTCCATCCTTCGAATAAGCATGTTCGATATCACGGATACAACCCGTCGAACGATCGGTATCCAATTCCTGATAATAATTCTCCTGCGCACCCATCGTAATACAGAAGCGATTGCCCGGTGCACTCTTATACTTCTTCAACGCTTCTTCCGTTACATGCGGAGACGTGATTCCAAATTGATCCACTGCTTCGGCCAAAGTCAATCCGTCAGCCCGCTTAACGGTTCCATCAATCAGTCCGGCTTTCAGCAGCTCATGTAAGATCGACAAAACACCGCCTGCCCGATTGACATCCTGTACATGGTAAACCGGTGTATTCGGCGCCACTTTGCAAAGGCAAGGTATCTTACGGGATAACATATCAATATCATCCATCGTAAAATCGGCATTCGCTTCCTGAGCAATCGCCAATAAGTGAAGAACTGTATTGGTTGAACCTCCCATGGCTATATCAAGCGACATAGCATTCAAGAAGGCTTGTCTTGTAGCGATCTGTCGAGGCAAAACGCTATCGTCACCTTCTTCATAATATTTATAAGCATTCTTGACAATCAGCTTGGCTGCATCCCGGAACAATTGTACCCGATTGGCATGAGTTGCCACAATCGAACCGTTTCCCGGCAAAGCCAAACCGATGGCTTCATTCAGGCAATTCATCGAGTTTGCCGTAAACATACCCGAACAACACCCGCAACCCGGACAAGCATGGCGTTCTACTTCTCCGATCTGTTCATCACTGACGGAAGTATCAGCCGCTTCAATCATGGCATCAATCAAATCAAGATGACGACCGTTCCATTCGCCGGCTTCCATCGGACCTCCCGATACAAAAACGGCAGGTATATTCAACCGCATGGCGGCCATCAGCATACCCGGAGTAATTTTATCACAATTGCTGATACAAACCATAGCATCTGCCTTATGAGCATTTACCATATATTCAACGCTATCAGCAATAATATCACGCGAAGGAAGAGAATACAACATTCCGTCGTGCCCCATGGCTATACCATCATCAATAGCAATGGTATTAAATTCGGCGGCAAAGCATCCCAGTTTCTCTATTTCTTCTTTCACAATCTGTCCGGCTTCATGCAAATGTACATGCCCAGGCACAAACTGAGTAAACGAATTTACAATAGCAATGATCGGTTTCCCGAACTGTTCTTTCTTCATGCCATTGGCACACCATAAAGCACGTGCCCCAGCCATTCGGCGTCCTTCCGTACTGAAGGAACTTCTCAACGGATTCTTCATATTTGTTTCTCCTTCTTTTTGCATTCTCAAATTGCTCTATTTCTTATTCCCTTAGTAAGAAAAAAGCCTTTCCCAAAATAGAGAAAGGCTGTAAGAAATATCGTTGTCAACTTTATTCGCATCTTGCATACCTTTCTCCTTACCAACTAATGACTAGCAGGACCACGACTAAGATAATATGCAAAGAAATATTCAACATTTTTGTTCTTTTATCTTTATGTTTGTTTGACGTTGCAAATGTAGAACAATAATTCTAACAAACAAAGAATTTAAAAGAAAAATATTAGTATTTCTTTCAAATATCAATTAAAGACTAATTTCTACTTGCACTTTAACAGAAACATCCTTTATAAGACAACCAAGTATATGAATAACTCCAACCAGGAGTCAACCTCATTTATTTATAAAAAGATTTTAAGTCAACTAATTTCGTTCATTGAAGTAATATCTGTAACTTAAGAGAATTATATCGTTTCACAGTTGTGGAACGATCTCTTCACCCTTGTGGAACGATCGTTCCACCTATGTGGGACGATCGTATCACCTAGGTGAAACGGTATAATTTATACCTGAAAAGACTTAACTGTATAAGCTTTCGGAAAAACATGTAACCTTTATCCTCTTAAAAGGGAAAAGGCATTGTCAAAAAACACAGCTTAAAACGACCGGATTTTTCCAATCAATACCCATAAAAAAACGACCTGCATCCGAAGATACAAGTCGTTTTCATTTCCAACTAAGTTATTAGCTACTCGTATTAAATTACATTCACCATCATCCTATTCTTACTTCAGGCTATTCAGAAGTTGCTCCAAGGTATATTCATCGGGGATCAATACCTGGCGCGCCTTACTTCCTTCTGACGGTCCTACGATTCCGGCTGCCTCCAATTGATCCATCAATCGTCCCGCCCGGTTATATCCGATGGCAAACTTACGCTGGATCAAAGACGTTGAACCTTGCTGCTGGATAACAATCAGCCGGGCAGCTTCGTTAAAGAACGGATCACGTTCCGAAAGATCTACAACACCACCCAAGGATTTATCGCCATCATTCTCGGCCACATATTCCGGCAACAGATAGGCTGTCGGATAAGCAACCTGTTCACTGATATAATTAACGATATTCTCGACTTCAGGCGTATCAACAAAAGCACACTGGACACGAATCGTATCACTACCGGCAACAGAAATCAACATATCGCCCCGACCAATCAAACGGTTAGCACCCGGAGCATCCAAAATAGTACGAGAGTCGATCATTGATGCCACCTTAAAGGCGATACGACTTGGGAAGTTACCTTTAATCGTACCCGTAATCACTTTCGTATCCGGTCGCTGCGTTGCCAGAATCATGTGAATACCCACGGCACGAGCCTTGGCAGCGATACGCGAAATAGGTAATTCTATCTCACGGCCGGAAGTAGCAATCAAATCGGCAAACTCATCGACAATAGCCACAATATACGGCAAGAAGCGATGTCCCTTCTCCGGATTCAAATGACGGCTGATAAACTTCGTATTGTATTCCTTGATGTTTCTGACATTAGCCAATACCAATAATTTATAACGGTTTTCCATTTCGACAACCAACGAGTTCAGCGTTGCCACAGCATCAGCCGGTTCAGTTACAATCGGATGATCAGTATTCGGCAGTTTCGCCAAGTAATGCCGTTCGATCTTCGAATAGATACTAAACTCAACCATCTTCGGATCGACCATAACAAACTTCAATTCTGCCGGATGCTTCTTATATAACAGAGAAGTTATGATCGCATTCAAACCGACAGACTTACCTTGTCCGGTCGCACCTGCCACGAGTAAGTGCGGAGTCTTGCAGAGATCGAACATATACACTTCGTTTGTAATGGTCTTTCCCATGGCAACCGGCAACTCATACTTGCATTCCTGGAACTTCTTCGAAGCGATAACCGACTGCATTGATACCGTCTGCGGATTCTTGTTCGGTACTTCAATACCGATTGTTCCCTTACCCGGAATCGGGGCAATAATACGAATATTCAACGCCGCCAGCTTCAACGCGATATCATCTTCCAGCGTTTTGATCTTGGCGATACGGATTCCGGCTTCCGGAATAATCTCATACAAAGTGACCGTTGGTCCGACTGTTGCCTTGATAGAAGCAATCTTGATGTTGAATTCTTCCAATGCCTGCTTAATCTGCTGTTGGTTCTCATTCAAATCATCCATGCTGACTTCGTGAACACCTGTATCGTGCGGATCAAGCAATCCTAAAGTCGGGAACACATATTGTGACAAATCCAGACGAGGATCGTAGTCACCCAAAGCCTTACCCGAATAATCGGCATCATCGTCCGGAGCCATTTCAACCGAAAATTCCGGATCTTCAGAAACCAGCTCACGTGGTTCTTCTTCCACTTCCTCCACATTATTATATACATACTCCGGCTTTTCATCCGCTTCTGCCTCAACAACAGCAGAGGCAGCTTCCTGTTCAGCCTTTTCAATTTCCTTTTCCGTATCGAACACATATTCGGGCGAAGGCTGTTCAACATCCATTACTGGCGAAGACTCCTCTTCTTCTACCACTGGCTTTTCAGGCGCAGGCTCTGTTGCCACCGGTTGTTTCTTACGCTTCCAGTGAATATTTCCAATCCAAGAAAAAGAGAAAGCCCGTTGCAAAAAAGGAATCGTCCGTTTGCTGGAGAAAATCGCAATAATTAGGAAAAAGCCCACCAACAGCAGGAATGTTCCCGGAATACCAATATTGTTCTTTAAGATTTCCGTCGTGTAATATCCATGCTGGCCACCTAAATAAATAAAAGTATCTTCATAACCGCTGATAAAGAAAAAGGCAAAGAACCACGAACCCCAAATCAATGTCGCCAAACAGAAAATAAATCGTTTGAGCAAAGAGATCTGTTTAATGTTCATCAGCTTGGCACCAACCGAACCCAAGAAGAACAGAATCATAAAAGAAGAAATACCAAACCAACGATTCATCAACAGATCTGCCAGGAAAGCACCTCGCACACCGGTCCAGTTTTCTACCGAACCCTGATTAGTCAACAAATCTGTTACCGGGACATTCTCAATCTTACTCTGATCGGCTGCACCTGTAAAGAAGAAAGATATCAGTGCCAGTCCGATATAAATCGTCACAATCGCACAAACCAAGCCCGTAATAAACCGGGTTCTTTCATTCGTAAAGAAAGCCTTGAACAATGCCCAATAACTAGGCTTCGTATCATCTACCTTTTTATTTATTGTCTTTTTCGCCATATCTATTTATTCGATTTTGTTTTGCAAACTTACGTAAAATATCCTTATTAATTAATGCATCGGCAATTTTTTAAGAAACAAATAATATTACTAACTTTGCAAATCGAAAAAGCAGACTCGATTTTACTGAATCAAGTAGGCGTTTATTTTCAAGATCTGCATAATAATCAAGATATTTCTGAGGCGATGAAAAAAGAGAACAATCCTGTATATGACCGGAACACGTTGGAGTTCGTAACAGTAGCTCTCGAATATTGCACATTTGTTGAAAGTGCCAACCGTTCGGAACTGCTAGACTTTGTTGACAAAGCGACCAAGATATTGCCGTTGCTTTACCTGAAAGCCTCACTGCTTCCTGCAATCGAGCCGGATGAATTATTCGAACCGGAGATGAGTGTCACCGAAGAGATGTACGAATCTGTCCGTTCCAGCATTGCAGCTTTGTTGGAAGACAAAGACTCTTATCTGGATACTTTCCATCCGGATATGGCTTATAGTGAAACACCGATCATTGCTTTTATCTCTGAGAATCTGGCTGACGTATATCAGGATGTGGGCAACTTCGTTTCACTGTTCCGCCAAGGTAATGAATTCGTGATGCGCGAAACCATTGGCCTGTGTTATCAGAACTTCTGCAACTATTGGGGACAACCGTTGCTGAATGCTTTGAAAGCCTTACATCATCTGCGTTATGCCGATGAGAGTTTGAACGAATTAAAAGAAAGTGAATGATTGAGAAATATGTAAATAAGATTACCAAAGAGGAAATCGCCTTATTACCCATTGAGGAATTTAAAGGGAGAATCATTACGCTGCTCACCGAAAAAGATGCAGACAAAGCGGTTGATTATCTTTCTCAATTTCCGATGATAGGTTTTGACACGGAGACACGTCCCAGTTTCAAGAAAGGACAGCGCTTCAAAGTATCGCTGGTCCAATTATCTACCGACGACACGTGTTTCCTGTTCCGGCTGAATTATATGGGATTTCCCGAATCACTCGAACATCTGTTGGGCAATGCCAATATACTTAAAGTAGGTCTGTCGCTTCGGGATGACTTCGGAGCCATGCGTAAACGGATCGAGATTGAACCGCAAAACTTCCTCGATTTACAAGTTTACGTAAAGCAATTCGGCATAGAAGAGGCCAGCTTACAGAAGATATATGCCATCCTCTTCCAGAAGAAAATTTCCAAAGGGCAACGACTGTCGAACTGGGAAGCCGATGTATTGACTTCGTCCCAGCAAAAATATGCCGCCTTAGACGCATGGGCATGCCTGCAAATTTATAAACAACTGAATAATCAAGCATAATGAGTTACAGTAAAGTATTTCTGAAACCCAAGAAGGAAGAATCTTTGTTACGTTTCCATCCGTGGGTATTTTCCGGAGCCATCCAACGCATTGAAGGGAAACCGGAAGAAGGAGACTTGGTCGAAGTATATGGTGCCAACCAGCAGTTCCTGGCTGTAGGACATTACCAGATCGGAAGCATCGCCGTACGGGTATTATCGTTTACCCAACGAGAGATTGATCATACATTCTGGGTGGAAAGAATCCGTTCTGCCTATCAATTACGTTGTATTTTGGGATTAGCCAATACTCCCAACAACAATACACACCGATTGGTACACGGAGAAGGCGACAGTCTGCCCGGATTGGTAATAGATATGTATGCACATACAGCTGTCATGCAGGCACATTCAGTAGGAATGCACAAATACCGGCTGGAGATTGCCGAAGCATTGAAAGAAGTATTGGGTGATACACTGCAGAATATCTATTACAAATCGGAGACAACACTGCCTTACAAAGCAGACCTCAACAGTGAAAACGGATATATCTACGGACATGATGTAGAAGATATCGCGTTGGAAAACGGATTGAAATTTTGCGTTGACTGGCAAAAAGGACAAAAAACCGGTTTCTTTGTTGACCAACGGGAAAACCGTTCTTTACTGGAACATTACTCCAAAGGCCGGTCTGTCTTGAATATGTTCTGCTATACCGGTGGATTTTCTTTTTATGCCATGCGAGGCGGAGCCAAGTTAGTACATTCTGTTGACAGCTCGGCCAAAGCCATTTCGTTGACAAACCGAAATGTAGAGTTAAACTTTCCCGGAGATCCCCGACATCAGGCATTTGCAGAAGATGCATTCAAATACCTGGAACGGATGGGAAATAATTACGACTTGATCATCCTTGATCCTCCGGCTTTTGCCAAGCATAAGAATGTTTTGCGCAATGCCCTGCAAGGATACCGGAAGCTGAATGCCATAGCTTTCGAGAAGATTCAGCCGGGAGGTATTTTGTTCACGTTCTCTTGCTCTCAGGTTGTCAGCAAAGAGAATTTCAGACTGGCTGTTTTCAGCGCTGCAGCCCAAGCCGGAAGAAATGTCCGCATCTTGCATCAATTGACACAACCGGCCGATCATCCGGTCAATATTTATCATCCGGAAGGAGAATATCTGAAAGGATTGGTTCTATATGTAGAATAATCCGAATCCATATGTTTAATTCAATCTATTTAAAATGGAAAAACAAATAGATGAAGAAGCATTAAAACAGAAGGTACAAAAATACATTGTAACCATCTCTTGTCTGATTCTGATAGGTAAATTTATCGCCTATTACATCACACAGTCTGTAGGAGTCCTGACGGATGCCTTGGAAAGTATTGTCAATGTCGTTGCCGGATTTATCAGTTTAGGCAGTCTGCGCTGGAGTGCTCTGCCGAAAGACGAACACCATCCATTCGGACATGGGAAAATAGAACTGATATCCGCCTCTATAGAAGGCATACTTATCAGCATTGCCGGCGCCATGATCATTTACGAAGGTATCATGCGTCTGTTTTCACCGGTAGAAGTTATGCACTTGGATATCGGTATCTACATTGTTGCTTTCTCCGGATTGCTTAATTATCTGATGGGATGGTATAGTATCCGTATTGGGAAACGCTATAACTCCATGGCCTTGATTGCCGGAGGAAAGCATTTACAATCCGATACCTACTCAACCATCGGTCTGGTTGTAGGTCTTGTTGTACTCTATTTAACCCAAATCGCTTGGATTGACAGCTTACTGGCATTGTTGTTCGGAGGTTTAATTGCTGGAACCGGAATATCCATTCTGCGTAAGACAATTACCAACCTGCTGGATGCAGCCGACGAACAGTTATTAAATGATCTCGTCCAAACACTGAACGAAAAGCGTCCGCCTGAATGGATAGATATACATAATACACGTATTATCAAGTCTGGAAGCTATCTGTATATTGACTGCGACCTGACCATACCTTGGTATTACACCATCGAAGAAGGACATCGGGAAGCTGCTAAACTGCAAAATCTTCTGCGTGACAAATATGCGAATAAAGTACAGCTAACCATTCATTTGGATCCGTGTAATATCTTTGACAAGCTGAAATGTAATACGTGCGCACTCCAACAGTGCAAGTATAGACGCGAAGTATTTACAGAACAAGAAACCATCAGTCTGACCAGTTTCACCGGAGCCGGAGGAGAAGTCTGATTAAAATAAACGAAGATCAAAAACAAAAGAAACGAGAATCGAAATCGATTCTCGTTTCTTTTGTTTTAGCCTCAATATAGAATCATTATTACAAATAAAAAAGAGAACCCAATATCTTTTGGATTCTCTCCCGATTCTGCTTTGTTGCGGAGGCCTGATTCGAACAGACGACCTTTGGGTTATGAGCCCAACGAGCTACCACTGCTCCACTCCGCGATCTAGTTTAATCATTATTTGAATGATTTCGGGTGCAAAGGTAAGACAATTTTTACAAAGAACAAATTTTTCGCAAGTTTTTTTATCCAGCTTGTTATTATATGATTCTTTTTAAGTACTTTTGCGCACAATTCTATTTAAAATGTGCAATACGTTATGCCGATGACAGTTTCAAAAACGAGGGAAATGTTAATCGATGTGGCCAGACAACTGTTTGCCCGCATGGGGGTTGATAATACCACAATGAATGATATTGCACTGGCTTCCAAGAAAGGACGCCGGACATTATATACCTATTTCAAAAGCAAGAACGAAATCTATCTGGCAGTAGTCGAATCAGAACTTAACCGCCTGCATAAGATGTTGTGTGACGTTGCCGAAAAGGATTTACCTGCCGACGAAAAACTGATGACCTTCATATACGCCCGCCTGGATGCAGTAAAAGCATTGGTTTTCCGTAACGGAACATTACGAGCTACCTTTTTCCGAGATATTTGGCGTGTAGAAAAAGTCCGCAAAAGTTTTGATATGCGCGAAATTGAAATTCTGAAAAGCATACTCGACGACGGCGTGAAAGAAGGTATATTTTCTATGCCCGACACCGATATTACTGCGTTGGTTTTACACCATGCTCTAAAGGGATTGGAAGTACCCTATATCCGAGGTATCATGGGCGATAACATCAGCCAACGCATCAAACGTAGAGACAATGTAGTGAATTTAATATTCAATGGTATTAAGATAAAGAAATAATCAAGAGACGATGTATATTAATGCGACAGGTTTTTATATACCCGAAGCGCGGGTAGATAACCAACATTTTTTGGAGTTGAATGGCCTAACCAGCGAATGGATCGAACAACGTACAGGAATCCGTACCCGTTCAATCGCTAAACCGGAAGAAAATATTAACACCATGAGTATGGAAGCTCTTCGGAATGCCCTGCCTCAATTACCTTACGACATTACAGAGGTAGATCTTATCATCTCCGCTTCCTATTCACCTTATGATACAGTTGCTACGGCAGCCCATAACGCTCAGTTCGAATTTAACATCACAAATGCGAAAGCTTTGTATCTATCTTCTGCCTGTTCTTCATTCATCAATGCGCTAGAAGTAGTAGAAGGTTATTTTGCTATGGGGAAAGCCAGCAAGGCCCTCATCTTAGGAGCTGATAAAAACTCGGCCTATTGGAACGAGACTGATCCGAAAGCCGGACATCTATGGGGAGACGCCGCTGCTGCTTTCTTTTTATCCAAAGAACGAATTACAGAAAAAGATGCCGAAGTTATCGAAGTATATACACAGGGATTAGGTTATTTACCGAAAGCTCCCGAAGCAGTACATTTACGTCCGCGTGACGGTGGTATTATGATGCCAGAAGGACGTGATGTATTCATGCAGGCTTGTACCTATATGCCTAAGAACGTATTGTCTCTGCTGGAAAAGAACGGATATACATTAGATGACCTGAGTTACTTCATCGGTCATCAGGCAAATATGCGTATCATGGCTAATATTGCCAAACAACTGAACTTGCCGGAAGAAAAATTCTTACACAACATTGAAGAATTAGGAAACACCGGATCTGTCAGTTCAGCCTTAGTGTATGCACAAAATGCACATAAATTCAAGAAAAACGACCTAATAGCCTTGACCGTCTTTGGCGGAGGTTATTCAACGGGTGCTTGTTTGATTAAATGTTAATCTTTAAAAGAGAAAAAAGAATATGAAACTATTGGAAGGTAAAGTAGCCGTTATTACAGGCGCTGCCCGTGGTATCGGTAAAGCTGTTGCTTTAAAATTTGCTTCTGAAGGAGCAAACATTGCATTCACCGATTTGGTAATCGATGAGAATGGTCTGGCAACACAGAAAGAATTGGAAGCATTAGGCGTGAAAGCTAAAGGATATGCATCCAATGCTGCCAACTTCGAAGAAACACATCAGGTTGTAGCAGAAATCGTAAAAGATTTCGGACGTATTGATGTTTTGGTAAACAATGCTGGTATTACCAAAGACGGTCTGATGATGCGTATGAGCGAAGGACAGTGGGATGCCGTACTGAATGTTAATTTGAAATCAGCATTCAACTTTATCCATGCTTGTACTCCTATCATGATGAAGCAGCGTTCAGGTAGTATTATCAACATGGCTTCTGTAGTAGGTGTACACGGAAATGCCGGACAATGTAACTATTCTGCTTCTAAAGCCGGTATGATTGGTTTGGCTAAATCTATCGCACAAGAATTAGGTTCTCGTGGTATTCGTGCCAATGCAATTGCTCCGGGCTTTATCATTACAGACATGACAGCTGCTTTGTCTGAAGAAATCCGTCAGGAATGGTGCAAGAAGATTCCTTTGCGTCGTGGTGGTACTCCGGAAGATGTTGCCAACATCGCTACTTTCCTGGCTTCTGATATGTCATCTTACGTATCAGGTCAAGTTATTCAGGTTGATGGTGGTATGAATATGTAAAACCCAATTGGTAATGAACAATTGATTTCTGGACATTTTTCAGATCAATTGTCCATTGTCAATTATTAATAGTCAATAAATTTGGAAGTCATCTACGAAGACAATCACATCATAGCAGTCAATAAAACCTGCCGGGAAATCGTACAAGGCGACAAGACAGGTGACACTCCGCTCTCAGACCTGCTGAAAGACTGGCTGAAGAAAAAGTATAACAAACCGGGGAATGTATTCGTCGGTGTTACCCATCGCTTGGATCGTCCGGTAAGTGGCGTCGTTATTTTTGCCAAGACCAGCAAGGCGTTGACTCGTTTGAATGAGATGTTCCGTACAGGAGCCGTTAAGAAAACCTATTGGGCTATCGTAAAGAATCGTCCGCCTAAAGAAGAAGATGAACTGGTAAACTGGTTAGTCCGAAACGAGAAGCAGAACAAAAGTTATGCTTATGACACGGAGCGTCCTAACGCAAAGAAAGCGGTTCTGCACTATCGGCTGCTGGCACATTCCGATAAATACTATCTCCTGGAAATTGATTTAAAAACCGGTCGCCATCATCAGATCCGATGTCAGCTGGCCAAAATGGGATGTCCGATCAAAGGAGACCTTAAATACGGTTTCGATCGTTCAAATCCTGATGGCGGTATCAGTTTACATGCCCACAGTGCCTCATTTATCCATCCGGTATCAAAAGAAGCTATCGAAATCATAGCCCCTGTACCATCCGACAACTTATGGAAAGCTATTACGGAGGGGGTATAAAATCAGCTTTTCCTTTTTATCGGAAATCTATAATAAACATGTTGCATTTTCTTTTAAAAGCAACGGGAATCAAAAACAGTTCTCGTTACAATTGTTTTTGATTCCCGTTAGTTTTAAATATGAAGCCTACGACTTTGGAACAAATGTTCAAATAATTATTCTCCAGCCTAGACCAGTCATTTTTCTCTCTCTTATTGCTCCATCAAACACCCCTTAAAGGCATCAAAATCCTTTGTCAGTTCGATGCTTTTTTTCTCTCCTTTCATGAAGTGTTGTAGTTTTTCTGGAATTGGAATGTCGCTTCCCAAGATGTTATCTACAGTTCCCTTGAATTTGGCTGGATGTGCAGTTTCTAAGAATACACCACAAGCGTCTTCTGGTAAATAATCTTTCAAGGCTTGGAAACCACAGGCACCATGCGGATCCAACAAATAGCCTGTTTGCTGATAGGTATTCCGGATCGTTTCGGCTATTTCCTCGTCGGTATAATGAGCTCCTGATATATGTTTGCAGACTTCAGCATGTACATCTTCGCTCTCTTCATATAGAGCCAGGATACGAGCAAAATTACTGGGGGCTCCGACATCCATGGCATTAGCAATGGTCTGTACCGAAGGCCGTGGCGTATAAATACCGGTATTCAAATATTCCCAGAAAACATCATTCCGATTATTCGCCGCAATAAAATGCTGAATCGGTAATCCCATGCGTTGAGCAAACAAACCAGCGGTTATATTCCCAAAGTTTCCACTCGGAACACAACAGACTAATTGATCAGCTTTCCCTAATTTATCCAACTGCGCGTAAGCATGGAAATAATAGAACGACTGCGGCAGGAAACGCGCCACGTTGATAGAATTGGCAGAAGTCAGCTTTAGATGAGCATTCAGTTCTTCATCCATGAAAGCCGATTTCACCAAAGCCTGACAGTCATCGAAAGTACCGTCTATCTCCAAAGCGGTTATATTCTGTCCCAAGGTAGTAAACTGACATTCCTGAATCGGACTTACCTTACCTTTCGGATATAAGACATAGACATGGATTCCTTCCACCCCTAAGAAACCGTTTGCTACGGCACTACCCGTATCTCCGGAAGTAGCTACCAGCACATTTACTTGCTTCAGCCCTTCTTTCCGGATAAAATATCCCAGCAATCGTGCCATAAACCGGGCACCAACATCTTTGAATGCCAATGTCGGACCGTGGAAAAGCTCCAGACTATAAATATTTTCCGTTACGTTTACTACCGGCGTGTCAAAAGACAACGTATCACAAACAATCTGCCGAAGAGTTTCTTCCTCTATATCCTCTCCAAAGAAAGCCTGAGCCACTGTACATGCGATTTCCTGAAAAGAAAGATGCTTCATGTTTTGGATAAAGGATTGATCCAACAACGGGATACGCTCCGGCATATACAAGCCTTTATCTCCTGCCAACCCTTTCACTACGGCTTCTTCTAAAGATGCCATCGGCGCTTGCCGATTCGTACTATAGTATTTCATAATTACTTCTCTGATTTAATTAACAGTTTGATAAATTCATCTTTTTCCAGCAGACCATATTTCCCGTTTCCTACCGAGATCTCATCGAATTCAGTTACCGAATCCGGTTCATCACCGGGACGATAGATCAGGAAAGGTACCGGGACATTCGTATGTGTCCGGATAGAACACGGTGTCGGATGATCAGGCAGAACTGCAATAGCAACCGGTTCCTCCCATGTTTGCAAAGCCTGAAGTACCGGACCAACAATGCGATGGTCCAGATCTTCGATAGTTTGTATTTTCAAACGAACATCACCTTCGTGTCCGGCCTCATCACTAGCTTCCACATGCAAATAAACCAGATCATCCGTCTTTAAGGCTTCCAAAGCAGCAGTAGCTTTTCCTTCATAATTGGTATCATACAATCCGGTAGCACCTTCTACTTGAATGACTTTCATTCCGGCATAAACACCGATTCCCCGTATCAGATCGACCGCCGATATAACAGAACTACTCTGAATGCCATATAATGACTTTAATGTCTGCATCGCTGGACGCACTCCCGGAGACCACGGCCAGATACTGTTAGCCGGATCATGTCCTTCCTGAATTCGCTTTATATTTACCGGGTGATCTTTCAAGACTTCTTGCGACCGTTCGATCAACAGATTCAGCAAAGCAGCTGTTTCTTCAGCTTCAGTTACTTCAGCCCGGATCAAATTCGGACGATAAGGTTGCAAAGGAATATCATGGGGTGGTGTACAAACCAATCGCTTGTCGCCCCCCTTTATCACCAACAAATGCCGATAAGATACACCTGTATAAAATCGAATCCGTTCCGATCCAAGTTTAGCATTCAGGGTTTGTATCAAGAGATCTGCTTCTTCCGTTTTGATATGCCCTGCCGAATGATTTTTCAACAAGTCGCCTTCTAAACAAACCAAATTACAACGCATAGCCATATCACCAGGTTGTAATTCAACTCCCATACTAGCTGCTTCCAAAACACCCCTTCCTTCATAAACAGTGGGCAAATCATAGCCCAAAACAGCCATATTAGCCACTTCACTTCCCGGATGGAAACCATCTGCAACAGTTTTCAATCGGCCGGTAACTCCTAAGCGAGCCAACATATCCATTGCTGGTGTATCAGCATATTGTAACGGGGTTTTTCCTCCCAATTCTGCTATCGGCTCATCAGCCATTCCGTCTCCTAAAATAATGAGTGTTTTCATAAACAACCTATTGTATTAACTTGAGATCAACGAATATTCGCAATTGAAATAACGTCAGCAAAGACACCTGCAGCTGTCACATCTGCGCCAGCTCCGTAACCTTTAATAATCATCGGATAATCATGATAGCGTTCGGTTGAAATCATAATGATGTTATTGCTTCCTTCCAATTCATAAAACGGATGATGACTATCAAATGCCTGTAAACCTACCTGACAAACGCCATCTTCCATTTTAGCAACAAAACGTAAACGTTTATGTTCTTCTTCCAGACATCTTCTTTTTTCCTCAAATTCCAAATCCATTTGTGGAATATTCTTCCAGAAATCATCCAAAGACCCCTGGAAATAAGAATCAGGTATAAAGAGTTCTTTCTTTACATCCGCCTGTTCCACCTGATATCCTGCTTCACGAGCTAAGATAACTAATTTACGAATGACATCCTTTCCACTTAAGTCTATACGAGGGTCTGGCTCAGCATACCCTGCATCCATCGCCATTCGTATTGCCTGACTTAACGGAATTTCCGGACTGATCGTATTGAATATGAAATTTAAGGTACCCGAAAGCACGGCTTCCAACTTCAAAATATGATCTCCGCTGTTACGAAGATCGTTCATTGTATTAATAATAGGTAAACCAGCTCCTACATTGGTTTCAAACAAAAATTTGATTCCCCGATGACGGGCCGTTTCCTTTAATAATTGATAATTCTCATAAGAAGAAGAAGCGGCCTCTTTATTTGCAGCCACAACAGATACGTTTCCATTCATCAAACGGGCATAAAGTGCGGCCACATCCGGACTAGCCGTGCAGTCCACAAAAACGGAATTGAAAATATTCATCTTCAAGACCTGTTCGCATAACGTTTCCGGCGTACTGTCCATTCCTTTAGTTTCCAGTTCTTCCCGGTAATTATCCAAGTTAATACCATCCCGACAGATCAACGCTTTCCGCGAATTGGCAATACCAACAATATTCAGCTTCAAGCCATTTTGTTCCATCAGCTTAGGCTGTTGCAAACGAATCTGTTCCAATAAGTTTCCACCTACGGTACCGATACCAACCACGAATAAATTCAAGACCTTATATTCGGACAGAAAAAAGGAATCATGGATGGAGTTCAAGGCTTTCCGTAAATATTTATGTTTAATAACAAACGATATATTCGTCTCGGAAGCTCCTTGTGCACAAGCAATCACACTGATACCTGCACGTCCTAACGTTCCAAACAATTTACCGGCAATACCCGGAGTCCGTTTCATATTTTCTCCTACGATAGCCACCGTTGCCAGATCTTTCTCTGCCACCGTATCATTCATATCCCCTTGAGCCCGTTCGGCAGCAAATTCTTTATCCAAAACCTCAACTGCCAGATCTGCATCCGCATTCCGGACAGCGAAAGTCGTATTATTCTCTGAACTGGCTTGAGAAACCATAAACACACTGATTCCATTCTTGGCCAAAGTTTTGAAGATACGGTAATTCACACCAATTACTCCCACCATACCCAAACCTTGTACAGTAATCAGACATGTATCATTAATAGAAGATATTCCTTTAATCAATGCCTTTCCATCATATTTCTCCTTCTCCCGAGAAATATAAGTACCCGGAGCATCCGGATTGAACGTGTTACGGATACGGATCGGTATATTCTTATGATAAACCGGATAAATGGTTGGCGGATAAATTACCTTAGCACCAAAGTTACACAACTCCATTGCCTCTGTAAAACTCAACCGGTCTATTACATATGCAGAATTGATAACCCGCGGATCTGCCGTCATAAAGCCGTCTACATCAGTCCATATTTCCAAGACAGAAGCATCCAAAGCAGTTGCCAGGATAGATGCCGTATAATCAGAACCACCTCTACCTAAATTAGTGATCTCACCATTATCCCGACTAGTTGATATAAAACCAGGAACAAGAGAAACCTTTGGCAGTGGATTAAAAGTTTCCCGAATCAACTGATTCGTCTGTTCAAAATCCACAACATGCTTATTAAACTGTTTAACCGTCTTGATAAATTTTCGGGAATCAAATAATTGAGCATCGTTAATCACATGGGAAACAATCAAGGAAGACAGTCGTTCTCCATAACTAACAATCGTATCGGAAGTTTTCACAGAAAGATCATTGATCAGAAATACACCTCTCAAGATATTTCCTAATTCATCCAATAATCCCATGGCACGCCGTTGTACACTGCGCCGTGTCTCCAGATCTGGAATAACCCCTTCTATAACATCTAAATGACGAGTAATAATGGCAGAGAATTCTTTTTCATAAGCTACATCTCCTTGAGCAGCCATCATTGAAGTTTGCAACAATTTATCGGTTATACCACCTAAAGCAGAAACAACTACAATTACAGGCTCATCAATCGCCTCTACAATTTTCTTTACACTTAAAATACTTTCAACTGTACCAACGGAAGTACCTCCAAATTTTAATACTTTCATCCTTATATCGAATTAGCGGACAATAATTTCTGATGTAAAGAAGAAGACAAAGTTTCCCCCGAAATTATTCTCCTATATTAATACTAAATGAATAAAACTGAAAATTAAATGTGGACGAGCAAGAATTTACGTTCGGTATTCCTAATAATGCAGGAACAAATCTTGTCCACTCGAACGGAAGTGTCAAATACTAACCCCCCAAGGGGTCATTAAAGCCCATGTATGATACATGTTGTCGGTACGCAATCGGTTTCTCATTTTATTTTATTATTTTGCTCTTTCAGCGGCAATATTACTCAATATATTTCAGAAAAACAATATATTTTCAGGAAATTTGATATTTATATCCGATAAAGTCTTTTTTCATAAAAATCACTTCACATTTTCCTTCCGCATTATTTTCAACAATGAATCTTCATCACCCCTAAATTGTTTATCTTTCCGACTGACGATACAGATAAATAACGTTCATCCTTTCTCCGCTCCTAGCGTTACAAAACCAACGAGAATCAAAAACAAAAGTCACGAGAATTAAAATCAAAACTCTCGAGAAGTGTTTTCAAGGCTCCTATACATAATTATATAAGAACTGTTTTATAGTTTGGAAATACATTTTTATCAGACTCAAATCCCGATCCAATTATACCAGTTTTAAATAAAATGGACAAATTTGTTTTGTAGTGTTTTTTTAACGCTTCAAATCATTTACATTTGAAAGAATTTGACTATGTTTACGGAGATAATTTAAAAAGATAACCATTAAACAAATTAATACCTTATGGATAATGCAATTTTTAGATTTCCCAAGCCAGAGAACGAACCGGTAAAATCATACGCTCCCGGTTCAAGTGAGAAAAAAGCCTTAAAAAGTGCCTTGGCACAATTAGCTTCAGAAAAATGGGAAATACCTCTTATTATTGGTGGAAAAGAAGTTTACACAGGAAATACTGGCAATGTCGTTATGCCGCACGATCATCACCATGTCTTGGCAACCTATCACAAAGCTGGTGAAAAAGAAGTACAAATGGCCATTGATGCAGCAATGAAGGCACACAAAGAATGGTCAGACCTACCTTGGGTAGAACGTGCTTCTCTGATGTTACGTGTTGCAGAGCTTTTGGCAACCAAGTACCGCTATATTTTGAATGCTTCTGTTATGTTAGGACAAAGTAAGAATCCATTCCAGGCAGAAATTGATGCTCCTTGCGAATTGATTGACTTCCTTCGTTTCAGTACATTCTACGCCAGCCAAGTTTATGCTGATCAACCCTATTCAGAAAAAGGTATTCTAAACCGGATGGAATACCGTGCATTAGAAGGTTTTGTCTTTTCTCTGACACCATTCAACTTCACATCCATTGCTTCTAACTTGAATATGGCTCCTGCCATGATGGGTAACGTTGCTGTATGGAAACCTTCTACAACAGCTTTGTATTCTAACTATTTCTTGATGAAAGTATTCAAGGAAGCAGGTTTACCAGACGGTGTTGTCAACTTCATTCCGGGTCAAGGTAGTGTCATCGGAAAGGTGATTACAGCCAGTCCTGATTTAGCAGGCTTCCATTTCACCGGTTCTACAACAACATTCAACACATTATGGCGTCAGATCGGTGAAAACCTAGGTCATTATAAATCATATCCTAAAATAGTTGGAGAAACAGGTGGTAAGAATTATATCTTTGCCCATCCATCTGCTTCTGCACTAGATGTAGCAACTGCGATTGTAAGAGGGGCATTTGAATATCAGGGACAAAAATGTTCGGCTGGTTCTCGTGCATATATTCCAGCATCTTTATGGAAAGATGTAAAAGAATATGTAGGCGATATGCTGAAAGAAATCAAGATGGGTGATGTACGCGACTTTACAAACTTCATCAATGCCGTTATCGATGAAGCTTCATTCGATAATATCATGAGTTATATCGAATATGCAAAGCAATCACCTGATGCTGAAATTCTGTTTGGTGGTCACGGAGACAAATCTGTAGGTTATTTTGTTGAGCCAACAGTTATCCAAACAACCAATCCGATGTTCAAGAGTATGGTTGAAGAAATCTTTGGTCCGGTTATCACCGTCTACGTATATGAAGACAAAGATTACGAAGAAACATTACAACTTTGCGATCGTACATCTCCTTATGGTTTAACAGGATCAATCTTCGCATACGACCGTTATGCCATCGATAAAGCATTTAATATTTTGCGCTATTCTGCCGGTAACTTCTACATTAATGACAAACCGACAGGAGCCGTTATTGCTCAACAACCGTTTGGTGGTTCTCGTGCATCAGGTACAAACGACAAAGCAGGTGGTCCATTGAACTTAATACGCTGGACAAATCCTCGTTGTATCAAAGAAACATTAGTTCCTCCAACCAGTTACGGTTATCCGTTCTTAGGAGAAGAATAAAATCAAAGTTAGAGTCGTTAACCTTGTAATTACAAGACAATCATGCTTGATTTTAATAATACAGAAATTGCCTTTTCGGCAAAAAGTGAAGGTGAGCTGAAAAATGCTTACCTTCTGTTCAATACGATCAAATATCCCGGATTGGTTAAGTTTGCGAAATGGGGAACAATGATCGCGTTGAAGATCCACTTTCCACTGGCTTGGGCTGTAAAGCCTACATTATATAAACAATTTGTCGGTGGAGAAACCTTGCAGGATTGTGAAAAAGCGATCAATCATCTGAAAGAATTCAATGTGATGTCAACACTTGATTTCTCGGCTGAAGGAGAACAAACCCCAGAAGGCATACAGGCAACGTTTGAAGAAACAATTCGTTCCATCGACTATGCCAAAGAAAACAAAAATCTAGCCTATGCCGTTTTCAAACCTTCAACCATTACAACAGATGAATTGCTTGCTAAAGCTTCGGAAAGACACAGTGAGCTAACAATAGAGGAAGTAAAAGCCTTTAGGGAATTTAAAGAGCGCTTCATGGCCTTATGCCAACGGGCATACGACAATGATGTACGTATCCTGGTTGATGCAGAAGATTACTGCTTCCAGGATGCCATAGATAAATTAACAGACGAAGCTATGCGCAAATTCAACAAGAAACGTGCAATTGTTTTTGCGACCCTGCAAATGTACCGGCACGACCGTATGGCTTATCTGCAGAAAATCTATGCCGATGCTCTTGAAAAAGATTATATTCCCGGCATAAAATTCGTACGCGGAGCTTACATGGAAGAAGAACGTGCCCGGGCAGCGACTATGGGTTATCCGGATCCTATTTGCAAAGACAAACAGGCAACAGATGAGAACTATGATGCAGGGGTACGTTTTGTTGTCGAACATATCGACCGTTTCGAATTATTCCTTGGCACTCACAACGAAGAAAGTAATTACAAATTAGCTAAATTGATAGAAGAAAAAGGATTAAAAAAGAATGATCCTCGGATATTTTTCGCTCAGCTACTAGGAATGAGCGACAATATTTCATTCAATTTGGCTCATGAGGGATATAACGTAACCAAATATGTTCCTTATGCGCGTGTTAATGATGTTCTTCCATATCTAATCAGACGGGCCGAAGAAAATACATCTGTAGCGGGACAAACAGGACGTGAACTTCGGATGCTGAAAGCTGAAATGGAACGCAGAAAAAAGATGTCGAAATAAAAAACATCACTTCTGATTAATTTATATACATTTGAATAAACAATTTCTAATACCGGAAACAAGTTACACCGTTGATGAAACGTAAACTTGTTCTCCGGTATTTTTACATTAAAGAACGAACCACAACTAAACAACTCAGGAAAAAATATCGTAACTTTGCACCCCGAATAATAAGGTTATCATATTTATAATAAACGTAAAAACAAATGGAATTACCCAAAGATCCGATGATCCTATTCAGCTTCATCAATACAAATTTAAGAGATCATTATAAATCGCTGGATGAATTATGCGATGATATGCATGTAAATAAAAAAAGTCTGGTTGAAGAGTTGGAATCTGTAGGATTCGAGTACAATCCAAGTCAAAACAAATTTTGGTAAACTTCTTATAGAACAAGTTTATCCATCAAATTGTTGTATGCTTAAAAACATAACGAATTTCTTTCAAATTGTAAGCTAAAATCTTGTTTATTCCAATGTGATCGCTATCTTTGCAAACATAATGTTAGACTTAAAGCGATTACAATATGAAAACAGAAGCTATTTTATCATCACTGGAAGCCAAGCACCCGGGAGAAAAAGAGTACTTGCAAGCCGTTAAAGAAGTTCTTTTATCAATAGAAGAGGTGTACAACGAGCACCCAGAGTTTGAAAAAGCTAAAATAATAGAACGTCTTGTAGAGCCGGATCGTATATTTACATTCCGTGTACCTTGGGTGGATGATAAAGGAGAAGTTCAGATTAACTTAGGCTATCGTGTTCAGTTCAACAATGCGATCGGTCCGTACAAAGGTGGTCTGCGTTTCCATCCATCCGTTAATTTATCAATCCTGAAATTCTTAGGATTCGAACAAACTTTCAAGAACGCGCTTACAACATTACCTATGGGTGGAGGAAAAGGTGGTTCAGACTTTGCTCCCAGAGGAAAGAGTGATGCCGAAATAATGCGTTTCTGTCAATCCTTTATATTGGAATTATGGCGTAATATAGGTCCGGATACAGATGTTCCAGCCGGTGATATTGGAGTTGGAGGCCGTGAGATTGGTTATCTATATGGAATGTATAAGAAACTGGCTCGTGAGAATACGGGGACCTTTACTGGTAAGGGAATGGAATTCGGTGGTTCTATTTTGCGCCCAGAAGCAACAGGCTTTGGAGCTTTGTATTTCGTTCATCAAATGCTAGATGAACACGGAATCGACATAAAAGGTAAAACAGTTGCAATCTCTGGTTTCGGAAACGTAGCTTGGGGTGCAGCCACAAAAGCAACAGAATTAGGAGCTAAAGTAGTGACTATCTCGGGTCCTGACGGCTATGTATATGATCCGGAAGGTATATCCGGTAAGAAAATAGATTACATGTTAGAACTCCGTGCTTCTGGAAACGATGTAGTTGCCCCTTATGTTGAAGAATTCCCAAACGTAACATTCTATCCTGGACGTAAGCCTTGGGAACAAAAAGTTGACATAGCATTACCTTGTGCAACTCAAAATGAATTGGATGCTAACGACGCAAAAATGTTGATTGAAAATAATACTTTATGTGTAGCAGAAGTATCCAACATGGGATGTACAGCTGAAGCTGTTGACATGTTTATCGAACATAAGCAGCTGTTTGCTCCGGGTAAGGCTGTTAATGCAGGAGGTGTAGCCACTTCAGGCTTGGAAATGACACAAAATGCAATGCATATTTCTTGGAGTGCAGAAGAAGTTGACGCACGTTTGCATCAAATCATGAGCAATATCCATCACCAATGTGTAGAACATGGCCGTGAAGGTGAATACATCAACTATGTGAAAGGTGCCAATATTGCCGGATTTATGAAGGTAGCTCGTGCCATGATGGCTCAAGGTATTGTATAAATACAACACAGTATAACCAACAAATTATTTGAAAGAATGACAGTCATTATCTGAATAACAGATACAATGACTGTCATTTTTTATGTACTTTATCAGGATTTTTTTGGATAAAATCTCCCCAATTGGTATATTTTTTCTCAAGGACTGGCGAACTACTCTGGAAAAAATGACATACAGCGGCAGCTAGTCCGTCTGTAGCATCCAATTGCGGTAACATATTTTCCTCTTTAATCCGCAAATAGCTCTTTAATACTCCGGCAACCTGTTCCTTTGAAGCATTTCCATTTCCCGTAATTGCCTGCTTGATCTTTAATGGAGCGTATTCAAAGATTGGTACATCTCGTTCCATCGCTGCCGCCATAGCTACTCCCTGAGCCCGTCCTAACTTCAGCATACTCTGTACGTTTTTTCCAAAGAAAGGAGCTTCAATAGCCAACTCATCCGGATGATACTGATCAATAAGCCCCAATACCCGCTCAAAGATTTTCTTCAAACGTAAATAGTGATCCTCATATTTATTCAACTGAAGCACACCCATTGTTTGAAGATATGGCTTATTATTCAAAACCAACAACACCCCATAACCCATTACAATGGTACCTGGATCTATGCCCAATATCACACGTTCCTTCACCATTACAATTCTATTTCCTCCAAAACCGTAGTAAATCCGATAACCTTAGATCCGAATTGTTGAATTAACTGACGAGAAATGGCTTGACCTTCCCGCTCTATCCAATAGTTTAATGTATCAATATTCTTTACCCGAAACTGTACAGCAAAGCTACATCCCTCTTCTTCTTCAGAATGAGGTAAAACACGATGTAAACAAGGAGAATGCATAAAACCACTCTGCGTAGCCAATGGAATATAAATGGATTTCAGGAAATTCAAACACTCTGGTACAATATCTTTCTCGATATGAAAAGTGATGTTATAAATAATCATTCCGAAAAGTAATATAAAACAGTGGAGTATATCGCTCCACATATTAAAGTTAATAATCAGTTAATTAAAACACGACAGGGACTAAATTAAGCACATTATCGCTTATTGAATAAATTCATTGCGTCCTTTCTTGCTTGGTCCGCGATATCGATATAAGGTTTCATTGCCTTGTAATCGCTGTGCCCCGTCCATTTCATAACAATGTCTGGTGGAATACCAAGCATGAGCGCATTGCAGATAAATGTTCTTCTTCCGGCATGAGTCCCTATCAGTTCGTATTTGGGTTTTGTTTCCGTAATACGGTCCCCACCCTTATAATACGTATAGCTTACCGGCTTGTCGATGCCACAAAGGTAAGCAACTTGTTTGATATAATCGTTCATCTTTTGGTTGGATTGCACCGGAAGGGCACGTCCTAACGGATATTCTATATCGCGATACTTATCCAGTATGGCACGCGAATAATCGTTCAGGTCGATCTGTATTGTATCTGCAGTCTTTATGGTTGTGATCTTGATACAATCATCATACAGATCTGATTTCTTCAAATTGTACAGGTCTGAATAGCGAAGCGAGGTGAAACACTGGAAACAGAACATATCACGTGCTGTCTCGAGATGTTTTTTCGATTCGGGAAATTCAAATCGATACATGCGCATCAATTCTTCCCATTCCAGGAAGATGACTACCTTTTCGGGAGTCTTCAGGTGCGAGCTGAAATGTTCGAAGGCATGATTATCAGTTGCTCCTATACGGACAGCATACCGCATAAACCATTTCAGCATGGAAACCATCTTTAGGATCGTTGTATTGCGCAGATCAGATGAACGGAGATAAGAAACAAAGTCGGACATTCCGTGTTCATCCAGATCACTAAAAGTCAAGTCCGGATTAAATGCCGACAAATGCTTCTTCATCGTATCTACTTTCTGAATCGTTGCGTGCGACCATCCATGTAGTGATCCTTCTTCTTTCTTGAATTTCTCAATCACATCAAAAAAGCTCATTGCATCGGGATCCTTCCCTCCGATCAATTCTTTGAATGCTTTCCGGAACTGATCCTTCGTAGGTACTTTTCGATCACGTTCGTAACGTGCGATCAGTTCATCGGCAGCCGTCTCAAACCTCCCTATTTCGCGGTTAATGACAGATGCCGGTATCTTCTTTGCTCCATGCGTCGTATTATTCTTCACACGCTGCGTATCGGGGTTCCATTTACTTATTTCCACACGATATCCCACATTGAAGGCAACGATGTCTTTGCCCCACTTCACCCGGAAGCGGATCTTCGCGTCTGACTTATCTTTCTCTTTATCGAGAACAAAGATGTGATACCACCTGATCATATTTACATTAGTACCTGAATAAAAAGATATAGGTATATCTCGGCGGAGATGTGCTTATATCTCGGCGGAGATGTGCTTATATCTCGGCAGAGATATACCTATGTAATTTCACTTGCTTATGCCGTCAATACGCTCGTTGGCGTTCCTTATCTCTTTCTCAGAATTAGAAATACGCATGTCGTGTACATCGCATGGACGGCTGTTCATGGCAGACAGGCTTTTGTCTAACTTCGACAAACTGTCTTCATGTGATTTCAGCATGTGGCTTATGTCCTTCTCCCATACTGAAATCTTCCATATCACATACCCTGATACGATTGTAGGTGCAAACCATGGGTAATTATCCAATATCCATTGTGTTATAGTTCCCATCGTTCGTTTGATGTATTTATTTTTTATTGAATATCAAATCCAACCCTTGGATACGATAAAAATCAAAACGAGTATCACTTGATATAAGAGGAATACGCTCTGTTATAGCTTGGGCTATAATAACATGATCAGACGGGTCTTTATGGCCTTGAACCTCATTTATAGACATCCCTGCATAAGTACGCATATGTTCGGGTTTTAATGGCAATATTTTCAAATAAAACTCATGTTCAATAGCATTAACCATCTCTTGAGGAGATTTCCACCGATTGGAGCATAGCCCTTTATTTCGATAGGCTACAATCAATTCCTTAACTGATTCAATGCTAATATAAAGTACAGCATTATAATCTTCTAACAAAGCAATCACATCCCTACTCAACGAATCAACATCTGTAGCTAGATACACAAAAATATTTGTATCCAGCAAATACCTTGTTCCTTTCATAATAGAAAAGCAGGATCGTTTACAATAAGACTTCCTTTCAGCTTTCTAGCAGCTTCTATGGTCTTATTTACTTTCTTCTTTACAACCGTTTTTGTGTCGCTTTTTAAAACGGTCTTTTTCGTTTTTATTTCTTTTGTTTCCATATATCTTCCTTTTATTTGGATTCAATCGTTCCCATTGTTCACTTATTCTTCTGTTGCTTTACTACATTAAAAATCTGAGCGACCTCGCGCAGATCAATTTTATAATCCTCATAAATCGGATTGAATGAGTGTACGGTAATGATACCTTTTTCAACATCGAGGTCTATAATCTGCTTCACAACGATACCTTCCGTTTTGTGCACAATTACAAAAGCATCCCACTGGTGGATGTGTAATTTACATTTCCAATAATCAGGATTGATTTCACGACAAAGTAAAATATCACCTTGCTCGTAGCTATGCTTCAACCCGTCATCCATACTATCTCCTTTTACTTCAAAGCTGATATATCTACCTTTATATTCCTTGTCGACTATCCATGGAATCTTTGGCAGCGCTTCTACGTATTCTTCATCAGCATAGCCTGACATATACCCAGCGTGTGCATATTGATTCACTAATGGAACCATCATTACGTTTGTATCTACTATTTGTACTTCAGACGATGATTTATTTTCTTCGCCGGTCATCAACCACTCTACAGACACTCCAAAATAATCTGCTAATATCTTAGCCTTCTCATATGAAGGGACAGAGCCCTTAAGATACATGTTTACAGAAGTCATTGAAATTGGCGTTTCTTTCCCAATCCTATAGACGGTAACTCTTTTTCCGCCAATCTTTACATTATCAAGCAAATTTTTAAGCCTATCCTTAAATTCCATCTGCAGAAAGTTAATATTTGCAATAAATATCACTATATAGATATATACTATTTGTAGTATATCTAAATATAGATATATTTGCATAAACAAAACAATACAACAACACAAAAGTAAAAAACAAAGTAAAATATGCCAAAAGAATAATCGAAAAAAAGAGATTATGATACTTTGGTATTATATTATTAATTTGATAATTGTATGACAATGGAACAGAGAAAAAACGAAGAATGGTATTTGACAAAAGAAGAAAGGAAGATGATTTCTTCAGTGAAAGTAGCCGGTTTTATTTTGTCGGAAGCAGAAAAAAGGCTAAGCGAATTAAATGCGGTGAGCAATAAGATAACAGACCGATGCTATATGCTGCTTAGCCTCATATCTGTAATAGGTCCGGCTTTGATAGGCGTCGTTCTGTCGACAGATTCTAGCCAAAAAGAAATGATGTTTATCCTGATGGCTTTATCCATGTGCATCATTGTTGTTAAACTACTGTGGCTATCAAAGCCGTATTTGTATTATCCGCTGGGCGATTCACCAGCAAATGTCGTGTATAAGCCAGATCTGGAGTCTGAAAATCCGGAGCTATCCGTCATGCTATCAGCCATAGAAGTATTGCAAAACAAAATTTACAAAACAAATATAAGCAATGAGAAAAGAGCAGGAGATTATTTGTTCGTAGTAAAATCGACCTTTGCACTCAACATAATCATCCTGCTCTTTTTTGTCATTGCTAATCTTCTTCGGTGTGTCTTCTAGTACGCTCTATTTTACCACCTAATCCGAGATTAACGATTCCATCATACGGACGGCTTTGAGTTTGTTCTTCATTTCCGTCCGTTTTCTCATCCTCATTTTTACCTTTTTCTTTTGCCATATTATTAACATTTAGCATACAGTACAACAACACAAAAATAAAAACAAAGTAAGATATGCCAAAAGAATAATGGGAAAAAGAGATTGTAATGCTTTGTTGTTATACACTGACGTTTTTTAATTAAATGATCAATATGAAAACAGACGAATTTGACGAAAGAGATTTATTCATCCGGGTAACAACATTTGCTATCCGTGTGATGATAGGTACATTTATCGGTTTCTTTTTAAGTAGAATCATTTAAACTTACACACTATGGACAAAGATGATTTTGACAAGACTTGTAAAATTGTATTATGGTATATTGCGGCCTTACTTGCCGGTTGTTTTTTGGGCACCTGTATAGCCTATACGCTAATCGACCTACTAGGTATTTAAACCTATCAACTTTTTCCTGCCTATTTTAATAGATCTACCGTTTTTTATAATTCCTATCCAGCATAAGAATCAACAGCTTGTTAAACAATGTAAATTATATCGTTTTTACGTCATAAAAATATTTTTTATATCGTAAAAGCGATATATTTGCAAAAACAAACAATACAACAACACAAAATTAGGAATTATGAAAAATCAAACAAAGGAATTTGATGAAAACAAGATGAGTTTGGCACTCATGGACTATTACAAGAATCTGCCCAGTGCCTCCCATCCAAAAACTGAGTTCCTGATGGAACTGGCCAGACGTTGCCAAGTGGCAGTATCGACCACCCGATTCTGGGTAAAATACGGAATACTACCGAAGAACCCGGAGCACCTGAAGATCATCCAGGAGATGACTGGTATCTGTAAAGAAGAACTTATCAAACAATAATCAAGCCATGAAAGATATTGAGTTTTACATCTACGATTCAGAGCTGTGGTGTATCCATCCGGATGGCAGGAACGAACGGGTAAGCGAACAAGACAAAGACCTTATACAAGGAATCTTGCAGCGTATTCGTGAGCAATACCCGGATGCTTACAAAGCTTTGACCGAATGCTACCAAAAGAGTGCGCCAAACGTGCCTTACTTTCAGTATCTGATCGTCTCCAGGTTTATGAAATGCAACTTTGGATCGATGGACAATACAAAGAAAGATATTGACCGGAACGGACAGATGCACTTTGAACGCGTCTCGTGCCCTCTGAGGGGCGAATGTCCTTACGAGGGACGCATCTGCAACCCTAAACTTAATACACGCCTGTCGGACGCAGAAATGCGTGTCATGAAGATGGTGTATGAAGGTTATTCAAACGAAGAAATCTCTTCGATACTCTACCTGTCGCCTTATACGGTGAAGAATCATATCCGCTCTGTATATCAGAAGCTGGATATCCATGAGAAGGCAGAATTCATCAAGTATGCCCATACAAACGGAATGTTTCAGGAATAAAAATCAATAAACTATGTTACAACAAATTGGATTAGACATCAAAGAAGAAGACAGATGGCAATTCTTAACTGATAACGCTGATGATATTGAAAAAATTGGATATACACATCGCTTTACTCCAGAAGAATTGTCGCAAAAGAGAGAAGCATTGGCTGAGATTTCAATATCTATCAATGATATTGAAACAGAAAAAAAAGAAGCGATGGACCTCTTTAAAGAACGTCTAAAACCTCTTAACGAAGAAAAGCAAGAGATTTTAGATTGCATAAAGAAAGGATCTGAATTTGTGAAAGACGAAGAATGTGCCAAATTCATTTTTCATGAAGAAAAAATGGTTGGATTCTATAATAAGTTAGGTGAATTAGTTTACAGCCGTCCTATCATGCCACAAGAAATGCAGAAGAATTTTTTTAGTCTTAACCATAAAACAGGAACAGAATCATGAGTGAGAACAAAATCAATTTGGTTGTGCCGAAAGACTATAACGGTAAACCAATCGAAGTAGTATTGAGAGAAGGTAAAGCCCCTGTAGCTCTTGACCCGAAAGAACCGGTAAGAATTGCCATCAACGGAACAATAGACGCACTATACCGATGGATAGAAAAGCGTGTTGAACTGATTGACCAGAAGAAGGCCAACATCATCGTGAACCGTGATAGAATGGCGATGAGCCTAAGTATTAATGAAACTGACTACTACCAGACCAAGATATCCGGAGTGCTTCAGGAATCGAAAGAGATGGTTGAGTTCGGCATCAATACCGATAAAAAGTGGGAACCGATCAAACTATCTCAATTTTTCAAGATGCACCGTGCTTTCTTCAAGGATAAGTCAGAAAACATGATGCTGGTCTCCACTTTGAAGAATTTCAAGGCAAAAGTTAATCAGGACATTGAACGTAGTAAGGAAGAAAACGGCAGCAAAGTAGACAACTATTCTCAGGTAGTTGATTCCAACCTTCCTAAATCATTCAAGTTGAATATTCCTCTTTTCAAAGGATTCGACTGTGAAGAAATCGAGGTTGAAATCTATGCAGATGTAGATGGCCGTGATGTTTCCCTTTCTTTAGTTTCTGCTGGTGCGAATGAGGCCATTGAGGAATACAAGAATAAGGTGATTGACGAACAGCTCAAACACATTAGACTCATTGCTCCAGACATCGTAATTATTGAAATATAATGGTATGAATACAAGCACTCCCATCTGGCAGCTTACAGTCGGCGAGTTTATGGAGCTCATGCGCAGATGCCATGCTGACGTACAGCCGCCCAAAGAGACTGTATCACCCCATAAGCATGAGAGGCTGATACATGGCATTGACGGACTTGCCGAATTTCTTGGTATATCCAAGACTAAGGCAATGAGTTTGCGTAAATCTGGAGCAATAGACCAAGCCACTACACAGCTAGGCAGGAGGCTTGTATTTGATCCGGAAAAACTGATGAAGCTGTTGGAAGGTAAACGCGTCTGACAGCTGATAACGATAGAGATCTTTGACATTTTGGGGACAATACTGAATAGCAATCGAACAGGAGCCTGGTGGCGACGATCGTTCAGGGGCTATTCGGGACTACTTATGATATGATATAATATTCTTATTGTATAATTTAACTTTTTAACTTAGATATGAATGTAGTAAGATTTTTAATCAGCATGATTATAGGTATCATCTTGATGGCGGCTATAGTGGCCTGTGCCGAATATTTCAGAGAGCATCATAACCTGCTTTACCTGGCAGGCATGGCCTGTTGTATATTCGCCCTACCCAAGGTGATTGAGATATGATCTTTGCCGGACATTGTCCGGCGCACGGGAGGAAAGGAAATCATTGTCTTAGTTTATGTTTAGATCATTATCGCTTCTTACCATTTTTGTAATATACATGTTTTACAGGGGTTCGATTCCCCTGCCTCCCACAATCATTTAAAATTTGATTCGCATGAAAAAGGAACTTGTTAGATGCAAAGATTGCGCCAATGGGCGAAAGCCCAAAGACATCGTCGTCAGGTGCATGAAGCTAGGTGTGGGCAAAGTAGCCAATGCCTACAGATATTGTGATATGTTTTATCAAAAAGAAATCTCTAAAAACAAAAATACATGAGTGCCTCGACGTCGTTTACACATGATGCCGACATGATCAGCGACAAGCGTATGCTGTGTATGGTGAACCAGCTCGGCATGGAAGGATATGGCATCTTCTGGGCTCTCCTGGAAATGCTATGCAAGGAAGACGAACATAAGCTTCCGATTGATACAATCCCTGCGCTTGCAGCGAGGTGGGAGACTTCTAAAGCCAAGGTAGAAACAGTCATCTCAAAATATGGCTTATTCGACATTGAGAACGGTGCTTTCTTTTATTCTCAGGAGCTTATCGATGACATTAAGGCTATCGATGATCGACTTCAAAAAAGAAAAAATTCGGCCATGAAAGCCATCAAAACAAGATGGGAAAAACAGAAAATGTTGGCTGAAAAATCTACCGAAAACAACGATAAAAATGGAGAAAATAATACGTACGTAATACGAACGAATTACGAACGTAATACGAACGTATCAAATTCGTATAACAATAAAGAAATCAATAGTTTAGAAAATAAAAAAGATACTTTTTTACCGCAAAAAGTATCTTTCCCCCCTATAACC